>Ga0208643_1000342_pt1 | contig 31737 bp, 53 predicted proteins | sample VirMetDEL_Nov_12_FD_184516 | JGI IMG/M metagenome (GOLD analysis project Ga0208643, IMG submission 184516) | Aqueous microbial communities from the Delaware River and Bay under freshwater to marine salinity gradient to study organic matter... | ecosystem: Environmental > Aquatic > Marine >...
GATAAATCCTTTTCCCGTTGCGACCCTTTCCACAAGCTTTCGTTAACAGATTGCAATTCAGGTAATACCTTGTGATAGATATTTATTATTTCACTATGAGGACAGGGTGGAATCTTTGATTCCTTTTGACCTTCTTTAATTATTGGTTCTTGGTTTTTGGTTACTGGTTCTTTGTTTGTTGCACACTCGTTCAACACCTGTTCAGCACCTGTTGAATCTTGTTTGTTTTTCGTTGATTTTAATAGCTTCGCTTTAGCCTTTCTTGCTTCTGCCGATGCTATTCCAGCTATTGATTTTGCTGACTTGTTGGATCGGTAAGCCTCAATCGTTTCGTCGCAGTACTCATGCTGGTACGAGCCGTCAGATAATACAAAGAACTCACTCAAAACATAGTTAAGAGCTTCTTTTTCATCATTTGAGATCGCTATAACCAACCGCGATAAACGATTTATGTCGGAAGGTAGAGGGCTTTCGGTATCATAATAGATTTCTATTAAGTCTCTGTACAACGCCCGTTCAACACGTGTTAAATGTCGTGTCGCGCTGTTGAAAGTCTTAATATTGTGTTGGTAGTAATGCATAAAATCCTCTATTAAAAAATGACCCTAGAGTTAAGACCCGTCGCTAGGATGACTTTCGTCGATACGGCACTAAGGCCATTATTTAATAGGGATTTATAATTTCAATCCCCAGCTGTTGAAGTTTATAGACGTGTCTTAAGTCGTCTTAAATATTTGCCTTTGAGGTGGTTAACCTCTCCGGCGGTCCTGCTGATTACCTTAAGTCGGTAAATTATCTTATTACTACTGCGCCTACTTTGCAAGCGGTTTATGGCTCACAACTTTTGTTTTCATGCCATAGCAGTAAAAAATCCATTACAGCGCTTTCTACTTCTGAGCTGCATATTCCTATAGAGAGACACTTGGCCTCTACCATGGGAAGCTTTATTGATATACCGTAAGTATCACCATGTATATCGATTAGCTCCTCCACTTTTATATTCATATATTACCCCTTTATACTAAGCGCATTTAACGCATTATTTGTGTCGTCGAATAGCTCTGAGGGATCATCTTTGACGTCTACAGCCCAACCCATACAGCCCTTGGCTAACAGCTCTACAGTAAAACTTAAATCACTCTGATCGATACTGTGTTTTTTGCAAGCCGCTATCAAATCCTCAATAAATGGCTCAAGCGCATCGACTTTATCGTTAAAAGAATCAAATCTTTGATTCATTTGTGACTCCATGTACTCCATAACCCTACCCTCTAATGTTTATTGTGTTAAATCGCCCCAAATTAAAAGGCGTGTAATTTATTGGCAAGGACTCTACTTATGTTACCTCTAACAATATTTCTCGCTTCTTTCGTGAATTCTGGGTCTGGGTCAAAAAACTCACTCATGTATCTCATTTTCTCCATGAGGTTTTCAAAACAGCCTAGATGCGTCTCCATTATTTCAATCTGCTCTTCAATCGTTAATTTCATAATATCCCCCTAAATCTTCGCATACTTCAAATGGTTAATATCTGCCGCAAGCTCTTGACCTTCTTTGTGCTTGTAGTAGTTCTCACGTCTAATACGCCTTACAGTTAAGTCACGCGACTCTTCACCCTGCTTTGCTAGAGTAGTGCAAGTCTTGCATGTATCGCTGTGGCCGTCCTCGTTGGCCGGTACGCGCTTGAAATTGATAAGCGGCTTAGGTGCTGTGCATATTCCAGAATCGCACATTTTAGTTAGTAATGCTTCGGGGCTGAATAAGCTCATATCATTATCCTAAAATTATGTTGAGTAAAAATAAATTTAATAAAATTAGCAGTATGAATATTACTACTGCTAGACCTGTTATTAACGTGTTGAGCCAGCTCATATCATTCTCCCCTAGCGGCTTTGCGCTTGTCTCGATCCATCTCTAATCTCATTGCATCCCTTACGATTACGCTATAAGAGTTACCCGTTTTTACTTTCTTCGCGTCAAGCCATTCGTGTAGATCGTTTGGTATTTTTAATGGCGCTAATATATGTGACATATTTTTACTTCTCCGGTTAAGTTGCAACTACTTTACCACGGGATTATATATAATTGCAATATATAAATTAATATATCTTTTATATAATTAAATGTTGACGGTATCGAATTAATCCTCTACTATGTGTACAACAAATCGCAAACAGCAGAACGCAATGAGCCTACTCGAAGAATATAAAAACAGCGATGTGGTAGGTTTTAGTTTTGGAAAAACAGATTACTTAAGAGAGGAAAAGATTATGTTAGATCACTTATTAGATGAACCCGAAGCAATCGCATTGCATTGTATGGATAGCTTGCCATCACAGATAGCCGACATTAAAGAGAATGGCATCTTAGAATTTGGCGATCGGCGCGTGATATTGCGAGGCGACCAGCTATTTGATTGGCTTACTGATGAGAATTTAAACGTGCATAGCACATTAATGGATGCACCTAATTGTTTTTGTCTCGCCATACATGATCATAGTGAAGTGTGGAAAGCGACATTTTACGTTAACGATGAACCTGTGGAGCTATCATTATGAGCAACTACAAGCACGGCGATATAGTAGTGATGAATACAGACGATTTTGGCGCATTTTACGTGAATGAGCAGCTAACATATTTGTGTCCTGCCTATGAAGCCGAACAATCTATATTAAAAAACATTCATGGAAGCGAGATTTTCGTACCAACTGATTCATTTGATTTACGCGATAAGCCTGAATTTGAGATTGACGAGCTGATTGAAGCCAGCAATCACGAAGATTTTGAATTAGTAGATCAAGTCTATTTTGTTGCAGATGCTTCAAAAGTTAAATCTTATGATGGTGACTACCCCATTGTTACCGCAAGCGATATGGGGACGATTCAGCATTTCAAATATGCGCGTAAGATTGTAGAGAAAACATATACGATTAAATATGATTGCGTTGAATATCCAGCAACTAAGGAGCAGCACGACAGATATCAAGCGCTTATAACGGAGGTGACAGCATGAGAACATCAGTCGCTTTAGTGTTAATCGTCCTATGCCTATTGGCGGCAGGGTATATGGAAGACCAAGAACATAAAATAAACGAGCAGATCGAGGTGGGGAAATGAGCGAATTAATGAAAGTATGGGATAGAGTCGATAAGACCGATCCAGCTTATACAAAAAGAGTGACTCAGCGCGGCGGGTTTACTGCTATTGATGCAATGTATCAAACCAAGAAAGCTACCGAAATATTTGGAATGTATGGCAAGGGATGGGGTTTATCACAAACAAAATTCAATCTCGATATGCTAGAAGCCACCGGAATGATTGTGCATGAAGCTGTGTTTTTCTACGTGCAAGACGATAAGCGGTATGAGTTTCCTATCCATAATGCAATTAAACCAATGATGGGTGCCAAGTCAGACGAAGATTGGCCGAAAAAAGTAGAGACTAATACTATTAGCAAGGCATTGTCTCGGCTTGGCTTTTGCGCCGATGTGTTTATGGGTGATTTTGATGACCAAGACTACATCCAAGACCGAACCAACGAAGAAGCTATGGCGAAAGCCCAAGATAAGGACGCAGAGGCACTAAAGCAGGCTCAGGAGTACGATAAATGGTTTTCTGATCACATGGTGTTGATTGAAGGGTCGGTGTCAGCTAATGAGCTAAAAAGCTTGTTTACGATTATGACTAGAAGGTGCCAGAAAAAAGGTGACGACAAAGCAATAATTAAAATAACTAAAGCCAAAGATAAGCGAAAACTAGAACTAGAGGATAAAGAAAATGCAGCTTAGAAACATAGCAGGCCAGTATTTGGAATTGTGCAACATGGCAAGCGATCCAGAGTCAGAGCTAACACAGGAATCAATAACCGATACCCTTGAGGCTATCGAGGGCGCTTTTAATGATAAGGCGGTTGCGGTAACTCACGTAATTAGCGAAATGTCTTTAGATATAGAAAAGATAGATTCAGAAATTGAGCGATTACAAAAGCGCAAAAAAGTTATTCAAAACCGCAATAATAATATCAGGGATTACTTAAAGAACAATATGATTGCACTGGATATTAGCAACATTAAATGCCCTCTGTTTTCTATTACTTTAGCAAAAGGCCGTGATATTGTCAGCGTTTACGATGAGGAAGCAATCGACTCTGAATACTTAACTGTAAAAACAAGCATTACGCCTGATAAGCGGGCAATAATGCAGGCGCTAAAGAATGATCCTGACAGTGTAGAGGGCGCGACACTAATCAAATCAGAACCATCATTAAGAATTAAATAAACCAAAGGAAAATAATATGTTAACAAAACTAGTGAGAATAGGCCGTGACGCAGAACTTAAATATTTAGCCACTGGCACGGCAATAATGAGCTTTCCCGCCGTGTATGATATAGGGTTTGGCGACAAGAAAAAAGCCCAGTGGATTGAGTGCGTAATGTTTGGTGATCGCTGCACTAAGGTTGTAGAGTATATAGCGAAAGGAAAACAAATAGTTATTTATGCTGATGACGTGGGTATTGATGAGTGGGATAAGCCGGATGGTAGCGGAAAAGGGTTTAAACTTAAATGCAAGCTGGTTAGCCTTGATTTTGTTTATTCTGGGGAAAATTCAGCCGCAGCAGCACAGCCACAAGCACAACAACAGCAGCAATACCAGCAGCCGCAGCAGCAGGCACTCCCGCAAGGCCAGCCTATGGGTGTTAGTCAGCAGTTCGATGATGGACTCGACATTCCGTTCTAGCATAACCACGGCGGTTAATAGCCGCCATAATAGAGGGTAAGAAGATGTCCAATTTAGGGAATTTATTAAATGCGCGTGACTGCTTCCGGCGTGCTAAGACTGAGCTAATTATGGCCTCGAATGAACTTGATCGAACTACAGGGTTTACTAACACCATAAAAGAAATTGATGACACTGTTGAGGATATCCGTAAGGCTATGGATATTATTTCAAAGTATATCGATAATCAAAGCCAAGGACGGCATAACTAACAGGTGAATATGATGACAATATATGATTTTATGGGTGGCCACCCTTGGTTGACTTTCTTCTTGGCGCTAATCTTTGTTGGCGGCATTAAATTTGCTTTTGCAATGATGGTGAATAGACCTTTGCGCCACATGAATATTAGAAAGCATGGGTGGCCGCCAAAGCATTGTGACGCGGATGGCGACTTTAAGCCCGATGAATAACTATACAGCTACTAAGAGGTGATTTATGAAATTGAGCCAGCGTATGACTGAGAGTAGGACATATAGACTAGATGAGTGGTCTATGGATGACGTGGCTAGAGAAGCCAAACAATTAGAAGATAGAATTATTGAGCTAGAACAAAAGCTGTTATTTTTAGTTGAAAACGACTCCATCAATGACACTTCGATTGAGAAAGAAGTCATGGTTATACTGTCGATTAATTAACACAGATAAGGGGTAAGTGATGAACCCCGTATAATATTAGTGTATGATTAACGTCAAATCCAATTATAAGATTTCCTCTGTTGACACCGCTACGTTAGGGTGTCTTTTTTTAGGTATCTCTCGTTGAATTGCTTACCCATCATAACCTCTACTTTGTAATCATTATCTAGTAACGCAGTTAGAATATTGCCGCCAGATTTACGCCACTTCAAATCAAGATGCACGTTATTACTAGATAGCGCTTTTTCCACTACGTTAAAACAATACATTCTGCCAGCCGTTGCCACCCTAAAGAACCAAAACAATAAGCCAAAGGTATCATATTTAGTGCCTAAGTTTGCAGCGATCCACTCGTCACAATCACCATCAATCTCGATAACTGCCACCTTTCGATTGTCATCAACAGGTGGCGCAAGATCAAAATGACCGCGACTGAACGTAGTATCATATAAAACACCATTACTCAAAATAGCCCCATGACTGTACCCGCTTGCAGTGACTAGCGAGCAAATCACGCTAAACAACGATGTGAACTTAGTTTCATATATTACTACTAGCATACAAATCCTTTACCTAGAAAAAACTAAAACGAAACGGTATCCATGCTGCTTCAAACGCTGCGATATTTGACGATGTTAATGTAAGCGTATTACCGTTGACAAACTTAAATGGCACGTCAGTACCCGCAAGAACGAAAGCCTTGATAGAGTTTAAACCCCATTGATCCTCTTTTAATGCGCTGCACATAACGCCATCAATCAAAACTCCGGCGTGCATAGCCTCGTATCTCACTTGCTCGGCTGGCACTGCCTGCGAGGGTGGATCAATAAAACTACCGTCTTCCTGCATGACCTGTCCGGCAATAGCAAAATCTACCTTAATAAATCCATCTTGCGGGTTTGGCTGCGTCTGAACTACTACGTTATTATCATCTAATAAAATATACATTTCTCTATCCTATCTTTTCAATTCTGATTTGTGAATATATCTCTGTTTTACCAGACGCGTTCGCCAATCCAAGACCATTTGGGCCGGATAGCGTAAGAGTGTAATGCGTGAGAGAAAACACTTTCGTTCCGGCTAATGACAGGCTGCCATCAACAAATGATCTAGTTGTAACAAAGTTTGTGGAGTTTGAGTTCTCTGACGATCCTATAATATCATCTGTCGTGTCTGTTACATTAGTCAGCCATGCTTGGTGCTGGTTTGCCCTGTAGCATGGGGCACTTGCCAACACTGTATATTCTCCTGCGGGCAGTGTTATTTGATTTGAAGAAAGGCTCGCCCCAGAAATAGTATTTTTTAGCACTGTGTTTATAGCCCTTATTTGCGTTCCAGCCGCAGAAGTACCACCGTCAGTGCCTGATGTCTTCGTATCATTAGCTATAAACACCTCTCCAGAAGAAGAGCTGCCGCCGCTGTCTAGCCGTGTAACACTAACAGTAGAAGAGCTTGTACGCCTTACATTAAACGTGGCCGATCCATCGTTGACAATCATGTTGCCAACTATCGTTACGCCCGTACCCGCTGCAATAGTCACATCAAAAGCGTCTAAGTTAATCATGGTAAAGTCAAAGTTGCTACCATCCACACTACCACCCAATGCCGCTATAATATTCGCTGCTGTATCTGTGGTCTGTATTCGTGCAACAGTAGGCGTGATTGTAAATTCACCGCCAATTAACTGCGCGGCCGTAAGTGTTGCCGCTGCATCGGATAGCGCCGTATTGGTTTTTAGGTTTACGTTGCCCGCCGTTGATGATAATGCACCCGCTACTGATACTGCACTGGTAAATGCTGCGCCAGTTAAATCAGCTTTAAGCGCTAAGCCTGCGATTGAATTCGAGTCCAGCTCATCAATAGCTGTTTTTACGTTAGTCGCTACTAATGACGAGTCAACATTACTATAAGGAACGTCAACCGCATTAGGGGCGCTAACAACCTGCACAAGTCTAAATTTATTTTCGTCATCAGCTGTCCAAGTACCGGATGTGGTGAATGGTAACTCCGCGATCAATGGGGAATAGATGATTCCTGACCTTTCAATGGTTTTTGCGCCGTCATCAACTAAAAAAACTACTGATCCAGCGTATGCCACCGGTGGAAGGTAGCCAAACTTTAATAGCTGCCCCCTAATTGTTGAGGCTGTATCGCCAAATCTAGTGGTTGTTTCCTCGATTAATGCGCCGCCTGCCTCGCCACCCGTTCGGGAGGTTGCAACCTCCGCAATCGTCACAGTGTCGAGTTTAGCGTTCTCTAAATCTGCGGATGATACCTGATCTTCGCAAGCCATAATTTTTATCCAAAGTCGTTGTTAAAGTCGTTATTAAAATCACTTAATATCGGCTGCACAGGATCATCTTTGTAATATGAATCACTGTAGTTTATAGCCTTTATATTAACATATTGTCCGTCTGATGCCTCTATCTCAATAGGAAGCATTAACTGCCCATTTAATCTAGCCTCGTTACCAAAGCTAAACTCTGTCTTTGTTTCGCTATTGCCCGTGTAAATAGCCTCGGCTGGTGCGTATTCTAATTGCAGCTGCCTATCAGTGCCAAAATCAATAACAGGGATGGACTCAGTAGAACCGTCACGCTTTTTCAGTAATATAAAATGATCGTCTCCCGGTGTAAAAGCTATTACCTGCGATAAGGTTAAATTCAGCCCATCAACCGCCAACACTTCTCCGTCATACGAACCAACCCTCGTACCCTTAACAACCGAGATAAGCTGCATAGGCTTCACTAGGGAACCTTCAAGTGTAGATGAGAAGTCAACTGACTCTTTTTGAAATATCAGCTTGTTGTATTCTCTCATTAATCGCCATGTAGCCTGAGAAAGTCCTTTTACACCTTTAACCTCTACTTTTTTAGGGTTGCGGCCAGACCGGTCAGACGGGAAGTATAGAACTTCTGGTTTGTATGTGTTGTTGTCAATATAGGTAAGCTCTACCGAGTCTTTTCGCTTTCCTTGTGCCGTGTCTCTCGTCCATCGCTCGCTGTTAGGCTGCTTTGATCTGTGAGTAAAAACCATTGCCGGGATTGTTTGCGGCGCCTCAAAATAAGACTTTAAAACAACACCCTCGCGCCATAGAACGCAAAATGCAGCACTAGCTATGGTATAAAATATCTCTTGAGCAGAAGTGTTTTCATCGTCAAAAGTGTAACTAAACCCTCCAGCTTCTGCGCTACTGAAATATGATTCAACCAGCGCTTGATTGCTAACTAATAAATCAAGGTCTATATCTCCTGCGCTTCTTCTGCCAACATAAGGGTCTAAAGCCAATCTTATTAACGACTGCATAGCTTGAGTGTTTTCAGTTAGCGTGCCGGAGAAAACGCCAGATTCGTACTTGTAGACAGTCTCAGTGGCAATACAGTTTATTTCTGGGTTTCGTATTGATGCGTTTTGAGAGTTGGCTATCCGCTTGGTTTGTATTGTTGTAGTATTGCCGAAAAAGTCTTTGTCGACCTCGTATAAACCAAAAATGTCTTTTAGCTTTATTTCATCTACTGATTGACCGCTAAAATCTGCGCTACTTGTTCGCTCAATGGATGCCTGAAAGAAAAAGTCACCACCAAAATCGATTTCAGTAGTTTTCCCTTTCTCGTTTGAATTGTTGCCTGATATGGTTTCGCTGATAACGTAAGGCGTGCCAATCGGATTAAAAGAATCATCCAACTTTGATACGGTAACCCTATAGCTAACGCTTTTATTTGTTCGAGAGCTTCCGTCTTGGGTGTATAAACCGCTAGGAGAATATACATTAACAAGCACCTTTTGGCATTTAACAGTAGGATTATTGAATGGCCCAAGAGCTGAAAAGTTTTCCTCATTCGGAGCCAATATGGTTTGACCGATAGCATCGCCTGACTGAAAAACACCATACACGATCTGGTTTATTGCATCCCCTATCTGGATGTCAGGAGCGGAATTATTGGGCGACTTACCCGGGTAATAAACGCCAGCAGATGCGCCAGTAATGTCAGATAAAAGCGAATCTCCATCTTTTACGTCAGCAACGTTAACTTGGTTTCTGCCTACGCAATAATACCCGTATCTTTCCTCGGTATTGTTGTTATACCTCGCATACTCAGACGATATAACATCCGGTATAGATTTAACTTTTCCGCATATATCTGGGATTCTTGAATTTGGCCGCGCCTTGTTTCGACGGTCAGACAAAGAGTTACTAGGGCTTTCGCGTCCAGATTTAGCTTCTGCAAGCGTTGGAGTATCTGGCGTCAAAAGCCTTACCGCCACAACCGCAAAAATAATTGTAAGGATTGCGCCAAAAAAACCAGCCGGCAAAATACATATCGTTACTTCTTCCGCTAAAACCATTAACTCCACGTTGCGGCTTATTTCGTTTTCTTCGCAAAGATCACCAACATAAACTTTGAAGTTTTGACCATCTTTAATATTTTCATTAATCCATGAAATTACCGACCCATCATAAACGATAGTCTCTGGCGTCATCACCTCTTCTAACTTTCTATAAAGTTTAATTACCGCCAAAATGTTACGCTCTCATATTGTTTCGTGAAGGTGTCAAGACCATCTAGCGTAACTTGGCCTTTCCCTCTGTCGCAATGGTAAACTATGCCATCAAAGAAAATTCCGCAATGAAATATCGAGGACTTGCCCATGTTTTTATCACAAACTATTATATCAAAATTCTGTAATTCCGTTACTTTTTCAAATCCCGCCCTATTTGACTCAAGGTGGTCGCTTATTATAGCAAATGCCTCCCTAAGCTTTTTAGGTCTAAACACTTCGCAAGCTATTCCGTTATCTTTTCGTACCTTAACAACAAAATCCCAGCAATTAAACCGCATAAAAGAGTAAGGCATTCCGATATACTGGATCAAAACAATGACCTCATCATTGGGAAGGTATCAAGATCATAAATCTCTCCTGTTTGGTCTGAGTTTAAATCTGGAACGCCAGTTCTTAATGTAAAAATACCCTTCTCTTGAGAAATTGATTTCACTTGATAGGTAAAAACTTCGACAGGCTTGTCCAAGTAATCGCTAAGATAGCCACGGAAAATAACCACGGGCGACTCATCACTATCTAACGGTATTCTGTCCAGCTCTCCATCTAATATATTAAGCTCATCAGAGAACGTGTAAATAGCCTCCTGATCCAAGTCATTCGACTGCGAAGCCCCAAGCGACTGCATCGATGACGGCTCGTAAACAACGGTCGCTCCATTTTCATCAAGCGCCGTTAATTGTGACGCATCCATCACTAAGTTATAAGTCTTAGACATTAAAGAGTGACTAATTGATACCGTGCTATAGTACCGCTCTCCTTCCGGATTCGAGGCCAGCTTTCGCTTATATGCTTCTATTTCATTAAGCACTAGGCAACCCCAAAGAATAAGATTCCAGCGACCCTAATAACGCCGATGTATTATTGCCGTAACACTGATAAAGGTCGTATAAAGCGGAGCATGAGTCCAATTGTGATGGAGTAACTTGCGCTAGAGCAGTAAAAGAAACAACCCAATTGCACGCGCTTGGCCGATTCTGCTTAAGTGTGCCAGGAACAATATTTACTTGATGCTCAACTATTCCAGTACCGCTATCAAGATTCATCTTAAATGAATCTCCACCATGGTTGATAGCTGCGTCATAAAAACTTAAAAACACCTGGAACTGTAAATCAGACATCAAAAAGTTAAGCGTAAACGGCACTGGTTCAAATGTTCTATCTAAGTTAAATCTAGGCATCCCAGAATCAACTTTAGTTTGCAGAACGTTTGAACCTCTTGTAAAGGCATATGTTCTGTTTGTCAGAGGCTTAATCGCCTGCGGAAACCACTTATCCCCCATTATACTCTCCTTGCCTGTAAATCTGTGCTAGAGGCTAATGACTTTCTCATGCTGCTATTTGCATTAGCTGCATCAGCAGAAACCGTATTGCGAATCAATAAAATTATTCTCCCGTCATCGTCTGATGTTTGATCGAATTCTTTTTTCCCCTCTGACTGATCAATAACAACAATGCTTACATTGGGCTGCGATGAGTTCTCACTCATTATGCCTTTCATTTGGTTGCCAGTGCGAACACGACTATTTGCGGCAGCTGTAATGATTTCTGGGCCACGCTCACCAACTAATACATTCTGCCCCGCTGATATCTGCCCACCCTGCTCACGCGCTGAATCAATAGCCCTAACGTTAGCTAGACCAGCAGCAACAGCAACAGTGGCAGCAACAGCGCCCAAAGCTGGGCCAACAATAGGAATTGACGCAAGGGATGCGAATGCGCTATTCGCCGCCTCATAAGTTTTAACTACAGCATTAACTTTTGCCGCAGCTTTAAACGCTTTGGTTTCTTTGCCGCCGATGGTTTCTAAGTCGGATAAAACGCCCTCGGCAGTATTGCGTCTAGTTCTCCTGGTCTTCTCGTCAATGTCAGCTCTTTTCTTCGCTTCCGCTTCCGCTATATCCTTTCTTTGTTCTGACGCACTTCTCTCAATCTCGACCCTTGCCGCGTTGTATTCTTCTTCGCTAGAAAGCCCTTGATCCCTAAAGCTTTGAATAATATCTAAACGTTCCTGCTCTACTCGCGCAACCTCCTCAAGCTCGGTATTATTTAAAGCTATGAATTCCTGCAAGTCATTAGCAGCATCTTCTTTTTTCTTTAGCCGCTCATCCTCTTCTTTGAGCTTAATTTCTCTCATTGCTTCGGATGCTGCAACGTTTGCCGCTATTTCCGCGTCTAGCGCCTGAACCTGAGTAATGTAACCCTTGTCTAGCGCTTCCTTGGTTGCTGCAAGCCTTTCTTGCTCGACCCTTGCGATGGTGTCGGACTTTGTTTCATTTAGCGTGAGAAGCTTATCAAGAGCTTTAACTGCTGCGGCTTCTTCTCTTTCGGCTATTTTAGCTAGCTTTTCATTGTTAATTTTTACCTGTGCGTCAGCCGCTTCTTGTGCAAACTGTACTTGTTTGGCTGCCGAATCTTCTTGGACTTTAAGTTCTTCTAGGTTGGTTTTTTCCTTGTCGGATATAAACTGATCAACAATAGCTTGCTCTGCGTCAATAGACTGCTTTATTACCTTAAGCCTGATTTCCTCTTGCTTAATAACCGACTCTTGAACAATACCTACATTTCTTAGGTCGTCAATTCTATTCTTTAAAAATTCATACTCTTTCGTGAGCGAGTTTACCGACTGAACCGCAGACCTGAACTGACCCTCATCGCTAAAAGTATCATTGATCTTTTCTAGTCCGTCATTTAATTTCTCAAAAAAGCTTAGTGTTATATCGTAGCCGCCAGACTCTCCCGCTAAAAGTGCCGACACCTCTTTTAATCGCTGGATAAACTCATCATAACCACCAGCAAGCGTGCCAGACGATACAGCGGCAGCAACACCGCCTACTTGCCCTTTAAGCTCTTCAAGAATAATCCCTTGAGCTGCTAGAACATCGCCAGATTCCTGTAAAACCTGTATTTGCTCTTTTTGTTGTTCGGTAAATGTTACGCCAACCCTAGTTAAAGCTGTAATGCCTTTTGTTGGGTCTTGCAACGCTTTACCAAGCTGGGTAGCTTGACTAGCAGCAGTGCCGCCAAATACTTGAGCCAAGTCTTGAGCAAGCCCTACCGCATCAGATCGAACATCACCCTGTATGCGGTTAAACGTTAATAGTATCGCTTGCGCTTGGCGTATACCATCAACACTAGCCAGAGTATTAAGAGCGATTGCACGCGCCTCATCTTCTAGCTGTCGAGCGGTAACACCAGCAGCATTGCCAGTAGCTCTAAGCAATGCCTCGGATGTTTTAAGTGCTATCGCCTGTTTATCAAGCTCAAATACGCCCAAAGTAACAGCAGCAGATAATGATGTTACAGCGAGAGCCAATCCGGTTACAGCCAGAGAGCCGCTAGAAACAACGGACGTTAACGCGGTAACACGAGAAGAAACCCCGCCAAGGGGGCCATCAATAGCGGCAATAGATGCGGATGCGTTCCGACCAAAAGATTTAAAGCTATTACCTAGCTTGCTGGTTTTTATCTCAGCATCGTTTGCGCTTCGGGTAAAGCGTTTAAGGTCTCCGTCAGCGCGTTTTACGCCTACCGTGCTGACTTTTGCTGTTAATGTTGCTGTTGCCATTATGCGCGACCTTGATTGTTAACCTGCATATCTATCGTAAATACTATCAAGCGACATTATAGCATTCATTTCTGTCTTGTTTAAATCAAGCCCCATGTAATTAACATACTGAATAACGCCGCCCAATGTTAATGAATCTCTTGGTGATAACACATTAACCGAAATATCATCTCTAACGTCTTTAACAAGAGAGAATCTAATATCCCTATGCAATTCCCACAAATAAGAAACCGCTACTGGAATATCAACTGAATCATCCGGTATATCAGCGCCCATTTCTCTAAGCGCTTTAATATGATCCGATTCAGTACCGCCATGCTCGCTAGACTTTAACCCCTTATAAACGTAAACAGCGTAATCGAGTAGGGCATCTACTTTTTTGCGTAATAATTTTCTTCGGTAGCTGAATTTCCGATAACAAGATCAGATAAGCCTTTATTTTGCTGCAGTAGTTTAAGCTTGTTTGCATCTGTAGGCTTTTTGGAAAATGACCAACCAGAAATAAGCGCCATAGCTAAAGGTTGATTGATCGGCTCCATAAGTTCTTGTAAGGCATCTTCACGCTTACCTTCATCCTTTATCGACTTTACAGATTCAACGGCTCTAGCGTATGCTTTTTGACGCTCTAGGCGAGGCTTTGCGATTGCGTTGGCATCATATCCAGTAATCAGTAAATAAGCGTCAGTAGGCCTTGCGTGGCGATAAAGTACCATCTTGTGAGGTGTTGAGTTTATGTCGTCGGTAAAGAAGTCTTCGAGTTTTGAGGTTGTCATAATTAATTGTCCGTTAATTGAATCTTTTTGATTATCCGTTAAATAGGGTGGAGCCATGACCACGGACGGGATCACAAAGGCACAAGGCTGGCTCCATAATTCTTAGTAAGTCAAACGTTGAACCACAATAGACGATTCAAGCGATGAGCCAGTGCCGGTAGCCTCAACTGTTTGCGTAATCGATGTTGGGCCACCAACTTCTGGCGTTGCTGCCGTAATAAAGGTTTTTGGCATGGTAAAGCTCATTGCTCCATCAATACCTGAAACGATAACTGTAAAGCCTGTTTCATCTTCATTAATGAAGCGTTCCAGCAGCACAGTATCGGCCATAAACGCACTAACACTGATAGTATTAGTAGCATTTCCACGCTCAACGAACGATGTTGAATCACTGCCTAACTCAAACTGAGCGGAAGCCGAGTTATCATTCGTGATAGTTGCCGAGGTAAATAATGCTTGAACTGCATTCTCAACTAATATTTTTCCATCTACACCAGCATAAGGGCGAGTAGTTAACTCAGTATTAAACGTTGATCCAGCAGGAGGCGAGGCCAAAACAGCCTGATCTCTTGCGATAAACGGAAACGAACCTGTAACTTGAGCATTAACAGCAACTTCAAAAGTAAAGCCGGTAAATTCAACGCCTGTTGTAATTAAATATGAATCAGGCGTGCCGCATTTACCTTGAAACCAAGTAAGGATCGACATTGTTTTACATAATGATCCAGTGCCAGCTTTATCGCCAGTTGCATAATCCGTAGTGACAACTTCGTCAACCAGAGTATTAGTGATTGCGCCGCCGGTAATCTCTAAAGCAGTAACAGCCGTAACCGTAAATGGTTTAGCGTTATTACCCGTTAAATCTTCAAAGTAGATAGTGTCGCCAACTACTACGCCATCAGACAAGAAGTCGCCAGCAGTTCGGGTAAAAGTCTTCCCTGCATCTGCTACCGTAATTTCTACGCCAGCCTCTAGCACACCAACAACCCACGATGTTGTCATTGCGTTAATAATTAGCTCATCTTGGCTAGACTGTGACAGCTCGACAGCGAATTCACCCTGAACCTGCTTGCCGCCTGTGCGAACGCTTGTGATCTCGCGTGAGCCGTTTAACTCATTACTGATTAAAGCGTCTTTGGTCAACGCAGGAATGCCGCCAGTGTTGCGTAAGGTCGTCCATGTAGGACTTGCAGGAGTAATGCCTGGCGTTACCTCGGTAACATAATAATGTGCTGTGTTAGAGCCGCTAAATGGTGTGGTCATGGGGTAATCCTCGCAGTGTATGCGTTAAAGTTTATGGTTAATGGTTTGGTTGCCCATCCATTGTCTACGCTAAGTGGCCCTAAGTCGATAGACTCAATACCCGCGCATATATTATTACGCGTTAAATGTTGACCAGCATAAATAGATGCATTTAATAAGTCAGCCATCTTGTTTAGTGGCGCACTCCCTAGGTGTGACGCGTAGTTAATATCCACCTGGTAGATACCTTGCCTAAACTCTGTTAATCCTAAATCTGCCTGCTCAGTTGGAGCGAGCAATAAAAAACCTGCCAAATATGGTGTTGCGATATCTGTCGGGCAATCAATATTTTCTCTGCAAAATTTAATACTGTTTGTTTGCCCAAATTGATACAAGGCAATATCGAATACTTTTTGTATGTCTTCAAATATCACTTTGGCAATCTCTTTTTGGCTTCTGCTTCTAGTAGTCTGTTAAACCTTTTTACGTTAACCCTAACCATACCAGCAGGCGCTTGATCTGAATAACCATATTCAAGTCGTTGCGCGTAAGGCAAATTATTAGTTAATGTAAAAGCGCTTACATCTTTTTGCTTTAGCACTTTGTTAGTCGCATTCGCTACGGTCTTACTTCCATCCTTGTCGGTCTTTAATGTTTTCTTTGATGATTGTTTTTCACCGGAAGCAAACCAATTGCCACGAAAACGCCCTTCTCTCACAGGGCTGCTTTTGATGATAGCTTGCCACAATTTAATGGTAGTGCCGCGAACAGTATCTTCTGCGCCCTCAATAAATTTGAGGTTAAAGTCTTTCGTATCGCTAGTAAAGCTCACTTTCTCACCTGAACCTTGAAATTTATTACTTTATCAATACCGGTAAATGCCGCAGGACTTACACTAACAATTGAGTATTCTGAGCCATCCATTATAACCTTGTTCGATTGATCTGGATTAACCTCACAAAATACCGTCAATAAAATATCGCCTGACTTTATCGTCGTGCCATTAACCAAAGATTCATTATACGTTGTGGCCACGCCTGTCATATCGTATTCAACCGGAGCTGAAAATTCATCTTCGCCGGTAGTAGGATTGAATGCGCTTACACCTTCAACCTTTAATTTAATTTTATCAGTGCGCTCGTCAAACTGAGATAGCAATTCATCTGATACTGCTTTCATTTCTTCTGCGAATGACATTATCGAGCCTCAACCACAAGACTTCCGTCAACCTGAGCGGTAACGTTTCTTGCTGCGGTGCTATTGTTAACTTGAAGTTTCAAGTAGTCGTTCTCATCCATGAAGGGCAACCCTTGAAAATTAAAAAAAGCTTTGTCTGACGATCCGGTAAAGTTATTTATCTCTCGCGTCTGAGATTTAATATCTACAAATGATGCAGCAGAGTCGTCCCACATGACAACTTTTACAGTTACTAAGTCGCCAGCAGTGCCAGCGATATCAACGCCAGCATAAAATTTATAATCTGACGGGCTAGAACCTAAATGGCGAATTTGGCCGTTAGCAGGACTATCAAAATGTTCTAATTTAGCTGCCGCGAACGTTCCAGCTAAATCGAGGTATGCACCTATAGCGACACCACTTAACGCTGTAGCAGAGGCGGTAGTCACAGTTAAAGTGCCACCCTCAAACGTATTAGATATCCCCACATTATCAGACCACCTGCACTCAATAGCGCCTTTAGTGATCCCGCTATTAATATTAGTGTCACCTGCATTAATAACTCCATTACGCGAAAAGCGAGCAGAATTAATAACAAAAGATGACGGATTTGAGAAGTTTGCAGGAGTAAAATCAGTAAACCTCTGCAACGCTCCAAGATCACAGTTGATATTTGTGGAAAATCTACCACTCATGACTAGCGCCGTGCCTGACTTAAATAAAGGCTCAGTTGTCGTGTCAGACATATTTAAAGCAAGCGATACGTCAATTTTTGCGCCGCTCATCGAACCCGAAAGCGTTAACGATGGATCGCCACCAAAACGACCGCTATTGGTTTCTAGGTATTGCCTATAGTTGGTTAGCTCGCCAAGTGATGTGCAATTCTCGTAGTTAACATTCAGCATTTCAACTGCTTCAAATCCAGTTGGAGAAGTCAAATCATATACTTTCGATCCTGCACCAGACGCTTCTATTGCTACTCCATTACCATTAACATTCCCGCCGCCAGTGAACATAGTGTATGCGCTGGAAGTGGAAACAAGTCTCGACAATGAAGCGCCAAGACCAGCAAAGTTAAGCCCATCAGCAGGAACAACTATTGATATACCGCTAATGTCAACCACGCCGTTAATGAAATATTGCTTTGTGCTATCTAACGCACCTGAAAGCTGGCTCCCAGTAGATATCGGTATTAGATACGAAATGTACCGAGGTGGATCATCAAAAAGATTTAAGTCAGAATCAATCATCTGATCTAAAACTGATCTAATATCAGCAGCCGTAACCTCTTCATTGCCATTGGTCGTTATAGTGCTGGCAACAAGTGCTAATAAGTCGTTTCTACTAAGTGACACGCTAAACCCTCACTGTGCGAACTGTGAATCCACCGCCAATACATAATAATGGAGATAAAGCGTCAACCGATGTCGTTATCGTAATGCTTGCGCCGGTCTTGCCGTTATCGAAAAACTCTTGCTTTACTGCGCCGATAACTTCATTCAATTTAACAGATTTACCGTTATCTACTGGCATAATGTTAGTGCCTTTGCCATATTCGACAGCAGCAAACATTTGAGCCAGTTTCATTTCATTTGGAATAGAATCGCTAGCAACATCAATAGTATTATTGCCGTAGCATTTATATGAATCCAGCCTTGGAAAAGATAGCGCCTGAGTATCGACTAAACGCGTACCAGCGAACCGGCCTTCATAACGATCAACGTATCTAGCGCCATTTCTTAGCGCTACTTCTGCGTCAGCATCAACAACAGGCAACGCAAGACCAAGCAAATCAGCGCTGGCTCTAGCATCAATTAAACTTTGGTAGCTGTCAGCATTTGCCAACCCTGTTCCATTTTCTACGACTAAAGCCATGATCTACCTATATAAAAAAGGGGGATTATTCCCCTGGCGTTTCTTTAACTACTTCTTTTACTGCTTTTTTAGGCTTATCTTTTAAGATGGTCTTTTTAATATCTTCTTTTGCGTAAGAGTCTTTGAATCGCAAATCAACAACCTTACACCCATCCTTTGCAGCTTTCGCTTTCACTCCAGCATCGCATGGATGCTCAACTAACCAAATCTTTGGCATAATTAAAACCTATGGATAATGGGGCCATATGACCCCGTGAGAAGAGTTAAGCAGCGTCGCCGATAGTAAGAGTACCAGCAGTATGCTTATCAGAAGAAACAGCTTTATCCCAGTTAGTACCCGTTGCGATTTCTGCATCAGTAGGAGATTTACCACCGTTAGCAACATCCCAAGCGTAACCTTTAAGGCCGATTTGAAAAGTGTAATCTGACTGCCAAGTGGTTTCGATGCGCTCTTTGCCGTTGTTAGTTTCCATGTTAGAAACTAAGTCGCCGTTATCAGAAACGATAATGCCGCCAGCAGTTAAAGAAAGCACTTTATCTTTGTTTGGAGTTCCAGTTTCATACAATGCCGGAATATCAGAAACAACGATAGCTTTGCCAAGCAAACTAACAACAGTAACGTTGCCAGAAACAAATAGCTGCTCTGTGTTTGCAAGCGCTTCACCAATCAAGCGATGGTAGACACTGCCAGACATTACGTCAGTAACCAATAGTTGCGACATATCGCCAAATTTAGCGTGCGAGCCATTTAATGCAACCTGAGTCACGCCGCCAGTAGCAGAAACATCATTTACTAGCGCGGCAACATTTTCTACAGCAGAAACACCGGCCATTACAGCAGTGTTAAGTTGATCGGCTAATAAAGCATCAGCGAATGATTGAGAGATAGCGGTAATAGCTTCACCCGGACTACGCTGCAACCATGTAAGCTGAGAAGGCTCAAGCAAGATAGGGCCGAAACCGCCAGCAACCTTAACGCTTACTAGTTCAGACTGAGCAAGCGATGTTGCAGCTTGTGCGCCATTAGCGGCATAACGATCTACTCGACGTTGTGCGCCAGATAAGTTAGCCCAAAATGCCTCTCGGCTAAAGTCGCCAGCATTGCCAGTTGAGGTTAATACGATAGCGCCGTTTGAAGCACCGTTAAATTGTGATGTCATCTGGCCCAATAGCTCAATGGTATTGGTTTGGATTTCATCGTTGTAGACTTGCATGTTTGGTAGTGACATTTGTTAAACTCCGAATTTTTGATTGATAGCGGCTACGCGCTGTTGTTTGTCGTTCGCTATGGGTCTGACCTGATCATTCCCAACGGAACCAGCCGAGCCAGTGCCGCTACCTACATCTGCTTTGATGTAATTTTTGAAAGCTTCGTTTTTAATGATGCTATCGTTTAATCCTGCAATATCTTTTGTGACATCTTTTGATGCTATCTTGCCGTCTACTACATCAATGCTATCGCGATAGACTGACTCCATATACTTACGCGCTGCTGGATCAGCCGATACATGAGAGCTTACAAACTCATTAACCGCCATATCAGTAACGCGTGCCTTGTCTTTTTCTGCGAACTCAAGCTTTGTTGATTCGATTAAAGCATCTTTTTCAGCTAACGCAGCTTTGTAAGCGTCAACGTTATTGCCGATTTCAGCCTTGGCTATCTTGGCATCCTGCTCAGCAGTGGCAAAATCAAGTTGAACCTTTTCAAGATCGTCCTTAATAGACTTTTCACGCTCAATCAAATCTGAGTTCTTTGCCTTTAAACCCTTAATGTCAGCATCATAATCAGCTTGAATCTTTGCTTTTACTTCGTCACTTAGTTCGTAGTCGTCGAAATTCATAATTTATTACCTGTCCGTTAATTGTGCTGATTTTACCATATATGCGCTAAAGGTCAAATAGTGACGATTAATGTCACATTGCGACGAAAATGATCAATTGAAATGATGCAAATGTGAGCGTAATATAATGCAAACAATGTAAATACAACGAGGAAATAAGAATGAAAGAACTACTACATATACGTAATAAAGTAAACGCACGCATTAAATCTATAGGCGATGACCCGCAAGCGATGTATGCAAAGAAAATGATGCGCCGCTGCATTAAGGATATTGACGCGGTTATTGATGCAAAGAAAGTAACCGGTGAGGTTGCCAAGTGCAAGACTCCCCTTGATCGTTTTAATGAAGGCGCAGAGGAAGTTCGCGTTAATGTTAATTCTGACGGGGTTAGTTTTTCAAATACCTTTGGCGATTCACTTGAAGGAACCCGCACAGCAATAGAAGGAAAAGGTATTTCCAATATAATTGGTGAAATAGCTCTAGGGGATGCGCCGATCGTTGAAAACCCCATGTGGAACAAGTTATTAAATGAAACTCTATTAAGCAAAAAACAACAAGAAAGATTTGACACCCTTTATGAATTTCTTAGGCGCGGACGTATCTCAGAAGAATTCTTTCTAAGCTCTATACTGGACAGCACTATATGAACCCATTAACCCGCAAGATAAGAAACAAAGGCTATACCCTGCTTGAGTTCTGCGAGGCTATCGGCTTTAGCCTTAGATGGTATCGCACGCACGAAGTTAAGTGTTCTGCTAGGCATGGAGAGCTTAAGCAAATGATTGACGAATTGGAGGAAAAGTCATGAATATCAGCGGAAACATAACATACCGAGGCAAGACATCAATAACACTTAATGTGAGCGATGGAGACCACTGCTTGAATGGCGATCCAATGATACATGGAAAAGAATATATCTTGAACGACGGGGATGTAATAGAAGATATGAATTTTAAGCCTTTATCGCCGAAAGACTTGGTATGGAAGTTTAGCGACAAAAAAGAGGATAAATAAAAAGTTGCGGTTTATAGCCCCGCTCTTTCAAACGCGGCCGGCTCTAACCTTTCCATTTCTTTAAGCGTTAAAGGCTGGAAATTCTTATTCAATGATAACCGGGCAAACTCTTCTGAGCTTAACCCGCCATTGCGTAATAGCTTTGATCTTGCTGGCCCTATAGCGGCATCCTGAAATGCCTTTGGCTGGGTTTTAAGGAAGCCGTAGTACGTTTGCTTTGCGTCAACCTGCATGCCACCGTCTGCGCCCTTAGCTGCCCTTTTAGCACCTTCGTCGAGGAAATCAAAACGCTCATTAAGCACTGCTGAAATTGTTGACCTTTCATTCGGATGTTGGGGCGGTAGCGGCCCCTCACCTATATTAAACTGCCTTCCATCTAAGGATTGGCAGATTTGTGAATTGTGTAGAACGCAGCCAGCAACAACAAAAGAATGGTCAATATCTACCTCTATATCATATACCTCATGGCTACCACCTGCCTTTTCTATTTTAGATATATTCATTTGACCAGTGCCGCCCTTTTGATATGTTTCTTATCGTGTCAAGCGAAACAGAGAATTTTCTGGCTAACTCTTTCACGTTTGATTTCGTTTTTCTGTCTGAGGTAAATATTGATTTGATTTCTTTGCATTGATCAAGGGTTAACTTTGTTTTTGAGTGCCTCATAACTCGCTCTACAGGAGATATATTTTTATCGATATATTTTCCGTGCCTGATATTCTCGCCGTGCTTTCCATGGCAACTAACACAAAGAGGCCTAAGATTAGACATTTCGTTAGCTATAAGCTCCGTTTTACACTCATGCCAAGGCACTATATGGTCAACATGAAGATCGCAACCATACTTGGTCTTACTTTCGCCCCTGCTGATACCACAAGCCTCACAGCTCTCCCCTTTTTCCGAAAATAGAGACTCTCTTATTGCGGCCCACATATGCCCTCTACTCTGTTTTTCCTTTGATGAGCCGCCGCGCCACATAGGATGCTTGTCTCCTGTGAAAGCTATGCTTATTTTCTTTTTCCTATCTTCGTCGTTTTTATAAAAATCACTCAAGCATTTAGTGGAGCAAACTCTTCTTTTTGACCTAATGTAATCCCTGTTTTTTGGAAACTTTATTCCAGAGAAGACAGTTTTACATGAAATGCACGTGGAGGTAGAGTCTATCTTCCTGCAACCAATGGAACAGAATTTACTTAGGCTCTTCCTGCCCGCAACCCTACTAAACAATTCGCCACACCCACCACATTCAACATCTTCATTTTTCTGTGAATGGTATTTAAGATAGCAATCTCTGTCACAAAATACATTTTCCGCAGTTGATCCGTCACGCTTTTTACTGGGAACCTTGTCCAAGCTATTCCCGCATAATTCACAACTGTTTTTATATTTTCTTTCCCTCGACAATATCATCATCCCCATTCAAGTCACCGGCTTCAACCCAACCCCTGTTGAATGTCAGCCATAAATGATCATCAGTGCACATAACAATACTACCATCGGAAAGGGTGACACGCAACAATCGTTCGGTAGTCCTAGTCATCCTACTCATAACCTTTCTTGGCTTTCCTGAATGACCTATAACGCTATCACCCACCCTTATATCTTGAATCGCTTTTTTTGATCCGTCCCCCATCAGTATTAATTCGTTTTTTGCTAGGCAAGTTTTTGAATCAAGTGTAGAAACCCACTCGTATTTTTTGATTAAATCAGAGTTGGACTTCATTGTTACCATTCGAGCCTGAACAGAGGCGTGCTGCACAACCGTTCTAACTGTAGTCTTTGCGCTGCGATTGCTTATATCGAGTATGCCGTCTTTGAAATTATTGGCCTTAGTTCCGCGTATAGCCGTTACGATCTGCTGATTGGTTTGGCCTTGGTAAAATCCTTGCTGTATTGTGCTGGTTACGCGTGCGGTTTCTTTCTTGCTCCAATCCCTGATAAATGGCTCGACCAATGGATCGCCAGCATAGTTCGATATCTGCATAGGGTTAATGCGTACCGCCGCCAAGACTTGAGCAGGGGCCGGTATCTTTGACTCAAAATCAACGACTACTTTTTCATAGCTTTTCGCTTCAAACGCTGATTGCTGGATCGCGATATCACCAAGATCACCCGTTAACTGTAATATGTATTCGTCGTAAATGTCCTTCTGAATACGCTGAACATCAGTCAATAAAACATTAAGCGCTTTCTTGGTCGCTATGCTTTCGCCTTCGTCGCCCATGCGTATGCGTACATCACGCTCAATACGTTTGAGGTATGGCGCGAACTTCTTATGCTCGCCCACCTTTAAACGCTCAAGTAATACTTGATTACGAACGTCTATGGCTATTAGTTCATCGGATGTTTTAGGCATTATCTCTCTCGATGATAGTGATTACTATTGTGCCGTCATCTTTTTCAGATTGCACAAACTCAAGCTTTTCGCCTAACTCTTCGGATATGCTTATTTCTAGCTTTGGCATAATTAATCCAGAGAGTATGAAGTGTGACGAAGTAATGAATCAGCGTTAGCTTCCATAAACACCTCCATTTTAACCCACTCTATAGCGCCGACAACATCAGAAGCAGATAAACCCATACCCACTTCAACCCTATGCTTATCTATGCACTCGATAAGATCATTGACAAGATTTTCGCGCATTTGCGCTGCCTGACTTAAGCCCATATTAATGCACCGTAAATTGATTAATGATCTCGCCCGTATCTATTCTGTAGAAATAGATTATTGTGTTTGCGTCGTTACAGTAGCTGCCGATGGTGTCACCCGTCAAAATCAAGATTGTCGCCTGCTTCGTCGTCAATCTCTTGGTTCATTTCTTCAAGATCAACACCCTCACCTATCAGCTTGCCCTTTTGTAGTCTAGCGTCCTTAACAGCCGTCGATATAGCTCCAGATTGCCAAGCCCTTACTACCGCATCAATATCTTGTGCAGTTAGGTTAGAGTCGTAAAAATCACGGTTTAGCGAGGCTTTATCAAGGTATCCAGAATCTATACCCATAAATGTGTGGCAATACTCAAACATCTTATTGTAAGCATCTGATACGTTAATAGAGATATTCTCTAAAACCGATACATCAGAGGCGTGTTTGATTCTAGCCGCTTCTGCTGTTTCAGCACCACCGCCGCTAGTGATTAATTGAGCGCCCAATGCAACCATACGCTCCTCATCTTTAGCCATTAGATCAGACGATATATTATTTGGATCAGGGGAAATGAAAGCAGCCGACCCGCTTGAGCCTAAAACTAACGCTACATCTTCGCCCGTCTCTACTTCTTTTTGCCCTTCTTCGCTTGCTATAAGTCGCTGGTATTTATCATCAGAGATAACAAGCTGTGCAGCACTTAATTGATAAGACGATGAACGAAGATTAGCGCTTTCTTGATAATGCCCTAGGTTAGTGTCGGTCAGCGGCTCAAGCGGTAACAGGTCGTATTCTGGATTGTTATTTACCGACCCAACAAATGAGAATGGGATAGATTCAAGCTTTGTTGCCTTGCCGCCTGTCACTGGAATCTCTACACCGATACTTGAACCAATACCATCGACACCGTCATACATCTGCACCGTAACGCCATCCGGAGTTAATCGAAAAACTTTAAGCACATGCTCTATCTCGCGATCAATGCGATTATCGCTAAAAACTACATTCTGCTCACGCAAAATAAGCAGGTCGAGCTTTTTAGCGCCATCTACTACCGATTCATTGTAATCTACTATGTTTTCAGCTGTGTATTGCTGAATATTTGGACGAAACCCACCAGCAACCATACCCATCATAACTTCTTCACCTGAATCGTTGCGAGGCATATCAGCAAGTAAGCCATGACGACCAATTTGTGTGGTATTCCATGCTACTAACTGCGCTTGCTGGTTAAGACTTAAGCCCGCACCGTCAGCATCCTCAATCAAATAATCCATGCGACCGGTAAACTCAGGCCATACCGGATCAACACGAAACAACATACCCATCAATCCGGATAACGTTCTTGTCGTCGCGTTAAATAATCGAGCGCCGTTGATGTAGCCTCTATTTCTGGCTTTGTTATATAAGCTTTTATCGGCAGGGTTTAACTCGCGAAGGTATCCAGCAAGAGGGACATTTTTAACCGTGCCATTCACTTGACTAATCTTATCAAGATCAACCTGCTTTAATCTATATTCACCATCGACAACGTCACGCACTCTTTTATATCGAGCAACGTTCTCAGTGTATTTTGTATTGATTGTCATATTTTATAGCCTGCGCTTATGTGTAACTTTCGTTATTCCAGAGAATGTTTTGGTTGCGCAACGATATCTAAGCGCATCATAGTCGTGATCTTCTTGCGTTGTATCAACATCGTCGGGCTTCTTGCTGTCCCGCGACAGTATTGGGAATCTTGATATTATACCCCTTACGTTCTCAAAAAAATATAAGGCCGGTCTTTCGGGCATTTTACTTTCATTATCTAGAGCCTCCAATCCAGCCTCAAGCATTTCGCATAGTACCGCAGCGCCGTTAACTCGTGAGCCGGGTGACTTATCTGCCATTTCCCAATATACACCCTGATCTTCCATTTTTAATGCGATAGAATTCTGTTCATCATCTTTGTTAAAAATAGCCCCGTCAGCAACACCACCGATAACACTTCTTCGTATAATGCTTGGTGCAATATTAATCTGACCACTCAAGCAATCAACGTCAGAACCGTCTTTCAGAGATTTATCTATTTGTTTAACCACTTTAGCCACGTTAGTAGCTGACATATTCAAGCCTTTGTTCTCTTGACCCTCTTCGCAACCGTAAAACTCACCGATACAGAATATGGTTCCACGCGGGAAACACTTCTTTACTCCATCAATCTCGCACTCTTCGCCATTAGATTCAGCAAACCATAAATTAGAGAATGGCTTTGATTCGCCCCAATCATGCGACCTGTCAACCGTCCACGTTCTAGGTATCACAAAAGGCTTAACAACGTGTATGCGCTCATCCCATAAATGGCCGAACCTACCGCCTGCAACAACAGACCAGTCGCCGTTAACCCATGCCTTGCGCTTGTTCGGGTCTTTAATATTCATTAGGTACGCGATATAGGCTGGATCGAGGAACTTGTTTTCTCGCCATGATCCATGAATAGCTACCCGTGTAAGCGTAACCGTTTCTTCTTTATCGTTTTGAGGGTTGACCGTCTTGATGTGCTCGCGCTGTATCGTTCCTCTAGGCGCAGGATCGATAAATCTTTTCTTCACCCAATTATGCCCAACTCCAAATGGGTTGGTGGTAGACATGCACATCAACGGGATAGGCGGTAATAAACCGCCATCCGGCTTAGGGTAATCTTCCGGCCTAAACGATGAACGCATACAGGAAAACATGCTTTCGTAGAATTCGGAGTCAGCACGCTTTGTTAATTCATTGTGCCCTATGAACGGGAACTCTTGCCCATGGTAATTCCAATAGCCGTCAGCTTTCTGCTCATACCTGAATAAAAGCTCTTCTCCACTAGGCCAGACCCATTTTAAATCACTGTTAGATGACAGAAACCTTGCGCCGTCATTGAATCGACGAAACAGTTTTTTTGATTGGGATATGATATCGCCAAGGTTCTTAAACTCAAGATCGAATATGACACCCTTCCAGAATGCGCCATAGCCCAAACCAACATAAGATCGAAACTTCATTAATTGGGTGGCTGTTTTCATGCTGCCACGAGTACCCTCAAATAGTATCTCGTTAGCAGGGCATGATAGCGCTAAGCATTGACCGCCTTTCTGTGGCTCAAACGCTAACTGGTAGCTAGTCATTGCGGTTTAGTATTTCGCTTTGCTGTGCTTGAGCGGATGCTTCCCATCCTTCTATGCTGTCAGCAGTAGGCACTGGCATTATATTGTTCACGGTAATATCATTATCAGTGGATTGCGTCCATCGTTCTCGCTGTCGATTCTTAAGCCAGAAGATTTGAGCTGTAGTGTTGCCCATAGATTTTTTGGTGGTAGTAGTGGTTTTGGTGATTTTTCCGTTTTCTTCTTCTGTTTTCACCTCGTCATATTCCGAGCCTAAAGCTCTTTTGTACAACGACTCTTCTACCGCATCATCACAAAAACGCTTCCCATCTTTTAGGGACTCCATAAATCTTGGGTGCTTCTGCTTCCACAGGTTTAGCGTAGATACTGCAATACCAAAGAAATCGGCTATCTCATCATCTATAAAACCCTTTAAGCATAGCTTTTTAGCCTGCCCTATAAACTCGTCTTTAAATAGAGTCTTTCTTCCCGCTGCCATCTAGCCCCCTAAGAACTAAAAGTTATCACCCTGGGTGATGGTTGTGTTTTGGTTAATACGTAAACTTATTCTACTTATTTAAATAGCTTGCTACAGCGACAATACTGTTGATTGCAAACATAGCGTAGATAACTGGCATCATGAACTTGCCACCTATTCCTACCGCTACATTTTGTTTTGTTTCAACTATCGTGAATCTTTTATCTAATTCGATTACCGTAAGCTCTAAACTCTCTATGTCACCACTTAACCGAGTGTTAGCTTTCTCTTGGTGATCTAGCTTAACAAGAAACTTGCCGATATTTACATTTAAACCATTAATCGAGTCGGCTAGACCGTCCCACTTAGCGATCATCTTTTCATGCTTATCGTCGATCTTGCTACTTAGCTTGTCCGTCACCGCTTGAAGCTCGTCTTTTGTTGCAGCATTCATAAATTCGTTTCGCTATAAAAATGGGGATAGGGGCCAAGCTAAGGCAAAGCTTTATCAGCTCCCAATCTAATTGCCCCCATTCTATCATAAGTCACCGTCATTACTAGAAAAGTCAATAGCGAGTACATGATAACGCTGTAGTTACCATAGAAAACACTGTCACTTATTATAACTCCCCATTCCATCGCTGTATCCTCCATCGCGAATAAAAAATAAGCAATGATGTATAAAGTGTAAGCATATGCTGATGTTAAAGATGATTTAGATGACAAGTGACAGAATAATATAGCAATGTAAGCGTAAAGTATGACCAGATAGTTAAAGTAAATATCTAAATAGTTATGATAAACGAAGGTTGCTAACTCTAAAAGTATAAGAAAATAACAAGCAATTTTGATTTCTTTCGCCTTATTGCCATATCTACACATGATAGCGACAGCAATAAGCACTAAAGTTATGGCCGGAGTCACTTATTTACCCTTGCTTTTCCGTGTCTTTTTCTTTTTTGGCTTAGTTGTTGACATTATTAAATTCCTTTATTTGCATTTACTGCATTAACACCGAAGCAAGCCGATGTGATGACAGTGAACAGGGTGGTTATTGGTACGAATAAATCTGTGACACTTTCAACAGCAAGATCGACAGACCTGTATTCTATATTATCAATAATTACCAACGTACTTAAGTCGAATGACTGGCATAGTATCAGCACCAAACTAACGACGATATAAACAACGTACAACCGACATACAGTATTCGCTATGTCTCGGCGCATCTTACCGTTAGGGTCTAGCGTTTTAATCATAAGCGTCTTTGCTTGGGCGCTCTCTATGTCGGTCTCTATCCACTCGGAAGCGATGTTTTCAATAGATTTAACTATTCCACCCGTTAAAAACTTAAATGGATTAAACATTTCTATTCTCCTTTAAATAAAATTCGCGCACAACAACCAAACAGCACCCATTACTGCCACCCCAAAAAGAAAACCTTCTTTGCGCCCAGAATCAATTACCTTGTTATAAGAATTGCTCATGCTTTACTCTCCTTCCAGTTTAAATATTCACTATACGGATCAATGATAGCGCACATTATAGATGTAAATACTATCGATGCTATTAATATGGTCACGATTCGCCGCTTGGACGTGTCGCACTACCTACATTATCAGCAACTTTCTTTAAAGCTGTAACGGTATAAGGTTCATCCTTATCTGTCATGGCCCCGCCCAGCGTAACAAAGTCTGCCGCAACAGCTAAAGGCGTTTCAACTACCACGCCAACCGTGGCTTTTGATAAATCACTTAGAATTGAAAACATATATCCCCCTATTGTTAAGCTGCTTAGATTGAGAGCGCTAGGATGCCTTTCGAATGACATCATACACCTCACGTTAGAGATCATGGTGCGCTCACCTAAAGGTTAATTTATCTAGAATTTTCACCTTTAAGCTTTCCACTAGCTTTGCCTATTAAGCTACCAGCGCTCTCACCTAAACAGCCTACATAAACCAAGAGTGCCGAGTGCATTATCTCGAACGTTTACCGTGCAATCAATTACGCGGCCTGCAATACTCTTGGTTGTATTATACCACGATTTAATATACCCACATCGTTAAGTGTCCTACCGGTAATTCTGGACGATAACCAAGATGCACAAACGTTTTAGCCACCCCGATAGCGTTACAGCCGGACTTAATCCCCGCATCAACTATATTCCCTCGTGTCGCACCATTGCATCTAACGTCAACGCCTTGGCCTTTCTGGTGATCTGCTGGCGTTTTGCGATGAGTTTCGTTCGGGTGGTTAGGGCATCTACCGCCGGATGTTACCGACCATGAATTACCGTCAATTTCACGAGCTACTTGCACGCGATCTAAATGCTCTTGGCTTACGCTTCGCTTATCGCACTCAGGATGGCCGCATGTGCATAAAAGCTTCTTATCTGATTCCGGATTGAAGTTTGTAGTTTTAATCATGTATTGCCTCTCAGTTTCTTTAAATGTCGTGATCGCTTAAGAAATATCTTTTGTAGTCGACTCAAGTGTGCCTCTACGAGTATTGCAGGCATTACACAACGACCTCAGATTAGACAAACGATTATTCAGTTTGTCATTATCAATGTGATCCACATGATCTTTGTATGGCCTCCACATCCAAGGTCTCTTGCAAAAACAACAGAACAGCATATTGTTTTTATTTTCTTCGTAAAAAACCTTTCTGTGTTCGAATACATAACCGTTATGATCTGAGAATATATGGCTTTTATCTAATACCTTCCTATATCCGTTAGGGGTTATTCTTGACTTTGCGCCCTTTCCGGTTCTAGTGTATTCGTATGTTCCGTATCGCCTGAATCTAAAGTAATGCTTCTGACAAACCTTATCTGCCTTATATTGCGCCCTGCGACCGCAATTATCTATTTTACAATTAAAGTCTTGCTCTTTCATGGTAAACCTCGCAATCATAGGTTATCAATCTCGAATTGGTTTGCGTCAATGGGGGATTGAATTCCACTTTCGACCGCTAAGTCTAGACGCTAAGCTCATTATATATCGCTTTCCAGTTCTTTTATACCCAGCCTGTACTCCTTTCTTTTACCTTTCAGATAAACACCATCCCATTTCTTTATATCGCTCTGTCCAGCCAGGCAGTAGTCGATAATACTTTGCCCTTCCGTATTCCCAAACCTTAAAAGCAGCCCCTGTTTATAGCCATGGGTTTTTGAGCAACCTTCAATATTCCCCGATTTATTCATGTTGCAATAAAAATTACATTGTAAGTACGTGTTTTTTACGTCATACCTCAAAGAGCCGCTACTTCCCACTGTCTTAAAGTGACCGCAGCACCAATCCATATTTTCTTTTCCGCAGCTTATGCAATACGGCTCTATACCCCTATCTTTAAACCACGAAAGCTCCTGAAGAACCCTTAATCTGTTAAATGCCTGCTGAGTTAACCTGTGCTGATGCCTAACGTTACCAAGTTTTAATTCGGCTTTCTTCTGCCTAATATCGCGCTTATTTTCCTTTGTGCGCTTTGCCTGTGATTTTTCTGCCCCGTACTTATACGCGTGATCGACATTACAGAATACGCCTAGCGGTACTTTTAGCATTGTTTCGGCTTCTTTGTACTCTTTGCAGTACCTACACCGCTTTTTAGCGTTTGCCATAACTAGCCCAGTTATTTTTAATTCCTACGATCCATGCCGCAGTATAGAAAACGCTTAACGCAAGCATACCCCATTGATCCTGCTGCCATGTCGCATAAAGCCAGAAAGGCTGACCCACAAGCCCTATAACTGGCGCAACTTGATTACACCAATCATTTTTAACCTGTGTAAATAGTATGGCCACTCCACCTGATATAGCGATAACTGCCTGATCAATCACCTATCACCTCCCAGCTATTAAAATTATAGTTATATTTAATCTTGATTCGCTTTACCGTTACCGGCTCATGCGTTGGCAGATCGACCATTACCCACCACCTAGACATTGAGCGAACCTTACCGCTCCAAGGGGATGATAGGTTTAAAATCTTATCGCCTGCTTTAATTTTCACTGGATT
>Ga0208643_1000346_pt1 | contig 31620 bp, 49 predicted proteins | sample VirMetDEL_Nov_12_FD_184516 | JGI IMG/M metagenome (GOLD analysis project Ga0208643, IMG submission 184516) | Aqueous microbial communities from the Delaware River and Bay under freshwater to marine salinity gradient to study organic matter... | ecosystem: Environmental > Aquatic > Marine >...
GTGCGGTGTAAATCGGTTTGGAGATCAGACCCACCCCCCGTGCCTACGTCTCGGCCTTTAGCATGATTACTTCCATATCAACGCTGACTGCACCCGTTCCGTTGCTCACCTTGGCCAGAACGCCAACGTCAGTCAACTCAGGGAACTTGAGTGGGATGTCAAAGCTTATCAAGACAGAGCTGGAAACACCAAGGAACTCTTGTACCTTCAGGATCGGCTTATACGGTGCTGCCGTTTGCGTAACGCCTTTACGCTGAAGGACGATGAGGTCTGTTGTCTTTACTTCGTCTACATTGATCTGAATGCTGTTAACAAGGCCAACATGATTGCGCGGGATTGTGATTGAGCCAATGGCTGTAGCAGCAGATGGGAAGCCATTGAGTTGTATTTGCGCCCAGTTCTGCGTACCAGCCGCGTTCTCAATCGTGATGTTGCCAACGTGTGACCCAACGGATTGCGTGCCATAAGTTCCAGATGCTTCCACTTCAGCTTTGTACAAGCGAAGGAAGGATGCGGATGTTGCAGCCGATGCTGACGCACCAGCAGTCGCAATTACTTCTTCTACCTCATCCCCATTTGCATCAAGCCCATAGAGCCTCACAGAGCGCGCTCCAGCGCCAGCAGCGGTGTCTGCTGCATTGCCACCCGCCTTAACCCTAAGAGGGGTCACAGCGCTCACCTGTGGGGTGGGGTAAACACCATTGTCCGAAACGGGTGTGTAGGTTGTACCGCACGCAATGTTGCGACCGAATTGATGAAGGATGTGCGCAAGCCTCATATTTCCGCGAGCTATTTGCGCTCCCCAAGGCAGCGTGTTCTTGTCTCTGAGTTCCATGTCTATCTCCTCATCGGATGGTTTGGATCGGTCGGCCAACCATCCTCGCCAATTTCAGTGTCAAATCCCTTACCCTCAATCGACTGAATGTCACCAGAGTGGCAGGTCCAGCACACGCTGGTTAGATTGTTTATATCATAAAACAGCTCAATGTCTCCCTTGTGCGGCTTGAGGTGGTGAACTACCGCCGACCTTGGGTTTGTTCTGCCACGCTTTAGCATAGCGCCGCAGCCTTTATGCTGGCAGGTGTATTGATCTCTGAACAACACCTTCTGACGAAGAACCTTCCACTGCTTCTGGCCGTACAGCTTTCTGTATTCGGCTGCTTCTGGTGTGCGCCATTTGTCCATTAGTGGAGCAGCATTACTTCATCGCCCTCAACAAGCATTCGAAACAATTCACCAATCGCCACAATAACCTCATCAAAGCTGGCATCGACCTCAATTAATGCCTCGGTCATAGCCAGAATAGCCTCATCAACGACAAACATATCAACTTCATCCATGCTGACTTCAATAGATTCCATTAATTCGCACCCCAAAAAAAAGCCCCACGCGCTAAGCGTAGGGCAGTTAGGGAGGAGTGTAAACTAAGGCGGAGCATCACACACCGACAGCTTATCAGTGATCAACTTCATATCCAAGCGCTAAATATCCAGCGCCATCCACGCTGCTATCACGATGCTGGCCATTGCGGAGGCGTGCGATCTTGAGTAGCGCCATCATGTGACAGACATCTGCTGGGGACACTGGATAATCAAGGTAGGCAGACCAGAGGCCTGCGATGCAACCGAAGTTATCTTGCGGCGTACCGTAGTTAGCCTGACGCTCGCCATTGATGAGGTCCATCGCCTCGGCCAAAACTCGGCTTCTCTTGTTATCATATTCCATCATATTCTCCTCAAAATGGTATTCCATCATAGTCTCCCTAAAATGGTATTTCGTCTGCCACGATTTCGCGGCGTTTAATGTTTACAATCTTAACGTCAGCGAAGTGCTTTGCAGCTTCCTGCATAACCTCCTCCAAACGCCCTCTCAGTGCGTACACAGCATCTCGCATACTGTACACCACCCAATCTGGATGCACCGAGCGGCGTATGAGGCCCAGATCACCTGTCAAAACGAAACAGTACACCTGCCCGTCAACTTCCATCGTAACGATGTCACTTGATGCTGGCCTATGCCCCGCATCAAGCGCCGCCTTGTGCATGAGCGGCAGAGCCTTGCACAGTTTGCCAGCAATCTCGCCGACAGTCTTAGCGTCACTGGCCTGCATGGCGTAGTCCATCTCGCTGACCAGCTCGCGGTATCTCGCAACGTATGGCGGCGGCGCGCACTCAAGCAGCCGCTGTCCCCAAGTATTTTGCGCTCGGCTCAACAGAACGCTGAACGGTGCGAACGCTTCGGCCACCGCCCTCGTGCACGGCTTGGCAAACTGAGAGCCCTTGCCGATCTCGAAGGTTCCCCTCTTTGCATTCTTGCTTGTTGATTTAGCCATCCCTACTCCTCCGATCTACACATATACAGATACCTAAAGGTATTCTGTATATTATGTAGGTTTGATCCTGATATACATATTCACATACAGAAACTACAGAAACTACATAAACTACAGAAAGCACACTGTAAGTCATTGAATACAAACAATACACGTTTATGTAGGTAAATGTAGATCACCTCACCCTGCCCTCTTTGGCGCTAACCCATATTTTGCCCTCATTCTGTACCATATACCCGTTTGAAATGAGCGCATTCAGAGCCGTTGTGTAGGCGCTGGATGCGTTGGTTGAGGTCATCTTGCCCATCGTAAACTTGCGCAATTCCTCTTCATCAATGCACCAGAATTTACGCGCTTCAGGCCACCCAGCGCCAGTTGGGTTCTCACCGCCAACGCCCTCTCCCCGCAGTTGTTTGAAGGCCGCGACGATAGCTTTCTGGTTTACTCCCGATGGCTTCTTCTGGTTCATTTCGGCCACGTCATCTTCGCTGGCCGCTGTGATTGTGCATGTGGTCACGTCATCGCCGTCCTCATCCACGCCTAGCTTGTGAACTTTCAGCACGAAGACGATTGGCTCCTGCGGCTCCAGATCGCGCTGCTTGGTGGCGGTGGCCTTGCGGATGCCCTGATCCACCTCAAGCTCGATCTCGGTGTCCGTGGCGGCTCTCAGTGAGCTATGTCCGCGCGCACCCTTGGCCGTGTCTTTGCCTGAGTGATGCACGATCATAATATGTGCGCCTGTCACGTCACGCAGCGCGTCTAGGTTGGCAATGAACGCTGTCATATCGACGGCTCCATTTTCATCACCGCCAGCCATTGCTCTCGAAAGTGTATCCACGCAAATCATTGCCAGCGGCTCCCCAAGCTGCTGCTCAATGTCTTGGCAGAGCTTGATAAGGCTTGCTAGGTCTACCTCTGGGCGCAGGAGGTCTATGGGCGATGGCCTTACAGCCAGCGGCACGTCCGACATGCCATATTCCTCTCGCAGCGCCACGCAGCGCGATTGGAATGCGTTGCCGCCCTCGGTGGCGAGATATAGCACTGGCCCCTTGCGAACCTTCGCGCCCTGCCACTCAATGCCTGCCGCCACACAGAATGCCATATCGAGGCAGAAGAAGGACTTGCCCACGTTGCTTGGGCCGTAGATGACCGACATCTGCGCTCGGCCCAGCCAATTCTTGATCAGATATGATGAGCGCAGGACGGGCTGCGCGTCCTTGATCCAGAAGATTGGCTTGCGGTCTTCGTTCGGAATAATGATGCCGCTGTGTGTTGGCTCTGGCTGCGGCTCTGGCGGCACAATGTCAAAGTCGTTGAGGCTGTGATCCTTCGGCGCGCACATTGCCTCCTTCATGATCTGCTCACGCTGCGCCGCGTAGTCGTTTGGCCGCAACTCCTTGGCATACTCGCGCACTGCGTTTTTCATGTCTCCGGAGTGTTCAAAGTGGCAGTAGAGGTCAAAGGCATCGCCCCACGCCATCGTCACGTCGCCTGTCTTGCACTGGCCGATGCCTGCGCTGGCGTCAGAGCCTGACAGTGACACCCAGTGCGTGCCAAAGTCTTTCGTGGCGTGCGATCCCGAAGATTGGTTCGGGCTTCGGTAGCTGTCGGATTGGCCTTGCCGCTCGTATCCATACTTTAGGAACAGGTCGCCGATGACGTGACGCTCATTGAACTCCGCAACTGGATCGACATCGTTGCCGATCTTTTGGCGCATTTCATCGCGTGCCGCCTGACGCTTCTGGCGCATTGCTGCGGCCTGCTGCTCGGCAATCTCTGCCTGCTTGGCGCGAAACTGTGCCTTGGCCCAGATGCGGCTGTCTTTGACCACAAGATAGCCTTCCCCGCGATGCTTGGCGGCAGAATAGAACGCTGGGCTGCCGTCAATCTCACGCTTCTCTGGCGGCACGTTGGGCAGGTATATTGGCTGGCCTGTGCGGCTGAGAGCGGCATCGCACTCAATGCCATGATCTGATTGCATGAGGTCGAACAGCGCCAACTGTGCGTCAATGTATTCTGCGCCCGTCAGGGGCTGTGCGAGCGGTATTAGGACGCGCCACTTGCGGTTTTCTGCTGTTGCCCCTGCCGACGAGTATATGAGCGCCGCCGCGTCCCCTGTAATTGATTTGACTGCATTAAGCAGGTCGTCCTGTTCGGGAGATCCTTTATCCACATCCACCGCCAGCATCCAGTATTCGCCATGCTCGCGCTGGGTGGCGTGGATGCGGCCATCGTGTGCGCGATATGTGGACGGGATAACGAACGCAGCCTTTGCCTTGTCAGTGGCCTGCGGCGTGTCCACCATTGCAGCGATCTGGCCCAGCGTAATGCCGCTGTATTCTGCGCTCGGACTGCTGAGCAGCGTGTCAAAGCTGCCCTGCGCTGTTAGCAGCATCTTATTGCGTATGTCGTATGTTTTTGCTACACTCACGGCGCAAACTCCCTTGTCAATTTGTTTGTCTCCACTGTCTCAAGCCCCCGCAGGATTCGGCTCCTGCGGGGGCTTTCTTATTAGAACGGGATTTCGTCTAGGCTTACGCTGTCTGCGATGGGTGCCTTGGCTTCGGCTGGCGCTGGCTTGTATTCAAATTCGTCCAATCCATCATTGCCGTTGGATGTCATTGGCACTTCATCGAAGTCATCCAAGCCGTTCCCACCGTACACAACGTGCGTCACTTGCACTGTATCAATCAAGAGAGATACCCCAGCATTGCCGTCTGGATCGGTGACGGGGAACGCAATCACCTTTATCGAACCTTTCGAGCCGCTCCAGAACGCAGTGTCAGCCAGTGGCAGCTTCATGCCGTCGATGACGGTAGGCTTGCTGTTCTCCTCGCCAGTGGTGCCGTTGGTGCCGTTGCGCTTGGCTGAGAATGTGAAGCTGCCATCTTCCAGCTTCTTCATGCCGAAGACCTTGGAGAAGGGTGGGCTTGTCTTGCAGCTTTCGTAATGCGCTTTCAGTTCGCTGTGGAGCGCTTGAGCGGCATCCTTGTCCATCTTCCATCCGATGGAGTATGAAGCACCTTGAGCGCGTGGATTGCACTCCTCTGAGCGCTTCTCGGCGGTGTTGAATTTATGCGTCGCGTGAAGGCGAGGGTACAAAAATTCCACGTTGCGGATCATTACGGGTTTGAAGTCAGTTTTTGCCATGTTTAGGCTCCCTTGTTTTCAGTAAAGTCGGCTGCGTCATGAAGCCAACGGGGTAGTTCGATCACGTTCACGCGATCTGACCAGCCTGTTGGGTAGTACCCATCATCGCTGGCGTTCTTAATCTTGGATAGGGTCTTGTGCATCTGTTGCTGACCCCATTCAAGAAATTCCTCGGACAGTTCGTTCACCGATACTGCATACGGCGGTGTCTTTTCGACGTTCACAAAGACAAACCGCTCCGCGCGCCAGCCAGCCTGCTGCAAGACGTGCAGGTAAAATGCGGCCTGTATTGCGTAGCCGTAGTCTATCATTTGCTTCGCCACGCCGCCGCGTGGGCTGGCGTCTTGGCACGTCTTGATGTCGTAGACCACACCCTGATCCTGCCAGTAGCTGTCAGGTCGGCATTTGATCTCCAAGCCCGTGTCTGGATCGGTGGCGAAGAAGCTGGCTTCGTTGATCACGTCTGGTCCAGCCATTCTCTGCCCAGCGGGGTGGAACAGTACGCTGTCGGCCACGTTGCGTGCCAGATCGTAGTCCGACATTGTTAGCAGCGTTTTGCCCTCGGCCTGCGCGGCTGCGTATGCGTCTTTCCATGTGTTGCCGCGACGATCCGCTGGGCCTCTGACGCTATTCCGCCCGCCTTCGAGAACCAAATCATGCACGACGCTGCCGATGTCAAATGTAATCGAGCCTTTGAACTCGCCGCGTGCTTTCCAGTGGGCCAGCGTGGACTTGTGAACCATTTTAACATCGCTGCTACTGATGGCATCTTGCGCGTGATATTCGGCATTGGATAGATTGTCGGCTGTCATCATTGTCGTTCTGACCGAGGATTTTATCATTGTCATGCCATTAACTCCCTAACTATGAAACAGAACGTCTCAAGGTCTGTCTCGATTTGACCCTCGCCGCCGTCTAGCACGGCAGATAAAGGCATTACGCAGCGGTCTGGCTTGCGGTCATACTTGTATATCAAGCACGGCAACTTGCCTTCACGCTCTGCTGCGACTTCAACTTGCTGCCACCATGATGGTGAACCGCCGATTGGGCCGTCTTTGTATCGCTTCAACTCCAACGTGAATGGAAAGTATGGGTTGTCTGCGATTAGGTCTGCGTGCGCGCCAGCACGATATTGCTCCAAGTCACGCTTGAACTTAATGCCAAGCTGATTGAACAATTCCTGTGCGGTTGTGCGCTCATACGCTGCGCCCTTGTTGCGCCCGTTGACCATCAGTCTGCTCTCGGCTGCTCTGTGTGGATGCCCTTAATTGTCGCATCCTTTAGTGCGCAGTGGCGTAGATATGTCGCCAGCGCCATGCCTGATTTCTCAGCGGCATACGCCAGCGCCTCATGCTGCTCCCCGGTCAATATGACCCGACTTTCTTTTCTCATCGCATTTCTCCTCTGCTGATGATGGGTATCATATGGGATAAAGAATGTAGCGCAAGGCCAATTATATTGTTGACGGTAATTTTCTGATGTGTATTCTGACATCACTGAAACCAACTAAGGAGACTACAATGCAAAATATCCTCGTAACAAATCATCATCCAGACGGATTCGCATTTGCGCTGACAGAGGCAGGCGAACAAATCTTCATACCTCCATACGCTATCGACGGCGTGCAGCTTGAGCGCGGCAAGCGCTATCAGGCGGTGCTGATATCAAATCACAAGGAGCATGAGCGGGATCGCACGCCATACATGGCCGTTTCGGTAATAGCCACTGAGCACGCTGTGAAATCAGATGATGAGCCTGCGGCACCCGCTACATCCGCTACATCCGCTACATCCGACAATCAGGATAAGCGCGACGAATTGGTTTACGACTTGATCTGCGGAAATTCATACATGACCACACGCGAGATCGCCGAATACAGCGACTTAGACTCTAAGACGGTGGGAAACAGCGCCAACCGCCTGTTCAACGCAGGCCGCATCGCCAAATCGGAAGTTTACAACCGCGTCGGCCAAGCGAGGCCCAGCTTCGTGCTGTGGGCCGAGAACGCCAACGAATTTGTGGAGTAAGCAGATGCAAGAACGCAAAACTATTCTGGCGCGACTTCGCCGCAAGATTGACATCATCAGGCTCGATCAAAAGCAAATTGGCGCAAACATGGGTGGCCACGCTTCCGAGTGCTTGGCGCTGCTCGACATTCTGGATCGCATGGAAAAGGAGAAAGACCAATGATTGCCACAACAGCCGCAGCCTGCTTGGCAATGGCGATATACCATGAGGGGAGATCGACTTCTCACGATTCCCAGCTTGCAATCGCGGAAACAGTAATCAATCGCGCAGCGCACCCTGACTTCCCCAGCACGATCTGCGAGGTGGTCAAACAGCCCAGCCGCCGCCCAGTGACGCGCCCTGCCGCTTGCCAGTTTAGCTTCTGGTGCGATGGCAAGGACGACACGCCACACAATGAGGCGGCATGGAAAACGGCTCAGACAGTGGCCAAAGAGGCTCTCTTAGGCGCAACTCTGCGCACAGGTGCCACCCACTACCACACGACATATGTTGCGCCTGTGTGGAGCAAAAGCCTTGAACCTGTGGGCCTGATCGGCGGACACATCTTCTACACTGACGGCAAGTGCTTGTTGGCGCTCGGCTGCTCAGAGCGACCATTGGCGCGACCAGAGGTGACGAAATGAGCGAGAGAGAGAACCTTGAGAGGGCCATTGAAGTCTTAGAGCAGCAATATGAGGACATGTGGGCGCAGACCCGTGGTGTGCGCCGCTCTGGCGCGAGGGAGGACTTGGACAGGCTCGGATCGCAGATTGACAGGTACAAGGCCGAGTTGGCCGAGATGGAGGGGGAAGCAGAATGACTGACGGAAACACATACGCAATCAACAAGCACCTCGATGAGCGGGAGGACTATGACGCACTGCAAGAGGTAACGGCAGAGCTTGAGCAGGCAGAGGCACGGATAGAGGAACTGGAGGGTAGGCTGGCGGAATTGCTTGTAGTGGTAAAACATGCAGTGCGGCTGTCATTGGATCACAGTGATTTCAAGCTGTATGCGATGGATCCTCTGCAACGGGCAATAGCCGCCGCAGAACTGAAAGGACAAGACGATGAGTGATGATCTGGTAAAGACTATGAGTGATTGCAAGTGGCCCGAAGGAACTTGCGCCTGTTATGCTCAGCAAGTTGTAAAGACTGACTATGCTGGCCGTGTATGGATGCACTGCGAAGAAGGCTTGTCACTGTCGAAAGCCAGTATGTCTCGGTTTGTGATGTTCTGCCTAACGAACCGTATTGAGATTGGGGACATCTACCCCTTCGCTCCAGACTATCCCCGCAGCCAAGTGTCAGCATCTGTTCGTCTAAAGCCCGAACAATTTGATGCGTTTGAGACTGAGACAGGCGGCAAATTGAGAAAGCCCCCAGTCATTTCCCTGAACTCAAGCAGCCCATCAGAATTGAAAGGACAGAACGATGAGTGAAGCATTAGTCAACAGCCAGACCCCGCAGCAGTGGTGCTATCGCGCCTTGACGGCAGAGGCACGCATGATGGAGCTGGAAGCCAAGCTGGAGAAGATGGTTGCAAACGCTGAAAGCAACCAAATTGTGATTAGAGAAGGAGAAGAAAATGAGAACTGATCTATGGTCAGACGAGCACCTGCTCGAAGCACTGACATTGATTAGCCAAGGCTGGACAAGGAAGGCCGTCGGTCAGCGCCTCGGTGGTAGATCAAAGAACTCAGTGATCGGCACCATGCACCGCATCCAGAACGAGATGGATTACGGCAGCGCTGGTGACGGCACAATGCCATCGGAATGGTGGCGCGAGGGGTTGGCGAAGCGATGAAAGGAGCCAGAACCAAAGAGAAAACATTGCAGATTTGGGAGGCTTATCGGCAGGGCCATGAGTCAAAGGAGATTGCCGATATGATGGGGCTGTCACGTTGCGTCGTCAGGACGGCCCTCACTAGGGGTCGAAAGAACGGCTCGCTGCCAGAACTCAAACGCACAGGCAATCTCAAGCATCTGCTGATGAAGCACAACTTGAGAAACGGGCATATTCGTGAAGTGTTTGAAAACCTCACGATGGAGCAGACGCGGTGGTTAATTGAGCAGGCCAGCAAAATAGAGTGCCAGACAGTATCGGAATTTCTGATCGAACTGGTGCGCGATGAATATGAAAGAGAGGCCCACAATGGCTAAGAAACACCCGAACCACAACGTGCCGAAGGGCAAGCATCGGCCCAGATCACTCAAGCACAGCGTCACTGAGAGGCTAAGGATGGCACAGCAATCATCTCTGCGCCAGCGCCCACCAGCGCCCATTACGTTGGCACAGACGCCTTGGGAGGATAAAGCATGATCATCAACGGAAGGACGTTAGGTCACGCGCGCCCCATAGTCGATATGGAAGACAGCAAGCGGCAGGCGCACGGCACTAGCTACGGGCTGTCAGAGGCTGGATACGACATCCGCATCAAGCAGTCTGTGCTGTTGCATCCATTCAAACGCTTTGCACTCGCCAGCACGATTGAGCGCTTCCAGATGCCAAGATACATGGTTGGTGTCGTACACGACAAAAGCACATGGGCGCGGCGAGGGCTGTCAGTATTCAACACAGTCATCGAACCAGACTGGCGCGGGTTCCTGACACTTGAGTTGGTGTATCATGGCTTGATACCATTACGCATCCCAGCAGGCGCAGGCATCGCGCAAGTGATATTCCACCGCACCGAGGAAACCGCGTCATATGGCAATGGCAAATATCAAGATCAGGCTGATAGACCCGTGGAGGCTAAATGATGACCGAAGAAGAAGCATTTGAACGCATTTCGCAACTCATTAAATCGGGCATTACGAACAGGCAGCTCGCTCGGATGGTGGGAGTGCCAGTGGACGTTGTTTTGGCCTACAAGCGCAAACGAGGGGCGCATAAGTCCGCCGTGCAGGTCGCATTGATCGAGCGCAAGGAGGAGAAAAGTTGGGAGATCGCCTCCAGAGAAATCATCAGTATAGCTGATCCGCGAGAGCGCAGGGAAGCGATGTACGGATACGCGCTGCTGTCGTTTGAGCGAAAGCAAGCTGCTCTGGAGTTGCGTCCAGAATTGCCGCGCTCAGCAGAATTAGCTTAACGCAATAAGAGATGTGCGATGTCATCTGCTTCGGCCTGCTCAGTAAATTCAGCAGGCCGAAGCGTGATCATTGATTTCTTTAGATCGGATTTGTTAAATATGCGAATCAGACTTAATTGCAGACTGACAAGCATGAACACTTCCGCATTTGAATTTCCGACATGGAACCTAAACGCTCCCGAAGGTGAGGGCGTGAGCGCCGCTTTGACCTCGACGCGCAGCACGCGCTTGTTAGGCATCGTTACATGCAGGTCGCATGAGCCAGCGACGTGTGTCGTCTCTAGTCCCGCCATCTGGAGTTTCGATGCAGTCAGGAACTCACCCGCACGTCCCACGCTGGTAGCGCTGATTTTACCTGAAGCAACCATTTAAAATTAACTACACATCTTTTCACGAATTTCGTTGTGCAGCACAATCTGCCGAAGCACATCTGGATTTGTCACATCAACCACAGATTGATTCTCAAACGTAATGAAACGCGACAGATCGCAGTATGTGTCACCCGCTATTGTCGCTCCGCACCCAGCGACCAGCGCGAGCGGCAATATCATCATCGTCAACAGTTTGAATTTCATCTTGCACGGCCTTTGCTTTGAGCAGCTTGTCCAGCCGATCATCTTTCATCTTATATTCAAGATCATCACGCCCGTCAGCGCGGCCCCGAAAATATATGCCCAGAAGCGCAGCGATAAAGACCGCTGCGCCAATGGCGTATAGCTTCAGCCGCGCCAAAGCGAACATCAGGTCGCTTCTCCCCACGCAACGCACTTAGCGCCCTGCACGATCATGTGTGGGTAAGCCTCTTCAAACATAATCCAGCCGATCTGCAGGCTGTCGTTGCATTCCTTTAAGCTCTTCACGGCTGGGCCAGCCGTGCCGATGCAGTGGCCGTCAAGGGAGCAAGCAAGTAGGATCGCAGTGAACATGGTTTTACCTCCAGCCAGCAGCCCAAGCCTTGAGCCGCTCCTTCAGGATATACATTGCCAGCAGTGCTATAACAACGCAGCCAGCCATCGCAATGATTTGAGCAGTTCCGTTTAGCGTTTGAAACGCTGCTACAGCGCCGCCTACCGCCGATGCACCCTGCACCACCGAAGCCTGCACGGTCTTGCTCTGTTTGGCGCTCTGGCGATCCTGTGAGGCAACCAGTGGGCGAACCTCTTTCTTGCCGCCCTTGGACAGCCAGTTGCGCACGTTACAGCAGGGGCAGGCCTTGGATGAATACTCATTGTGGCCACTGATCTTGTGGATCGAAGGGTGATCTTTCTGGAGGTCGGCAATCAGCTTCCGCAGTGCAGCATCTTGCTCTTCTGTAAAGTTGCCTTCAAACATATCTGAGGCAGAGCCGCCGTGACCACCGAACAAAGAGATGCCGATCGTGCCTGTGTTGTGCCCCTTAACGTGAGCGCCAGTGCGCTCCAATGGGCGACCAGAAACAACAGTGCCATCACGGTCGATCAAGTAGTGATAGCCGATGTCGCTCCACCCCCTAGCCAAGTGCCACTTCGTGACCTCTTTGACCTTTGCTTGTGCGCTTTTACTGGCCCACCAATCAGGTCGTGTGGCAGTGCAGTGAACAATAATCTCGTTGAGTGGTCTCATGGCCACCTCCTATTTCGAAAACGCATCATTAAGCAGGATGATCTCAAGTCGCTGCACTTGAAGCTGAAGCTCGTTTGTCGTTTTGATATTCCAGCTCAGCAGAGCCACAATAACACTGACGAGCGATGCGGTGATCACCTTATTGTCCATCACTTTCTCAACGCCTCTTCTATGCCATCCAGCTTCTCGAACACCCGCGCAAAGTTTGATCTGACCTCTTTGAACTCACGATCATGCGCAGCTTTGGTTGCTTCGACCTGTGTCTTTAGCACCTCTATCTCGGTGTGGTGGCTGTTGATCTTGGTGTAGATCATCCAGACAAACGCGCAGACGGGGACAACAATATATTTCAGAAAGAGGTCTAGAGTTTCCATGCTGTTGTCCTAATAGCGAAATTGTTGACACAATATAACACGGGCCGACATGGTTTTGAACCCGCGCCGACCCGCCGTTACTTACTCCGACACCTCATCCAGCGATCCTTCAGTTTGCGCAGCTACATGAGCCTCATATGCTGAGATGACCTCTGGTGTGTGCAACAGCGCCACCAAGTCCTGAACCTCTTGTGGCTCACCTGTCACGTCGTCTGACGGTGCAATGACGTGGCGGTGGAAGTTACGACTGATCTCAACTCCATCACGTTCAATGATTGTGGCGTGACGACATTGGATGTGTTTGAAGTCACCGACGATTTCATACTTGTCGATGATAGTGCGTTCTGTAAGTGCCATGATGGCCTCCTTGTGTTTATCGTGGCGTTGTTGCCACCTGACTACCCTGTGATCCAACAGGGGTGTAAGTTAGTTTGACAGGTAATCCATGCTGAAGGAAATATCGCCATCGGATGAGAACTCTGTAGCTTGTAAGGTTGTGTTCCCTAATGTGGTGTCCCAAAGTAAGAGAAGGACGTGGCTCACATTGTTCCGAAGATCCCCACACACGGTAGTCCCAGACGTGAGGTTTAGAGCGGTTGCTCGTCCAACGGTCATAGCACCAAAGTTATTTACTAGAGTTTTAGAACTAAACGGAAGTCCTGTCAGGCGTATAGCACCACTTACAGCACCAAGAGAAGACAGGCGTATGCGTCCTTGAACGTGGACATGGTCCCCTGTTTTAGTGTAAGTCCCAACTGCCGTTAACGCTGTTGCATTGTTAGTCCCATCTGAAATTACAGGCGTCCAAGTTCCCTCCTCGTAATCATCCAGCGTCTTGGCTGCTGAATAAACACCAGTAGCAGTGCCGAGGGTAATACCAGCAGGAATAATAGCATAACCGTTTTGGTCAATCCGCACACGTTCTTCGCCAGACGTCCCGAAAGAAAGATGCCCCAGTTGTACGTTACCTGCACCACCGTTGTTACTGGTGAGCAGCGGCTTAATGTAAGCCATTTCTTCATCTTCCCCGAAGCGGCCAGCGCCAAAGAATGCGATTTTATTACCCGCAAGGGAGGTGTTATTATTTGCAACAATAGCGATAGCAGTATTGCCAGTACCGTTTTGCAGCAGCGCATTACCTCCTGATACGTGCAACATTTTGTCTGGCGAACTCGTGCCAATCCCTACGTCACCGCTGCCGGTGATGCGCACAACCTCTGTTGCCCCTGCCGTGCCGCTTGTGTTTGAGGTAGCACCTGTCATCCACCGATAGTAGCCGCCAGTGGGCATTGTCTGTGTCAGACTTGTTTCCGTACCTAAGACTGCATTACCGTTAAGCACAAGGTCAGACGCCGATGCTGCGTTGTGAGAATTAATCTCCAAACCCCAACCTGTGTTAGATTCACCACTAACGTATAGTGCTGGCTCACCAGAGGGTCCAGTAACGTCAACTTGCGTAAATGAACCAGCCGCAGGGGTTGTTGCCCCGATGACAGTGCTGTTAAGGCCAGTGGACGTTAGCAATGCCCTCTGTACACCAGAAGTGGTCATGCCAATTTGGTTTGCAGCGGGACGAAAGAAGCCCGTGTCCTGATCCTGCAAGAATGTGATGCCTGCGGATGCAGCAGTACCATCGTCGAACTTACCTTCACCAGCTTCATCAACTACACCCTGAAAGTCAGAGATTAGTGTGGATACCTGTGAGGCCAAGGTGGCTACAAGAGACTGTGTAGGGACAATCTTGTAGTCCTGTCCTGTCTGTGTTGCACCAAGGTATGGGTCTGCGAGGGTCAGTGCAGTCGCAGATACGACAGCTTGAATCTCGTAAATTCGACCATCAGGTCCATAGAAGCCTTCCCCGACTTGCACCCCAGCAACGAAGTTTGTGCCAGCCCCTGTGACTGTAGTTGATCCGTTTGTGACACTAACTGTGCCTGTGTCATACCATGCCATTATGCAGGTTCTCCTTAATTGTGATTTCCATTTATGTTACCTGATAAACCTTCCAATAGACGTTGATTGGGCCATTCATCTGGATTAGGGATGTCTTAATCTCAATATCCATTAACACCCTTTGGTCTGTGCCGCTAGACCAGTCGGGGGTGACAAGCGTTGCTGGGTCTCTCGTCCAAGTATGTTGCAAGCCATCCGCAGCATCCCAAACGGTTGATCCAAACCAGCGGAAAGCGTTGTAAACATCTGCTTTGGCTCTCCACAATGAACCTGACTCAACCGAGCTTGCGCTAGTTGGGACTACCCTTGCAACTGCGATAAGAGCAACACGTTGATTAGCCCAAACGTCATCAGTGCCGATCCTGATACCTGTGTTGACGAAGTCAATGTTCACGGTGCCGCCTCTAGAAACTGACCCTGTGTAGGAAAATTGACCGCTATTCAGAACCAGAGGTCTTGAAATAACAACGTCATTAAACTCAGCAGCCCCAGTTTTACGTATGCTCCAGCCTGTTGAGCCGGAGACAAAGTTTGATGACTCTATGGTGCCACCAATCTTAGCGTTGGTAATAGAACCATTAACAATAGCAGCGTTATCAATGTAAGCATCTTTTATGTAAGTGCCAGCAGGATAAACAATACCATCAAATGTCCTTGGAGATGTAAAGATGGTGAACGGGTTATCGCCACCTGCCCCTGTAGAGTTAAAGACAGCAAACTGGTCAGCCCTTACGTTGAACGCAGAGCCACCGACACCAGACAAAAGTTGATAACCTGTGATCGACCCGTTGTTGTCAATCTGAACGCCGTATTTAGCCTCAATGCCGTTAATGGAGGTTGCTGCTTCGGTAATAGAGGTAGTGTTGTCCCCGACAGTGGTGGACAAGGTGGTGATTGAGCTGGCCTGAGTAGTAATAGTCCCTTCAGCACTATCAACTCTAGTTGTTAAGCCAGAGACAGCGGTGGCAGTGCCAGCGATATCCGCATCCAAGCCAATTACAGTTGCTTCTAGCTTCGTGATGTCTGACGCCAAAGCACTATCAGCATCTGCTCTTGCGACTTGCTCTGATAGCAAGAGAGACTTGTTTGCCCCAATTTCTGCTGAAAGCACCAGTTCAGCGGACGCTCTAGCTTCTCTCTCGTCGTTTACGTCTGCTGTCAACGACAACCTTGCGTAGGCTGAGTCCTGAAGGAGATACTCTCGGTCTTTATATCGACCAAGAACCTCTTGAAGGGTAAGCTCAGAAAGATCATACTGCCTTTCGCTAATTGAACGAACGTCCTGCACAGTAAGTGCGATTGAAGGTGCATCAATAGAGCTCAGTGTGATCTCTGCTGAACCCAGACGTGTCTCAACGTCATCCATTTCCGTCTGGGATGCTTTAAGGGTGATTTCTCCCTCACTGATAGTGATACGACCCTCAAGAGCCTCAACACCAAGGACACCATCGTTGACGTTGTAATAGCTGCCTGTGCTGGCGAGGGTGATAGAACCCTCTACAGAGTCTAGATCAATCTCAACGACACTCACACGAGCTTCTAAACCTTCTAATTCAGCAAGGCTTGCCTCTGGCAGAGTAGCAGCGGCAATAGCACTGTTGACGTAAGACGTTGTTGCTTTAAGGGACAGTTCCCCCTCAACAGCATCAAGGTCAATCTTTACCTCATTAACCTGACCCTCTACAGCAGACAGGCCTTGAATAACCACACTGCCTGTAGCGGGATCAACAGTAATGCCAGCGTCATTGACACGACCCTCAAAGGAGGAGGCGTTAAGTGCTAATGTTAGTGCATCAGTTGCAAGCTGGTCCGTAGCTGCTTCTAGCTGCTGCTGGTAGTCAACTGTGATGCTGTAGTCAACCACTAGCGCACGTTCAGATAGGTCTGTGCTTATGTCATCAAACAGTGTGGTCACATCGCCAGCGAAGTTGTCGTAACCAATTACAGCAGGTCCAATGTCCCCAGCAGTAACTTGGCTCGTTGTGGCAAACTCTGGGCCTACAAATCCAGACTTATTCCCAGAGAAGTCTACAGCCCTGATCCAGTAGTAGCGTGTGACCAATGGGGACAGATTACCTCTGTTGAAGGTGTCTCCGAACGCTTTAGCAATCTGAGTTGCATTGGCGATATTACTGTCAGCAGACTCCCAGACTTCCACAAAGTTAAGATCAGGGTCTGCTGGGTTCACCCATGACAAATCAATAAAGCCAAGAGTACCCACAGCCGAAAGGGACGTGGGTAAGGATGGGGCTGTAGTATCACCACCACCTGTGAATAAGACACTGCTGAATGAACCACGGAAACCTGAAATAGTAACAGCACGAACACGGATAGCGTACTCAACACCATCAATCAGGGGGGATAGCTCAATAGTTGGCTCTGACGTAACAGTGCTGGAGTAGCTACTGTCCACAACAGCTTTCCACTCAACCTCGTAGTAGCTAACGTATGCGTTTTGTGCAGGTGTCCACGACACAATAGCACTGTTGATAAACGTACCATCACCCTGCAACCTACCACCACCTGAAGCTGTAAGCCCCAGAATGTCAGTTCCAGCATTGTAAACTGGAAGCGTAGTGTTGTTGGATATGATTGCAGTCTCTTCTGCATTCCAATCAAAAGCTGCTGCTGATGTCTCGCGCAAAGTCAGATTGACCCGAAGATCGCCAGCCTCCTGATTGGAGGCAAAGCGCCAGCCGACGACCTCAAACTCTTTGCCGTCAAATCCATAACGATCATTATCAAACTCAATGATGTCGCCGACCTCAACGCTGAACGCTTCTAGTCCGAAGTCGGCATTGATTGTCATTTGCTCACGCGCTCTGAACAGTGTCAGCTTGGCAAGTCGCTGCGCACTGGCGGCAGATGTCGTAAACGGCAGGGGTAGGTCCAATGCGACCTCTTCTCCGCCATCTTCCCCCCTGAACGCTTGGCTAACAATCTCAGGATAGTCAGCAGTGATGTATCCCTGCGCAGCATCGTTGAATGTGCCACGCACAGCGTTGAAGTTATCACGCATGGAAATGCGCGTTTCAAGATTGATCGGACCACGCAGGTCATCAAGCGTCAGCGTCTTAACTGGCGCGCTGTAAACGCCAACCTTCAACTTCCAGTAGCCTGATCCCCAGAAAAGCGTGCCAGCGCATGATGTCACCATGTCGCCAAGCACAGAGCCAGTTGATCTGGCCGCGCTTACAATGCCGTTCATGGTATATCGAGGTTCAGTGCCGCCACCTTCAAGTGAGACAGACTCATCAGATTCGTTTGCTGCGGCAGCAAAATATACGTCATCAATCGCAGTGTCGTTCAAACCGTAAACACTGGAGATGTAGTCTCGAATGCAAAGCGCCGAGTTGTTGGTGTAAGAGGTTGAATTTGTACGCGGATCGTAGACCTTCTTGCCTCTGATCTTTACAGTGACAAGCGGCAAGCCATTGGCGAACACGTCCTGATTGTATTCATAACGAACGTAAAGATATGCAATGCCATTGCCGACGAAGCTGCTGTCTGCCGATGTTTCTGAGACTAGATCGCTGTCGGCTGCCACTTGATCGCCAAGATGCTTTCTGATCCTAATTTTATCGTCCCAATCAACCTCAGCTTCGCCAGTGCCTGCCGTGCTAACTAGACCAGTGCTTTCGTTCCATGTCGCAATCTGATCGTTGATGTAAATCTCATCAATGGCCTCAATTTCATGCGCGGCGAGGACAATTACTTGATGCAGGTATTTGTTTTTCTCGCCCGTGCTTTCATAGAAGGTAATGACCCCACCCTTGCGAACCTCGCCATACACAAATTCAGCAGGAGCAGCAGCATCACGCGCATTGATCAATGTGCCTTGCGAACCAAAGGACGAAAAGTCTGGCTTTGGGGCGAGTGCGGACATTGCCCAAGAAGTTACGGCGGAAATTGCGAGGTATCCCACAATTGCACCAAAAGTTGTACCAAGAATTGCAGTGCCAGCAAGCGCGGCACCACTAGAGCCTAATGCGCCAAGGATTAACCCACCTACTGTTGCAGGATCGCGCGGAACTCGGTCCCAATCATTCCAGTTCGTGACAGTCAGGTCGCCCAGCTTATACTTCATCTTTTCACCCACGCCCCGTTAATGTCATCTATTGATAGATATACCACACCATCCTTGTCCAAGAAAGCAGCCTTGGTTCCAGTGCAGATGCCCATTGCCACACCAGTTACCCAGCGGCGAGCCTTATCCGTTGTCACAAGCGCACCCATCGGCGGCACGCCATCAACCCGATCCAATCTTTCATCAACAGCCTTCAAGAAGTTTGAATGCCCAAACTCTGACTTCAACTCGCGCCTGCGCAATATCCGATCACCATCCATGTATCGGCCCAGCCAATCATCCGCCCAACCATTGCCGTGCATGGCTCTGAATGCGTCATTGGTGAACGTCAGGCAATCGTGAGCACCCCAAGTAAAAGGTTTGCGCCTGACTGCCTTCAAATATGCGTTTAGGCTCTCTCGCGGCCCCATATGATGTCCTTGTCTTGCAAGTCTGCGACAAACGAAAAGAAGGTGTCGCCATCGTGTCGAGATTGATGATTTGCATCTGTATAACGCCAATTCGCAGCGCTACCTAGTCTGACCAGCTTGCTTTCGACTGACAGCGTGATCGTGCTGGCGTCTCCGCTATCTTCAATAGTCATGGTGTTCATCAAGCCACTGAACACCTCGATTGGCACGGTGGTATCAGTTGTGCCGAAGTATACCTTGCAGGATCGGCGCTGATACGGCTCTTGCAATGCAAGCGACACCAGAGATGCAGGCACACCAGAAAGCTGCAATGTGATGCTCTTTGCCGACAGGTCGTTGACCTCCTCCAACCCGCTGATGTTCAGCAGGTTGCCAGTGCCAAGGTAGGTATCCACACCAATCGTGCGCTCTCCGTAGCCCGTCCAGAAGCGAACTGGAGCAGAGTCAAAGTTCATTTCTACCGCATAAAATGGGCGAACTTCTGGCTGACTGAGTGCCGTCAGAAGTGCGGCTGGAACTGTGCGGCTCATAATGCCTCCATCGCGCTAAAGCTGATCCCGTAGATTGCAGCGTTATTCACGCTCCAAGACTGCTCATTGGATGACAGCCTGAACACGCCCTGTGCGGCCTCTACAGTGACAGGAGCGTTATTTGCTATACTGGTGCGCACGTTGGGCCACACATCCACCGCAGCTCCCCCTATGCCGCCTGTGTCGGTATTTGTAAGCACTTTAAACAACTGGCGAGACGTGCCGCTGCCGATCTGCATGAAGTCACCCGCTTTTAAGTAATCAGTCCGATTGATCGGTGCGCTGTCAATGCTGATCGTGTTGCCAGATGTGGCTGCGCCGTTGACCAGTATAGTGTCCGCATTCCGCGCCGACCCCATTGGGATAAGTGCCAGCGGATCGCCAAGGTAAAACGTGCCAAGCTGACCCTTGAGGGAAACCAGCCAAGCGACCCACTGCTCGGCATCTGATCGCCTCATCGGCGGCAAGGTCACATCAGCCTGCCACATCTTGCCTGCATATTCATGCGCCTGCCCAGCAAACGTAAACGGGCTGCGCGAGTAAGCCACCGCATTAATGGTGCGAAAATCAATTTGCGCGATGCCCGTGTGGGTCGGCAATGCCAGAGGATAGTTTATAGCCATTATGCAAAAGACCTTCCGTAAGAGCCGCCACGCAGCTTGGCATCGGCAACAGCGGCCTTTGTAGCTTCAACCATCTTCGGCAACATTGAATTGACCTCGGCTCTGCTGACACCGTTGCCAAATGTGTTGTTCTGGATGACTGTGACGCCATCGCCGCCGCCGCTTGCCATGTTGTTTGTTTGCGCCGCGCTTAAAATGCGACCATTCTGTGATGGCACGAACAATTCCCGTCCATGCTCGCCCGTCATATACTGCTGACCCGCCTGCACAGAGCCGCCAGAAGCCATTGGGCGAAGTTGTGGGCGGAGGCTGGTTGCTGGCGCTGCTGAACCTATACCACCAATGAACCCAGAGATAGCACCGACAAGCTTCTGCACAACAAGCACGCGATACAACTCCTTGATGATCTGCGCAGCCATAGACTTGAAGGCGTCCTCGGCAGATGCAGTGCCGTCAATCATGCTCATAAAGGCATCTTCCATGCTGCCCTCAACGGTACTCATGATGGTACTTATCTGGTCAGCGTTGGCCCCCAATGCTTGAAGCGCTGGAGATGTCTGGGCTAGATTATCAAGCAGTCCTTGCGTTTCTGCTTTAAGTTTAGAGGCAGAGCCAGACAGTCGGTCTGAAGCCTCAATCGGTACGGCAACACTTTCGCCAAAAGAAACCATGCCACCCTTGGATTTTGCCAGCGCATCTTCAAGACTTTTAATGTTTTCTACTGTTCTGTTGAATTGATCTGTCAATGCTTGATCAGATTCAAGCATCCGAGCCTGCTCAGCACGCAACTCAACAAGGCGTGTCTCCACATCTGCATAAGCTTGAATTTTAGACGCACTGACCAAAGTGTCTGGAGAGGCAGAAATAGATCGTGCCGCATCCTGCGCATCAGAAATCGCGCTTACAACTCCAGCGTAAGCGTTTGAACCCAGAGCGATTGCTTTTTGTTCAGCCAAAGCCGCTTGAGCGTTCTCATGTCGCGATCTGGCTTCCTCAAGTTTTTTCTTTGCGGCCTCGACTGAGACAGCAGTAGACCTTCCAAGTGCAATATCAAGTTGCTGTGATTGCGTGATCTCATCGGCCATCGCTCTGACTACATTGTCAGTTGCAATCTCAAGATCGGTGGTAGGGTTTACAAATTCCTGCACCGCCTCAATGGCCGCAACAATGTTTGTCACAAATTGAGCAACAGCAGTTGCAGCCCCGACAAGGATTGGTGCAAGGTCAACAAGAACTTGGGACAAGTTAGCGCTTATGACCTTTGCCATAAGAGCAAGTTCCCCCTTTGCTTCAGCGGCGTTTGCGATCAAGTCCTCGTCCAACACAAATCCAAGCTGATCAGCTTTTTGTCTCATTTCGTCTATTGCAGCGCCGTTGTTCTTAAATGCAGCGACAAGTGCCGTACTGTCGCTGGCAATCCCCTCCATGTAGAACGTCATTTCAGACTGAGAAACATTTGCTTTTTCCAGAGCAGAGACATAAGCGCCAAGCTTCTGGTCTGAAGAAAGATCAGCAAAAGCATCAGCCGTCAGCCCAACTTTAGGCGCAATATACTCAAAGAAATCTTTAAGCGGCCCAGAGCCAGCTTCCGTAAAGTCACCAAACTTGTCGTTCACATCCTTCAGAATGTCGGCCAGTTTCTCTTGGCTGATCCCAAACTGCGCAGATGTAGCTGCTAAGATTTGAAACTCATCCGTCGCCACGCCAGACAGCCTTGAAAGGTTTCCTATCTCCGTCGCCATATTTAGAGCGCCGTTGATTGCTTGAACAGAGAAAGCCGCTGCCAGTATCGGCGCAACCCGCTTTGCCGCAGCCCCCAACATTTCAAACGACTTTGAAGACTTGGACAGATTAGCCTGCGATTTCTTGGCAAATTGCTCAACGCGCTTTTGACTGCGATCCATCGCCTTCGTGAACTCTTTGTCACGGGCGGAGAGAATAATGTTTAATTGTTCTGCACTAATTGCCATCTATTCGCTCCACAAGATCACGATATTGCTCCGCCGTCATGGCTTCAGAACCTGACTTCTTTGGTGAGTGTGCATCATTCCACCCCCCGAACACAAGCCAAGCGTCCTTCGGGATCATATCACGGATTTCATCAGGACGTAAGCTTATGACAATTCCGTTGGCTATCATGCCGCGAACATTTAATCGCTTTGGGGCTGGCTCACTGGCTTTTTTTTTATATCTGCCTCTTCTATTGCATCAGGCATGAATGCAACGCCCAGAGCGGCTTGAGCAATTTGGAAAAGCCGCATCAAGTCAGCAGGCGAACACTTGGCAATAACTTCGTCTGCTTCGTGGTCTTTCATGCCGCCGCCAACCAAAGCCAGAGCCAGCAAGTCGCGCACTTCTTGGCTTGAAGGCTTTTGACCACGGCCAAAGAAACCATCCCAAACTTCAAAGATGCCTCGGTGCTTGTCCTCAAAGCGCTCAATCTCACGATTGCGCAGCAAAAACGTGTAAGAGGTGTCGCCGATATACTCGACGACACCTCCACGCGGCGCTTCAGCAGTTATGCTCACTTATGCCGCCGTAAAGGTGACAGCACCATTGCTTTCAAGTGAAAGCGAGTATGTCACGCCGCCTTCAGTCTCGCCGCCAAACTCAAGAGATGATATGCGAAACGCGCCAGCGTATGTGCCAAAGTCAGGAACAACGATCTGCATATTCACCGCGTTATCAGCAGCCATTGCGACTGTGTTCATGCGTGCCTCTGCGATGCTATCCTCAAAGAAACCATCGCCAGAAACAGCCACGTTTTTAAGTCCAGCCAAGGTTTGAGTATAAAGTGCGCCTTCGGGCGCGGTGCAGTCAGGGGTGGTCACATCAATGGATGAGTTGTTGATTGTGAGTGACTTTGAGTTAAGCCCACACAAATTCGTGAAAGCTTCAGATGCTTCGCCATCGCCGATCTTAACCAGCAGGGCGCGTCCAAGTTGTTTAGCCATGATCGGCCTCCTTTAAAAGCGCCTGCCCAGAGCGCGGAAGTTTAGGCGGTATCAAGCATCGCTTGAAGTGCAATGACGGCAGTGTATCCACGGCCATCACTATCTCTTGTGACAGAAATTGTGTCAAAAATCAATTCCACCAATGTGTAGCCAGACACCGTAACAGATGTCTCTTGGCGGTGCAGGGCAGCTTGAATGGCCTCTGCAATCTGAGTTGCCTCAACACGGCCAGACGCGCTTTGTGAGTGTGCCTCAAGGCTAATATCCACCAAGGCTCCCTCTGCGGTATCTGTGTCAAATGCGTTTGGCTGTATCGTGTTGAAACGCAGATATGGAAACACAACATCCTGCGGAGGCTCATCATAAATGCGAGTTGATACAATATCAGTAACGCCGCTTGCCGCTTTTAACGCTGCGAGAATGCCTTTCTGAGTCGCCAGTGCGTAACCATCAGCCATTCATCGCATCCTTGATTGCTTTGTTCAGATTGCGCTGAACTGTGCGTCTATGGCGATCTGCCAGCATAGACTTTACCTCTCGGCGAAAGTTGTAGCCAAATTGATTTGGACCCCAACCGTAGTTGATCGAATTTGCAGCCAATCCGCTATCTGCATCGCCATCGTAGAAGTTGATAAAGCCAAATATCTCCCCCTCACGCGTTTCAACATTGCCGTTGATGCCAGATTTAAGATCACCAGATAACACAGGCACAATCGACCTAGCTTTGCGCACGCCAGTGTTCACTGTGCGCTGAATAGACTTCTCAAGGGCCTTGTGAGCCTCTTTAGGAAGGTCTTTCATCTGACGCATCAGCTTTTTCTGGCCTGTAACCCTCACGATGCCACACCCTTTTCAAGAACGAACTCAATTTGAGTGTCCTTTGCGTCAACTTGCATTACATCCTTGATAGCCCAAGTAATGCCGCGAGCAATGACGCGATCCGCCGAAGTGATTGCAGAAGTTATGCTGTCAGATCGAACGCGCATGGTGGCAAGTGCGCGATCCTGCAAAGCGCCAGCAGTGATACGCTCACGGCCCTTTTGCTCGCGCAAATCAGCCGATCTGACGGCCAAGTCGGCCCATCCGCTATACACGTTGCCATAATCGTCAACAGCGCCTTCAGTGAGGCGCTGGAACGTGACACGTTCTCTGAGCAGGCCAGCCTTAACCATACCAACTCTCTTTGTGGATGTTGATCAACTCCATAAAGCCAAACGGAATGTCCGCAAGTTCGTCCATCTGTGTCTGCTCTCTGTTGTCGTACCAATGCCCAACAAGCAGCATGAGTGCATGGCGAAGGGTTGCTGGGATGTCTGACGTGGCGTCACCGTAGCCGACCACATATTCAATTTTAATGGCATCGTCACGTTCTTGCGCAACGGGCCAATTAAATCCAGATTTCGGCTCGACCTTTGTCTGCTCTGGAACTCCAAAGACGCTATAATTTGAAAGCGTGTCGGTCTGCAAAGTGCCGTTTTCATCATAATACTTCACAGCAGTGACGCTTTGAACAGGGCCAAGACGAAGCACAACTGATTGGTTTGGATTTGAACTCATCCAATCAGACCAAGTTTGCGTGATCATTGCCTTGCCAAGAACGCCCTGTGCGTCAGTAAAGGCCACCGCAACGGCAATCAGTCGCGTCAGCAGGTTGTCATCGTCAGAATGCTCGACACGAAGCTGCGCCTTCACCTCAGACAAAGTGATCGGGGTCGCCGCTGGTGCGGTGACGATTTGAGTCTTGAGGTGATCTGGCAATGACATTGCAATCAGTCCTTAATTGCTTTTCGAGTGGCAATCTTTTTGAATGCTTTCTCAACTTTTACAGGCTGAACTGGCTCGGCAATGCCAGCGCTAATGTAGCGCAAAGCCTCGGCTTCGTTGCAGTCGATGATGTCGCCCTGATTGTGAGAAAAGTCGATTCCAGCCATTGATGTCAGAAGTGTAACCTTTGGCATTGTATGCCCTCCAGAATGTGGTGAGAGGGGCCGTGAAGCCCCTCTCTAGTAGTTATGCAGCAGCCGTGATCAGGTGCTTAACAGCGGCTGTGTTGGAGAGAACACCGTCGAAGCGGATGTAACCCAAGATGCCGAAGTCAGGTGCGAAACGCTCGCGTGCAACGTAGATGCTTGGTGCGCCTACTTTGCGGACGTAGAATTTCGACATGTCACCGAACAACATGACCTTCTTGGCGGCAGCAAGGCTGTCCATCGCTTGGTTGACCACTACGTTGTAGCCCAGCAGGTTCTGCGGAACGCCAGCTTGGTAGTTCCCCATCTGCCAGAGGTAGTTGCCGTTGCCGTCTTTCAGCTTGCGAACCGCAGCAAGAGTGCTGTCGTTCATCATGATAGCTGTTGCAGGCGAGTTGCGGTAGGCTGGGTCAACAGAGTGGATGAAGTCGATGATTTCATCCGCAGTCACAGCAGCAGTCGCAGCAGCTTCTTTGCCTTCAGCAGAGTTGGTCACAATGCCTTCGACGTCAGAAGAACCAGAACCAGTTGTCAGCTTGCTATTGGCAATGCGACCAAGGCGCTCACCAATCAACTCGCCCAGCAGACTTTCCATGTTCAAGATGCTGTCTGCGTTCAGTTCTGCGGACCAACGAATCCACTCAGAGTCAAACGAGAACGCGCCGACTGATTTCTGACCGAATGTAGCGTCCTTGCCACCATCGTCAGTAGGCTGCGTGCCTTCAGTGTGTGCAACAGCAGTCACGGCTGTGTCATCAACAGTCGGAATGTTGAATGGACGGCCATCGGCAGAGTTGATCACTGTGAACAGTTCGTTGCCATACATTGGGCCTGTTGCAATCATTGATTTCTCAATGAATGTCGCCAACTCAGTTGGAACTGTGTAGCCACCAGCAGAGTCAGTTGAACCGACCTGTGCGCGATGCTCACGAAGCACGTTGCGAACTTCTGCGTCAACAAAAGCATCGCCACCGCAAGCAATCATTTCAGCGAATGCAGCGCGGTAGTCCATCTGGAAACCCGCGTCCACTGCTGGAGCAGAACGGTCTTCAAATGTTGGACGACGATCAAGATCAACAGCTTCACCAGCGCGAAGGGCTGCTTCAACTTTTGAGAGACGCTCAACTTTAGCAGCGATCTTGTCGTGGTCTGCCATCATCGCGTCAAACTCACGCTCGATTTCAGCAGCGCGATCTTCTGGTGTGTTGTCACTTGCTTCGTTCAGTTTCGAACGGGCCTCAGTGGCGATTTTCGCCATTTGCTCCCGCAGGTCTTTTACTTCAGCCATCGTGGGCCTCCATCTATGGGAACTGGTCTGTCTCACGACGATCAGTCCAAGCGCTTGCCCAAGGCGCAGGGAAGGGCTAAACAGCGGGAACCGCCGTTATCTCTTACAGCTTGCCCTTCATGCGAAGTCGGCGAGCAGCTTGTGTCTTTTGCCCTTGAGCGCGATGCTCCTCAAGCGACTGAAGACCGATCTCAGTGCCTGCATATGCTGGCGTGGTAACAATCGCCACGTCATAAAGCTGCAAATCTTGAATTTTGCGCTTTGGCATGTCGCCAGTGTCATCCCACTCTTGGCGGGTCGGCACAAATGCGAAAGACATTTTATCCAGATCACCGCGCTTCATCTTTGGCACGATGCTTCGGACGTCTGGGTCTGATCCGTCGAGTTCTGTTTCAATGTACAGACCGCGCTCATCTTCAGTCAGGCGAAGCGTACCTGATCGCGTACGGGCCAAAGGCAAGCCATCGTGATTGATAAGAAAAACAACATCGTCCTGACGCTCAAGTGCGCTGGCAAATGCGCCGCGCTCAATCACCTCAGTAAACATGCCTGCGATGTTTGTTTCTTCGCCAAAAATGGCAGCATAACCCGAAACGCGGATCGCCTTGTCTTCATCCTCACGAATTTCGAGAGGCTGCGCCATTGCGCGGATTTCACGTTCAGCCATCTTGGCCTCCATATATTTTGGCAAATGTAACACAGAAACAGCACCTGCGTCCACATGGCCGCGCTCATCATCTTCTTGCTCTAAGATGCGGCTCGCCCAAGATCGACCTGCATCACCACCCCAAAGCGCCCAAGCGATCCGCCCGTTGCTTGGGTATCCATCCTCGCCACGGTTGAAACCTTCAGCCTTTTTGTCCACCTCATGCCGCGCAAAGTAGCTAGACATACGCTTCACAGTGTCCATGCTCAAGTTGGCCTTGTTTGAAATGTCACGGGCGCGAGCAATGCCGACCTCAGTGCCGCCACGACCAAATTCTCTGCGCCAAGCAAGGCCGCGCTCGGCCTCATCAGCCATTGCATCATTCGGTGTTGGCATCAGCAACTCCGCCTTGACCAGCAATCGGTACGGTTGCGCCCTGAACCATCAAACTATTACCGCCCTCAAGCGGCTCCATGTTCTCAATCGTGCGAACCTCATTCGGCGTGCGGATCGCGTTCTGGATCGTGGTAGCGTGAGCATCCATGCGGGTCTTGAAGTCACCGCGCAGAAGGCCGTCAACATTGAACTCAATGTACTGCTTCGATCCGCGAGGGAAAAGCTTGAGGTTCATTTCCTGCTCAACCTGCTCAATCCAGCGCTTCAACGTGTGCTTCACAAAGTGCAAATCCTGCTGCTCTGTGTTGCTGAATGTGCCGTGCGTTAAATCCTGCAAAAAGACAGGAGGCAGGCTGTAAATTCTAGCAATCTGCTCAATGCTAAAACGCTGCAATTCGATTAACTGCATTTGCTCTGGGTTGAAGCCGATCTGCTTCATTTCATGCCCCATTGGCAGCGCCATAACAGGCCGACCCTCGCGAGCCAGCTTTGCAGTGGCCTTCGCGACATCTTCAGACGCCCGTGCAGCCGCTGCGCCGCTCTGAAACGGCCCTTGCAGCACAACAGGGGGGATGCCACCGCTCTGGAACGCCTTTGCCCCGTAGCGGCTGGCTGCGATAGCCATGCCGATTGCATCACGGTTTGTGGCGATCGGTCCGCGAACATCCAAGCCATTCGATTTCAGCATGAATGGAACGTCAATTACTTCAGTAGCGTCATAGGTCACACCTTTGCAAAGGTATACCTTTTTCTGACGCTTGCCCTCGGTGCGATGCTCAACCCGCGTGTACTGTGGGTCCAGAGGCCAGAGGTTCTTTACCGCTCCATTTCCAGACCGCTCAATGTATGTCACGCAGCGGCCACCAGTAAACACCTGATCAAACATATACTTGCGCCATTCAAACGAAGACATGCTGTCGTTTGCTGCATCATGCAAAATGCTCTCAAGGGTTCCTGCGGATCGCTTGCGACCCTTGGAGGTCTTGCGATAAACGTGCAGCGGCAAACCAGCAAGTGTGCCGCTCAGAAAGTTGACAGCGGCCCAGACGGCAGGAACGCCAAGAGCCGTGTCAGTGTTGACCGTCACGCCAGCAGATGCCGACATTTCGCCCCAACCCATGACTTGCAGAAAATCGTCTGCCGACACAGGTGCGCTTGGGTTTTCAAGATTGCGACTTTCCGTTTTGCGGAAGCGGTCAAATAATGCCATTACGAGCGTCCTCGATGTTTAATGCAAGTTATCACAACATCAATCAATCGTAAAGGTGGGCGCTGTCTCGGCTATTATTAATCATCCTTCGGTCTTCGACCCATCATTCTCAGACCAACAGTATCAAGCGAGCCTCTCTTTTCTGCTCCAGTTATTGCAGGTGTCGTGACACCTAAAACTTCAGCAGCAATTTTTCTCGACGGGTATTCAACCCCTCTAATAGTTACTGGCTTGAACGATAATTCGTGACCCTTCTTGAAAGTATGCTTCATTTTAAATAGCCTCAACCATCAGACGGATAGCATACGCTGCAACAGGGCTGACGGGGCGCTCGCCCTGCTCCCAGCGGCGTATCGTGCGGCCTCCATAGTCGCCCATACCCCACTCATCTGCCAGCGCCTGCTGGCTGTAGCAGAGTGATCTGCGAGCGTCTTTGAATTGATCTGGTGTCATTGATATGTCTCCTCATATTCGACGGCAGCTTCTGCCGCCATTTTGCAAATATTAACTTCCTTCAGCGTCATGCTTGCCGCAATATTCTCCGCAATTTTGATGCAGTCGGCTGCTTGCTCATCTGTTGGGGCTTGGATTGCCAGCTTCAGTGCGAGTGTCAAAGCTGCTTCTGGTGTCTCTATTTCGCTGCGTGTCATTGTCGTTCTCCTTGGTTAGGTTGGGGGCGCTTGGCCCCCGTTTGTTTAATAGAACTCAGCCGCTAATCCGCGCAATTCTTCCTGATAATCGTCCCAGCGCATGTGTGCCGCGTTGTGGTGATCGTTTGCGTCCAGCCATTCTGAAAGTTTATCAACCTGCGCCTCTGTAGCCATTGCGAAATCGAAGCTCTCGTTGAGGTATTCTGCTTTTACTTGATCAAATGTCATTGTCGTTCTCCTTGGTTGGTTTGTTTCTATACACATAGATATAGGGCCAGTGGCCCTACATGTAAAGAGGGTAAGGTCACATTCTTGGTTTATTTTTCAAAAACTAAACTTAGGGTCGTCCCACGGCGACGATGCCACCAAGCCTTCACCCATCGCCTCAACGCCAAGGGCCATCGCGAGCGCAACCAATCCATCAATCCTGCCAATCGACTTGGCCTTGTTTAGCTTTCGGTTTCCAGCAGGGTCACGCTCCGCAACGGCGTTTGCCGCGCACATATTTAGCACTGGGTTGTCACCGTGCAGGAGTTTATGATCCACCACCAGCCGCTCCAACTTATCAACAGCGGGAGCCATGTCCTTGAAGCCCTGACCATAAGGCTGCATCGGAAGCTGCACGCCAATGGCATCCAGTTCCCGCGTGAAATCATTGATCCGCCATCGGTCATAGGCCATCAACTGCAAGTCAAAGTCTTGAGCCGCCTCCGCAACGTGCTGCGCTACAACAGCAGGCACAATCACAGGCCCATCAATCAGCGTGATAAAGCCCTGCTTGGCCCACACATCATATGGAACTTTGTCCTCTTTTGCGCGGTCACGAATGCCATCGGAGGGCATAAAGAACTGTGGAACAACGTGATACTTGTCACCATCAGGGAAAACCATCACAAATGCCGTCAAATCTCGGCTAGATGACAAATCAAGACCAGCAAAGCAGGTCATGCCACCCTCGACCTGTGGCGCAGCCTTGTTGGCTTCCCACTCCCCGCGATTTAGGAAAGGGCTTGTTGCCTCAATTCGCTGGTTCAAGAACAACCATCGGAAGCTGTTTTCCTTCGCTGGAAGCCGTGCCGCCTGCTTTGCGAAGTCTTCCAAGTCTTTGAGGCCGCGAAACTCTCCAAGCGCGGGGTTTGCCGCCTTCCACGCAGCCTTGTCCATGACCTCGCAATCTTCTGGCGCGGTGTAGACGTGGCTCACGATCCGCTTGTCCTTGGCGTTTTTTGCGTCATCTAGCCAGATGCTAAACAAATCGCCATCAGTCGCAGCCTGCGTGCTGATTGCAATCAATAGCGGGTCTTCGTGAGCACCTTGAGCAGTCTCAATCGCCTCAATAAAACTGTCAGTCGGCCCTCGCACCTGCCCGACCTCATCCAAGATAGCCAGCACGGGTGAAAGGCCGTGAGCAGTGCCAGCTTCAGCACTGATTGCCTTATATTCAACATTCATTGGCAAGCCGACCAGCATCTTTTGCGATGGCACAATCTTTATGAGTTGAGACAAGCGCGGCGAGAGCCGAACCATCTTTTCAGCCAGTTTAAATACAAGGCTTGCCTGCTCTCGGCTGCGAGCGCCACTGATGATCTGGCTATTCAGCCTCGCCTCTGGACCAACAATGTGAGCCAGCAGGATCGCGGCGATCAGGGCAGACTTGCCGTTCTTTCTGCCAACACTGAGGTAGGCGCGGCTTGTGCCTTTCGGATTGTCAAAGACATCAATAATAAACTTTCGCTGAAACGCCATTAGCTTAATGGGATTCCCAACAAGCTTACCCTCTGGCACGGGGCAGAAGGCTTCAATGAATTTGCAAACCTTTTCGCCGCGTGTTGCCATCAGTTAGGCAACGCGATCAAGCCGCCCTCCGAAGCATCATCCACCGCAGTACGAGCCTTGCTGGCATTCTTGGCTGACCCATTTAGCGTGCGTGGATCGCTCGCCTGCTGGTTCAGAGACATAGAGCGGATGACCGCAAGCTGTCGGCGCTCAACAGTATCAATGATCGAAAGCAGCGGATTTGGGATTGGTGTGCCGCGCTGATTTTCAATAATTGTGCCGTGAGCTTCAACCTGAGACTGATACTCCCGAATGTCTGTTTCCATGCGGACCACTTTGGCCAGCAAGAGCAAGTCCATGTCCCGCCAGTCCTCCCTCGCGCGTGCGCGCGTGAACTGGTCCCATATTACCTTCTCAGCTTCACTTCGCAACGTGACACCCTGCGGTAAAGGGACGCTCTCCATCGCTCCTTTGAAGCCACCAAGCGCCGCTGTGACGCTATTCTTATCGCTGCGCTTCTTCTGGCTCATGTGTTTCTCCTAAAATTTCCGTAAACGCACAAAAAGTAAGT
>Ga0208643_1000347_pt1 | contig 31585 bp, 23 predicted proteins | sample VirMetDEL_Nov_12_FD_184516 | JGI IMG/M metagenome (GOLD analysis project Ga0208643, IMG submission 184516) | Aqueous microbial communities from the Delaware River and Bay under freshwater to marine salinity gradient to study organic matter... | ecosystem: Environmental > Aquatic > Marine >...
AAACACCTCCCGCTTTCATAATACCTAACATGGCTACCGTCATGGCGACTGAGCGGTCTAAGCAAAGTCCTACTCTATCACCCTGTGTTAAACCATCTTGTTGTAATTGTCTGGCTAGCTGATTAGATTGGGCATCCAGTTCAAGATGCGTAAGTTGCTCAGATTCACAAACTATGGCGGTATTATCTCCATTGTTAGCAGCCTGTTGAGCCAGCATTATGGGGATCAAAAGTGCAGAAGTAGTTAATTCACGGCCTTGGGCTAGGCTGCTCAAGGCTTTTACTGCTGAATCATTAACAAGCGGTAAAGACTGAATAGTTTGGGTTGGATCCTCCACTACAGCTTGAAGTAAAGTGACAAAGCTCTCCGCAATCAAAGCAATAGTGTCTGCTTTAAATAGATCCGTTGCATAACACCAAGTAAATTCAAGACCATTATCAACAGGTTTAGCATAAAGTGTTAAATCATAATTCACATTGATAAACTGTTCTTCATGCTCTGTCTTTGACGGCAATATGTCCATTTCATTGTCGTCATAAGCTAAATTGAGTACGACTTGAAATAGCGGACTATAACGGCTATCTCGTTCAGGGTTTAGCTCACGCACCAAAGCTTCAAATGGCATATCAAAATGCTCTTGATCCGCTAAGTTATTATCCCGTGTAACAATAAGTTGCTTGATAAAGCTGCTGCTTTTATCCACCTCATTTCTCAGAGTGAGTGTATCGACAAACGCACCAATCAAGTTTTGAGTTTGCGGGTGATTTCGATTAGCATTTGCTGTCCCTAAGACAATGTCATTTTCTCCCGACAAACGGGCTAAAAAGCTTGAAAACAAGGCCTGTAAGCCAACAAATAAAGTAGCTTTATGCTTTAAAAATATTTTAGATACACCATCAAACGTTTCTTTATCTAGCTGTTGAAAATGATAAGCGCCTTTAGAGCTAGGATTTATTGGCCTAGCAAAATCTAGTGGTAATTTATGAACTAGTGGTAAATTATTTAAGCGTTTGCGCCAGTACTGACTATGGTCTGCAAGTGCTTGACCCATGAAATCCTGCTGCCAGCAAGAAAAATCACGATACTGTATAGGTAATTCAGGTAACTCGCTTGCTATTCCATGGTGTAATGCTTGATAACTTTGATGAAATTCATTCGCAATAAGCTGACTCGACCAAGCATCGGTAATAATATGATGAAGATTCAAGAGTAAGACACTTTTATCAGTTAACTTAATTAAAGTTGCACTGAGCAAAGGATCAGATTTTAAGTCTCGCTTAAGGCCAAATTCATTTTCAGTAAGCTGGTGTAATAAATCAAACTCTTCTGCTTTCGTATTGGCCAATAGCTCAACGTGTTTAAAAGGTAGTGATGCATCACTGTGAATTACTTGCCATAACCTGTCAGTATATTCAAAGTTTGTGCGTAACACTTCATGACGATTAATAACGTGAGTTATCGCTTGTTTTACTTTTTCAACGTCGCAATCTAGTGTCAACTTAATCTTGCTAATGACATTAAAGTGCTTATTGCTATCATTTAAATTGTCAATAAACCAAAATTTATTTTGTGCATAAGATGCGGGATATTTTACTTGTCCAGCTTGTTGTTGAGGAATAGGTTGAAACATTGAGTTAGCTGTTATCTCACCCATATTTTTTATCATGTCTTCTAATGTCGTTGACTTAAAAATATCAACGACACTAAGCACAACGTCAAATTGCTTATAGACCTCAGTAGCTAAGGAAACCGCAATGAGAGAATGCCCTCCTAATTCAAAAAAGCAAGTATCTAAAGTGATCAGTTCCATTTGAACACCTAACAAATTCGACCATATCTGGGCAACTTTAATTTCTATATCACTACTGGGATAGTTATTTGACGCCGCTGTAACTGGCTGAACCTCATTGAATAACTTGTCACGATCAAGTTTACCATTAGCTGTTAGCGGCCAATGCGATAGCTGTATAAATCGTGCTGGGTGCATATAGGATGGCAAACAACGACTGACGTGTTGCTTTAAGGCGTCGATAAATGCTGAATTTGGTGAACTGTTGCCTTCGCTCTCTGCATTTGAAGAAATAATGAAAGCAAATAACTGTTGGGTGTCTACTTTAAATAAAACGTTAACATCCTCAACCCCAGCATAACTCAAGATCACGTCTTCAATTTCATTAATCTCGACTCTATACCCTCTAGACTTAATTTGACTGTCATTTCGCCCCATGAACTGCAATAAACCATCGTCTAGATAGCGAACGTAATCACCCGTACGGTAGAGTTTTAACTGCTTGTTTGATGAAAAAGGATTTGAAATAAATGACTGCTTTATAAGCTCAGAAGCATTTAGATAACCACGAGATAGACTGTCCCCACCAATACACAGTTCCCCCACTGATCCTCGAGGTAACAATGACATATTTTCTCCTAGTACATAGGCTGTATTTCCAACCATAGGGGCACCAATATTGATCATATTGTCCAATAGACCGTAACAACAGTTTATTGTTGTTTCTGTTGGTCCATATGCATTAATAACTTTACGACCATGTTGCTGACAATAATCAGTCACTTTATGTAACAGTGACTGAGGTATATCGTCGCCGCTAATAATCAAATGTGGCAAGTGCTTTTCGTTACCTGTCATTTGACTTAACAGAGCCCCTGCAATTGATGGGGTAACATTAATAACCTTCGCTTGCTGTTTTTCTATTTCTTGCCATATTTTGGCAGGCTCTAGCACTTGTTGGGACGATAAAATGACACATTGGGTTCCTTGACACAGCAGTGCAAGCCCTTTCAGTGACGCATCAAAGGCAAAGGACTGTGTGATCAACCAAGTATTAGGTTGCTCAAGACCAAATTCAGAGATTTGTTGATTAAAGCCCTTTTGGAAGTTATTAAATTGGCCGTATTCAACCATAACCCCTTTAGGTTTTCCTGTTGTTCCTGAGGTATAAATTAAGTACATCAAGCTTTCTAATTGAGGTGAAGCCATTACAAATGGACTCGTTTGATCCAATTTGTCCTGTTCTAGAATCGACGCTAGTGACGATATGTGTAATCTAGTGCTTTGGTAGTCAGTCCAATCATTGGGCTTATCTGTAACCAGCAGTAATGAATTTGAATCCTCCAAAATAAAGCGATTTCTTTGTAGCGGAACTGCGGGGTCTAAACATAAAAATGCAGCGCCTGCTTTGAGGGTCCCTAACATAACAGCAATGATGGCATTACTTCTTTGCACATATAATGCAATGACTTTTTCTTTAGGCGACTCAGATAGTGTTCCATCAACACTCAGTACACTCGAAATATGATGTGCAATTTTGTCAACTTGTATACTAAGTTCTTGATAGGTTAATTGTTGCTTATCGTCCTTTAAAGCAAGCTCATTGGGTTGATTGAGGACTTGCTGTTCAAATTGCTTAATGCATGGAACAAAGTCGGCACTTGAAGAGTTAGCTTGAGGATTCAACTCTACCAATAAGTTATGTTGCTCTTTTGAAGTAAGCATGGGCAGCTGATATATATTCATATTAGGCTGAGTAGTTGCCGCTTCAATGAGATTAAACAGGTGCTGATGGAAAGTGTAAATGGTATCGGCAGTAAAAATATCCGTATTATAGTTAAAATTAAAAATCAAGCTGTTGGCTGAGCTTCTACAGGTTAAACATAGATCTAAATGGGCAACGTCTGACTCTGCATATAAAAACTCACTTTGACTGCCATTCTCTAATTCAATTTCGTCCATATTCAGCATTATTTGTACTAATGGAGGAATATTGTCTGATCTATCTACCTTAAATTCTTTGACTAGCTGAACAAAGGATACATCGCTGTTTGTATGCGCTTCCAGGTGTGTTTGTTTTACTGCTTCGAGTAATTGACTCAAGCTGAATGAGGCATTGCATTCAACGCGTAGAACTGTAGTTTGCGCGAATAGACCTATCATTTCATCGAATGAACGCCCCTCTTGTTCAATAAAATTTCGATTGGCAAAAGGTACGCCTATCGCAATATCTTTTTGGTTACTATGGCGAGCTATAAGAAGTGCATATAATGCATATATAGTCATAAACACAGAAACATTATTGCTATTCGCTAATTTTTCAAGCGCTATTGATAACGGTTGTCCAAGACTATAACTCAGGTTTCGACCATTAAAAGATTGCTCTTCTGGTCTGGGTTTATCAAGAGGTAAAGAATGAACTAAAGGTAAACCTTCTAGCTGTTTTCTCCAATAAGACAATTTAGCTTGCATACTTTCACTTTGGGCATTGAACTGTTGCCAACGGCAAAAATCAAAATAGCTAGTTTCTAACGAAGTAAGTTTATCATCCTCGTTATTAATTATTGATCTATACAAAAGCTCAAACTCTTGTTCAAATATGCTCATAGACCAAGCATCAAAACAGATATGATGAAAAGTGAACATTAAGATACCACGTTGTGGGGATTCAATAACATGCTCCATTTTTACTAATGTATCTGTTGTTAAGCAAAAAACATGTTCTTGAGCGGATTTAATTAAAGCATTAAGTTGCTCTCCTTGAGCCGCCTTTGGTAATTCTCTTAAATCGGTTGAAGTGAGTTTGATTTGACTGCTGGAATTAAGTTGTGGGTAAAGATTGCCCCCGTCGAAAATAAAGTTTGTTCTTAATGTATCGTGACGAAGAATGATTTTATTTATAGCCAGTTCAGCTGCCATAGGATCAAAGTCAGAGTCTGTGTTTTTATAAAACACTAAGTTATAAATGGCCTTACTTTGGGCTAGTTGACTGTGTAACCATAAACTCGTTTGCTGCGCAGTTGCAGGTAATTTCTCTTGAGTCGTATTTTTTTCAATATAGTCAAAGGCCGTTGTTTTGTTATCAACAATAATGGATTCGCTAGCATTAATGCGAGCCGCTAAACTTTGTAATGTTTGATGAGTAAATAAATCACTAAACACTAATGCCACTGAAAAAATGTTGCGTATTGACGAGAGCAACTTCACGGCATAGATAGAGTTGCCTCCAACGGCAAAAAATGAACTGAGACGACTGATCGACTCTACATCTAGATGCAATATCTTAGACCAAATCAAAGCAAGTTGTTGTTCAGTAGCTGTAACTGGCACAATATACTCATTTAAGGATAACGGAGACGATTGCTGCTTTAACTTGTTTTTGTCTACTTTTCCATTTGAACCTAACGGTATCTCTGAAATCGATAAATATTGTCCTGGCACCATAAATATGGGTAATTTAGATTTTATTTGAGCAACTAAATCAATTAGGGCTTTTTGTTCATCATTAATATTGGACGTAAAATTCAAATAAGCAAAAAGTGTATTATGCTCAGCAAGTACATGAGCTGATTTAATATAATCAGCTTGAGAAATAATATGTTCAACCTCGCTGAGCTCAACACGATAGCCATTAATTTTTACTTGATCGTCACGGCGACCCTGAAAATATAGCAAGCCCTCATGCTCTTTGACAATATCACCCGTTTTAAAAAAACGCAGCTTAGTGTCATTAAACGGATCAAGCACGAAACTCGCTAAGTTAAGTTCCTCTCGATTAATGTACCCCTCACTGACATTATCCCCACCTATGTACAGTTCACCTGGTTCGCCAAGTCGGCACTGTTCACCTTTGTCATTAACGATAAAATATTCTATTCCATCTAAACACGTACCAATTGGGATATTACCTTTTGAGACATCCCAGTCTGTCGCATCAAATATTGTGGTGATGATAGTTGCTTCTGTTGGACCATATGTATTTAATAAACGAACTTGATTGCCAAACGCATTTTTCCAATTTTCGTACATAGCTAATGACATAGCTTCACCACCAATGATGACGAGTCGTAAGGGATAGTCTGTGGTGATTAGTACTTCATTGCTTAGCTCACTGCATAACAAATGCCAAAACGCGCTTGGGAGTGAAATAACCGAAATTTTCTTCTGCTCTATGAATTGCCAAAATATTGCAGTGGAAGAAGTTATATTTTCATCTCGGATAACGAGTGTTGCACCGGACGTAAACGCTAAAATTATTTCTTCAATAAAAATGTCAAATCCTATGGATGAAAATTGTAATATTCGATCTTTTTTATTTACCGCATAACGATTTTTAATTCCAGCGGAGTATCCTGCTAAATTCTGAACACTTATTGGTACACCTTTAGGTTTACCAGTTGTGCCTGACGTATACATGATATAAACAGGTACAAGAGGAGTATCTTTTTCTATAGTTATATCCAAATATTTAATGTGCGAAAAGTTTATTTCATCCAGAAAAAGGCTATTTATTGTTTCAGGTGTTTGTGACTTAAATTGCTCAAGTGAAATAAGCAGTTCTGCTTGACTATCTTGATATATATCATGGATTCGTTTTAACGGAAGTTGACAATCAAGTGGAATAAAGGTCGCTCCACATGTATTTATTGCCATTATCGAAACAATCAATTCGATACCTCGAGGCAATAAAACAACAACTCTTTTACCTTCTATAAAATGTTTCTTGCGTAAATAATGTGCCAATACATTTATTTTTTCCGAGAGCTCGCTATAAGTATATTGAGCTGAAGCCGATTCAAGCGCCGTTTTGTTAGAGTTACTTAGCACAGTATGATCAAAAACTTTTCGTAATTTCTCAAATGAATACATATTAATTTCCTTGCTGTATTTATTTTTATTTTTATTTTTAAATCGTGATGAAATATTCTAATTGATGCTAATTTGTCCATTATTCGATTGAAAACTTGAAATATCGGATATAATTAATTTCTCACCTAAAACTGCACCAGACAGTATCTCTAAGTCATGTCCAATGACTTTTCCAAAACGAATTTTTTTTAGTTGTGCAGTATTCATTTCACCCTGAATACTATATAGCGAGACTTCAGTATATGGCTTTACCCCTGTAGGCCTTTTTATATAATTAATATTGGCTAAACTCTCTGTAACTATTTTACTATCAATATTTAATTGTGGCCTAGCACTTTTAGGAAGTTCGTCGGGCAAGCTGATGTCTACTTCAACCGTATTATTTTCAACAACAGGGCTTATTCGGCTAACGATACCTGAAATATCATCTCGTCGAGTACTTACAGTGGCAATATCACCTACATCAATTAATTGCGCTTGGTTTTGCGGAACTCTGATTTGTGCAATTAGCTCAGTTGTACTCCCTATCAGTGCTATTTCTTGTCCAACAGATAAACTTTGACCCAATTCAACCGAAAGTCGCTGTAAGACTCCTTCAAAGCCTGCAACAATAGTCAACTTATCTACACGACTCTGTGCTATATTCAATTTGACCTCCTTTTGCTTTACAGCTTCTAATTGAATATTGACTGACTCTAAGTGAACTAGATTAAGCTGTTCAATACGCTCTGTTAAAATGTCGACACGTTGGTTTAATTGGTTTTTCTCGAGAACAGTTTGTTGAAAAGTGATTTTTGATACAATACCTCTATCGACTAATTTTTCCTCTGCGGCCATTTTTAAAGCTGCAGCTTCATATTTTGCAATAAGCTCTGTCAGACTAGATAACTCTCTTAACTTTTCCCGTTGGTTATTTAGCTTTAATTGACGTAAATTCGCTTTGGCTTGATTGATTTCTTGTTTAGCATTATCAATTTGTAGCTCTAACTCTATATTTTCCAATTGCACAATAACACTATCAGAATTAACTTTGGCTCCTGGTTTTAAAATTATATCTTTAACAACGGCTGAAGACGTAGCGGTAATCAATTGCTGCTTTGCAGAAATTAATTTTCCAAACCCCGAGACTGTTACATCTAAATCCCCCTGTTTAACCGCATCAATGATAAGTTGCCCTCTGTTTATTGTAGGCATAGATTGATAAGAATATCCAATAGCCGCCCCTACAATAGCCACCAAAATCAACAATATAAGGAGTTTGTTTTTCCAAAGGCTTTTATTTTTAATAACTTTTACTACATCCATTTCTTTCCCTTGATTACACTAATCGGCTCAAATGAGCGCAACATATTTCATGTAGTCCAAAACATTACCTTAGACTTTTGTAGGTGAAATAGCTATGTCACCTGATCTTTAACCTTATTTTCTACTTAATATACTCCAACCTATTACATCGATACAAACTACTTCTATAGGAAGTGACTTTTTGAACTATTTAAAGGTGCTATCACTCATAATGAAAAACGTCGATTACAGTTTATATAATACAGATAAATACCAACATGTTTTCATTGTGTCTCACACGTGAGACACAATGAAAATATCATAAACCTAACGTCTGTCTATATCGTTACTTGCTAAAAGTTTTTTAATTAACTCTTTTAACATACGGTTAACCTGAATACTGTCATCCCAATTTACAGCGTCCCAGTCAAGCCCTAGTTCTAATTCAAAGATATTTTTTTGAAGAATCATTTTCAATAATTCAGGTGAATTTATTTGACTAATATTACAGCTATATTGTTTCTTGATGCTATCGGCCTGATTCTTATCAACATCATTCAGTGATGATTTAATCTTTTTATTTACCTCCTTTTTATTATCAACATTTAAAATAAGAACGTTGTTTTCTAGCTTGTAGTCCTCTTCTATTTTTAAAACGAATTTTTTCATTTTGACAAATGATGTAGAGTTCCCATTTTTATAAGCGTTAAAAATAGCAGGATAACGTGATAGGACATTGTAGTTATCATAAGCCCCCATTGAAATGCCTAATATGCTGGCAGTTTTTCGCACAGTAAGTGCTTTCTTACCCATGCGTTTTAGTGATGTATTTAGAACTTCAATTTCTCGAATTGAATCTTGATAAGCTTGCAACTTTCCATATTGGGGTAAATCTTCCCGACAAGAATTTTCTTGAAATTGTTTCGTTTTTTGCAACGCAGGTTTTGATTGATACACCTTAAAATGTGAAGCACTGTCTACCCCATTGGCGTATATCATAGCAAAAAATCGACGATGACCTGTTAATATTTGAAAGTCACCGTTATCCGTTGGATATATTGTAGGTACTTGAATTAGTTCTGAAACAGCTACATTTTCAGCAAGTTCAATAATTGATTCAATACTTTTATTTGCTTTTTTCCATTCAATAGAATTATGTATGCAACAATTTACAATACAAGATTTACCTATAATCACCTTGTCATTGGCATGATAAATACTGATGAGCTGTTGCTTTGATAACTGTCTGCTAACCAATTGATAAGCATGAACATCTGATATGATAACTGCCGGAAAAAAACGAGGATTTGAAGCGTCAGGAAAAACTCTATTTAAAAAAATAGACTTATAATCATATAACTGTTGTTTTAAAAAGTTGTCAGGATTTTCACTTCTTAAAACCGAGGCAAGCTCTTGTTCTAGCGATATTTTTTTCAATAGTAGATACCTATATCAAACGATAATTTCAACGAAAGACATTTACAATTAGCCATATGTACCAAAAGTGTTTTGAAAATACAATATGAATTATAGATTACTGCTTTTCAGTCATTTAGAAGGTTCAATACAGATTATAATTTTAACTACTCTATAATCGAAGCATCAAAAATTTTTAACAAGTCTGCATCAATTCTTATTGAGTTACAAGCCTTACCATTTATTGCCATTTTAGTAATACAATCTTATTTGAAGATGGATTAAAACTTTTCGATAAACAACGTTCACCAGAAAAGGCAATGGGATTACTACATAACTGCGACTTAAACGGTGCTGTCTGTTTGGTCGATGTATCATATTTGAAAAAGTCCCCAATATCATTCTGGTACAGTATTTTACCGGAATGATAGTGCCACTGGTATGCACTCGAAGGTAATTTAAGCACAAGTTTATCTTCATCATCAGGTAAGTATTGCCAAATACCGGGGGCATAATTTTTTGAATAATATAATTGATGCCCATCGCTTTTTGCAATAAAACCATCCTTAATTTTAAATTCAGAAAAGGCAAGAGATGTTAAGTCGAGAGAGGCTAAGTTAGAGTTATTGCCATCATATTGAGTGAAAACTAAGTGATTATCAAAAAATTCCGGGTTGAACCCTTTAAATTCAATCAAGTTAGTTAACGAGTGATTATTTTCAGACAACGAAAATAACAGTGTTTTGCCGGAAGACTCAATTGCAATTTGTCTAGTGGATGGGTTTAATGACAAATGTTCAATATTACTATGTTGCTCAAAAGCACTTAATTGCTTAGATGAGTTATTGTCTACATCGTGCATCCATATCTGATTAACACCTGTTTTATTTGATATATAGATGATAGTGTCACCTATATAAAAGTTCGCTAACTTATTAGTGGCATTTGAGCTGTCAGTTAATAATAAAAATTTAGAGTTTTCAAGGTTAGCATATGAGATATCTTGACTTTTAAATTCTCCGCTTGTCAATAATATCCCTGTTCGTGCTGAACTGAGATTGTGAATAGGTCCTAATACTGGAAAATGTGTTCGTTTTATCGGTTTATCTTCGTAAAAAGATACAATGCTAATTCCGCCTTGATTATTCTTAAAAGACAAATTAGTACCGTCCCAACCAACAGAAATATTAATAGATTCAAGATCCTCTTCCCAAACGGCTTTCCACTCATTGGTAGGATCGACTAGTTGTATTTTAAAATTTGCCCCATCCGAACTTGACAATAATGCGATTAAATTTGAATTATCAGTTGTAACAATATTATAAATTCCTACGCCGTGGGCATTACTAAGACTAACTTGTTTTATTTTTCCCGAATTAATGTCGCCAATATAAAGATTGGAAGCTGTATTATTAAATTCAGCGTCAGTCAACAGAATTTGAGAGTCATTGTACTTAGCAATAGATGATGCGTAAGAGTTGGGATTACAGGAAAATAACTTTATGGCTGTATATTTATTTGTACTTAGGTCAAAGGTCGCTTTTCTTATCTCACAGTTAGTTTCGTCATACGCTCTATATATGAGTTCATTTCGGCTAAGCCAAGCAGGTTTCCTTATATTTTTATTTTCCTCTGTTAGTAATATCTTCTCCCCTGTGTACCTATACAGAACTTCAATATGCCAATATTTACCATTAAAAGCTTTACTTGAAAAAGCAACACGCTCATGAATTGAATTATAAGCAAGCTCAAGTTTAATATCCGTATTTTCTACTAATTCCGTGAAGCTAGCACTTTGAATTTTAGTTTTTTTTAAGCTAGTGGAGGGACTCAAAAAATTGGCCATAAATGCGGTAACTACTATTAAAGCAAATCCTAAATAAAAACGAGATGAATAAATTTTGACTTTTGTAAATATATTTGGAGCTGTACTTTTTGTTAAAAGCGGTTCAGAGAGAGTTTCAAATATTACTGAATTATGCCCATTTTCGCTTTGTGGATTTAAAGCTTCAACATTTGCAACTAGAGTGTAACCTTTTTTGCTGGTGTTAATGATAACTTTTTCATTCAAACCAACCATTTTTAACTTAGTTCTTAGTAATGAAATAACCCGTGCTAATGAGTTTTCCGTTGCTTCAGGGCTACGCCAATGATAAAGAAACTTATCATATGGTATCAGCTCGTTGGCATTACTAGCTAACAAGGTGAAAACAATTGATTCTAAATTATCTAATTTTAATTTTTCTACTTCAGTAGATGAGTTAGTTATCGTTGAAAGTATCGAGTCCGACACAAAAAAAACAATTTTTCTATTTACGACAAAATCTTCCAAACCCATACCTTTTACATAAAAAACAGAAACATAACTTTTATTATAAAATTAATATATGAATATTATAATAATTTTATAAGTACTTCAATCTTAAATCTGGTGTACAAAGTAACTCAATTTACTACACATAAAAAGAATAAATCATGAAATTATTTACACTAGCGTTTACCTCTGTTTTAGCATTAAGCTTATCAATTAGTTCAAATGATTCTGTTGACAATTCAGAGTTTAAAGAGTCACTTTTAAATAACCTTATTATTAAAAACTTATTAGCTAATGATAAAGAACATGGAAAAACTATCTGTAAAGACTTCCCTTATTGTAAGCTTGATATTGATAACGATGAGACTGATGAAATCAAAGCTATTAATAGATATCTGATGAGAGCTTAATAGTATGGAAACTATAGATATAAAATCAGTCTTTGAGACTATTTTTAAAAATGGTTATCAATTAGGGAAAAAAGATGGTTTAGATGGTATGCATATTTGCCCTAATGTTATCTTTGACCAGTTTGTTAGAGCTCAATCTAATGAGCATGAGTTTAAATTGATAATGATGTTGCTTAGCAACGGCCAGGCCAAGTGACATGATCTAATTGATGCGACTACCCCAGTTAATATAATTGACTTGACTGGGTATTCAAATGGAAAACTGTAAATAATTCAAAGAATTTGAATGTTTTGCAATTCCTATCGTCAGGGATCAAAACCACTTTGTAAAAAAAGTCGATATAAATTATAACTCTGTGCACAGATGCTTGGTCGATGGATTAAATGAACTAAAGCTGATGATGGCCATGGTTATAGAGGAAATGGAAAGCTTACGTCTGAGCAAGATAAAAATTTTAAGCTTAGAATCAAAATAAAGCGCGTAGAAATGGATCGTGACATATAAATAAACCACTCCTATTGGCAACAAAAACAATGTGAAATACTTGTTTATTTTACCCATATAAGAACCTCTAGCCCGCAATATTGCTGTGTCGCTCATTGAGTATACAAAATAACAGCTATTATTATCAAAAAAGAAGGAGCCAAAAGCCTTCAGATATAACCCATTAATATGTGCTGGTGTTATAATTACAAAAGAATATACTCATATCTTGTTTACCAAAGACCCTATGAATTAAAATATAAAAAGTTATTTAAAATAGCAACTTAACAAATTTAACTGGGGAGCCTGAATTTAGTTAACCAAGTTATTCCCAGTTTTGGACTTATGAAAACGCTAGTAGTATTGCCGAGTGACTAACCTAGTATATAAAGCCTATAGCCGACAGAATTACCTCAATAATAGCCCTTCTTTTGAAGGTGATCATCGTAAAATAAAATTACACCACTTATTAACCATTAAGTGGATAATCATCCAAATGAGCGTATTTTCAATTCTCTGGCTGAATATGTACATAACGCTTATCATAACTTAAATAAAGTTAGTCGCGACGCAAACAAGCTTAAAATAGTGCATTGCTAAGAGCAGTTTATAAGTAATTATCCTTGATGCGTCAGTTTAATCAAACACACAACTTGACACAAATGACAGGTTTTGGTATCAACGTAGTCATTATTTACGCTTTAATCCACTAAAGGCATGCACATGAACTTTCAATCATTTCAACCACCACGAAGAATACTTATGGGCCCTGGTCCATCTGACATTAGTCCAGAAGTTTTATCAGCATTATCAAGACCCGTTGTCGGTCATTTAGATCCTTTATTTGTTGCGATGATGGATGAAGTAAAAGCGCTACTTCAGTATGCGTTTCAAACTAAAAACGAGTTTACTATTGCCTTATCAGCACCAGGCTCTGCAGGTATGGAAGCGTGTTTTGTTAACTTAGTTGAGGCCGGTGATAAAGTCATCGTTTGTCGCAATGGCGTCTTTGGCGATCGCATGGTGCAAAATGTCACGCGAATTGGCGGTGAGGTTATTATTGTTGATTCACCTTGGGGTCGAGCAGTCGAAGTAGATAAGGTGTCGGCGGCATTAACCGACAATCCAGATGCTAAGTTTTTAGCTTTTGTGCATGCTGAAACATCAACTGGTGCGGTATCCGATGCTAAAGCCTTGTGTGCACTAGCAAAGCAACATCAATGCTTAAGCATTGTTGATGCCGTAACATCATTAGGCGGTATTGAACTCAGAGTTGATGATTGGGGCATTGATGCTATTTATTCTGGCTCGCAAAAGTGCTTGTCTTGTGTGCCGGGCTTATCACCGATTTCTTTCAGTGAAAAAGCAGTACAAGTGATTAAAAATCGTCAAACTCAAGTGCAGAGCTGGTTTTTAGACCAATCTCTTGTCATGAGCTATTGGTCAGGAGAAGGCAAGCGAAGCTATCACCATACTGCGCCAGTAAATTCGCTATATGGCTTACATGAATCATTAATACAATTGCAAAACGAAGGTTTAGAGCAGCGATGGGCTCGCCACCAAACTCAACATGAAAACCTAGCGAAAGGACTGGATAAACTAGGGATTAAATTTATTGTGCCAAAAGCCGAACGTTTACCGCAATTAAATGCAATTTATATTCCTGATGGTATAGACGATGCTAAAGTTCGCAATTATCTATTAAACCATTACAACTTAGAGATCGGCGCAGGCTTAGGAGACTTCGCAGGTAAAGCTTGGCGTATCGGTGTCATGGGCTATGCCGCTAGAAATGAAAATATAGCCTTGTGCTTAACAGCACTTGAAGATGCCTTAAACCAAGATTTTTAGCATAGCGCTTAAAACTACGTTAATTTTAACGTTATTACCTTGTCTAAATGTTAAAAGTAAGACAATAAAAAAGCGTAAATAGTAGCCACTATTTGCGCTTTTTTATTAGCTTTTTATTAAATGATGACTAATTTAAGAAAATAAATTTCGCGATAAATAACGCAGTCAACGCCCATACACCTTTTGATATTTGTCTATATTTACCGGCCCCAACCTTCAGTACCGTATAGGTAATAAACCCAAACGCAATACCATTAGCAATAGAGAAAGTGAATGCCATCATCACTGCCGTGCATACCGCCGGCGCATATTCAGTTAAATCTTCCCAATCCAAGCCCTTCAATGAACTCATCATCAGCATTGCTACATAAATAAGCGCGCCATCAACCGCAAACCCTGGTAACATTTGCGCCAAGGGTAAAAAGAACATTCCTACGGCAAACAACAAACCAATAGTTACCGCGGTCAATCCTGTACGGCCCCCCACTGCAACCCCTGCTGCAGACTCTACGTAAGATGTAACCGGTGGACAACCAAAACCCGTACCAATTACCGAGGCAATAGAATCGGCCTTTAGCGATTTACTTAAGCCATGAATTTTGCCGTTTTTATCTTGTAAATTCGCTCGTTCTGCTACACCCATTAACGTCCCCGCAGTGTCAAAAATATTAACGAACAAGAAGGTAACTATGACCGGAATTAACGCCACCTGAAAAGCTCCGGCAATATCGGCTTTGAATAAAATGGGGGTCAGAGCTGAGAAATCAGGTACCGCTAACATACCATTGTAACTCATAAAGCCAGATACTGGCGCAAAAGACTTTGCGGCTTCCGAGACAGTAAAAAAGTCAGAGGGTAATATCCAAGTCATCATAAAAGCAACTAATGTTGTCACGGCAATACCAATAAGTACTGCACCAAATACTTTCCGGTAACTTAACACTGTGATCAGTAAAAAACTTAAAAAACCCAATGCTGGTGCTTCCGGGCCGAATTCACCAAAACCAAAATGAGTCAAGTCTGCAATAGCCACAATATTGTCAGCATTTGGTACCACCAAACCAGTAAAGCGTAAACCAATAAAACCTAGAAACAAGCCAACGCCTGCGGTCATGGCAAGTCGCAAGCTCATGGGAATACTATCGAGCATCCACTCTCTAAGCCGCGTTACACTCATTAGCACAAAAATAACCCCTGAGAGGAATACTGCACCAAGGGCAATTTCCCAACTATAGCCCATAGCGCCGACCACAGAAAAAGTAAAAAATGCATTCAACCCCATACCGGGCGCAAGCCCAACTGGCCAATTAGCATAAAGCCCCATAAGAATAGTGGCAATGGCCGCCCCCAAGCAAGTTGCGAGAAATAAACCATCAAATGGCATACCGGTTTTAGACATAATAATAGGATTTAAAAACATAATATAAGACATGGTGACAAAGGTTGTCAGGCCCGCCACTAGCTCAGTTTTTATTGTCGTATTATGTGCTGATAACTTAAAAAAACGCTCTAAAAACCCTAATTCATTGACCTGTTTATCGTCAATCCTACTCGCTTGTTCATCCATAACTGTAGATCTCATGTGGTTGATATATCAATTTAGCATTGCCTTACGCTATTTGCTGATTTTACAGTCAGCTTAGTCATCCTATAGGTAAAACAGAAAACCTGTCAACAGTGTCAAGAAAACACTTTTTATTATATACTTCAGTCCTCGTGCCATAACAAGTTACTATATTCGATGCACGATTAATCTTATTTTGTCATTTACGTAAAAAATAACACCTTTATTTAACAATTTCTAACTGAGTCATTATGCTTTCCTTATCACATTTTAATCGACGAACCATCAAAGGTGACATCTTTGGTGCGTTAACATCTACAATTGTTGCGCTACCTTTTGCCTTAGCGTTTGGCGTAACATCAGGCGCCGGTGCGAGTGCGGGGATCTATTGTGCCATTATTACCGGTTTATTTGCCTCAATATTCGGCGGCACAAACCAGCAAATATCTGGGCCAAATACCGGCTTAACCATTGCGATGGTAGCAATATTAACCAGTTTTATTGCTCAATCACCTGAACATGGTGTTGCACTGGCGTTTACAGTGGTAAGTTTAGCGGGTGTTTTCCAGATGCTTTTTGGCTTTTTTAAGCTCGGTAAGTATTTCACTTTAATTTCATACCCTGTTATATCTGGTTTTACCTCAGGTATTGGTGTGCTTATTATACTTTCGCAAATTGAAGCGCTTTTCGGTGTGCCATTACCCGAACTAAAAATGTCATTTACCACGTTAAATAGTGCCAATACATTTATTGGACTGGCCTGTTTATTGGTGTTGTTTTTATGGCCACAAAAATATACCCGTATCGTGCCTGCAAGTATTATTGTGGTAATAGGAGCAACATTATTTTACCTTCTTTCTGGTAGTGATATGCCGGTGGTAGGGGCTATTTCTAGCGAACTACCAAGCTTTAACTTGCCTACTTGGGATAACAATTTAGCCGGGGAAATCGTTAAATCTGCCTTACTTATTGCAACATTGAGTACCTTAGACTCATTAATGACGTCATTGACAGTCGATAGTATCAGCAATGATTTACACGATTCTGATCAAGAACTTGTTGGTCAGGGCATAGGTAATTTTATGGCCGGTTTATTTGGTGCTTTACCAGGTGGTGGCGCTACAATGCGCACGGTTACTAATCTGCGCGCTGGTGGCACAACGCCTTTATCAGGTATTCTCCATGCTTTATTTATTCTTGCTATTGTCTTGTGGGCTGGTGAATATACCGCTTACCTCCCTGTCGCTGTTTTAGCGGCCATATTGACTCATGTGGGTATTAATATTATTGATTGGAATTTTATTAAGCGGGTACACCAAATTCCATTATTTAGTGTCGGCTTAATGCTCTCAACTATGGTTATGGCGGTCGCATTCGATTTAATAACCGCCGTATTGGTGGGTGCTTTTATTGCTAACCTAGTGACTATTCGTCGTTTATCGGAAATTCAATTAGATAATATTAAATTATTTACCGCTAAAAGCGCTGAGCACTTACCAAAATCCGAACGCGAGTTATTAGCTACCATGGATGACAATGTGCTTTTCCTGAACATTTCGGGGCCTATTGGTTTTGGCGTTGCTCGCGGATTAAAGCAGAGCGTATCAAAAGCTGATGAAAATAAAACCTTATTGATTGACTTAGCTGATGCTCGATTTGTTGGTATAACCAGTACTATCGCGATTGAAGAAATTATCGTCAGCTATCAAGCTCAAGGAAGAAAAGTTTTATTATCAAGTATGTGTCAGCGAGTACGTGACGATTTTAATAAACTAAACTTGTTCGATAAAGTTTCTAACAAGCATGTATTTGCCACGCGAATAGATGCGTTAAACTTCTTAAAGCAACAAATAGCAAATGAATAACATTACGTTATTAACGAGTGACTTTTTCTATACTGCGATTTATTTCCTTTAACGCATCAGGATGGTTGTTGACATAATCACGGCTAAGGTAAAGGCCAAAAGGTTTTTTCACTTCAACAACCTTTTTAAATTGTGCTCGTTCTTGTTTACTTAACTCATTTTCAAATACCACATCTGCTACAAATGCCGCATCAATACGATGTGATTTTAACATGGCAACTAATGAGTGCGCATCGACCGGAAGGGCAATAATGGTGTAACCATTTTCATTTAACCACTTAGCCGTATTTGTGTCTCTTATAGAACCAATACCTGCATGTAATTTGAACCCCGCAGAACGCGTATCAATTACCGAGTCCTTACGAATAAACCAGCTCCACTTGTTAACCATTAAGGGCTTGGCAAATACCGCAATGGCATCACGCTCAGCACTTTGCGAAGCCAAAAACATACCATCAGCCAGCTTAGCTTTTATGACATGCACGGCGGTACCGTAATCTTCAACCATGGTTATTTTATAGGGGATATCTGTATTGGCCATCACGCGTCTAATCAGTTCGGGTCCAACACCTAGTATTTGGTTATTTTCTTCATAACTGTAAGGCGGAAAATGAGGTGAAACTAAATTTAACAAATCATGGTTTTTTGCAAAGCTTGGTACGCTAACCAATATAAAGACCAAGGCTATTACCATCACCTTAATGATTTTTTTCATTTTAATATCAAGAAATTAATAACATTTGCGTCGAGTTCTGTCGTAATGATTTTCAAAAATCACCTCCAAACGTCAGTATATACCCCTCCAGAATATAGGAAGCATAATACATCCGTCAAGATTGATTCGAACAGCGACGTTATCTCAATGTGATGTAATAATTTGTCGATAGTGCCAAAACTAAAAATTATTTACTTAACACCGCAACCTTTAAGAATAATTTGTGTCAATGAAGCAACCACAGCTTCAAAGTCTTCGTCATTCATTGCGTCTTTATTCAGTGCCGCCACGACTTGCACGTTAAAATCAGCGTAATGCTGTGTTGAACTCCAAATCATAAATAATAAGTGGTGTGGGTTAACATCATCAATGAGGCCTTGTTGGATCCAAGTTTCAATAACAGCAACTTTACTCTGTAACCAAACTTTAAAATCGCTATTAAGGTATTCATTTAATACCGGGGCACCATGGATCAGTTCACTGGCAAATATCCTTGAAGCATCAGGGTCGTTTTTAGCGTGCATCACCTTGGCTCTAATATAAGCACTTAGTACTGCTTTAGGCTCATTATCAGCCGTTAACGTATCGTAGTCGTTATTCCACACTTTAATAATACTACTGAGCAGTTGCTGGTATAAGTCAGTTTTATCTTTAAAATAATAATGAATATTAGCCCGAGCGATATTTGCCCGTTCAGCAATACGTTTAATCGAGGCACCTTTAAAACCATAGGTGACAAATTCTTTCTTGGCGGCATTGAAGATGATCGCTTTATTTTTTTGTCGAATACTACCTTCAAAAACTTTTTCTTTAGTCACAAAAACTCCGATTAAAAGATAAAAATCAAACGATTAGACTAGGGTCTGTTGATCTTTCGCGGTTAAATTTTGTTCGAGATAAAAGCGTTTTAATCGCGGCGAGTAGTGTGTAGCCTAGTCATTCTAAGCAAATACTGCTCAACAAAGAGTAAAACGGCTTTTAGCCGAATCCTTCGGACAGCGTTTTTTGGTCATTTTTACGGCGTTATTACCTTTTTATGTGGAACAACCACATGACAAAGGCTCTGCCTTGTATAAACACCCAACAAACTGCTGCAAAAACAGTCTCTAAAGATCAACAGACCCTAGTCTAACGATAAGTTTTGGCAGTAAATGCTTGACTTTAATGATTACGGTTGTAATCTTGGTGGTGTGATTACAGGTGTAATCAATTATGTTTGACGTGTAACAGTGTGAAATATTCAGCAAAAAGAGTAGGTCTTTATGAAACAGCAAATGGTAGATATTAGTAAAGCAGAATTCGATGTGCTTGAAGCGTTATGGCAACAGCACCCAGTCAGCGCAAATGACATTATCGAGAGATTAAATCAAACAAAACCTTGGCATGAAAAAACCGTTAAAACTTTATTAAATCGCTTGGTGAAAAAACAGGCGGTAAGTTTCGTAAAGGAACAACGTCGTTATTTATATTCGCCATTATTTGCACGAGAAGATTACACCAATGAGGCAAGCCAAAGCTTAGTCGAACGGTTATTTAGCGGTCGTATTTCACCACTGGTTGCCGGTTTTGCGAAAAATAAAAACTTAAAAAAAGAAGATGTTGATGAGCTTAAGTCACTGATCGACCAATGGGAACAAGAGCATGAGTGAATTAATAGTCGCGGCAATTGTGCCTCTAACGCTCTTGCTGAGCATCTTATTGCTTGTGCACACTATTGTTTTGCAAAACTTGGGAGCTAATGCGGCTTATCTAAGTTGGCTAGCTGTACCAATGGGGCTGATGATTTATACCTTGTTACAGCAATTGTTATTTGTTGATCCGATAGTAAGCAGTACTAACAATTTTGAGCGGATATTGATCTATTCGACAAAGGCTATTCAACAAGTTAGCGATAGCCATTGGTTAGTATTATTTAGCACATGCGTTAGTGGGTTGCTGATATTATTCTCGATCATTAATCACCTTTATTTTAAACACAAGTTATTAGCTAAAAGCCGCAAGTTAGACCATTCAAATTTACCGGTAAATAGCACTGACATTATCGCAATGATAGGTAACCGGTCACTTGAAGTTAATATCAGTAAGCAAATTCAAAGTCCTATAATTCTTGGTGTCATGAAACCATACTTGGTATTACCTGGTGATTTTTTTACGCTGTACAACTTAGAGCAGCAGCAATTGATTTTGAGTCATGAAATTTGTCATTTTGATCGTAATGACATTTATTGGAATCTTTTAGCGTTTGCTTTTTTAGCGCTGTTTTGGTTCCACCCCTTGGTTTGGCTGGCTTATTTTAGGTTTCGCCGAGATCAAGAGCTTTCTTGTGATCAAACAACGCTGGCGCGCAAGCCGTTTGAAAGCAGGATTAATTATAGTCGAGCATTGCTTATTACGGCGCAAAAAACGCCCAAGTTAGCATTCGCTCACTTATCGTTTAATGAATATGGAGATAAAGCGGTTATGTTAGAAAGAATTAAACAAATTAAAAGCACGAGAGTATTAGGGAAAAGCGTTTATGCACTCTTTGGACTTATTGCGGCAACATTAATAAGCAGTATCAGTTATGCCAGTTATGTTGGACAAGAGGGAATTGTTGGCGCTAAGACAAAGCAATTTCAAGCGATGAAAAATGTTTATCCCACGATGAGAGTAGAGCCAATATACCCAAGACACGCAGCAAAGGATAATATTGAAGGTGCTGTGTTATTGAAGTTTGATGTTGATGCCCAGGGTAACACGACAAACATTCGTATTGTTGCCTCTGAGCCTGAGAATGTTTTTGATCAAGTCTCCATTGACGCTTTAGCACAATGGCAATACAGCTCAGAACAAAAAATGCTCAGCCGTAATCATATGGTGCAATTGGATTACTTATTAAGCGCAGAGTCGAAACCTCGACACCTCGTTGAGAGAATTCAAGTTTCGCATTAAAACGGGAAATCAAAATCAGTAAAAAAGGCCACATTTGTTGGCCTTTTTTTGTACTGGGCTATATAGAGCCATACGAATGTTGTTGAGGGCGATAAACAACGGCTGCTCATATCGTGTTTTCTACTTTTATGTTAAGTCTAATCCTTACTTTATTTAGGGGGGCTGTGCTAAGTGCTAGATAAACTTGATTTACATCAAGAAAGCTAATGCTTAGATGCTGTATCTTCAACAGATGATATTTGCTGTGATAAATGTCACTTAAGTGTCGCTTCTTTATGTTTATGTATTAGGAATTTATGGTTGATTTAAGTCGTCGTAATTTTATGCGCGCTAAGAATGTCTCTTCGCCACCCGCCATTAGGCTTCCTTGGGCCGCGGATGAGCAATCATTTACGCGAGGCTGTACGCAATGTGGTGACTGCATCAATGCCTGTGAAGAAAATATTATTATTAAAGGCGATGGTGGCTTTCCTGAAATTGACTTTTCTGCTGGCGAGTGCACGTTTTGCCAGGCGTGTGTCACCGTTTGCAACGAACCATTGTTCAATCCGCTGGACACGTTACCTTGGAAGTTAACTATTGAAATTCAAGCTGGTTGTCTGGCTAATAAACAAGTTCATTGCCAAATTTGTCAGGACAGCTGCGAACCTGAAGCGATCGTTTTTGATTATCAGCACGGCAGTGTGCCTCAACCTAATATTGCATTAGATGATTGCACTGGTTGTGGGGCCTGTGTCGCTGTTTGTCCAGAATCGGCCATTAAGTTGTCACCATCCATTTTAGGAGTAAATCATGAGTGATTTAGAACAATTAATATGGAATGTATTGGGCTACACCTCAATGCCATTCATATTTTTATTTGGTTTTGTCGCAACTGCGTTAGTCGCTGTTGTTATTTTAAAAATATTTGGTGCTAAACCAAATAGCTAATTATTTCAGTTAGCGTTTATGCTAGCGATAAGAGGGCAATAGTGTGATTAACCTTTTAGAAGAAAGCCCAGTAAATATAGCTGGGGTTATGTTTATGGCTTATCCAGACAAAGCAGACAAAGTTGCTGATACATTAAAAACATTTCCTGGTGCTGAAATACATGCAAAGGGCGAAAATGGCAGCTTAGTATTTACTGTGGAAGGGCTTGAAGGTGAAACCAATCAAGCCAAACGTATCATTGATACCATTACTGATATGAGCAATGTTTGTGGCGTTATTTCATCGTCGCTCATATTTCACCATAACGATGCAGGGTTAGAGCAGCATCAGGGGAAAAAACTATGACGTTAACTCGACGTGACTTTATTAAAGCTAACGCTATTGCGGCAACTGCAGTAGCCGCTGGTGTCGCTGTGCCCGCCTCAGCGTCCAACTTAATTACCAAATCATCAGAAAGTGCCATTAAATGGGATAAGGCGCCGTGTCGTTTCTGCGGTACAGGATGTAGTGTTTTAGTCGGTACGCAACATGGCAAAGTAGTGGCAACACAAGGTGATCCTGAAGCTGAAGTTAATAAAGGTCTAAATTGTATTAAGGGCTATTTTTTATCGAAAATTATGTACGGTAAAGATAGGTTAACTCAACCGCTATTAAGAATGACCGACGGTAAATATGATAAAGAAGGTGATTTTGCTCCGGTAAGTTGGGATAAAGCCTTTGATGTCATGGCTGATAAATTTAAAGCAGCTATCAAGAAAAAAGGCCCAACATCAGTTGGTATGTTTGGCTCAGGGCAGTGGACCGTTTGGGAAGGCTATGCTGCCTCTAAGTTAATGAAAGCGGGATTTTTAACGAACAATATTGACCCAAATGCGCGTCACTGTATGGCCTCTGCTGTTGGTGGCTTTATGCGCACCTTTGGTATTGACGAGCCTATGGGCTGTTACGATGATTTAGAACATGCTGATGCTTTTGTGCTTTGGGGTTCTAATATGGCGGAAATGCATCCTATTTTATGGTCGCGTCTAACTGATCGTCGTTTGAGTGCGCCACACGTAAAAGTGAATGTATTATCAACCTACAAGCATCGTAGTTTTGAACTTGCCGATAATGGCATGATTTTTACACCACAAACAGATTTAGCCATTTTAAACTTTATCGCCAATTATATTATTCAAAATAATGCCGTTAATGAAGATTTCATGAAAAAACATGTCAATGTTCGTGAAGGTGTTACTGACATTGGTTATGGTTTACGTCCGACCCACCCATTAGAAAAAGCCGCTAAAAATGCCGGCTCTGGTGCCTCAACACCCATGAGCTTTGAAGCTTATGCTAAATTTGTTAGTACCTATACTGTTGAATCTGTTTCTAAGCTTTCGGGTGTTCCTGAAGCTAACTTGATTGAAATGGCTAAGTTGTACGCGGATCCTAAAGTGAAAGTAACGTCTTTCTGGACTATGGGCTTTAACCAACATACCCGTGGCGTTTGGGCCAACAACTTAATGTACAATGTGCATCTATTAACCGGTAAAATTTCAGAGCCAGGTAATAGCCCATTCTCATTAACGGGTCAGCCTTCAGCTTGTGGTACAGCGCGTGAAGTGGGTACATTCTCCCATCGACTACCTGCTGATTTAGTGGTTAAAAATCCTAAACACAGAGCCGTAGCAGAGAAAATTTGGAAGCTACCTGAAGGGGCAATTCCACCAAAGCCTGGTTATCATGCGGTAATGCAAAACCGGATGCTAAAAGACGGCAAGCTCAATGCTTATTGGGTAATGTGTAATAACAATATGCAAGCGGCTGCCAACATTAATGAAGAAGCCATCCCAGGCTATCGTAATCCAGAAAACTTTATAGTGGTTTCAGATCCTTACCCAACCGTTACCGCACAAGCAGCGGATCTGATTTTACCAACAGCAATGTGGGTAGAAAAAGAAGGTGCTTACGGTAATGCCGAACGTCGCACACAATTTTGGCATCAACAAGTTAAGGCGCCAGGTGAAGCTCGTTCAGATTTATGGCAATTGGTTGAGTTTTCAAAACGCTTTAAGATTGAAGAAGTTTGGCCTGAAGAACTTATTGCAAAAATGCCTGAATACCGCAATAAAACTATGTATGACGTGCTGTTTGCTAATGGTCAAGTGAATAAGTTCCCGATGAGTGAATCAAAAGGCGACAATAATTTTGAAGGTGACTATTTTGGTTACTACATTCAAAAAGGCTTATTCGAAGAATATGCTGAATTTGGTCGCGGACATGGCCATGATTTAGCACCATTTGATCGCTATCATGAAGAGCGTGGTTTGAGATGGCCGGTTGTTAATGGCAAAGAAACCAAATGGCGTTTTAGAGAAGGGCACGATCCTTACGTTGAGAAGGGCAGTGAAGTGCAGTTCTACGGTAAAAAGGATAACAAGGCTATTATTTTTGCTCTACCTTATGAACCGGCAGCAGAATCACCCGATGAAGAATATAACTTATGGTTAAGCACCGGCCGTGTGCTTGAACATTGGCATTCAGGTTCAATGACATCGCGAGTGCCTGAACTTCATAAAGCGTTTCCTGATGCCGTGATATTCATGCACCCAGATGATGCGAGAGAGCGAAACCTTCGCCGTGGCGACAAAGTGTTAATGGAGTCGCGTCGCGGTGAAGTTGAATCACGTATTGAAACGCGAGGCCGTAACAGACCACCAAGAGGTTTAGTGTTTATGCCTTGGTTTGATGCCAAGCAATTAGTGAATAAATTAACACTCGATGCAACTGATCCGTTGTCAAAAGAAACCGACTACAAAAAATGTGCGGTTAAAGTGACAAAAGCCTAATCTTGACGAATTAATGCATCGGTAATATCCATTATCGGTGCGGTGGAGAGAAAAAATGAAATTATTATCTTTACTCGTTGCCGTGGCTGCTTTTGCTATTACGGCTAATGTTATAGCGCAAGAAACGATAAATCCGGGTGGATTGGCGACTATTCGTGGTGCATCAACTATTGATGAAACGCGTCCTGCTGAAAAGCTAAAACGTGTTATCAAAGACAAAAACCCAATAGCGCGTAATTATGTTCATCAACCACCGGTTGTTCCGCATCAAACACGAGGCTACCGCGTTGATTTAAATAGTAACAAATGTTTGAGTTGCCATAGCTGGAAACACGCGGTAGAAACGGGGGCAACCAAAATAAGCTTAACGCACTATGAAACTCGTGACGGTAAAACATTGTCTGATGTTTCTCCTCGTCGTTATTTCTGTTCGCAATGTCACGTTACGCAAGCTGATGCTGCTCCATTGGTAGAAAACACCTTTGAACCAGTTGAATCATTAGGTAACGAGTAAGCGCTTGTAACGTTAAGGAGCATAAAATGCTAAAGAATTTTTGGACATTTTTAAAGTCACCCAGTAGTGCCGCGTTATGGTTTATTCTCGCTATTGGTTTTGCTGGTGGGGTTATTTTTTGGGGTGGTTTTAACACTGCGCTAGAAGTGACGAACACAGAAGAGTTTTGTATTAGTTGTCATGAAATGCAAGATAATGTGTATGAGGAATACCGTGAGACAATACATTATGCCAACCGTTCAGGTGTGCGTGCTACGTGTCCTGACTGTCATGTGCCGAAAAAATGGACTGATAAAATTGTCCGTAAAATTGCCGCAAGTAAAGAAGTTTGGGGGATGTTAACGGGTGTTATCGACACACGAGAAAAGTTCGTTGATCACCGTCGCTCTATGGCTGAACGTGAGTGGAAGCGCATGAAGGAAAATGACTCATTGGAATGCCGAAATTGTCATAACTTTGAGTACATGGATTTTTCTGAGCAAGGTAATCGTAGTGTTAAAATGCATTCTGATGCGTTAGCGTCAGGTGAAAAAACCTGTATTGATTGTCATAAAGGTATTGCTCATGAATTGCCTGATATGAAAGGTGTTGAAAACTGGTAACGGATAAATACTCACTAGGTAAAAGTAAAAAAGCAAACCACTAGGTTTGCTTTTTTAGCTTTAAGATATGCTTTATCGCGATTATGTCAAGGAAAAATATGACGTTACAGCTTCTTCGACATCACGATAGCGTCTTCGTAGCCGAAGCCGGTGTTACTTGGATAATAGCCGGTCCTACGTGATATTTCGGTAAATCCTTGATTGATATATAGCATTTGTGCACTGATGTTTTTTGCTCGCACTTCTAGGAAAATGGTTTTAGTCGCTTGTTGCTTACAATGCTCAAAAAACTGCAATAACAGGATTTTACCGTAACCTTTTCCTTGTTGTTCAGGGGCGACACAAATATCCATTAAAGTTGACTCACCTGCTACGTGCTCAGCAACGTAAAAGCCGACGGTATTATTGTCAACAGTCAAGTAATTACCAAAATAGCGGCCGTCGATACAACTGCGAAAAGTCTTCTCAGTCCATGGATGAGGGTGGCAAGCAACTTCAATGCTCATAAGAGACTCAACGATATCTTGAGTAATAGGGCTGAACTGAGCGTTAACTAATGATGTCATATTGCGCTTAAAGGTCCAATAGATTGCCATAAAGCCTTTTTTAAGGCCGGCGAGTTAGTTAGGGTATCTAACGTAGGTGTCGTTAAACAATTATGGGAAAATTCTATGCGATCAGCGCCAGTAAATTTCCAGTTTATGATGCCCAAATCAAGCTGATTTTGACTCATTGATAAATCGGTACTGCTTACCCCTAAACAACGTATGATATCGTTAAATAATGGTTGTTTGAGTAAGGTTTTTAGATCTAGCGCAGGTTTTTCATCATCAGTAGATGTTTGAGGCTTATTCTGCTGTGGACTTGAGGGTGACTGAGTGACATTGCTATGGACAGACTCTTCAGCTTGAAGTGAATTTTGACTATCTTCAGGGGATTTTATCACCAAGGCGTCATGCTCGGATAATTCACGCCTCTGCCAAACAGTAATCCCCATGGCTTGTAATAAATCAAACTGTCTTTTGTTAATGCTCATATCATTTCAAGTAGGTTAAAAATCATGTTTATCATGACAGAGTTTTGAAATAGGAAAAACTAGAATTCATTAAAAGTGTGAAAATAAAATGATATATATAGAAAGGAAAATGGCAGGGGTGGAGAGATTCGAACTCCCAACCGTCGGTTTTGGAGACCGCTGTTCTACCAATTGGAACTACACCCCTGCAACAGATTCGGATTATACTGATGCAAGGCTAAAGGTAAAGAACAAATTTAAAATAAATGACTGTTCGGCTAAATAAACAGCATATACAGTCATTTTGAGTCGTTAAAGTAAAGATTTGTTGCTTTATTGAGCGCTAATTGTTTTTCCAATGACAAAAGCGTGATTTTTCAGGATAGGGATAAACATCGGCAAACACCCCTTTAGCAACATTGGCCTGACAATTCTGCCAATACTTTGCTTCGAGCAAATTAGCATGGTGGCGCAAAAATGCTTGGCGATAGCGATTATTAGCTAAGGCAAAGGTGGCAATTTCTTCTGGAAATACATCGCCCGGCGCAACAGAGTACCATGGCTCTGAAGCATAAATTTGTTCTTCAGTCACGGCTTCTGGTTTGACACGAAAATTAACTTCGTTCATATACGTAATTTCATCATAGTCGTAAAAAATTACCCGGCCATGACGGGTAACACCAAAGTTTTTTAACAACATATCACCCGGGAAGATATCAGCGGCAATTAATTGTTTAATCGCTTTACCGTAACCATACATTGCGTTGTCGACTTCTTCATCGCTCGCTTGTGCTAAATATAAATTTAGCGGCGTCATTTTGCGTTCAATGTACATATGCTTGATGATCACTAAGTCACTTTCATAGCGCAGCAGTGATGGCGCAACCGTGTTAAGTTCTTCGAGTAGTTCAGCTGAAAAACGCTGTTTGGGAAATGCGACTTCAGAATACTCCATGGTATCGGCCATTCGACCTACACGGTCGTGTAATTTAACCAAGCGATACTTACCTTTTACATCCGCTCGGGTCATATTTTTGCTGGGCGAAAACTTGTCTTTAATAATTTTAAATACATAGGGGTATGAGGGCAGGGTAAATACCGACATCACCATACCTTTGATACCCGGGGCAAGTTCAAGTTTATCATCACTGTTATCAAGGTGGTTTAAAAAGTCTCGATAAAACTGGGTTTTTCCTTGCTTGTGAAAGCCAATAGCAGAATATAAGTCAGCACGCGTTTTATGGGGAATTAAGCGATTAAGAAAATCGACTAAGGCATGTGGATGCTGACAATCAACAAAGAAATAAGCACGAGCAAAACCGAATACCACCGCCATATGTTCACCTTCGGTGATCAAGGCATCAATAAATAGTCCATCTTTTTCGGTATTTAATAAGGAAATGATAAAAGGCGTTTCACCGCCTGGCGATATCACTCGACCAATGATATACGCCCCTTTATTACGGTAAAAAACTGAATCGAGTATATCGAATTGTAAATCGGATAATTGATAACGGGTTTTGTGGGCTTGCTGACGAAACTTGGCAATCAGGGTATTGATATCTTTTTTCAAATGCGCAAATGGCAGTGAAAAATTTTGACTCTTTATAATATGTGTAATGGTTTGAAAAAGCCCATGTTTGTCAGGATGATAGCTAGTGAATATTTTCGGGGTCGGTAATGTATCGAGTCGGGTAGCCGTTGATTGCACGAAAATATAAGCGTTGTGATAATACTTTCGCTCAAATAAATGACAAAAAACCGAGTTATAAAAACTTTCTGCTAATTCTGGTTGCGGATGTAGGCTGAGTAACTCGATATAACAACTTTTAACATATTGCCAAAGCTCATTGTCAAGTTTGGAGATGTGAAAATCTTGTTTGATGGTATCTAACGTTTCGTCAATACGTTGGTCATAAAAGTCGGTGCGCGCTTTTGCTGCTGCCTGTATATCGTGCCAACGATATTGTTCAAAACGCTGTTTGGCTGTTTGAGTAATTTCACTGTAAAGATAAATATGGCGCTCGAAACCGTTAATAATAGTTTTAGCGATGGCGAAAGCAAGATTTTTCATGGGCTTACCTAGCAGTAGAGTTTGATTTCAGCATACGCCAAAATAGCGGTTTTAGGTGATTATTTTTAAATTATAGTCGCTATTAATAACAATGATACTGCTATAGAACTTATTGCGTGATCTCGTCATTCGCTCAAGCCCAGTTTTACAAGTTAATACTTGCTATTCGTACCGTGCAGCACTAAAATTACGCGTTTTTTAATCTTTAAACTAGTTTATTTATCATGCGCGTTGCCGATTTTTCATTTGACTTACCAGAAGAGCTTATTGCTCGATATCCAAAAGCTGACCGCTCTGCAAGTCGCTTATTAACACTGAGTGGTAATAGCGGTGAATACCGCGATGAAACCTTTACCGACCTTATTAATCACGTTGAACCAGGTGACTTGTTGGTGTTTAACAATACCCGCGTCATTCCAGCACGTATGTTTGGTCAAAAAACCAGCGGCGGTAAGTTGGAAGTACTGGTTGAACGCTTATTAGATGAACATAGGGTGTTAGCCCATATCCGCTGTAGTAAATCGCCTAAAGCCGGTAGTGAAATACTATTGGAAGGCAAAATTAAAGCTACAATGGTGGCAAGGCATGATGCTTTATTTGAACTAGAGTTTCATGGTCAGCAAACGGTGTTGTCGATATTAGATGAGATTGGCCACATGCCATTACCGCCTTATATTGATCGTCCTGATGAAGACAGTGACCGTGAACGTTATCAAACGGTATATAACGAAAAGCCTGGCGCCGTAGCAGCGCCTACGGCAGGTTTGCATTTTGATGATGCATTAATGGCAAAACTAAAAGCCAAAGGTGCTGATTTTGCTTTTGTAACCTTACATGTTGGTGCGGGAACTTTTCAGCCAGTGAAAGTAGATGAAATTGCCGATCATATTATGCATGCAGAATATATTGAAGTGCCGGCAAGTGTTGTTGAGCAAGTAAAACAAACCAAAGCCAATGGCGGCAAAGTGATTGCTGTTGGTACTACATCAGTACGTTCACTAGAAAGTGCCGCCAAGATAGCGAAAGATCAGGGCAAGCCGTTCAGTGAATTTTATGGTGATACCGATATTTTTATTACCCCAGGTTATGAATTTCAAATTGTTGATGCCTTAGTGACTAATTTTCATTTATCGGAATCAACGTTGTTAATGCTCGTGAGTGCCTTTTCTGGCTACAATAATATTATCGCTGCATATAAACACGCCGTTGCTGAGCAATATCGTTTTTTTAGCTATGGTGATGCGATGTTTTTAACAAAACAAGATCGCCCGATAGATTAGTAACAGATTAGTAATAGATTATAGTGGTCGAGTGCAATAACTTAGCCGCTGACATTGAGAAGCTGCTAGCCTGTTTCGCTAGTGGGCAAAGGATAAAATATGACAGATATGACAGATAAGAAAGCTATGCAATACGAATTGCTAACCACTGACGGTAAAGCAAGGCGTGGTCGCTTAACCTTTGAGCGTGGCACCGTAGAAACCCCAGCATTTATGCCGGTAGGAACTTACGGCACAGTAAAAGGCATGAAAACTGAAGAAGTTGCTGATACTGGCGCTGAAATCTTGTTAGGTAATACCTTTCATTTGATGTTGCGCCCAGGTACAGAGATTATTGAGCAACATGGTGGTTTACATGGTTTTATGAATTGGGATAAGCCTATTTTGACTGACTCTGGCGGCTTCCAAGTCTTTAGTTTAGGCAAAATGCGTAAAATTACCGAAGAAGGGGTTAAATTTAGCTCACCGGTTAATGGTGAAAAAATTATGTTAACCCCTGAGCGCTCAATGGAAGTACAGAATAGCTTAGGCTCAGATGTTGTCATGATATTTGATGAATGTACGCCATATCCAGCCAGCCATGAAGAGTCAAAAGTTTCTATGGAACTTTCATTGCGCTGGGCTCAGCGTTCAAAAGATGCCCATCAAGGTAATAAAAATGCCTTGTTCGGCATTATTCAAGGTGGCATGTATGAAGATTTACGTGAAGTATCGGTAAATGGTTTAACCAGTATTGATTTTGACGGCTATGCCATCGGTGGCCTATCCGTAGGTGAACCTAAAGAAGATATGATTCGAATATTAGATCATACCGCGCCCTTGATACCAGAAAATAAACCCCGATAT
>Ga0208643_1000348_pt1 | contig 31573 bp, 32 predicted proteins | sample VirMetDEL_Nov_12_FD_184516 | JGI IMG/M metagenome (GOLD analysis project Ga0208643, IMG submission 184516) | Aqueous microbial communities from the Delaware River and Bay under freshwater to marine salinity gradient to study organic matter... | ecosystem: Environmental > Aquatic > Marine >...
TAACTATTGGAGCAGCAGGAACTTCGTTTAAAGCACCAATGAACTCACAGGAACTTATAATTTATGACAGCAACGAGAGTGCTAACAGAACAGCAATAGAGGCTAATATTAACGCATATTACTAAAAAATGATAGAACAAGTAAACGGATATAAATACGCCACAGAAGCAGAAGCAATAACAGCAAGAAAAAAATGTGCTGACCATTATGGGCTTCCAAAAGACCCAGGAGACATAACGATTTATTGGGTTAATTACATCGAAGCGTATTTAGATACACCCGTATTTTGGTATATTGTTTTTGATTCAAGTATTGAAACAGTATTAGGAACTCCTACAGATTTCTATGTAACACAGCCAGATGTGCCAACTTAAACATTAAATAAACCAAAATTATGAGTAACTACGGATATACAACAGACAAAACAAAACTACCTAAAAATAATTATTGGGTAGCAGCAAACGAACTAACACTTAAAGATGATTCAATAGTCTATGGCTACGAAGGAGAAGATAGTGAAGTTGGTGGAGTTGTAGTTATGACGCAAAAAGACTTTAATGCTTGGGCTAAAGAAAACCTAAAGCAAGCAGTACCGACTTAAACATTAAATAACAACCAAAAACAACAACCAAACATGAGTGGAGAGATTATAGATGCGTTAATGAATAGTGGTGCTGGACTTGGAGGTGGTGGAGTATTAGGAGCTATTCTAGCAAAATATCTCGTCAATAAAGCAGAAAGAGAAGTTCGGTATATAAAAAAAGAGTTATCTGAAAACAAAGAGCTAGACTCTGCAAGAGACACAGCAATACAACTACTCAAGCTAGATATGGAAAACAGAAAAAGTCTATTTGAGAAATTAGAAAGACAGATGGAAAATCTATATAATAAAGTAAATAAATAATAAAATAGGTAATAATAGAATTATACACATAAAACTTAAACAACAATAAAAACAATTTAAAATGGCAAACGAAGTAATTAACTTAGGCACGGTATTTAGTGGTTTCGATAGCGGAACAGACTTACAGCCAAAGAATACAAGAACAAATAACCAAGGTGTAAAAATCGAAGACATCGCAGGATTTATTAAAATAAAAACTACTGCTGGTGCTCCTGCTTCAGGTGTAATAGGCGATATGGTGTTTAATACATCTGACTCAAAAATATATATCTGTAAAACAGCAAACACTTTTGTAGCGACAGCAGCATTAGCGTAAACCTTATCTCCAGGTAAAAGGAGTAACAATATAATCTAATCTAATTTAATAAAATATGTCTGACGGAATCGTTAAGAATTTAAACTTCGGAGACGAAGGTAAAAATAAGGTGTTTGAAGGTGTATCAAAATTAACACGTGCCGTTAGCTCTACATTAGGGGCTAGTGGTAAATGTGTTATGCTTGAGGATGGATCTGGAAAACCACTAATAACAAAGGATGGTGTAACTGTAGCAAATTCAATTATACTATTAGACCCTGTAGAAAATATGGGTGCAACGCTTCTAAAGGAAGCTGCTAGGCAAACCGTAAAAGAAGCTGGCGATGGAACAACAACGGCTACGGTGCTGGCGCACTCTATACTAAAGGAAGCCTTCAATACAAAGGATTACAACTCTAGAGAAATCAGGGATGGTATAAACTCTGCTGTTGAGAAGGTTATTACTTATCTTGAGAACAAAGCAAAATCCGTAGAGGGTTCAATGCTTAATCATGTAGCTACAATATCATCTAACAACGATAAGTACTTAGGTAATGTTATTGCTAGTACGTTTGAAAAGGTTGGTGATAATGGGGTGGTTAGTATGGAGATATCTAACGATGAGAAGACAACCGCTGAGATAGTTGATGGTGCAACCTTAAATAAGGGACTTAAAAGTATGCACTTTGTGAATAACAAAGAAAAGGGTACTTGCGAGTTAAATAATCCATTGGTTCTTATAGTAGAGGACAAGATACCTAACGTAAGAAAGATACAAAGCATACTTGAGCATATTATCAAGAAAAAGAAAGAACTACTTATAATCGGTGATGCAGACGATCAGGTAATTACTGCATTGGCAATGAACGCTATGAAAGGCAATATCAAGGCCAATATAGTTGACGCACCAGATTATGGCATCAACAGGAAGCAGATACTAGAAGACTTTGCTGCATTAACTGGAGCTAAGGTTATAAATGAAGAATTAGGGGACGATATGGATCTGATTGAGTCAGATTATTTAGGAACATGCTTAAAGGTAACCACAGACAATGAAGAAACTATCTTACAAACTGAAGGCGTTAATGATGACGTTGACAATCTTATTAAAAAGATTAATTCACAGCTTAAAGAAACTAGTGCTCCCTTTAAAAAGGTTCAGCTTGAAAAAAGGCTTTCTAGGCTTGCGGGCAAAGTTGGTGTTATTAAAGTTGGTGCTAACTCGGAAGTTGAATTAAAAGAAAAGAGTGATAGGGTAGAGGATGCGATATGTGCAACTAAGGCTGCTATCAAGGAAGGTATACTTCCAGGAGGCGGTATAGCTTTACTAAATGCAAGCAATAAAATTAAACCTAAAGGCTTAGGTGAAGAAATCTTACTAAGGGCGTTGAAGGCTCCGTTTGATATTATAATGGAAAATGCAGGCATGCAGGACTTTGAAGCACCTACGGTTGAAGGTAAGGGGTACAATGTGGTTACAGGTAAAATGGTAAATATGATTAGCGCAGGAATAGTCGACCCTTTGCTGGTAACTAAAAGTGCTTTGAAGAATGCCGCCTCTGTAGCGAATACGATACTAGCTACTGATTGTGTAATTAATAACTTAAGAGCATGAGAGCAGTAGGAAAATATATACTGATAGAGCCAGTTAAAGAAGGTGAGGTATCCACTAAAGGAGGCTTGCTACTAGCTGAAACTCACAGAGACGATATAAGGTACAGGGAGGCTAAGGTTAAAACCATAGGAACCCTGGTTGAAGGTGTTAAGGACGGGGATACTATCTACTATGATAGACACGCTGGATTTGACATGGAGGTAGACAAGACTATGTACAAGGTCATAAAAGAATTTGATGTTGTTGTAGTTTTATGAGGAAGTTAGGGGCCAGTGATGTACGAGACTTACACCTGTTAAAGCATTATCGAATAATACGACAGTGGGCTTGCAAGAACAATGGGTTGAACAGTGCAGATTTAGAATTATTAATATATCTAGATTGTGTTGGTCTTTTTAACAGACTTGATTTTATAGACGGATCTTATTCATATAGTTGGGATACCAGAAGGTGGTCTAAGCTAAAGCAGAACGGTTGGATAACCTTGTTTTCAGCAAGGAACAGGACTACAGTTAAATCTAATATATATAAGGTGTCGTTTAAAGGAAAGCAGCTTATAAGTAGAATATACAGAATTATGTTAGGGGAGGAGGATATACCCACCAGCACTAAACGTAACTCGATAATGAAGGGTAAGAAATACACAGACAAGGTACTTATAAAATCAATTAAAAACGTAAACAACGATAAATTATTATAGATGGGATACAAAACAAAATCAATGCTTCATGCTAAAAGTACAGGGCCTATATCTGATTATTATGCTAAAATCAAGACAAAAATTAACGATTTAAATAAGGTTTCCGAAAACAAAAGTAGCGTTAATAAATATGGTGATGAAAGAGAAAGTAGCGCAACTCGTTCAAGTTCTAGGTCAAAAATTAATCCTGGAACTGGTGCAAGGCTTGGTGACACGGCCAGCCTAGTTTGGGATTTTTTTAGTAAAAAAAGCTCACCTGAAGGTTCAGGCGAAACTAAAGCTGAAACTAAAGGTCAGTCACCAGTTTCTGGTAATAAAAATCCTTCCTCCGCTGAAGCTGCGGAAACGTCAAGTTTTGGGCGTCAAGAATCGGGGTTTGAATCAGGGCTAGGTGTAAAATTGTCTCCAGCGTTTTCGGAAAAGCCTGATAGTATAGATCCTGTGCAAAATATGATTAGTCCTGAAAATTTACCTACTAGCATTTCAATGAAGTCAGACGCTTTTTCTAAAGGAATGGAAAGAAAGAAAAAGTATAAAAAATAAAAAACAATAATTATGAAAAATATACTATATCAACTTGGCGATACAGCCGCAAACTTAGATGGGTCTACCCCTGCACAGGCAGGCGCAATAGGTATGAATCCTTCAGCTCCTGCTGTTACACCCGCTGTTGCTGCACCTGCACCAGTTGCGGCTCCTGCACCAGTTGTGGCTCCTGCACCAGTTAATGCTACAGCACAAAATTTTTCACCACAAACTCAAAACTCAGCAGACTACATATATGGTAGCGAAGAGTCAAGAGGTTATTAAACTAAAGATTATGAAAAAAGGAAAAAGATTATATGCCCCAGGACAAGGAAGTGATGCCATATGGGACGGCCCGTTGGACTTAGACTCTATGCCAAAAGGCAAAGGCTCTAGTAGAGGTGCTAATGGTATAAAGCTGTTTGCTCATAATGAGCCAGCTTATGTTTCTGGCCCTATTACAGAAAAAGCTAAAGGTACGGATGGATTAGGTATGAACTAATGGACGTATCAGATTTGAAGATATGGGTGCTAAGTACTATCGTCATGTTTATGACATTGACTGATTTAGAGGTAATATTAAAAATATTTTTATTAATCTTAACAATAGCATACACTTCATATAAGTGGTTTTATTTTTATAAAAAGAAGAAGCATGGAAATAAGTAAGCATGTATCGTACAAGGAAGGTATAAGAAGCTCTACAGCAACTCGTATGGGGATAGATAACGACCCTAACGCCACTCAATTACTTAATATGTCATTGCTGTCCGAAGAAATATTTGAGCCGCTTAGAGAGTACGTAGGAGGCCCGATACGGATTAACAGTTTCTTTAGGTCTGAAAAATTAAACAGGGCACTTAAGGGAAGTTTTACTTCTCAGCATTGTAAAGGACAGGCTTTTGATTTAGATGATTCTTATGGGTATAAGACTAATGCTGAAATGTATGAGTTCATCAAAGACAATTTGTCTTATGATCAGCTTATATGGGAATTTGGTACGGATGAGAATCCAAGTTGGATACATGTGTCTTATGTCTCTGAAGAAGAAAATAGAAATATGAGATTAAAGGCTTACAAGCACAATGGTAGAACTAAATATAAATCAATATAATGCCATACGTCCAGTACGATAGCCCCTTCCTGGCCAAAAGTAAGCCACCAGCTCCTTCAAAGAAGAAGTCTTTAGGTTATTACAATAAAGCAAATCCTACAGGCACAGGAACTGATGCGGGTGGAGGAATGAGTGAGAAGGGTGTTAAAAAATACCGAAAGGATAATCCTGGAAGTAAGTTGCAAACCGCTGTAACTAAAGACCCTTCTAAGATTAAAGCAGGTAGTAAAGACGCTAAAAGAAGAAAATCTTTTTGTGCTAGGTCAAAGAGTTGGAAAGGTGAGAGAGGATTAGCGGCAAGAAGAAGATGGAATTGTTAATAGTAAACAAATAATAGATATGGATAAGTCAAGAAAAAGAATCTCACAGGATTACGCTCGTAACGCTATTGTGGACGGAGATACTAAAGAAGGTAGATATGAAAAGAAGATGGCAGTAAAAGAAGCTGCTGGAGAAGGGCCTTCTATGAAGTCTAGTCTTTACATGTCAGGAACGTCTATGGGTAGTGGTGTTAATATGAAGTCAGGTTGCACTATATCAAAGCACATGAAAGGTAGCGGAATGAATATGAGTTCTAGTTCAAGGCATGACTCTGGAGGCCCCAAAATGGCTCCGCTTATAGGAATGGCTGTAAAGGCTTTAGCTCCAATGGTAATGGATAAGATAGCGGATAAGTTGGGTAAAAAGTTTGATAAATAAACATGGCGTTTAAACTACAGTCACCTCCTTATGTAAAAGAAAAAGTACCTACCTATGAGGCAGATTTAGGAAAAGGCGTGCTTGGGCAAAGTAATAACAATGGAACTATAGTGCTTAACAATAAGCTAGACCCTAAGTTCCACAAGGAAGTTATTGACCATGAGATGGTGCATATTAATCAGATGTCTAGAGGTGATTTAGATTACGATGAAAACAATATATACTGGAAGGGTAAGGCTTACTCTAAGAGTGATAGCAAGATAGCTATGGCTAGCCCAAAGAACTCTCCTTGGGAAAGGGAAGCTTACAGCAAATCAAAAACCAAATATAAAGATACAAAGTACAATGTTTAGACCTAATGTAGTAACAAACGGCCTGTTGATGACAGGTAATAAGATAAAGGTAGTCAAGAAGAAAAAGAACTCAGAAGTAACTTCAGTGGAAACTGCAGACAACACTATGTTTGCGGCACCTAAAAAGCTTTCTTATAATGACCCTGTTGCAGTACAAGGAAGAGCTGAGGAAAGATCATTTCAAAGGGAACAAGCCCAATCGGCTGCTAAAGAAAGAAGATCTAATCCAATGACTGCTAGTCAGCTTAAAGGAAAAATTAAGGAAGCAAAAAAATTCCATAAAAAAGTTGGCAAGAACCAAGCAAAATCTACAAAACAATCTTTTGACAGACAGAGCCTAGCTACTGGTGGTGTTCGAGATATGGTACAAAAAGCTGGTGATACGGCTCAACGTGATGGCTCGGCTTGTGGTCGAACATCTGCTTGTGCAAGAAAAGTTTATAATAAATTCAAGAAAGGGCAGGGTGGTAAAAAAGGAAAAGCACACGACAAACTAATGAAAAAATAAATGAAAAAGAAATTTAAAGATACAAAGATAGCTGCGTTTTTAAAAAACAAAGCCCCTGGAATTTTAAATATGGTGGGCGATATACTACCTACTAACGGTGCACTTGGTGTTGTAAAGAATTTAATATCTAAAGACGATTCTATATCTGTTGAAGATAAAGAAACGGCATTAAGACTTATAGACCAGGACACGGCAGAAATGAAAGAGGTTAGTAAGCGTTGGGCTGCTGATATGAAGTCTGATTCGTGGCTATCTAAAAATACTAGGCCAATGTCATTAATATTTTTAACCTTAATGACCGTAGCCCTAATATGGGTTGATAGCATTGAAGCCGCTAGTTTTTCCGTAGATACTGGGTGGGTTAATTTACTACAAACATTAACTACGACAGTATACGTTGCTTACTTTGGTTCAAGGGGAGCAGAAAAATGGAAAACTTTAGGTAATAATAAATAGAGTATAATCAAATTTAATTTAATATAATGAATATAACTGAAAAAGAGTTAGAGGAAGTTAGGGAACAGCAAACTAAAATTGCAGAAATCAAGCAAGATTTAGGAACCCTAGAAATGCAAAAGCACGAGATACTTCATGTGTTGGTAGACATAAACAAAGAAGTTAACGATACCAAGAAATCACTAGAAGAGAAGTACGGGCGAGTTAATATAAATCTTAATGACGGTAGTTATACTGATATTGAGGAAGTCCCTAGCGAATAATGGGAAGTGTTATAAGGAAAATTAGCATTGGTGCTGATTACAAAAATGAAGCTATGCATTACGCTGTATCACAGCAAGTGTACGGTGGTCATGAAATATCTGATATTCTCCTAGATGAGAAAGATAACTCTTATAACATTTACATAAAGAAGAACGATGAAGTATTGCCTTGGAAGAAGTTCAATTCTAACATGGCTATCTCTGTGGAGTACGATTTACAGTATTAATGAAAAGCGTACATGATTTTATTGTAAAGCCTATAAACGGTAGATACAATAACACGGTAAAAGTCGGAGATGTCGATCTTGTAGTAAACACAAAAATAGAGGAGTTCAAAAGTATAAGCAAGATTGCTGAGGTAGTAGCTTTGCCGTTATCAATAAAAACAAATGTAAAGATAGGTGACAAGGTTGTTGTTCACCACAACGTCTTTAGAAGGTTTTATGATATAAGAGGCAATGAAAAAAACAGTAGAAGTTTTATAAAAGAAGACATGTACGCTTGCTCACCAGAGCAGATATATATGTACGGAGCCAATACAGCTCATTTAGACTACTGTTTTGTGAAACCCTTAACTAACCATGATATTTTTATTACAAGCAAGGAGAAGCCTCTTATGGGCTTATTAAAGCATGGTAATGAGGAGCTAGACAGACTAGGGGTTCATGAGGGTGATTTAGTGTCATTCAGGCCGACCTCTGAGTTTGAGTTTGTAATAGATGGAGAATTATTATATTGTATGAAATTAATTAACGTTGTAGCAAAGCATGAACGTAAAGGAAACGAAGAAGAGTATAATCCAAGCTGGGCAAAAAGCAGTTGAGGAATTGATTAAGGTAGCCAAAGAGGCTATTGTAGATTCTGATGATGACTTAACAGCAGATAAGCTAAAGAATGCGGCGGCAACTAAAAAGCTAGCTATATTCGATGCTTTTGAAATTCTTAACAGAATACAAGAGGAAGAAGACATGCTAGATGATAAACCTAAAGACGACACAAAAAAGAAAAGTGAGTTTAAGGGTTTTGCAGAAGGTAGAGCAAAGTTCGAGTAATATGTACGAGCAAACATTATATAAAGTACTGGATAACTATATAAAACCCAGTACTTTAAAAAAGAAAAATAGAGTCAAGTCCTGGAAGTATGGGTATGACGAAGACCATGATATGGTCGTTATAAGTAAAACTGGTAAGATAGGTGATATATACGAAATACAAAATCTTAAAATAGCATTACCAGCTGAGTTTAAAACTCACAACTTTAAAGAAAAGAAATGGGGTAAGTTAGATTACCCTAAAGAGTTAAGCAGAATTAAAACAATATTTGACTGGAAGGAATACCCAGAAGAATTTAAAGAAGACTGGTACGATTATATAGAAACGGAATTTGAAAGAAGAGATACTGGATTTTTCTTTTCCAACAAAGGCAAGTCTACTTATATTACAGGGTCACATTATATGTACTTACAATGGTCAAAGATTGACGTTGGAAATGCAGACTTCAGAGAATCAAACAGATTGTTTTATATCTTTTGGGAAGCATGCAAGGCTGATGCAAGGTGTTTTGGAATGTGTTACTTAAAGAACAGGCGTAGTGGATTTTCATTTATGTCGTCAGGAGAAACAGTTAACCTTGCTACAATGTCTACAGATTCTAGATATGGCGTGTTATCAAAGTCAGGGCCTGATGCGAAGAAAATGTTTACTGATAAGATAGTACCTATATCTATTAACTATCCGTTCTTCTTTAAGCCCATACAGGATGGTATGGATAGACCAAAGACGGAATTAGCATATAGAGTTCCTGCTTCAAAGCTTACTAGAAGAAAGCTTGATATAAACGAAACTGTTGCAGATATAAAAGGGTTGGACTCTACGATTGATTGGAAAAACACAGGAGATAACTCTTATGATGGGGAAAAACTAAAACTGTTAGTGCACGATGAATCTGGAAAATGGGAAAAGCCTAATAACATATTAAACAATTGGAGGGTAACAAAGACTTGTCTAAGGCTAGGTAGTAGGATTATTGGCAAGTGTATGATGGGATCAACAAGCAATGCCTTAGATAAAGGCGGTAGCAATTTTAAAAAATTATATTATGCCTCAGACGTTGAAAAAAGAAACAGTAACGGACAAACTGCTTCTGGATTATATTCTTTGTTCATACCTATGGAATGGAATTACGAAGGATACATTGATTCTTACGGAATGCCTGTCTTCGATACACCAGAGAAACCAGTTAGCGACCCGTATGGAATGCCTATTAAACAAGGGGTAATAAGTTACTGGGAGAATGAAGTTAATGGCTTAAAGCAAGACCAAGACGGTCTAAACGAATTTTACAGACAGTTTCCTAGAACAGAGCAACATGCATTCAGAGATGAGGCAAAAGAATCATTATTTAACCTAACAAAGATTTACCAACAAATAGACCATAACGAGTCTATGGCTTCTAGTACTTTAGTTACAAGGGGTAACTTTCAATGGGAGAATGGTGTTGTAGATACAAAGGTGATATTTATGCCAAATAAAAATGGTAGATTTTATGTGAGTTGGATACCCTCAGTTAGCTTACAGAATAGGGTAGTAACAAAGCATAGTATTAAACACCCTGGTAATGAGCACTTAGGTGCATTTGGTTGTGATAGTTATGATATATCTGGAACAGTAGATAATAGAGGTTCTAATGGTTCTTTGCATGGTTTGACTAAGTTTAGTATGGAGGATGCTCCTTCAAATCACTTCTTTTTAGAATATATAGCTAGACCACAAACCGCTGAGATATTTTTTGAGGACGTACTTATGGCTTGCGTGTTTTATGGCATGCCAATACTAGCAGAGAATAACAAACCTAGACTGTTATATCACTTTAAAAGAAGGGGTTACAGAGGGTACTCTATGAATAGACCAGATAAGTTATCAAATAAGTTATCTATAACAGAAAGAGAGATTGGAGGAATACCTAACTCTAGTGAAGATATAAAACAAGCGCATGCCGCTGCAATTGAAACTTATATAGAGGAATTAGTTGGAATACTAGGTGATGATGAGATGGGAGACATGTACTTTCAGAGGACGTTAGAGGATTGGGCTAGGTTTAATATTAATAACAGAACTAAGCACGATGCCTCTATAAGCTCAGGACTAGCTATAATGGCTTGCAATAGAAACAGATACGCACCAATAAATAAAGTGGTACGAAAAAATATAAATCTAGGATTTAAGAAATACGATAATACTGGAGAATTTTCAAAAATAATAAATAAATGAACGTAGGCGCAAACCCAAATAGTGTATTTCCTAGCCAAGTAGTTAGTGATGCTGAAAAATCAAGTTTTGAGTATGGTGTGCAAGTTGGCAGGGCCGTAGAATCAGAATGGTTTATGCAGGGCGGTATGGGAAATAGATTTTCACAAAACTATAACCATTTCCATAACTTAAGGCTATACGCAAGAGGGGAGCAGCCAGTACAGAAATACAAAGATGAACTAGCAATCAATGGTGATTTATCTTACCTAAACCTAGACTGGCAGCCAGTTCCTGTTATATCTAAGTTTGTTGATATTGTAGTCAACGGTATTACTGAAAAAGATTTTAAAATAAAGGCATACGCACAAGACCCTGCGGCTATAAAGAAAAGAACAGACTACGCTGAGGCTATAATGCAAGACATGGTAGGCCGAGAGGAGATAGAGGAGTTAAACAGACAACTTGGGGTTAATACTTTTAACACTACAGACCCAGAAAATCTTCCTAGAAATCAAGAAGAATTATCCTTGCATATGCAATTAGACTACAAGCAGTCTATTGAGGTGGCTGAGGAGGAGGTTATAAATCATGTTCTAGATAAAAATAAATTTAACGAGGTAAAGAAAAGATTTAATTATGATTTAGCCGTACTAGGAATTGGTGCTGCTAAGACTACATGGAATAAAGCAGAGGGTGTGGTTCTCGAATACTGTGACCCTGCTAGAATGATTTACTCCTATACTGATGATCCTAACTTTGAGGATGTGTATTATGTTGGTGAGGTTAAGTCCCTTACAATACCTGAGTTAAAAAAGCAATTTCCTAATATATCAAATGAAGAGTTAGAGAAGATAGAAAAAATGCCAGGTAACAGGGAATACGTTACTGGGTGGAATGATTACGATAGAAATAGCGTTCAAGTTTTATTTTTTGAGTATAAGACTTATAATCATCAAGTATTTAAAATTAAGCAAGGTCTTAATGGTTTAGAAAAAGCAATACAAAAAACAGACGAATTTAATCCTCCTGAAAACGATACATTTAAAAAAGTATCAAGAAGTATAGAGGTGTTGTACAGTGGTGCTAAAGTATTGGGTAATAATCAAATGCTTAAGTGGGAGCTGTCAGAGAATATGACTAGGCCATTTTCGGATACTACTAAGGTAGAAATGAACTACGTTATGTGCGCTCCTAGGATGTATCAAGGTAGAATAGAGTCTATTGTAAGTAAGATAACTGGATTTGCTGATATGATTCAGCTTACACATTTAAAACTGCAACAGGTAATGTCTAGAATGGTTCCTGATGGAGTATTCTTAGATGTTGATGGATTAGCAGAAGTAGATTTAGGTAACGGAACAAACTATAATCCAGCCGAGGCACTTAATATGTACTTCCAGACTGGTAGTGTTCTAGGTAGGTCACTTACGCAAGATGGTGATATGAATAGAGCAAAGGTTCCTATTCAAGAGCTACAAACATCAAGCGGAGGTGCTAAGATACAGTCTCTAATACAGACCTATCAGTATTATTTGCAAATGATAAGAGATGTTACTGGACTTAACGAGGCTAGAGACGGTTCTGCCCCAGCTAAAGATGCTTTGGTAGGATTGCAGAAGATGGCTGCTAATCAATCAAATGTAGCAACAAGACACATACTGCAGGCTAGTTGTTATATATCACTTAGAATATGTGAAAACATATCATTAAGGGTGGCTGATTCACTAGAGTTTGCATTAACATCTAATTCACTTCAATCAAGCATTTCTAAATTTAATGCAGCAACCTTAGCCGAAATAAGTAAATTAAACTTACACGACTTTGGTATCTTCTTGGAGTTAGAGCCAGATGATGAAGAGAAGTCTCAATTAGAGCAAAATATACAGGTTGCATTGCAAACAGGAGGTATTGACTTAGAGGACGCTATAGATATAAGACAGGTAAGAAACCTTCAATTAGCAAATGAAATGCTGAAGGACAAGAGAAGGAAAAAACAAGCTGCCGCACAACAAGCACAACAGGCTAACATACAAGCACAAGCACAAGCTAATGCAGAGTTAGCTGAAAAAGCAGCAATGTCTGAGGTGCAGAAACAGCAAGCGTTAACCGCTGAAAAGGTAAGTGTAGAGCAAGCTAAATCTCAATTTGAGATACAGAGAATGCGAGCTGAGGCACAAATAAAAAGAGAGTTAATGACTGCTGAATTTAACTTCAATATGCAACTAGCTCAGGTTAGGGTAAAAGCTGAAGGGTTAAAAGAAAAAGAAATAGAAGATAGGAAAGATAAAAGGGTTAAGATAACAGGAACTCAACAATCCGAAATGATTGACCAAAGAAAAAACAATTTATTACCTAAAAACTTTGAATCTACAGGTAATGATGTTTTAAGTGGAGGGTTTGGTTTAGGAGATTTTGACCCAAGTTAATTTTTAATTTATATTATATTATATTATGTCAGAAGAAAAAGAAGTAAAACAAGAGGGTGACTTTAAGATAAAGAAAAAATCTTCAATGAAAAAACTAGGTAAACAACCTGAAGTTATTAAGGTGGACTTGTCTGCTAAGAAAGCAGAAGAATCAGAGGTAACTAAAGTTGTAATACCTTCTAGTGAAGAGAAAAAGGATGCCAATACAGAGCAAGAAACAACAAACTTGGTTGCAGATAAACAGGCCGAAACTGTACAAGAAGTGGAAGCAGAAGTATCACCAAGGGAAGACTCCATTCAAGATGATGGGTTTTCAGCCATACAAGAAATAACTGACGAAGAAGAGGTTAGTGAAACGACCAAAGAAGTTGTTAACGCTATTAATGAGTCAGAGGAAACTGGAAATCCATTACCAGAAAACATTGAAAAGCTGGTCTCTTTTATGAAAGACACTGGTGGTAATATAGAAGATTATGTAAGATTGAATGCTGACTATAGCAATATAGATAGCAATACTCTACTAAGAGAGTATTATAGTAAAAGTAAACCTCACTTAGACGCTGAGGAAATATCCTTTCTGATAGAAGACAACTTCAAATTTGACGAAGACTACGATGATGAAAGAGACATTCGCAAGAAAAAACTTGCGTTTAAGGAGGAGGTTGCAAGGGCTAATAGCTTTTTAGATGACTTAAAGGGTAAATATTACGATGAGATCAAGTTGAGACCAGGCGTAACCCAAGAGCAAAAGAGAGCTATTGACTTTTTCAATCGACACAAAAAAGAGGAAAGCAGGTTACAACAAAAAAGGGATGAGTTTAAAAAAGGCACATTTAATCTCTTAAACGATGATTTCAAAGGTTTTGATTTCAATATCGGAGAAAAGAAATTTAGATATGGCATTAATAATCCTACTAAAGTTGCATCTGAACAATCTAATATATCCGATTTTGTTAGAAAGTTTCTAGACGATAAAGGAGATGTATCAGATTATAATGGCTATCACAAAGCTATGTATGCTGCCTCTAACGTGGACAAGATTGCAAGTCATTTTTATGAGCAAGGCAAATCTGACGCTGTCAAGGAAGTTGTAGCTAGTTCTAAGAACGTTTCAACTAAACCTAGAGAGACTGCCAGTGGCAATGTTTTTATTAATGGTTTAAAAGTTAAGGCCGTAAATGGAGTGGATTCTTCTAAATTAAAAATTAAAAAGAGAAGTTTTAACAATTAATAATTAAAAAAAACAAAAAAAATGGGACAATTCGGGATCAGGTGATCCACTAGGCAAATTTAGCTTAGTACCGACACCTACAAAACAAACCTTAATTGGTAATTATTTAGATTTTACTAGCGGAGCTGGTAATGATTTTTCACAACAGTATTTACCAGAAATTTATGAAGCTGAAGTAGAACGATACGGAAACAGAACTTTATCTGGATTCTTGCGTATGGTTGGAGCTGAAATGCCAATGACTTCTGACCAAGTTGTATGGTCTGAGCAAAACAGATTACATATTGGATATCAGAACGACACTGTAACTGCTAATTCTACGGTATCAATTGTTGCCGCTACAGGTGTAGTTACATTGGGTAGTGCATTAAACAACTCTGTTAGAGTTGGAAATACTGTTGTTGTATCTAGTGCTGATGGCTTAAGAACATTGAAAGCATATGTATCTGATGCTGTTGCTGGAACACAAACATTTACTTTACTTCCTTATACGCAGGAACTTTTCACTTCTAATGCTGCTGGTGATGTAACTTTTGGTAATGAAGCTGTAAACTTATTCGTTTATGGTTCTGAATTTGCTAAAGGAACAACTGGAATGGTTGGTTCTCTTGAAGCTTCTTTCACACAGTTCAGTAACAAGCCAATTATTATTAAGGATACTTATGAAATAAATGGTTCTGACGCTGCTCAAATTGGTTGGGTTGAAGTTGCTGCTGAAGACGGAACATCAGGATACCTATGGTATTTGAAATCAGAAGGCGAGACTCGTCTACGTTTTCAAGATTATCTAGAAATGGCTGTTGTTGAAGGCGAATTAGCTGGAAACGGTTCTACTGTTCCTGCCGCTTTAAATGCTACTGTTACTTCTGCTGGTACTGAAGGATTATTTGCTGCTATAAAAGGAAGAGGTAATGTGTACCAAAATTATGCTAGTGGTGATGTAACTCCAGGTGTTGGAAACAGAACAGCTTTGCAGGATTTTGATTTTATTCTACAGAATCTTGACAAGCAAGGAGCTATTGAAGAAAACATGCTGTTTTTAAACAGGTCTACTTCTTTGGATTTTGACGATATGTTAGCTGCTCAGAACTCTTATGGAGCTGGTGGTACTTCTTACGGAGTTTTTGAAAACTCTGAAGAAATGGCATTGAACTTAGGATTTGATGGTTTCAGACGTGGTTCTTATGATTTCTATAAGACTGATTGGAAATACTTAAACGATGCTTCAACTAGAGGATTAGTTAAAGATATTGACGGTGTTTTGGTTCCTGCTGGAACAAGCACAGTTTACGATCAAATGCTAGGAACTAACATCAGACGACCATTTCTACATGTACGATACAGAGCTTCTGAAGCTGATGACCGTAGAATGAAGTCTTGGCTTACTGGATCTGTTGGTGGTGCTGCTACCTCTGATTTAGATGCAATGACTGTAAACTTCTTATCTGAGAGATGTTTAGTAACTCAAGCTGCTAACAATTTCGTATTGTTTACAGCTACTGTTTAGTATTAACTATTGTGATTCTTACCCTCGTCTTTTAGGCGGGGGTAATTATTACTTTTATTATTTATTTTATATCATATTATATTATGGCAACAAAAGCCCCAAGAAGCAAGGTTACTACAAAAGATGTAGCACCTGCACAAGAGTTTATTCAAGAAGAGACTGTAATTACAGCTCCTGTTGTTGAACAAAAAGATTTAACTCCTAAATGGGAAATTAAGGATAGAAGATATTATTTAGCAAATGGAACGTCTCCACTGACATTTACCCTTTGCAGTAAGCATTCTTCAAGATTCCCTCTTTTGTATTTTGATGAAGAGACTGGAACTCAAAGAGAACTAAGATATGCTACAAATCAAAACTCTCCATTTGTGGATGAGCAAAAAGGGCATGTAACAATTGCACATATTGTTTTTGAAGACGGAGTACTATTAGTACCTAAGAGTAAACAAAATTTACAAAAATTATTATCGTTATATCATCCACAGAAAGGTGGTACGTATAAAGAGCAAGATGAGGTTAAAGAAGCTTCGAATGAGTTAGATAACATACAGCTTGAGATAGAGGCTTTAAACCTAGCTAATACTCTCGATGTAGACCACGCTGAGGCAATATTAAGAACTGAATTAGGTAGTGCTGTATCTAAAATGAACAGCAAAGAACTTAAAAGAGACTTACTGCTTTTAGCAAGAAGTAACCCAGCTTTATTTATAAGCCTAGCGCATGATGAAAATGTAGAGCTTAGAAGTTTTGGTATTAGAGCAGTGGAAGCAAACATAATAACTTTGTCTGATGACCAGAAAACATTCAAATGGGCTGCTAACGGCAAGAAGCTAATGACGGTTCCTTTTGATGAACACCCTTACTCAGCATTAGCTAGTTGGTTTAAAACTGACGAAGGAATGTTAGTATACAAAAGTATAGAGAAAAAATTCTCTTAATATGTAACTATAATTTATGATGGTAGGCTGACTTAATGTTGGCCTACCTTTATAAATAAAACAAAAAAATAATATGGCAATAAATATAAATACGGTATATAAGACTGTATTGTTAATACTCAACAAGGAAGAAAGGGGATATGTAACCCCAGACGAGTTTAATAAAATTGCTACTCAAGTTCAATTAGAAATATTTGAACAGTATGGCGAGGACTTAAATCAGCAACTGCGTGTACCTCAAACGGATACAGATTATGCAGATAGAGTTGCTGCTATTGATGAACACCTTTCTATATTTAAAACATCAGGCCCTGCTACTTATGTAGCCGCTGCCTCTCCAACACCTGCTCACTTTACATTACCAACTACTGACGTTTTTAATAATACGGTAGAGCTTTACAGGCTAGGTGTTGTTAACTACAAAGAAGAAGTCGAACTCCAAAGACTTCAAAGAATGGATTTTTATAACATTCAAAAATCTCCATTAACAAAATCAACAGAAACATTCCCAACTTACCTATTAGAAAATGAAAGGCTATTCGTTAAGCCTAACACTATTACTAGTAATATTAACTGTGATTTCTTAAGAAAACCATTAGATCCTAGGTGGGGTTATTCAATTGGGCTTGTAGGTCAATATGTCTACGACCCTACTGTATATGGGCCATTACTATTAAACACTGGGTCAGGAACATTAACAAGTAGTATAACAGGTGTGAATCCAACAGATAAAAACCCAACGACTACCACTGGAGTCACTCAAAGTGGTACAACTGGTTCTGGTGTAGGTTTGACTGTTAGCATAACAACTACTGGTGCTGCTGGAGCTGCCACAGTAACGGATGTTAGTATTACTTCTGCTGGTACGGGATACGCAAGCACAGATACAGTAACCTTTTCTGGTGCAAGTTTTGGCGGTGGTGTAGGTGGAAACTTAGAAATAACGTTACAAGATTTTAATTTCAACTCTAACAGTACTTATGGTTCAACTCAAATAGAACTAGACGTATCGGAGCAAACAAGTTTTATATTAAAAACTTTATTCTACTTCGGTGTTGTAGTAAAAGACCCTCAAATCATTCAAGTTGCTGCTTCTCAAATACAGCAAGAAGAAAACAACTCAAAAAGCTAATAAGATATGCCAAATCCAAATGGTGGTTTAATAACCGAAACTAATGCACAGTATTACTCAGGTCAGCAAGGTTTTATACAAACAGCAATTGCTCCGTTCAAGACGGTATTTGTCTGTAATTTTAACACAGACTTAGCTAATGCTGTTGCTGGCGCTTCAAATGCAAACTATACGGTAACTTTAAACGGTATTGCATTACCAGCAACAATTAATAGCATTACGTATAGTTTTTCAATGGTAAATAATACCGTAACGATTTCTCCTGCCCCTCCTGCTAACTCAATAATATTAGTTACCCTAAGTGTTAACGCATTAAGGTCTAACTATGGTGGCTATCAGTATACTAGCCTTAATGATATAATCAATAACTTTATGGTTGCATACGTTGGTGCTGGCAAGCTTATACCTAGCGTTAAAAGGACTGACATTATATTTCATGCTAAACGTGGAATGCAAGAGTTTAGCTATGATACACTTAAAAGTATTAAGTCTCAAGAGCTTACAATGTCACCTAGCTTAACAGCGGTGATACCTCAAGATTACGTTAACTACGTTAGACTGTCATGGATAGATAACTTAGGCATTAAAAGAATAATATACCCAAATAATAACCTAACAATAAACCCAGCCGAACCAATAATTCAAGACAATACTGGTCTTCCAATACAAGATGCATTTGGTGAGAATATAGAATCTGATCCGCCTGAAACAGTTCAGAAGTGGAGAAAAGCTGATACAAGTATAATCTCAGGGACTCCTAATAGCACTCAGCTAAATGAAGGTTTTGATTTTGACAGAGATTATTGGGGGGATAGCTTCTGGGGTGGGGTAAATGGCCAGCGTTACGGTATAGACCCAAAAATAACCCAAACTAACGGTTGGTTCGGAATTGACGAGGTTAGAGGAGTCTTCACGTTCTCAAGCAACTTAAAGGACGTTCTTATAACCATAGAGTACATTTCTGACGGTTTAGCTTATGATTTGGATACTAGAGTCCCAAAGATGGTAGAAGACGCTATGTACAGCCATATAAGCCATGCGATAATAGCCAGTAGAATTAATCAACCAGAGTATGTGGTTAGCAGATTGAAACGAGAGCGAAGCGCAAAGCTTAGAAATGCAAAAATAAGATTGTCTAACATAAAGCTTGGTGAAATAGTACAGGTAATGAGAGGTAAATCTAAATGGATAAAATCATAATATATGTCTGAGGCTAAAAATAATTTTACTGGTTCTAAAATGAACAAGGATGTTAGCCCGAGGCTAATTCCAAACAATCAATATATAGATGCTAGAAATGCTGCTGTATTAAATTCAGAAGGTGGAGATTCTGGGGTATTAGAAAATGTTACAGGTACTTCTATACTTACTAATCTTAACCTAACAGGAGAAAACTTAGAGATAATAGGATTTCATTTAGAAGGAGAGCTAGATAGAATATTCTTATTTGTGACGAACTGGAACGATACGTCTCAAAGTAATACTCAACACTTTGCTTCACCTCAGTCTAGCCATTATATATGTATGTACGATACGGCTACAGAAGTGTCTACAACTCTAGTAAGTGGAAGTTTTTTGAATTTTAGCAAAACAAATGAAATACTTGGAATTAATATTCTAGAAGACCTGTTGTTTTTTACAGATAACAGGAACCAACCAAGAAAAATAAACATTAGTCTAGCGTTAGAGAACCCTGCGTATTATACAACAGAAGACACTATTTCTATATTAAAGTATTTTCCATGGAAAGCACCAAGATTATCAAAAAATATAGTGTCTCCTGGAAAGACTAACCAGTATGAACTTCTACAGAGAAGTGAGCTTATAATAAGTAAACCTGGCCCTACAACAACAATACCTGATAATACAGTTATTTATGTAAATGTAAATACTGACTTTAACCCTACTGCTAACTGGACGACAAGTGGTGATGGTCAATGCCAATTAAAAATTACCTTTGTTCAGAATAGGGTAAGTCAAGTTTTAATTAGTGATTCTACTGTTACCAGCAAGGACTTTTCTATTGGGGACACTATAACTTCTACTGATACTAGTACACCAAGTACTAATGGGCTGGAACTTACCATTGGAAGCCAGAATATAGCAAGGGTTCCAACAATGAAAGACGTTACCTCTGAAAACTTAGCAATTACACAACTCACTACAGTAAACAGCAATATCACTAACACTTCATTTGTAGGAAGTGCTAGTCCTGACGTTAATTGGATTGGTGCTATTTTAACATCAACAGACGCTAATGGTAATTCAAAAATAACTGTTTCTGATAATATTAAAGTAACTAATATTTCATCAACCACTGTAACTCATACTAGCACTACTAATATAGTGGTTGGTGATATAATTACAATTGGGGCTAATCCTTATTATAACAGTGAATTTACTGGAGATAAAGATTTTTTAAATGATAAATTCATAAGATTTAGCTATAGGTTTAAATTTGAAGATAACGAATACTCCTTAATAGCACCATTTACACAATCAGCTTTTATACCTAAACAAGATGGTTATTTTTTAGAACAATCAGTACCCACTGACATTGAAGATGAAGCGGCAGACTCAGATGAGAACAGGGCAATTAGAAGTGGTATTTTAGGTTTTTTTGAAAACAAAGTAGACTCTGTCGGAGTTACTATAGAATTACCAGAGGGAGTTTCTAGTCCAGATAAGTTATATGAAGAGCTAAAGGTAACAGAAATAGATATATTATACAAGGACTCTAATGATACAGGCATTAGACTAATAGATACCATAACAAAAGACGACCTTGTTTCTATGGCTCAAACAAACGAGATAACATATTCTTATGACTCGCAAATGCCTATAAGAACATTGCGTTCTGTAGACTTCTCTAGAGCATCTGACAAGGCCCCCATTAGGGCGAAGTCACAAGAAGTTGCTGGGAACAGAGTTATGTATGGAAATTATCTGGCTAGAACGACAAGACCTACTAGCCTTTCTTATGCTATTACTGCTGATGAAAAATTTACTTCTGGTACTGGAAACTCATTTAATCAAGTAGAATACCCTAATCACACATTAAAACAAAACAGATCATACGAGGTAGGTATAGTCCTTTCTGATAAGTTCGGAAGGCAATCTGATGTTATTACATCAAACCTATCCAGCACTTTTAATCCGTATAAAGACCAGGCGTTTGTTACTAATCCAAATGGCTTGCTGTATTGGATGGGGGACTCTTTGAAGGTGAATTGGCTTAGTAAAATACCAGATACCATAGCGTTAAACGGATATGCTGGGCTGTATAGCGACACAAATCCACTTGGGTGGTATAGTTATAAGGTAGTTGTAAAGCAGACAGCTCAAGACTACTACAATATTTACCTACCCACGATACTTAATAATTACCCTCAAACTGGAACAAACACATCTAATGAGGTGGCTTTTATAACTCTTTTTAGCGATAATGTTAACAAAGCTCCTAGAGACTTATTAAAAGTAAGTTCTGGAGACGTTACATTTACTAGCTCTGTAGAAATGTATGGTAGAGTTAACAACAGTTTCTATAGTTCTACAAACGCATCAAGCACTCAATACTACCCGTCAGACATACCTGATAAGCTTGTTAAGATTGGTACTAGAAATGACTTAGGATTAAATTTTACTCAGGATGGAGGCACATATACTGTATCTCCGTTTTATAGTATTCCAAAAGTAGATGAAAAAGGTTCTAACCCATTTATAGGTGAGGTCTCTACTAGAAAAACAATAGGTGCTAGAGGAGGCTCTGCGGCTACAAATAAAGTAACTTTTAATGCGGTAAGGCTTAATGTTTATGAAACGGCTCCATTTGAATCTAATCTAGATATTTATTACGAGTCAAGTTCTAGCGGGTTAATATCTGAGTTAAATTCATATATAAGTCAAGACCAGAGCATCGGAGCTCCTGCTAATATAAAAGACTGGACTTGGCAGTTATCCGAAAGCGACACATCTACCGATGTTTCACCTTATTACGTAAACACGGGGCCTTGGGATGTTGTGAATAACGAAGGTACAAGCCTTACGGCTGCTGGCGTTGTTACTTCCATAGAAGGGGTTCTGCTTAGTGTGACAAACGCAAATAATGCTAATGTCAATAGTTCAGGTGCATTTGTACTAGAGCAGATTACGAGTGGCCCTGACCTGAATAAATTTAGAGTGAAACTTGATGTAAATAATTACTTTATATACAATAGCAGTAGTTCTGCTGTAGACATTTACACTTTTAATTTTAGATTTACTACAGTTAAAAATAACATAACTTATATTAGAGATATAGCGGCTGAATTTGGTAATGAGTTGGACAACACTCTACCTAGCTTAATAGGGTCTCAAGGGCCATTCTCTATACCACTAGCGAGTAGCCCTTACGAAATACCCACATCATCATCTAGCTTTTCTAACCTATACACCCTTACTCCTACAAATGGAAGTTCGTCTCCTACTGGAAAAATGCAAGGGATTACAGCCTCTGTTGAGTCTGTTGAGTATAAAAAAACAAATGGTCAATACGCTCCGTACGTAACTTACGTAGAAGCATTTAATATATTTTACGGACAAAATGATACTGTTCCAGAATACTTAGATTTTGTTAATACACAATCGAATACAACTATTCTATATAATAAGTATTTGCAATGTGTGAATCCTAGTGGGTTCAACTTAACCTCAGTATACTCATTCTCACAACGTACCGACACTGAATTTAGAATCACATTGAGATTAAATGACGCTAGTAATGGCAACGGTACATTAGCAAGTTTACCAATAGTACTTACATTTACACTACTTAGATCTAATTAATATGGCTACAATAAGAGAGATAACGTATTTTAATTCATTTGTAGTTAAGAAAGTAGTTAAAGATAAAATCCCTTCTGAACCCCCTTATACACCCGTTTTAGGTGGAGCGTCAACCTGGCCCTCTATGCCTTGGAATCCAGTAGGATACCCTACGTTTCCTTTGCTTGTATATAGCGCCTATAGATATTATTCTTGGTATGTAGAGGAGAATAGAATACGTGGAGGGTTTAATAACGTTCAGTCAGAGCTCGGAGTTAGAGCGTACATAAAGGAAACCACAGATAGTGAATTGATACTCGGTAATGGTCTTATATATTCAGGGCTTTACAACTCAACGACAGGCTTTAACGATACTAATGTATTCTCTGTTGCTGAAACTATTACAAAGCAAGTAGATCCTAGATACGGTGCTATACAAAAATTGTACACATCAGATACAAATTTAATAATATTTCAAACAGACAAAATAAGCAACGTCTTAGTAGACAAGGACGCTATATATACGGCTGATGGTAATCCAGCACTAACGGCTTCTACATTAGTACTGGGGCAAATAAAACAATATGCTGGAGAGTACGGAATAAGTGTCAATCCACAATCATTTTCTTTCAAAGGTAATAGGCTATACTTTACTGACAAGGATAGAGGTGCGGTAATGAGGTTATCATTAGATGGTCTTACTGAAATAAGTACATATGGAATGCGTGATTATTTTAGAGATAAGCTTGCTTCTATATCAAACACCCCTAGATTTAGTAATCTCACAAACGTTCTGCTTGAATATTACAACAAGTCAAATCAGATTGTATTTCCTACGGACACTTTTATTGCAAGAGATACAACTACAGGGTTAGCTAGCGACTTGGAGCTTGGGGCTCAGTCAACAAAAACAATAGAAGGTAATAGTGGTGTGTATATAGTTAACAAACAGATTACGGGAGGATTGACTGGTTCTTTAGCAATAACGGACAATAGCACTACTCTAGGAATAGGGACTACTACACATACAGTTACTTCATCAAGGTCAACAGCTTCTCAGGTTAGCGCAACGGTAACGGTGACTGTTAACCCTGCTTTTGAGGTATCTAGTATTGTTGTCGCTACTCCAGGTGATTTATATTCGATGGGAGATGTGTTAACAATACCATCTATTGGTGATGTCACGTTTTCTATAGCTACAGATAACATAATACCAGACGCAACCGCACGTAGGATTACATTTAACCGAACATTAGTTTATAATAATATTTTTTTACCTGCCCTTAGCAATGAATTTGTTTTTTATATTTTATTGCAGGACAAGATAGTAGGTGGGTATGATAATTATTATGATAACTATGTTTTATCAATGCAAAAAAGTGTTGAAAAAACATATGATACATTGTCATTTTCAGAGAAAGTTAATGGGTGGACTAGCTTCTGGGATTACAAGCCATCGTTTATAGGTACATTAAGTAATGTGTATTATTCAGTAGAAGGAATTAATGTATGGAAACATTACAATGAATCAGTAATTAATAATAGAGGGTACTTCTATGGAACTTATTATCCTACTTCGGTTGAGTTTGCTTTCAATCCAAGTGTGTCTAACTCTAAAAACTTCAATACTATAAACTATGAAGGAACAAATGGGTGGCAAGTAAACCATTTTTTATCGGATAGTACAGGAGCTACTAAATCAAGTTACGGAGTAAATAGTTATAAGGATGATTCTGCGTTAGTATACAGCTACGATGAGGGAGTTTATGTTGATGGAGGTGTTACTTATAGAGTTGGGTTTGACAGAAAAGAAAATAAATACGTAGCTAATTTAATTAACAATGGCGTTGTCACTTCTACTACGAATACATTAGTGCCTGCTGGTCAGCCAGGACAAGTACTCCCAGGAACTAGTATGAGTGGGATAAAAGGATATTTTGCTACAGTTAAATTAAGTACGGATACAACTACAGAAATAGGAGGGTTAAAAAGTCTTTTTGCTGTGTCTTCAAATTTCGTTAGGTCTTAAGAATTTAAAAATAATTAGAAATGGGTATAATTAAAAAAGTTATAGGTAAAACAGTCGGAGCATTGGGCGATGTAGCGGGTGTTATAAAAAAGAACAAGCGTACTAGGGAAGACCGAAATCAAGCTAATCTTGACAAGATGAAATCAGAGCTGGATTTAAAGATACTAGAATCAACTCGTCAAGAAATAATTAATCCATATGCAGACGTTGTTGATTTATCTGGGGGGTTAACTAATACGTTTGGAGACTTAGATAATAAGTTTGCAGATTTAGGAAATCCATTTGCTAATTTAGCCGTTGCTACTGGGGCAGCAGAAATACAAATGCAACAATCAGATGCTGCGTTAGCTAATACGCTAGACACATTAAGAGCTACTGGTGCAGGAGCAGGTGGCGCAACCGCATTAGCACAAGCGGCATTACAAAGCAAGAAAGGTGTTGCGGCAAGCATAGAGACTCAAGAAGCTGCAAATTCAAAACTAGCGGCTGAAGGAGAGGCTAACAATCAAAAAATGGAAGCGGAAGCAGCCACAAACATTCAAATGGCAGCAGCTCAAGGAGAGAGTGATTTACAGAAAATTAAAATGGCTGAAGCGACAAGAGTTCAAGACGCTGAGGTCGCAGGAAAAGCTTTTGTTTTTGGGGAAACTGAAAAAAGAGAACTAGCTGCACTAGACAGGTCTCAACAATTACTTGAAGAATCAAAACAAAATCAAGTAGATGCTGAGAACAATAGAAGAGACTTTGAGGATTCTGCTTGGGAACAAGTATCTGAAGGAGGATATAAGTTTGGGAATTAGTAATTATAAATAAAGAAATAAATATTAAGTTAATATGGGTACTTATAGAAATCCAAGTTCAGTAAGAAAATATCAAGATTCGCCTTCAACAGTAAATAATTCTGCTGGATATGATTACTTAGCAGAACAAGCAAGTCAAATAAAGCAAGATAGAATTAGGGCAAAAGAAAACTGGGATATAAAAAGAAATATTCAAAATATTAGCGCAGGCATATCAGCTGACATAGGTGTCATGGCTGGGAGTGAAGGATTTGACTATAATGGTATTGCTACAGGTACTAAGGCTATGATGGATCAATTCACTAAGAATAAGATACGAATGGAGACCTCATCTGAAGAGTACGAGGGGTATGAAGAAGAGTTAAAGTACAATAATGCCGTTATAAGCTTCATTAAAAATGCACCTGATGTTTTTGGAGCTTTAGCATACTCAAGAAGTGAGTGGGATAAGTCGATAGTAAAAGGGTTTGGTAATGGCCCTGGGCAAATAAGTGCTAGGCATACAGACCCGTATTTTAACTTATCTCAAAATTATGCTAGACCAAATAGCGAGTTGAAAGGGACTACTTATCTAGAGCAAAATTATGACAAGGAAGCGGGGCAAATAAAATGGAGTTATGTAGTAGAGGGAGAGGAAGTACGTAAGCTTAATGAATCCAAATACAAGGAAACTGGTGACGAAAAATATAATACTGGTAATAAGCATTATATCTCTTTAACAGAATTAAACTCTTTTCAAGAGAATTTTAATGGCGATGCCAATAATCATGGGTTATTTGTGACATCGGCAGATATGAGTGCAGTCAATAAACCTGACCTTGTCACAGCTGGTGTAATTAAAGACGGAATGCTAACTGAAAAGTATATGACTACCGTAAGCTCAGAAAGGGGAAATACCGTAATAAACACCACAACCCCAAATATAGATATGGTTCAATCAGCTTTAAACGCATCGACACAGTCGTTCGCACAGACGCTTTTAAATGGTACTGCCGAGACACTTGATGCTACAATAAGGGCTTATGGTGAGCAAGGAAAAGGAGAGGATGAGGATAAGGTTTACTACAACCCATATGCGAGAGACCCTGAAACAAATAAATATCTAAAAGACGAAAACGGATTTGCTTACCAGACTGGTAAAATAGAAATGCCTACTTTATTTGATAGAAGTGATTTACAGGGAAGAAGCTCAACAAATGGATATATCGAAGAAGATTATAAGAAGGTTATTAATTATTTTGAAGATATAAATATGGCAGAAAACGGAGGGTTTAGCAAAGGTCTTATTGAGGTAGACAAAGACGCAACAAAAGCTCTTCAGCAAAAAATTAAAGATAGCAAAGGAAAGCCGCTTACTCCAGCACAACTAGAAAAACAGCGAAGTCGTGATTTTATAAACCGCAGTATTGATGATGTTCAAAAACAAATTGCTGATGGCAAGAACCCTTTAGAAGCTGTTAAGAGGCTTGTTAATTTAGGTGACGACAGAGTAACCGTTAATGCAATACCTAATACGGGTTTTATTGAGCTTAATAAAACTAACGAAAATGGTACTGTAATTAAGACTCTTATAGATCCGAATACAGAAGTAGGTAGAGGTCTCATTCTAAGGGCTTACGGCCATGAGCTTCCAGGAGAGCTACAAGATAGAATAATTGCAGAACCAGATAATACGGAGCTAAATAAGTATAAAAAGAAATTTAAAGAACGTGAGGAGTATAAAAAAACTCAGGAGGAACAAGAGGCCATAGACGAAGATATATCTCAAGCAATGGCTCTATTAAAATCCGTAAATCCAGGCAAAGATACTAGGAAACGATTGTTAGACGCAAAGGATGAATATGCTGAAATAAATATTGGTATTAGAGCACCTGAAGATGATGATGATGGTACGATGTTAATCATTGAAGATGTTACTGGGGGTACTCATACTTTGGATGCTACAGACGCTAAATTTAAACAAAAATTTGAAAAGATTTTACGAATAACAAAAGAATCAGTTGAAGCGGAAAAGCGTGATAATGCCTCTAAGGAATACAAGCTTGGACTTAAAGTGGATGAACTTTTAGGTAAACCTAAAGATAAAAATTTTGTAGAAGTAAAAAACGCATCACGTTTTAATAAATAATAATATTACAAAACATGAACGAAGAGGCATTACAATATTCATTTGAATTATTCTCTAAAGATGGATACGAAGGTAGCATTGAGGATTATAAAGAGTTGATAGGTAGCAATAAAGAGGCTTTAGATTATTCTTACAGTCTATTCTCTGGTGATGGGTTTGATGGAGATAAATCTAAATTCTCCGAGTTAGTTGGTGTTACATCAGCAAAGACGATGGCTGTTGTGGGGGAAGATGCGGCCACACCAGCAGATACGGTTTTAGCATCGGAAAATGGTTCATTGGAATCGCTAGAGATAAATCAGCCTGAACAGGATGAGACATCAAAGTTTCTTAGCGGATTAAATTACCTTCCACCTATATCAGATATAAAGGAGGACACTAAAGCTGTAGAAGAGAAAGTGGGGGCTGATAAAAAACCCTCCATAAAAGACCCTTTTAGTTTTCAGCCTTTAACTATGGCTTCAGAAGAAAGAGGCCCTAATATTAACTCTCAAATTAATATTGATAAAGATAAGGAAAACCAGCTTAATTACTTAGCAAAAGAAAACCCTATAGTTCTCCCTTCTATTGAAGGTATGTCGTTAACTACAGAGGATGTAGAAAATAAGATACAGACTAAAAAAGACAGCATAGAGTATAATAACTCTTTCTTACGAACAAGAGGTTTAGACGAGCCTACTAGAAATTCATATAAAGATGATAACCGAAGTCTTAATTATGATATTATTAATCTACAGCTTGTTAAGGCTCAAAAAGATATTAATAATGAATCGTTTGACTACGGTGATTTTAATGAAATAAAAAGAAATTACAGTAACCTGTACGGGGGAGCTCTTCCGATGAATGTTGAGTTACTGGACAATGCAGAGCAGGCTTATTTAAACATTGAGCAGTATATAGCTAAAGATCTAAATTCAGAAATTAAAAATCTGGATATGGATGCCTTAACTAAGATAGATAATAACGGATCTGAAAGGGCCGATATAGACAAAATAACAGAAGCAGCCGAGAAACTTACACTTAAAAAAACTGGAGTTCCTGCATACCAGAGTCCTGTTGTTTATAGCATGGCTTATGAGACAATTAGAAATTTAGCAGAACAGAATGGTAAATTAAAGGCTGCTAATAAAATAGTATCGAATAACCCAGAGGCCGAAGAATTAAAAAATAAAATAGGGAGGGATAGGTACGATGCTTTTATAAGTGGTAGTGAGTATTATAAAGTAGAAAGTAACGCATACAGCGAAAGGGAAAGCAAATTAAAAAATGAGTTTTATGAAAAGCAGTTAGAATTACAAAGTGAGTTTGAGTTATTTTCAAAAGAAAAAACTAGCGAACTGCAAGCTAACGTATCGAATGGCTTAATTTCCGCTGTAGACGCTAATGAAGAATTAGCCAAGTATAATGCTGCTCTATTTAAAAATGTAAGAGCAAGAGAATCAAGTCTTGTAAGTATCACTAATAGAAAATCAGACTCTCTTCTCAATGACTTTAATAAAAAAATAGCTTCAGAGCAAGAGGAATTTAATAAAAAATACAAGATTCCTAATGAAGACCAAGAACTATTATCTAACATTTACAGTGAGGCATGGACAAAAGCGTCAGAGAATGAAAGGTATAGATTAAAATCCAATGAAGAAAGGTACAGTTCCATTTCGAAGGACAAGGTAAATCCCGCCTTGAAACTAATTTTATCTCCTTTAGCGGCAGTCGTACTAGAAGGCATACCTAACATCGGTAAGGAAATGAATAATGCTATAGGCAGGTCTATATCTTCTTTTGGTGTTATGTCTAACAATCCTCTGTTTATTGAGATTGGTGATGACATGAAGTCTAACTTTTCAGTTGCAGAAGATAATCTACAGAATTTTTCTGACTTGACAGATTTTAGTAAAGTAACTAAATCTATAGGTAGAGGGTTGGGATCAGCCTTACCTTCTATAGCTGTAGGGTCTACTGTTGCTGCCCTTAGTGGTGGTATCGGGACTATTCCAGCTATGGGTTTAGTTGCGTCTGCGGGGTGGATTAGCGAGACATCAGATATGGCTGGGTCTATATACCGAGACACTTATGCAGAAACTGGCAGTTTACTTAAGGCAGAACAAGCTAGTAGTGAATTGATTAGTAAACAACTTGGAAACTGGTATTTATACACACTAGACGGTATACCATTTGTAGGTAAGTCATTAAAAAGAATCCCTACTGCGGCAGGAAGAATAGCCGTTGCTGGGGGTGTCGAGTCTGTTACAGAGACAGGACAAGAAACTGTTCAGACGGCTCAGGAAGAGGCTATATCAAAAAGCGTTAGAAGTGGAGGCCCTATAACAGCCTCTGGGTGGGAAGAAAGAATAAATTCAGGAATGATTAAGAAAACTTTCTTGGAGGTCGCACCTAGTTCTATGCTTATGGGTATTGGCGGTAGAGCTGCTACTGAATATCAGGATGTTAGAAACAGAAATAAGTTTGCTGAAGGAATTATAAACAAGTACAAGTTAAGTGCTGTAGACGAAAATGGTTCTTTTATCGCACAGAGAATAGCTGAGTCTGTGTTTCAGCATGGCGAAAACTTTACAACATCATGGATATCAACCCTGTTGGAAACAGGTAAAATAACAGAGAGAGAATTTAGTAATCTATCAAGAAAAGTTACTGAGTATAACTTACTAAAACAAGATTATTCTTTTTTCAATAAGTTAAGCCCGAAAGATAAAAATATATACATATTACTATCACACAATGTATCAGCTTTAGAGCAGGAAGCTAAAGACTCTAAGGATGGGAAGGTGTTAAATACTGAGTCTACAGACAAAGCTAGAGCTGAATTAAAAGAATTTGTAAAAGACCCGATGCTTTGGAGTGGTGACTATGTTAATATATCTTTAGATGACAAGTCATTTTTAATGACCTCTGCCCAGTTTTCTGATTTAATGTTAGCATCTCCAGAAATGTTTTCTGAAGGTAATAATGTATCAGTGAATATCTTTAATAACCCAGAACTATCTAAGGAGTTTAATAATTTACTTGACAATAAACAAGAAATAAATGAAACAGCAACCGAAACAACTGAGCAACCCACAGCAGATGTGCAAGAGGATAAGCGAGATAGTGAAGAAGTACAGCAAGAAGTAAATAAAGGGTATAGAGCTGGAAACTTAATTGATAAGGCAGAGAAATTTGTAGATGGGTCTAGAAGTACGGGACATTTCGGAACTGGATTTTATTTCTTCGGAAAGAAAGATGCTGCCGTAAAACACGATGAAGGTGCGAAAAGAGGTGTTTCTGAGATAGACTTAGACGGATATAATTTAGCTGAAGGGACTAAGGAATTACATTCTGAACTTAAGAATATAAATAACAATGGCAATACGTACGAACAAAACATAACGGGAGATGATATATCATCATTAATGAGTACTCTTGGGATGTTACCAAAAAACCCTATTAAAACACCTAGGAATCAATCAGAAGAACAGGCTTTATTAGATGATGGAATGACTCAGAAAGAAATAGATGATTTATTTACTAAGGCAATAGAATGGGATTCCGATTTACAGCAAAAAAATGAAGATATAGCTAAAAGGGTTAATGAAGAGTTGAAAAACCCTAATATAAACTCTGAAAATAGAGAGTCTGGCTCTACGTTAGTAATGAAAGAGTTAGGGTTCGATGGTGTGGACTCCAGAAGTAATGCTGACTTAGATAATGGGGTATATGGTTCTGTTATTTATGACATAAAGGAATCTAAACCTAAACAAGAAACACAAAAAGACGGTGAAGAAGTACAGCAAGAAGAAATAGATGGGGTTAAGGATGTCATCTTACAAGAAACAGATGAAGGTAATTTCGCAATAAAAGATGAGAATGAAAACCAAATCGGGTATTTAGATATTAATGATAT
>Ga0208643_1000349_pt1 | contig 31561 bp, 46 predicted proteins | sample VirMetDEL_Nov_12_FD_184516 | JGI IMG/M metagenome (GOLD analysis project Ga0208643, IMG submission 184516) | Aqueous microbial communities from the Delaware River and Bay under freshwater to marine salinity gradient to study organic matter... | ecosystem: Environmental > Aquatic > Marine >...
AGAATCAGAGTTTATTTCTGACAATACTATTCTGCCAACAGCAGAAACAGTATCAGCTCCATCTGTTGAGTTAAGTGATATTATGAGAGCATATTCTGGAATTATATCTACTATTCTTGTTATTAAAGTAGCTTCCAGTCAAGGCACAACTAATGAAATAGAAGTTGAATATAGGAATACATCAACAGACACAGAATATACAAGTATAGGTAGAGCAAAGACTGTTGGAACTTCTATGAAGTTTGAAATTAAAGATGTAGAAGATGGACAGACTTATGAGGTTAGAGCAAGGTCAATTAATGCGTTTAATGTTGCTTCTACTTTTACATCAGCTAATCACGAAGTAGTAGGAAAGACAGCACCACCAGCAGATGTCGCAGATTTTTCTGTGAATATTGTCAATAATTTAGCTGTGTGTTCTTGGACTGCAAATAGCGAGTTAGATTTATCACATTATATTATTAGGCACACTCCAGCCACATCAAGCCCTGTTTATGCTGGTGCTAGTATAATTGCAAATTACATTTCTAAAGCGACTAATCAAATATCTTTACCAGCTCAAACAGGAACATACATGATTAAAGCTGTTGATGTCTTGGGGATAACTTCTGTTACATCTACCAAAAAAGCAGTTATAAGAAATCAGATTGCAGATGACTTCAATGCAGTAACCACAACAACAGAATCCACAGGATTTGCTGGAACAAAGACAGATGTGGAAGTTGTAACAAGAGATGGAACAAATTTTTTACAGATAATATTAGGAGAATTATTTGATGACCATTCTGGTTTATTTGATTCTGCTTTGGGGAACTTTGATGACGGTGGAGAAGTAGCAAATAACTTAGATGGTTTTTATGAATTTAATTCTAACCCAATAGATTTAGGTGGTATTTTTAATTCATATGTAACAACCTCTATGACCAGCAGTAGATTCAACGCAAACAGCCTGTTTGACAGCTTTGAAGGGCTATTTGACAGCCAAGAAGGTAATTTTGATGGTAGCTATACCGAATTTGATGATGTAGACGCAAAAATCCAAATATCAACCTCTAATGACAATTCTACCTATACTGATTATCAAGACTATGTTTTAGGTAATTATAAAGCCAGATATATTAAGTTAAGAGCAAAATTGACCACCACCAATGCAGATTCAACACCAGCGATTTCTGTGTTGTCAGCGACCATTGATATGCCAGACAGAACTGTTGCAGAGGATAATGTAGAAGCTCCCACAAGTGGAAAAACAATAACATTTAGTCCAGCTTTTAAAGAGTTGCAAGGGCTAGGCTTAACAATAGATGACTTAGACCAAAATCAGCATTATGTTATATCAAGTAAATCAGCAACTGGATTTACCATAAACTTTTATCAAGGCACAGGAACAGGAAGTGCAGTAGCAAAAGATTTTAGTTATGTTGCCAAAGGATATGGATATTTAGAGAGTAGTTAATTTAAAATTATTATGATAATCTAAGAATTATTTTAAGGGAGTAAAAAAATGAGCCAGAATGATTTTACCATAGCAAACCAGACCTTTCCGAATACAAGGGCTGACATTAATTCAGCATTACAAGCATTGGCAAGTACAAGCTCTGGTAGTTCAGCACCATCAACAACTTTTGCTAATCAACTTTGGTATGATACTTCTGCAAATATTTTATATATTCGTAATGAAGATAATGATGGAAATATCCCAATAGCTGAATTAGATCAAAGTAACGACACAGTAGAATATTTTAAATCTGATTCAGTAAGAACAGCATTAATAGAGTTTACAGATGGAGATGACGCACTTACCATAGCAGATGGTGGAGCTTTAACGACTGCTGGAAACCTATCTATTGGTGGCTCTAATAATGAATTAAGATTTTATGAAGGTGCAAACTATGTTGGTTTTGAAGCACCAGCTTTATCAGCAGATAAAATTTGGGTATTGCCAAACGCAGATGGCTCTGCAAATCAAGGCATAGTAACAGATGGTTCTGGAAATTTATCTTTTGCAGATGTTGGTGGCGATTCATTAAGACCAAATGCACAACCAATGATTATAAACGGTGATATGAAAGTAGCTCAAAGAGCAACAAGTGTTACAGGAAAAAGCTCTGATGGATATTATACAGTTGATAGAATGAAACAAAAATTAAATGACGCTGGTACATATACCATAAGTCAAAGCACAGATGTTCCATCTGGATATGGATTTACCAAAAGTTTAAAGTATGATGTTACGACTGCAAAAGATTCTCCTTCTGCTGGTACATTAGGCTCTTTAGATTATCATGTAGAAGCACAAGATTTGAAATTATTAAGATATGGCACATCAAATGCTAAAAAAATTACTTTTTCTTTTTGGGTGAAAAGTCCTAAAACAGGCACTCATATATTATCTATTACTGCACCAGACGGCAACAGACACATAGCAAAAGCATATACGGTGAGTTCTGCCAATACTTGGGAAAATCATATAGTAAATTTTGATGGTGATACAAGTGGCACAATCAATGATGATAATGGTTCTGGCTTTCAACTGCAATGGCTTTTAGTTGCTGGTAGTAATTACACAAGTGGCACATTAGCAACTTCTTGGGCTAGTTATACGGCTTCCAATGCGTATGTCGGACAAGTTAATGTTGCAGATAGTACAAGTAATAATTTTTTTATTACAGGGATTCAGATGGAAGTAGGCGAGTACACTTCATCAACCATACCATCTTTCCAACATGAATCGTTTGCTGATAGTTTATTAAGATGCAAAAGATATTATCAGCAAAGTTATACTTATGGTGTTGTAGCAGGGTCAGTTGCAACTGATGGTGCTTATATGATTTATATACCAACAACAGGTAATACATTTAGATACAACTTAAATTTTGAAACTGCTATGAGAGCCGTTCCTACAAAAGTTTTTTATAACCCAGCAACAGGTACAGTAGGAAAAGCTGGTTATGAGGGTAGTGGAGATACCAATGCTTTTACTGTAAACAACACATTTAATACCAATAAACATGCTTTGATTTTTAATACAGGTGTTCCCGCAGTAGGTAATATTTATTGGCATTGGACAGCAACTTCGGAGTTATAATTATGATAAATATAGAAGAAATAGAATCAGTTAAAAAAGTAGAATATAATAGTGAGCTTTGTGAATACATTGTTGTTGCTAATAGTATTATTTATAATGTTCCACTAGACACAGCAAACACAGACCAACAAGCAATTCAAGAATGGGTAGCAGACGGTAACACCATAGCAGAAGCAGATTAGGAGAAACTAAATGGCTGGATTAAAAGTTCACACCGCAGAAACAGCATACGCAGTAACTCAAGCAGAGATTAAGGCTTGGAACAAAATAGATTCTTCTGATGATGATACAGTTGTCGCATTGATAGAAAGAGCGGTTCATAATTGGGCTAAAGAATACACCAATAGAACTTTGACCACAGTTACTTATCAACTGTTTATAGATTCTATTTATGATGTTGATATACCTTTACAAGAAGGCATGTATGTTGGCATTGACAGAAACATCAGCACTAAAAATATCTTGTTACCAAAAAGCCCTGTTACAAGTGTAACTCATATCAAATCTTATGATGACGCAGATACAGCCACCACTTTTGCTAGTTCAAATTATTACTTAGATAGTGTAAGTGTTCCAGCAAAGATAGTGTTAAGAAAAGGCAAAAGCTATCCAACAAGTTTAAGAGTTGCCAATGGGTTGGAGATTCAATATGTGGCTGGATATGGAGCAACCACAGCAGTTCCTTATGATATTAAATCAGCTTGTTTGGAATATTCTGCTTATCTCTTTGAGCATAGAGGAGATTTACTAGATGGCAAAAGAGTTTTAGCTCCAACAAGTGCAACACAATTATTACAGGCTTATAGAATTAAATCTTTATCTGTCAATCCATATAGAGGTCAAGCTCAATATGTAGGACAAATGGGTGCGTAATGATAGGCGAAATGAGAAACCGAATTGTTATCCAATCACTTGGAACATCTACTGATTCTGGTGGTGGTCAAGTAGCTTCTTTTTCAACAGCAAATACAGTATGGGCTAAAGTAGAAAACTTATCTGGTTCAGAGAATAGTTTTGGAGATCAATTAGAAGCTAGGAGTAATTATCGTTTCACCATAAGATATGTTTCATCATTGACACCAAAACATAGAATCAGTTACAACTCTAAATTATTTAATATTCAGCATGTGGCTTCTTTGTTAGAGGGTAAAGAAAGATACCAGATTATAGACGCAGAGGAAGGGGTAGCAACTTAATGACAGTCAAAGTCAAGGTAGAATCTAAAATAAAACAAAAGACTGATAAAGCCTTAGATTTATATGATATGAAAACTGCTACATATTTAAACAAAGTTGCCAATATGTTTAGGAATCATATTATGCTTGGTATGCAACAAACTCCGAAAGACGGAAAATCTTATATAAGAGGTGGTAAAGTTCACAGAGCTTCCACAAAAGACAATCCACCAGCTATTGATACAGGAAGATTGGTCAATAGTTTTTTTGTAGAACCAGCAACAAAGAATAGACATTTTTCAGCAGTTCAAACAAGAGTTAGTTATGCAAATATATTAGAACAAAGTTTTGCTAGAGGTGGATTGCAAAGACCTTTTATGGGTGAAGAATCACAAGCATTTAAAGATACTAAGCAATTTGCGAATAAAAAATTTAAAGATATATCTTTGGGGAATATTAAAATCACATGAGCTTCCATTCTTTTGACTTACAAACAATACTATATTCAACCTTAAATGGCGACAGCACATTAGATGGTATTGTTGGTAATAACAAAATATTTGATAATGTGCCACAGAATACATCTTATCCATATGTTGTGATTGGCAATATAAGTGTAATCAATAGAGGAACAAAAACTTTAGATGGAAATGAGTATGATGTAGACATAGATGTTTGGAGTACATATAGAGGAAAAAAAGAAATATCAGACGCAATGGAAAGAATTTATGAGTTACTACACGACACCACATATTCTGTATCTGGTGCAAATATGGTAGTAAGTCAAGTAAGGAACACAATTACACTTGTAGAAAATGATGGAATTACTAGACATGGGGTGCTAACATTATCGGTGATTGTGTATGATAGTTAATTTTAATGGAGATAAATTATGGCAGTACAAAAAGGAAGTGCGTTACTTGTCAAGATAGGAAATGCTGGTAGCCCAGAAACATTTACAAGTGTTGCTGGTCTTAGAGATACTTCTATCACAATGAACGCAGAAACAATAGATGTAACAAATAAAGATTCAGCAAAAGTAAGAACATTATTAGCTGACGCTGGTATTCAAAGTTTTAGCATAAGTGGTTCTGGTGTATTTACTGATTCAGCGAGTGAAGCTAGTGTAAGAACAGCTTTTTCAGCTTCAACATTTAGTAATTTCCAATTACTTGTGCCAGACTTTGCAACCTTTACAGGTGCGTTTCAAGTAACAAGTATTGAATATGCTGGAAGTTATAATGGGGAAGTTACTTACTCAATGTCTTTTGAATCGGCTGGTGCGATCACATTTGCAACAGTATAACTTAGGAGATTATTATGGCTTGGGAATTAAAAGCTATTGAAGTTGGCTCTAAGAAAATAGACGCACAAGTAAACATTGGCGAAAACAATGTTGAAATTGAAATTCCTTATTACAAGGGATTCAAAGATACAGATGTAATCAAAATTGACAAGAAATCTTACACAATCAACTTTGCTAAGAATCTTGGTGATAGAGATGAAGTAATTGTTATTTTAACTAATACGGAGAAAAACAATGAGCATAAACAGGCTGAAAGCAGAAAAGCTACTAAAGTTTAATGATGACGAGTACAAGGCAAGAATGAGCCTTGATACGATTATTAGGATAGAACAAGCATTGAATTGCAGTATTTTGAAGCTAGGTAACAAGTTGGCACAGGCAGATATTACTATGACAGAAATTATATCTGTTATAACTTTAGCTCTAAGGTCTGGTGGAAATAATCTACAGGACAAAGAAGTTAAAGGAATGATTGCACAAATTGGCTTGTTGGAAGCTATTAAGATGGCTGGAGAGTTGGTAACTTTGGCTTTAAATGTTGATGACGATACTGTTGACGAAAAAAAAAGTCCAGTAGAGGAATAGACGAAGAAGCTGAACTACCATACCAAAGATGGATAGAGGTATGTGTAGGAATGATAGGTATTAATCCAGCAGTATTTTGGGATATGAGCATTACCGAAATAACTCTAGCGATAAAAGGATTTAGTGAGTTCAATGGTGGCAACAAGGATAAACCAATGGACAAAGACGAGTTAAACGAACTAATGGAGCTGTACCCAGATAACTAATGGCAACTGAACTAGATAAACTGGTAGTCAAGATTGAAGCAGACCTTTCTAGTCTAAAGAAAGGAATGGCAAATGCTAATAAAGAAGTTCAAACATCTTCAAATAAAATTAAAAAATCCTTACAAGGCATGGGAAGTTCTTTTGCCAAATTAGGTGGCTCTGCTCTTAAATTTGGAACAGTTCTTGGTGGTGTTTTTGGTGCAGTTGCAATTAAAAGTGTTGTTAATACAGGTATGCAAATTGAAACTCTTGAAGTTAGATTAAAAGCATTATTTGGATCAGCAGAAGAAGGCTCTAAAGCATTTAAAGAAATGGTTAAATTTGCTGGTAAAGTTCCTTTTACACTAGGTCAAATACAACAAGGAGCTGGTTCTTTAGCAGTAGTTTCAAAAGACGCAGATCATTTAGCTAAATTAATGGAGATAACAGGTAATGTTGCTTCTGTTACAGGGTTAGATTTTAGAGCAACTTCTGAACAAATCCAAAGGTCTTTATCTTCTGGTATAGCTAGTGCTGATTTATTTAGAGAGAAAGGTGTTAAAAATATGCTTGGCTTTGGAAATGCAACCGAAGTTACAGCAGAACAAACAGCAGAAGCATTACAAAGAGTTTTTGGTAAAGGTGGATTGTTTGGAAATGCAACAGATGAAATGGCAAAGACTTTGGGTGGAACTTTATCAATGCTTGGAGATAAATTATTTCAATTTCAAACAGCAATAGCTTCAACTTTTTTTGAAACATTAAAAGACGCTTTTGGAGATTTAAACGAAGCGTTAGATAACAATAAAGAAGAAATAATGAAATTTGGGAAAGATGTTGGAACTGCTTTAGCAAATTTAGTAATTGCTATAAAAGAAAATTTTGATGAAATAATAATAGCTTTTAAATTATTAGGTGCTTTTATTGCTGGATCAATGATTGCTAATATTATAAGTAAAATGAATCTTGTACGATTAGCTGTCATAAGCACTACTGTTGCGATTGGTTTATTAATAGACGCTTTAAAAGATGAAGTGAAAGTATCTGCTGAACAAAGAAAAGAAAATCAAAGGGCAAAGGAAGCAAGGCAAAATTATTTAGACCAGCAAGAAGAATTAAAGCAAAAAATTCAAGAAGCTATTAAAGATCAAAATGATTATACAGAAGCATTAAAGAAAGCAACAGAAGCTCAAAAAGAACAAAACGATATAATGGCAGAAGATCAGAAAGCCCTTGAAGATATGAATGTTAAGTTTGAAATGGAAGAAATAGAAGAAGCTAATGAAAAAGTAAAAAAATTTACAGATATATTTGACCAAGCTGGTAAACAAATATCAGACACTTTTGGAAAAGCTATTGCAAGTGGACAATCATTTAGACAATCAATGTTAGATATATTTCAAAGTGTTATTGCTCAAGTTATTTCATTGATTGTGCAATTAACAGTTATAGAGCCAATGTTAAAAAGAATTAAAGAAGCTATTAACACATCTTCTTCTGGTGGTGGCAGTATGTTTCAAAACATCTTAGCTGGTGTTGGCTCAATATTTAGTTTTGGTGGTGCTAGGGCTATGGGTGGGAATGTAAATCCAAATATGCCATATATGGTTGGAGAGAGAGGTGCAGAAATGTTTGTGCCTAAGTCTGCTGGAACAATCGTGCCAAATAGTCAAATCGGTGGTGGAATTGTAGTAGAGCAAAACTTAAACTTTGCTACAGGTGTAAGTCAAACTGTGAGAGCAGAAGTTTTGAACTTGTTACCAGCCATAAAAGAAAACACATTATCAGCAGTAAGAGAAGCCAGATTGCGTGGTGGAACTTTTGCTAAAGACTTTGGAGCATAAATGCCAAATCCTACTTACCCATTGACAATGCCAACTACTCCAAACTTTATTAGAAGTGAATGGGGTATTGCTAAAGCTGTTGCACAAAGTCAAAGTCCATTTACCTATTCAACCCAAGTGCATGAGTTCACAGGTGCAAAATGGTATAGCACAGTTACTTTACCACCCATGAACAGAAGCCAAGCGAGTGAATGGCAGTCTTTTTTTATGCAGTTACATGGTAGCTTTGGAACATTCTTGATGGGTGATCCAGACGCAAGTGCTGTGCAAGGCACAATAGCGAATACGATTGCTGTTAGTGCTGACCATGCTGTCGGTGCGTTTGATGTAACTGTAGATGGTGCAGATACTTCCGAATCTCAATTATTTAAGAAAGGTGATTATGTGCAGTTTAATTCTGGAGCAACCAGCAAACTACATATGATAATTGCTGATGTGGCAAGTGATGGAAGTGGTAACGCAACTTTAACTATAGAGCCACCTTTATCTGCAACACTAGCGAACAATGCAACAGTAACATATGCAAGTCCTAAATGCGTTATGAGAATGACAAACAATGAGCTAACTTGGAGTGCGAATCACATTAGCTTATATGGAGTATCTTTCTCATGCGAAGAGGTTTTATAGTCTTTTTATTTTTAATGATGTTTGTTTTAATCTGGGCTTCAATGAATGCTCATGGAGCAGATAGTACAGTTAATTATAAAAATCAACCACCACCATCAGCCATAGCTCCAAGTGTACAAAGTTATTCTCAAATGATTTGTTCTTTCCCTGTTGTCGGTGCTGTAAGCACATCTGTTGTTGGTATATCAACAGGAACAACTTTTACTGATTGGAATTGTGAACGCAGAGCATTAAGTAACAGCTTGAGCAAAGCTGGATTAAAAGTTGCGTCAATATCCGTTCTTTGTGCTGGAAGTAAAGCTGTCTGGTCAGCTATGTTGCATTCTGGAACTCCATGCAGTATATGGAATGGCGAAAAAGCATTGATTGGAAAAGAAGCAATAAAATATTATAAATTAATGGGGTATATAAACGATCATGGTCAAATACTGCGTTATCCAGACTATCTGGGTGCTGATTATAATGTTGGTAATTACAGCAACTCAAACAGTCAGAGCAACGGAAACAGAAACAACAAATATCCTAAATAACGGAACATTTGATGGCAACACAAATGGCTGGACTTTAGATGGTACAGCTACATATGACGGCAATCATTATTCTGGTAGCGACTTAAATAAGACAGTACGATTTAGCGGTGCAAATGGTGGCTCTGTTTCTCAATCCATAGATTTAAGCAATCTATCAGATGAATCAAAAAATGTTGTTAAAATAGAAGGCTCAATCACATCTTATGGGTGCAATAATGAAGGCTCTAGCTGGTGTTCCCAAACAGGCACAGTAAACAATCTCGATCCTGTCAATGCAACGATAACATTTACAGATGGAACGCAAACAGAAGTATTATCTTATAATTATACAAGTGATTATAATGATGGAGTAATCACAACTGAATATGAAATCAATTTAGACAAAGAATTTGATACTACTATCACATCATTAAGTTATAATGTTGCTGGAGCAGATAATGGGGATTGGTCTGGTCAATTTGGCACAATTATTGACAATTTAAGCCTTGTCTTAACACTATCTGATGTGGTTGTAGCAGAAACCATAGAAGAACCCCAAATAACGCAAATAAATGCGTCTGACAGCATTGTTCAGCAAGTAATAGAGCCAGAAATAATAGAAACGGTGCAAATTGGCTCATTAGACGCAACATCAATAGCAAACACAATTTCAACAGGAGTAATTGATATAAGTCCGCCAGAAGATATGCAAATTGCAAGTCTAACTTCATCAATATCTGTTATCTCTGATATTAGATCAGAAGAAATGCACTCTGATATTGCAGATGTTGGATTAAATAATGAAATGCCAACACTTATAGACACAGGAGCAGAAATTCCTGTTGAAACAAATTTGCCAGATATGGATTTGCCAGAGATAGATATAGATATTGAAATAGAATCAATGAATGAGCCAGAGCCAGAAACTCTGCAAGAAATTAGAGAGGAAATTCCAACAGAAGTAGAAGAAATAAATATGGAAGAAGATTTGAAGGAGAATGAAAATGAACAGCAAGAGGAAGCACCAGCAGAGAATGATGAAAATGCTGGAGAAAATGAAGAAGGCGAGTTATCAGACGACACAAAAGCCGAAGAAAAATCAGATGAAAAAGAAGAATCAAGCGAAAAAGAAGTAAAAGAAGAACCAACTAAAAATGAAGAAAAAACTGTACAAACAACAAAAACAGTAAAATCAGAGAAAAAACAAGGCTCTGAATCGCAAAATAAGGGCGGTAAAAAAAGTTCTGCTACTAAGACTACCCCAGAAATTAAGTCTGATATAGTTATCCAAGAACTTGATTTACCTACCATAATATCATTTAATAAGGAATACTTTGCAAACACTTATAAAGATACGATAGACTTAACGACAACGGAGATAGACTTTTATGACGGACAAGACGGATTCAACAGTCAAGATTACACCCAAGCTAATTCTGCTTTTTTTAATCAGTATAGCGACACCAACAGCGAGTGGGATTTGGTGGCTAAGCCAAGTGTCATCAAGATTGACAGTTTTAGAAGATAATGTTGCAAGTATTCCATCTGGAGATAATTCAGCAATCGTTGAAAGAATTACTGCTGTGGAAATAAACGCAACTAACAACAAAACATCTATTGATAAAATTGACGCAGATATAGATAAGATTGTTGAGCATGTAGACAAGTCGTTTAAGGCAGTAACAGATTCTATGAACTCTAATCCACTTTCTTTAGGTAACTAATATGACATCTGCTGAAAAAGAATGTTTGTTAAGGTTGGAACAAAAACTAGATCATGTATCAAAGAATGTTGAAAATAATTCCAAAGAAATGATTTCTATAAAAAAAGAAGTATCAGATTTAAAAGCGACAGTTAATATGGGGAAGGGTGCAGTCAAAGCATTAATATGGATAGGATCAATTATAACAGCCATTATTACTGCTTTTAAGATAGGAGAAAATGTATGATTGGAATGATTGTTGGTGGACTTACAAAAGCAGTTGGTGGTTATTTTGAAAATAAAAGTTTGGAATCTCAAGCTAAATCTAATTTAAAGAAAGCAGAGATTGAAGCAAAGACTTCTGTTGCTAAAGCAGTTGCAGAGGGAAAAGTTGATTTGCAAAAACTAAATGCTGAATGGGAGAATAAGGCAGTATCTCAAATGGATTCCAGTTTTAAAGATGAACTGGCTTTGTGTATTTTACTTCTTCCAGCCTTGCTAGTTTTTTTTGAGCCATTTCAAGATGATGTCAAAAAAGGATTTGAAATCTTAGGTACACTTCCAGAGTATTATCAGCATTTATTATATATTGCGATTGCTGGATCATTTGGTATAAAAGGTGCGAATCAATTTATTAAGAGGAAAAAATAATGCTAGATAAACTAAAGCATGGGTACGAAAAGATAAAAGATGTAATAGAGGATATTTCTTATAACATACCAAATGGAATGTGGTTTATAATTAAATCTTCTGTAATAACTATTATCTGGATTACTATTATCTGCTAACTGCAAAAGCAAATAAAAAAATCAAGAGAGCTAATAATAATATTTGTTCCATTTATATAACTGCAAAATATTCTTTTGCATTTTGTATTTTATCATTAAATGCTTGTCGTAATTTTCTACAAAGTTTTTTAGATTCAGCAAAATAATCACAACCATAATATTCTAATTCGCTTGGGTCATCTAAAATTTCTCGGTGTTCATTTTCAAAACTCATTCCTTGATAATGGTCAAGCCAATAATCGTACCAATGCAACTCGTCATATTCTATTTCTATCCAAGCCCAATCTTTTTTATTGGACTTGTCAAAAATAGCTTGATGAAGTTTTTTACCAATAGAATCTAAGATTTTCTTACCACCAAAATCTTTTCCATATTCAGGATCGTCCTCAATTTCACCCCAGCCTATCTCTGCCCAATGTAACATTCCTCTTTCTAAAAAATATCTATCTACTTTAAATTTGCTCATTGTATCTCCTAGTAAGTGGGAGCATTTCTGCTCCCTGTTAATTTATCTATCATTACCTACTTCATTTTGTGAATAATCAAAAAGACACTTTACATACCATTGTTCTGCTCCAAAGTGTTTATAGACTTCATAATGATTCATTCCCTCTGCAATACAATGTTCTATATCTACTTCAACCCATTCGTTTTCGTCTGCGTGTTTGGTCAATAAAACATTTCCTTCAAACATATAATGACAATCGTGTGGCTCGTATTTTAGTATTTTTTCTTCAAATTTCATTTTCTTGCTCCTATTTAAGTTTTTATTCTGTTTCGTTCTTTTGAACTCTTCAGCTAGAGTACACACTCTAGGACAGTTGGGAGCATTTCTGCTCCCTGTTTTTATTTTCCTATAATTGTTTTTCTATTCTATCAAGTACCTGTTGCATTCTAGATAATTTACTTTGTAGTAATTTTTCTCGTGAAATATCTTTTTTATTAACTTCCTTTCCAACTCTGTCTTCTTGAATTTGTAACATAAAGTTTATTTCTGCTGTTAAATCTTTGATAATCATTCTATCTTGTTCATATCTTATTTTTATCATTTCCTATCTCCTATTTAAGTTTTTAATCTGTCTTTTGTAATCTGTAATTTCTATTTTGAGTTCGTGAATTTCAACACCATATCTTTTAAATATTGGGTGGGTTATGTTGAATTTTGTATACAATTTCAAAGTATCTTTATAAAATGAAAGCGAAAGTAAACACCACTCATATTCATCTTGCTCATTTTTAAAATAAAGATTTGCAAATCTTTGCATTTCAGTTCCAATCCATTCTGGGAAATCATAAAAACTAGCTCTGTTTTGATAGCTACTTGAAATACTATCCATTAAGCCTAAAATTACTTTTGTAGATTTTTTATCCCAAACTTTATAACTTTCTTTGCTAATCATTTCCTATATCCTATTTAAGTTTTTATCTATAAGTTATTATCAACCTATAAAAATATTATATAAAATAATGGTATATATGTCAATTATATATAGTAAAAATATACAGCTATAAGTGATTGATTTATATATAAAATATAAATTATTTTAATTTATTTTAAATTTATTTTTAAATTATTCTTGTTTTTCTAAGGGTTTGATAGTATTTAGTAAGCCAATACTTTGATTAAGATTGCTCAAGATAATAAAATAATTGGATAATTTTTTAATATCTGGATCAGATTCATTCATCAAATCATTAATAATTTTCAAAGTAGAATTTATCTCTTGTTGGATTCTTTCTTTGCACTTGTCATATGTAACTTGGTCTTTAATTGTTGTCATATTATCTCCAGCTCTCATTTCCGAATACCCAAGCAACTACACATTTGCGTATGCCTTTAGTTACTGGTGTAACCCTGTGATTTAAAAAACTTGTGAATGAAACTAATTTGTTTGGAGTTGAATTTAGGGTATGTATTTCTCCACCATCTCCAAAGAACTGAAGATCACCACCCTCATAACCTTCATTCAATACCCAACTAATAGATATTTTTCTTAAAGAAGCAATACCAGAGCCAATGTCAGAGTGCCAATCATATTTTCCGCCTTCATGGTATTCCAAATATTGAATGTCTTGTATACCAGCTAATTTATAATTAAATGTTTTATTAATATCTATTAATGCGTGGCTTATAAGTTCAGATGTAATAGAATCTTTTTGATTTAATCTCCAACAATCAACACTTCTCATATGTGATAAATTTTTATCTGTGGTTGATGTTTTAACTTCTTCTCCATATTGCATAACTTCACTTAACACAAGATCAGTAGAATTTTCTGGCATTTCAAATGGCACAATTCCATATTCTGAATCTTGGTTTTGATTGTAGATAATGTTATCTGTAAAAAATTCTTGGTTTAAATGTTTAAGTTTGCCCATTTTTTTTCCTTGTAAAAAACTCCCACCATTTCTGATGGGAGAACTTAAATGCCTTACCATTAGGAGCAAGGACTTTTAGGAAACTACAATTATTTAATATAAACATAACTAAAAAGGAATGTCATCATTAAATTCATCTTCTAGTTTTTCAATAGTTTTTTTAACTTGTGGCGGAGTTAATTTTTCTGAATTTTCATAATGATAGGATTCTCTTTTTCCATCATCTGATATTTCATGCTTAGTAAACTTTACATTCAAATATCCTTTTTCAGTTTTCCAAAGTGCCAACTGGTAACCAACACCCTCTATATTTACAAGTCCTTTATAAGACGGAGCTTTTGGATTATCCGAGTCATTCTTAAATAGATTCCCAGAGTTTACTCTTATCTCATAACCTGTTGCTGTTTTTATTGATTTATCTTCCATCTTTATTCTCCATATTAAGTTTTTTATTAGTTCGTTCTATACACTCATAATGATTTTCTCTATATAAGTTTTTATTTTCTTCAACATAAGTTTTTAAAAATTTTAAAGTTTTATGAATATCAATAGATACATTTAATATTGCATTAGCATTGTCATCAACTGTTTGTAAAAATTTATCCATCTTTTCTATCGTAACATATTCTTGATGTTGCAATTCTAAATCCCTTGCATGTGCTTCTTGTGCTTCTTGCACATTTTGATAGCTTTCGTCTTTATCCATTTTCTTTTTTCTCAATATTTGTTAAAAAATTAATTGTAAGTTCACGCATTAATGAACTTACGGTTATATTATGCTTTTGGCAAAATCCTTTCAAATATCTATGCTCTACTTCTGTAACCAAACAAGTAACCATTTTTTTTCTTTGTTTTGACGCATGTATTTTTTTTGGAATATTTTTTAATATCTCTAGTTCGTTCATTTGAAATCTCCCTTGCTGTCATCAATAGAATCTACATCTGGAGTTCCTCTTATTAACAAGATTGATTCATATAAATATCGTCTAGCATAAGTCATATGTTCACCAATTTTTTTTATTTCTCTGTTATGATAAATAGAAACTTCTGATTGAAAATATTGTCTGTTAATTGCATGAGTTATTCTCATTCTAAATTTTATTCTAGCTGATACTGTTCCCTCTAATGTTTCTTCATCATACACTTGTGTAAAATTAGAAATAAGATTATGTTTTAACAGTATTGGCTCAACAACATTTATCATATCTTCTAATTCTGTATATTTATAATTGTGATGTTTATTATGTCCATTCTGCGGTATTTCAGCTTTTTGGATTTCAAGCCTTGCATTTACAAAATCATGCAAGTGCATAGTGTTAAAATCGTCAGTATGCTCATTCTTCATCATTTCATCTATATCTGGTTTGCTCATTGTATACTCCTATTAAGTTTTTGGATTCTTTCTTCAAGTTTCTTGCTTATATATTTCTGTTCTATTTCTGGAATTGTTTTCATTAATGGATCATTAGTAAAAAGCATTATGCAATAATCAATAAATCCATGAATAGCTCTGTCATCAAATTGGTTCTTATACTCATGCCAATTTATCATCACAGATTCTTTCGTTTGAAATTTGAATGTAATGTATTTGTAAAGTGTAGAACTATTGATAATGCAAGGTCTATAATGTTGATAATCTTTCCAGATTATTTCTGCACTAACAACTTTGCCAAATGCACCCATTGAACTTACAACAGTTAATTCTCTTATCATGTCATCAATAACATTATCAAGAACAATGCCCTTTGCTACTATTCCTACACTTTTGCTCATTGTCTGCTCCATAAAATGTGGGAGCTATTTCTAGCTCCCTGTTAATTTATCTTAGACCACCTTCAATTAATATTGCGTTGCCAAATATTGTTAAACCAAAAGAATCATTCATTTTTGTATTTATTGGTAGATTGTCAATCAAGCCTTCTTCATTAACAATGACCTCAAATGTTAAATTATTGATATGCACTCTTTCTGGGTGTCTTTCAATACGACCACCTACTATTTTTTGCATTTCTTTTAGGTCTAACTGTTTATCATTTTTTCTTACTATTGTTATCATTTTATTTTCCTATTTAAGTTTTTAGTCTTAATCATTATATACATTATTAATGTATATGCAACTATTGTTTTGATTTATTTTATATATATGGTAATATTACCATACCAAAATAATGCAAAAAGGAGATATAAATGACATTCAACGATTTTTTAAAGGAAGAACAGCTTAGTATTGCGAGATTTGCTAGGAAATTAGATATATGCGAATCCACAGTTACCAAATGGAAATATAATGATGTTATTCCAAGAAAAGAAGAAATGCTAAAAATATATGAGTTTACTGATGGGAAAGTTAGCCCAAATGATTTCTATGGGATCAATCAATGAGCTTTGAAGCATTAGCTTGGGGAGTAAAAAAGACGGCAGATAGCAGTTTGTCCAAGCTGATCTTGCTTATGATTTGCAATTATGCAAATGAAAAGGGCGAAGCCTATCCCAGCCAAGAACATTTGGCAAAGTTGTGTCAATGTTCTAAAAGATCAGTAGTTAGACATATACAAGAACTTGAAAAGCAAAACTTTATATCTATACGCAAAGAAAAAAATGGTGCATATGGATTTAATGTTTATAAACTTAATATGGGGTTAGTGCCAAATATTCACTTAGCTAGTGACAGAGTGGCACACAATACTCAAGATAAACATATAACATCAAAATTTGATAAGTTCTGGGAAAAAGTGCCGAGAAAGATTGCAAAAAAGAAATGTCAGAAGATATATAATAACTTGGTAAAGTCTAAAGAAGTCAGCGAAGATAGATTGATTAGTGCTATGGAAAGATATGCTGAAAGTGTAAAGAATACTGAAACAGCTTTTATTGTGCATGGTGCGACTTGGCTTAATCAAGGTAGGTGGGAAGATAAGATAGAGGTTAAAGTAAAAAATAAGAATTGGTTAGCTGGATAAAACTAAAATAATTGGAGCAGACAATGAGCAAAAACTTAGATGGCATTTATACTTGCCGAGATATATATAAAGATATTAAAGATTTGTATGAAGGCAAAACACAAAAACAATATGAAACAGGCTTTGATAATCTTGATCCCTTACTAAAAATTATTAAGCCTTCTTTTATGCTGATTACTGGTACACCGAACTCTGGGAAATCTAGCTTTACTTTGGACTTAGCTCAACAGTTGGCAAGACTACATGATTTTAAGTTCTGTATTTATTCTCCAGAAAGTTCATTAAGCCGAAATGTTGCAAGGTTGGTAGAAAAATATTGTGAAAAACCATTTGATAAAATGTTCAGTAATAGAATAACTGAAGAAGAATTAAATCACGCATTGGCTTTTATTAATGAGCATTTCTACTTTATTGATAAATCAGACGACAGCCCAACGATTTCATGGATTTTGGAAAAAGCTGAAATATGCAGACAAGAGTTCGGTATAGATTGTCTGATTACTGACCCATATAACGAGATTAATCCATCTAGAGCAAACATGAATGAAACTGAACATATCTCTATTCTTATATCCGATATAAAAAGGTGGAATAGACAACATAATATGATAACTATGATGGTGGCTCACCCAACAAAACAAACTAGAACAGCCGAAGGTCAGTTTGTGGTCAATTCACTCTATGATGTGTCGGGAAGTAGCCATTGGAACAATAAATGTGATGTTGGGATTATTGTTACTAGAGATTATGAAGATGAATCAACTCTTATCAGAGTTGCTAAGATAAGGGAGATAGATGTACAAGGCAGCATAGGAGCTTGTAAAATGAGATGGAGTTCAGCTAAGAGAGTATTTATACCAGACATGAATTATGAAAGTTAATTATGACAACAAAATTAAAAGATTTTAAAGTTTTACCGATAAAAAATAAAGAAACTTACTCTTGGTTGCTTGAGAAACATTATGCAAAGAGAATACCAAGCATTGTTTATTCTTTTGGTTTATTTAACGAAAATAAAAATTTAGTTGGAATTATAACTTATGGAATACCAGCTTCAAGGTCTTTGGTCATTGGTATTTGTGGAAAAAAATATGCAGAGTATGTTTATGAATTAAATCGTTTATGTTTACAAGATAATAAAAAAAACGAAGCATCTTTTCTTATATCTAAATCTATGAAAATGTTACCAAAGCCATCAATAGTTGTAAGCTATGCTGATAGCTCTGCAAATCATAATGGATATGTATACCAAGCCACTAATTTTATATATACAGGCTTGTCTGATAAAAGGACTGAATGGCGAGAAAAAAATACAAATAAACACAGCAAGACTATATGTGAACAATACTCTTTGAGGGAAAGGCAAAATAATCCAGAAAAATTTTATGTAATGGAAAGACCAAGAAAACATAGATATATATATTTTAATGGTGATAAAAAAGAAAAAAAAATTTTGCACAATTCTTTAAAATATGAAATACAACCATATCCAAAAGGTCAAAATAAAAAATACGATAGTGGTGAACAAGTAAATACACAGCAAATTTTATTTTAAACAATGGAGCAAACATGATTAATAAAACAGTAACTAAATTATGGCAAGGCAAATACACAAGTGTTAGAGATTATGAGATAGACAAAGCTATCCGAAAAGGTGGCTTAGTTATTCACTACAAAGATAAACAGATGAATATAAGTGTAGATGAATTGAAACGATTGAAGCCAACAGGTAAATTAATTCAGTCAAATTATAAGGGAAGTTATAGATTGGTTGATGTATTGTTTAAACCAGAAACAGAAGATAGAAAACAAGTTAAATTGTTTTAATTGATTTTTTTTTATTTTTACCTTATAAAAGGTATATATGCCTAAAATAGTCAAAAAAACCGAAGATAACTCAAGAATGGTAACGCAGTTATCTGGGCTTGGATTACCGCATGAGCAGATATGCTCCATGTTAAATATATCAAAACCATCACTTTATAAGTATTATCAAGAAGAATTATTGAATGGCAAGGCGACTGCAAATGCTAAAATATCAGAGAATCTTTTTAAGATTGCCACAGGTACAGGCAGAGAAGCTGTAACAGCTTGTATATTTTGGCTAAAAACACAAGCTAGATGGACTGAAAAACAAGTATTGGAGATTCAAGATGGCACAGAGCAAGATGATAAATTTAGACAGCTCATCACAGACATTCAAAGAGCTAAACTCACAGAAAAAGACAGCGACAATACTACTCATTGATTGGTATGCGAAAGCCAGAAATAATCAAATAGTTGTTGATGAAGATGATTATAATATCCAATTATTCTTAGCTGGTAGAGGTTGGGGAAAGACAAAGTGCGGAGCTATGGATATAATTCAATATTGCTTAGTCAATCCAAATGTTATTTGTGGTGTGATTGCTCCTACTCATGGGGATTTAAGAAAGATATGCTTTCAAGGTGAATCTGGAATATTGTCTGTATTGGATAAAGACATATTGGCTGAATCTGGATATAACAAGTCAGAAAGTGAAATCACTTTTTATAATGGTAGCAAGATCATAGGATTCCCAGCAATAGAACCAGACAGGTTAAGAGGTGTGCAGTTTCATAGAGTTTGGTGTGATGAACTTGCGTCTTGGCGATACAGGGAAACATTTGATAACTTGATGATGGCTTTGCGATTAGGCGAATCTCCAAAATGTATTATTACCACAACTCCTAGACCAACAGAGCTTGTTAAAGAATTAGCAGTTAGGTCAGACACCAAAGTAATCAAGGGAAATACTTTTGAGAACATTGATAATCTTGCTCCATCTGCTATTAAAATGTTAAAGGAAAGATACGAGGGAACAAGGCTTGGGCGACAGGAACTTTATGCAGAGATATTGGAAGATGTAGAAGGTGCATTATTTCATTCTACAAATATTGAAGAATCAAGAATAGAAGTTACTCCAGAAATGCAAAGAATTGTTATTGCCGTTGATCCAGCAGTAACAGCCAATTCAAATTCAGATGAAACAGGAATTATTGTTGCTGGTAGAGGTGTTGATAATCATTTCTACATATTAGATGATAAATCTGGTGTATTCAGCCCAGATGTTTGGATAAAACGAGCAATAGAGTTGTATTATAAGTTTGACGCAGATAGAATAGTTTGTGAAGTCAACAATGGTGGGGATTTAATTGAAAAACTTTTACGAGTGCAAGATGTGAATGTACCTTATTCATCAGTCAGAGCAACAAGGGGAAAGATGTTGAGAGCAGAGCCAATAAGTGCATTGTATGAACAAGGAAAAGTTCACCATGTGGGTTATTTTAAGGAGTTAGAAGAACAGATGTGCAGTTACACTCCAGACACAGTAAAAAGTCCAGATAGATTAGACGCACTTGTTTGGGGAATTAGCTCACTCATGAATTCTGGCAGAGCAATTTTTAGAATCAGTTGAGGATTATATAATGGGATTATTTGATAGATTCAAAAAACAAACAGAGCAGATTCAAAGAAAAGAAGCTCCTAGAGTGCTGTTTAATAAGATACAGGCATATCAAGGTAAAGGCATAAGAAGGTATCAAGATCAAGCAAAACAAGGTTATCAATCCAATGCCATAGTATATAAATCTGTGAGTATGATTGCGAACAACGCAAGTGCAGTTAAAATAAAAGTATTTGCTGGAGATAATCAGCTAGACAGCCACCCATTAATATCTTTATTGGAAAGACCAAATCCCTTGCAATCTGGAGTAGAGTATTTCCATTCATTGATAAGTTATCTACTCATATCTGGCAACTCTTATATGATTAAAGATAAAGACACAACTGCACCCACAGAATTATATTTGCTAAGACCAGACAGGATTCACATTAAGACAGGAACATCAATGATTCCAGAAGCCTATCAATATAAGCTAGATAATAAGGTAATAAACTCATATGAAGTAAATCCATTAACAGGTTATTCACAACTTAAACACATTAAACTATGGAATCCACTAGACGATTTTTACGGCTTATCTCCAATCGTTGCGTCAGCTTATAACATTGACCAGCACAATATGGCTGGTTTGCATAATGTAGGATTGTTAAAGAATGGCTGTACACCATCTGCCATGTTGAAGTTTCAACCCAAAGATGAAACAGGTTCGTCTGCAACTTTGACAGATGACCAGAGGGCTATGTTGCTACAAGACTTGGAAACTAGGTTTTCTTCCAGCACCAATGCTGGGCGACCAATGTTGTTAGAGGGCGACTTTGATTATGTACAAATGGGATTGAATCCTAAAGATATGGACTTCTTGGAACTGATGAATATGTCAGCCAGAGAGATTGCATTGTGTTTTGGTGTACCAGCTCAATTAGTTGGAATTGCAGATCAGACATATGCGAATGTGGCAGAAGCTAGATTATCATTGTATGAAGAAACCATTATACCTTTATTGCAACGACTAGAATCAGACTTAAACGAATACTTAGCACCTTTATATGATGGCGATTTAAGTATCAAATATGACATAGATTCTATTCCAGCTATGGCAGAGAAAAGAAAACAGATTTATGCCAATGTCAGTCAAGGTGTACAGCAAGGCATATTGACTAGAAACGAAGCCAGAGAAAGACTTGGTCTTGAGCCGATAGATGGTGGCGATAGCTTATTAGTACCATCAAATTTATTCCCATTGGGCGAGGTAGACGATACTCCACCTGTTCAGCCAGACGAAGATGAAGATGAATCTAAGTTTTATGAAGAACAGTATGAAGATATATATGGCTTAGACTTAGAGGAAAAATATGACGATCCAAAAAAGAAAAAACCAAAGAAAAGAAAAGAAATGCTTGATGAAGATGTGTTTGATAATGAACAAGAAGCATTAGATAGAGCCGAAGTAATTGGTTGCGAGGGAACACATACAATGGATAGAGATGGTCAAACTGTTTATATGCCATGTTCTACTCACGCAGAATATGATGAATTAATTGGAGAAGAAAAGGCTTTATCTGATTTAGACTTAACAGCCACCGAAGGCATGAAGGAAGAAGCTAGGAGAGGGCTTGAATGGCGAAAAAAGTTCTCTAGGGGTGGCACCCAAGTTGGTGTCGCCAGAGCAAATCAAATCGTAAGTGGTGAGAGAATGTCGCCAGACACAGTTCTTAGAATGTTCTCATTCTTTTCAAGACACGAAGTAGATAAGCAAGGTCAAGGATTTAAGCCAAGTCAAAAAGGTTATCCGAGTGCTGGAAGAATAGCTTGGTCATTGTGGGGTGGTGATTCTGGATTCAGTTGGTCAAGGCAGAAAAGAAATCAGATTATGGCAGAGAGAGAAAAGTCATATGATGATATGGAAATAAAAGGTGCATATGGCTTGACAGACGCAGTAGAAAAAGGGTTGCGTGAAAAGGTCAAAGAGCATAACGAAAAGCATGGAGATAAAAAGGGAAAGCGAGTAAATCTTAGAATGTTAGCTTCATCTTTTAAAAGAGGAATTGGTGCATATAGAACTAATCCGCAATCAGTTAGACCAAGTGTTAGAGCAAGTGGCGGAGAGGACCGTTGGGCTTATGCCAGAGTAAATTCTCTATTATATGCTGTTAGAACAGGTAAATTTAGAGGTGGTAAGTTTGATTTAGATTTATTACCTAAAGATCACCCATTATCATCAAAGGACTAAACTATGTTTAAATTTGGAAGTGGATCACTAGAAAAATTAGAAACAGTACACCCAGACTTAAAATTAGTTATGAATGAAGTTATTAAGCTAACACCTATTGATTTTGGTATCACAGAGGGCATGAGAAGCCTTGAGAGAGCCGAACAGCTCAAAGCAGATGGATTGAGCAAGGTTGGTTCTAAATCCCTTCATTGTCAAGGTAAGGCTGTTGATATTGTTTGTTATGATAATGGCAAGGTTACTTGGGAGCTAGAATATTATGAAGCTGTTGCTGGAGTGGTTGGAGAGGTTTGCGAAATCTTAGATATTAAAATAAGATGGGGTGGAAGCTGGGTAACAGGAGATTTCAAATTGAATAGGGATATGAGCTTTATAGACGCAGTTCACTTTGAAATAATTGAGTAAATGGCAAAAATTAGGATTAATAGACGCAAGGACTATAAAGAACAACTCAAGCTATATCTAAACCTATCCAAAAGTCTAAACGCAAAAATCAAAAAACTGTTTAGAAAAACAGCCAGAAAGGCAGAGCAAGAATATCTTAAATACGAAGATATGTACTATTTTTTCTTGGAAGATTTTTCTGATGATTTCTATAAGATATTGTCTAATCATTATAGGGCGGTCATTACTGCTTCTGGGGAAAGACTAATAAAGCAACGAGAAACCAAGCAAGAGAGTGCTATTGATCTAGCTGTGGCAAAATATATCCAAAATGTAACAGCCAACAAAGTTGCTGATATATCACAAACGACAAGAAAGCAAATAAAACAAGCGATTAAGAAAGGTATTGCTGATGGAGAATCCATACCTATCATATCTAAAAATATTAGACAAAATAACGCATTTCAGCCATATAGAGCCACCATGATTGCCAGAACAGAAACTCATTCAGCTATGAATTATGGTAATGACGAAATATCTAAAAGTTTAGATTTTGAAAAGCCTGTAAAGACTTGGAATAGTGCATTAGATGTTAGAACTAGGTCTTGGCATAGAGCTATGAATGGCACTACTATTGGCAGAGATGAAATGTTTAAAGTCTTGACACCTGTTGCTGGTGGTGCATTTACCGAAAGAAGCATGAGTTACACAGGAGATATGAATGGTGGTGCTTTAAATGTTATTAATTGCAGATGTTTTACTTTGTATTATGATTCGGCAGATGATGTGATCGGAGCTACACCACAGCCAGATAGTCCTATAGTGCCAGTAGAGGATATTCCAGAGGTAGTTGTTGAAAGAAACGCAACATCGTTACTGAATCCAATAAAAGGATCTGCAATAGTTGTTACAAAAAACAAAAAAGAATTACGAGAAGATGTTAAATTAAATTCTACACAAGGATTTACTAATGAAGAAGATAGAAAAAAATATTTGCCAGATAGATATGGTGGTAGTTTTGATGATAATCAATATTATACTGATGATTGGAATGAAAAAGAATTAACAGAAGTAAATATTCTTTTAGAGGAAGCGAATCAATTAGCAGTAAAGAATAAATTACCTAAACTGAAAGCTACATTGTCAGTTGGTAGAAGAAATGCAAATGCTTCTATGGGAGATGGAATTTTGCATATTAATAAAAAACTTATGAAAGGCAAAGGAAGCAAATATATGCTGATAAAAGGTGCAGATGACGCAAACAATGATATTATTACAAAACAAAGTAATTGGCAGATAGGAAATACAGCATTAACAGGAACTACGCAAAGAGTAGGAAAAAGACAAGCAGTAAAAGCAGATTTTAACATTCCTTTTAGTTCAGCTTATTATTTATTGAAAGGTAGAAGATTAAAAGATTTGTCTGACGCAGAAAAACTAGATTTATCTTTAGATATGAAAAGAATGACAATATATCACGAGATGGGACATCACATTCATCAGCAAACAAGAATAGCTGGGACTTTAGATAACATAGAAGATGAATTAAGAATTGTTTTTAATAAAGCAGTTAGAAAAGATAATAAACTTATAAGACAAAATGGGGTAAGTAAACTTTATCCAACAGGGTATTCTTCGTATAATCATAAAGAATGGTTCGCTGAAAATTTTGCACTTTATAATATGGGATTTAAAAATAAATGCAGTAAAGATTGGATAGATTTCTACGAAAATACTGTTTTAAAAAATTTGTAATTATTGAAAAATAAATTCTGATGAGCCTGTTTTTGCAACAATTTCACTACTTCTTATTATCATAGCTTCTTGAATTTCTATTAAAGTTAAAGTTTCTACTTCATCATAGCTTTTTAAGATTGGAACACTCATAAACACTTTATAATCAGCCAAAGTAATTTCTTCTTGCTCAAGAATATCGTTTAATTTTTTAAATGCTTCTGTAAATGTCAAAGCCATAATTTTGCTCATTTTTAGTTAATCTCAATCAATAATTATAATATTTTATAAAATAATTGTATATATTTTTTAATAGCTATATAAATCAAACACTTACAGATTAAATAAAGTATATAATAAAGTTGACTATATAATTAAATTGTATATAATAGGTCTTATAAGTTAATAACAACTTATAAATAAAAACTTAAATAGGAGATCGGAAATGTTTAATATACCACAACACAATGAAATGAAGATGTCATGGGAAGAAGCAGAGTTGATTATTATGCAAAGGGGAAATGGTAATGTTCTTTCTGGGCTAACAGCTATGCAAGATATTTTGAGTAATAATCGTGATGATGATGATTTTTTTGATAGATGGTGTTACGAAGTAAATGCTTACAACATAGTATTTCAAGGCATGAGTAAATTGTTAGAAACAAAATAACTTAACAGGGAGCAGAAATGCTTCCATTTATTATGGAGTAAAATATGGAAGATAAACACAATCAACATGAAGAATATATGACAGGCTGGGAAATTGTGGCAAGTACAATTTTATTTGCTATGATGTTGGGTACTGGTTGGTTATTTTTACTAATAACATATTAAAGATTTAAACTTGCTAAAGTTTTGGTGTGGAGTTTTTGCTAATTCTCTGCACCTTTTTTTTTGCTTGTAATTAATGCACAAGTATTGCTATCATAAAGGAACTTTTACTTGACAAGGAATTTGAGTTATGTCTGATGAACATTTTGAAATAGTAAATGATGTTTTAGACCTTGAATGTGATTATAAAGGTATTGATACAGACGAAGATGGGAGCTTTGAAGGTTATGCTTCTGTATTTGGCAACAAAGATTTAGGAAATGATGTTATCAAACAAGGTGCATTTGCTAAATCAATCTATGACAAAAAACCCAAACAAATTAAATTGCTTTATCAGCATAAGACTGATGAACCTATTGGTGTGATTGACGCACTTGAAGAAGATAAACGAGGGCTAAAGATTAAAGGTAGATTAGCTATGGGAACACAGAAAGGCAAAGAAGTGTACGAGCTAATGAAGATGGGTGCATTAGATTCTATGTCAATCGGCTATAAGCTATCACCAGATGATTATAAATATAGCGATAAGCTAAAGAAAAGAACGATAACGAATTTGGATTTGATGGAAATATCAATGGTTACTTTTCCAATGAATCCGAAAGCTAAGATTACCAAAGTGAAATTAGCTGAAATGAATGTGAGAGAGATAGAGCATTACTTGCGTGATGTGGGATTAATGTCTAGTTCTGTTGCAAAACAAAGTGCCAATATATTATATAAATCATTTAATCCAGAATTAAATGAACAGCGAGATGTTGTGGATAGTATTAAGCATTTAATTGAAACAATTAAACATTAACGGAGTTTATTATGAGTGATGAAATCAAATCTGTAATAGACAATTTGAATTCTACTTTTGAAGATTTCAAAAGCGAAAATTCAAAGCGACTAGACGAGATTGAAAAGAAAGGCTCTGCTGATCCTCTACTTGAAGAAAAAGTTGATAAAATGGCTGATGACATTTCTAAAATGGCAGAAACCAAACAAGCTATTGAGATTCAAGAAAAGAACTTAGCAGAAGCACAGGCAAAGCTAGATAACTTGGAAACAGTTATTGCTAGACCTAATACAGGCGAAACAAAAGATGTTGATATTCAAATGAAAGCATTTGGTGATTGGCTAAGAAAAGGGGAAGTTGATGAAATGGAAAAGAAAGCACTTTATGAATCTGACGATACATTAGGTGGTTTCTATGCTCCAGCAGAATATGTTGCAGACTTAATTAAAGGTGTAACAGAGATTTCTCCAATCCGTTCTATTGCTAGAGTTAGAACTACATCAAACAGAGGTATTGAGATTCCTAAAAGAACAGGTCAATTCTCTGCTTCTTTTGTTGCAGAAACAGGCACTAGATCAGAAACAACAGGATATACAACAGGTCTTATGCAAATAGACGCACATGAGCTTTATGCTTTAGTGGATATTTCACAAGCTATGTTGGAAGATTCTGCTTTTGACTTAGAATCAGAAATGTCAGAAGAATTTGGTACACAGTTTGCGAAAGCAGAAGGTACTGCATTTGTATCTGGAAATGGTGTTGGTAGACCACAAGGCTTTACAGATTCATCTGCTGGAGTTAGTTCAACTAATTCTGGAAGTGGAACTGCATTGACAGCTAATGGTCTTGTTGACTTAACTATGGCTATCAAATCTGACTATATGGCAAACGCAAGTTTTGTGATGAACAGAGCTACTTTTGCTGATGTATTAAAGTTAGAAGATACAGAAGGTCAAAAGATATTTGTAAATGCTATGAGCTATGTTGGTGGAACACCAGCAACAATCTTAGGAAAGCCATACATCTTAGCAGAAGATATGCCAGATGTAGCTGGTTCAGCTAAGCCGATAGCATATGGAGATTTCTCAAGAGCTTACACTATTGTTGACAGGGTAAATTTATCGGTCATGCGTGATCCTTACTCACAAGCAACAAGTGGTAATATTCGTTATGTCGCCAGACGAAGAGTTGGCGGTGCTGTAGTTTTAGCGGAAGCGATTAGACTACAAAACATTTCTGCATAACGGGGGTTTATTATGAGAGATATTGCAAATAGAACTAAGTCAGTTACTTGTCAAGACGCAAAAGTATTTACAGCAGACGCAAATGGAACTACTGTTGATACACAAGGTTTTGAATCAGTAATGTTCATTGTGAACTCTGGTATTGAAGGCGATACATTATCTGGGAGTGTGAAGTTTGACTTTATACTTCAAGATTCAACAGACGATTCTACATTTTCAGCCGTTACTAGCTCAACAGCAGTAACAGAGGGAAGTGTTGATAGCTCTGGTATCTTTTTGACACTAGACGCAAATGGCGAAACACCACAGACAAGCCAAATTGGTTATATCGGTGGGAACAGATATGTGAGAGTTAAGATTGACGCAACAGGTACTCACAGCAACGGCACTCCTATAAGTGTTCAAGCTGTGTTGGGTAATCCTATTGATTCAACAGACGCATAATATCTGATAAGTTTGTGGGGAGTGGTTTTGATTGCTCATTGTCTGCTCCTCACTCTTATATTGATTAGATAGTATTTAAAGAATATTATGTAATGAATAACGGAGAGAAATATGAAGATAAAAATGTTAAGAGATGTTAAAGGCTCTAGTAATGAATCTGGAAATGCAACCAGAGTTTATAAAAACAATGAGATTATTGATTGTGATAAACAATGGAAAGTAGATTTAGCGAACAACTTTATTTCTAACAATTCAGCGATAGAAGTTAAAGTTGACGAGCCAAAAGAAACTAAAGCCAAAACTAAAACAAAGAAAAAAGCCACTAAGAAAAAAGCCACTAAGTCTAAAGGTTAATCATTATGGCTAGAACGATTGGTAGCACATTCTCTACTCAATTATCTAGCACTCAAACTAGACCATTTTATGCTGTAGAATTTTTGTACACGCAACCTCTTAGAGTATGGACAGGATATGGAGATTTTACTGTTGAAGGTCAGATATACACAGGGTTAGGCAATTTAATCTCAATAAGTTCAGTTCAAGAAACAGCAGAAACCAAAGCTAGTGGAGTTAAAATTGTAGCTAGTGGTTTAAATACAGATGTGTTAGCAAGTGCGTTGACACAAACACAGCAAGGAGTGGTGGTTAATGTTTATTTTGGAGTGCTAACAACCACAAGTAATTCTCTTGCTATTGTTGATGACCCATATCAAATATTTTCTGGTTTTGTAGATAGTGTAAATATTAATGAATCTGGCGAAACATCAACTATATCATTTGATATTGAGAGTAAACTTATATCATTAGAACGACCACTTGATTTTAGATATACCGACCAAGACCAAAAACATTTTTTTCCAAATGATAAAGGCTTAGAGTTTGTTGACGATTTACAAGACAAATCTATTGATTGGGGTGGTGGCTCAACATGATAAATATTGACCCAATTATAAATTTATATAAAGAATTTGACAGATTCAAAGATAACTCAAATGAAGAAATATTTGCACATATATATCCATCTTTAATATTAAATCAATATAAAATACATAAAGAAAATGGCAAAATATATGGCTTTTCTAATTGGGCTTTTTTAGATGAAATTGAAGAAGAATATTTATTAAAAACAAATAAGCTAAATCAAGAAGCATGGAACTCTGGTGATATTGTTTGGCATATGGATATAGTTGCTAGAAATAATGTTAAAGAAATAATGGATTGGACTAGACAATATTTTACACAGTTGCTTGGCTGTAATCAAAAAGTTAAATGGCTAAGAATACATAAAGATAAGATAATACATAAAGAAATATTAACTAAAAGGCATTTTGTGTAATGGGTAAAATAGTAGATAGTATTGCAAAGATTGGCTCTAAAGGTGGATTCTTTAGTAATCTGTTAATGATAACAAACCCATATTTAGCATTTGCAGTTAATGTGATAGGAAATATGTTAGTAAGTGCTGTTCTCTCAAAAGCATTTGCTAGAAAACCTAAAACAAATTATCAAAGCCAACTTCAAACCAGAACAGAAATGGTTAAACAAGCCATCATAACTAGAGATACTGTTTATGGAGAAACAAAAAAATCTGGTGGAATATTGTTTATGGAATCAACAAACAATAATCAAGATTTGCATGTTATTGTTCAAATGGCTTCACACGAAATACAATCTATTGATAAAGTTTATTTTGGAGAAGATGAACTTACTCTTGCAAGTGCTGGAACAGATAGTAATGGAGTAACTCAATTCAAAGTTACTAGCCCAAGTAAATATGCAACAGAATCAAGGTTTACAACCAAAACAAGAACTCTTGTAGTTTCAGAATATACGACTATGCCTTTTAATAGACAGTTGCCTTTTGGTGGTTATAGAATAGAAAATGGACAAGGTATTCTGAAAGGCATAACATCAGTTACTTTGGTATCAGATGTAGCATTTACAGTAGCTACAGCCGATACCATAAATATTAATGGAGTTGATTATGGTGTATCTTCTGGTGGAACAGCAAGTGGCTCTGGAACAAGATTTACTTTAGCAGTAACTTTATCATCTGCATTACAAACAGATGTGAGAGCAACATCAATCTTCCAGCAAACTCCATCTGGTCAAACTAGAATATCACCTTTTAATAATGCAAATGCACCAAAGCCTTATTTAGCTGGAACAACAACAGAAACAAATTATGCAATTATAGCAACACAAAAATTTTCTGATACATCTGAATTAACAGTTAGAATAAAGCAACATTTGGGTAGCGACACACAACAAGCAGACGCAGACTTAGTTTCAGAAGTATCACAATGGACTGCTTCCCATATGTTGTCTGGAATAGCTTATCTGTATGTTAAGTTAAAATATGACGCAGATGTTTTTCCACAAGGAATCCCAAATATAAGTGCAGAAATTAAAGGCAAAAAAGTATTAGATTTTAGAACAGGATCAACAGCATACAGTAATAATCCAGCATTAATTTTATATGATTATTTATCAGACACAAGATTTGGATTATCTGTTCCTACAACGCAAATAGATACAACATCATTTACCACAGTTGCAAACATTTGTGATGAAGATATTTCTTTATCTGCTGGTGGTACAGAAAACAGATATGAAGCAAATGGTATTATTTATTCAAATGTAGAGCCAATGACAGCTATAGATGAAATTACAGGCTCTATGCTTGGAATATTAAGTTATTCAAATGGAAAGTTTTTATTAGCTGGTGGTAAATATATTGCTCCTTCAATAACTTTAGATGAAGATGACTTTAGAGGTGGCATAACGATTCAAACCAAACAATCTAGAAGAAATTTATTTAATACTGTAAAAGGTATATTTACTAGCCCAGAGAGTAATTGGCAACCATCAGACTATCCAATGGTAACTTCAACCACATTTGTTAGTGAAGATAATGATGAAACTATATTTGGTAATATTGATCTGCCTTTTACCATATCATCAACAATGGCTCAAAGAATTGCTAAAGTTGTGTTATTTAAAAATAGACAGCAAATGGTTATTCAAGCACCATGTAAGTTGTCTGCTTTTAAATTACAGGTTGGCGATACAGTTACTATTAATAATTCTAGGCTAGGATTTAGTTCAAAAATATTTCAAGTTGCAGATTGGACTTTTGTATCAGATGAAACTGATGTAGGTATTGATTTGGTATTGCAAGAAACATCATCTAGTGTTTGGGATTGGAGTGCAGAAGAATCAGAGTTTATTTCTGACAATACTATTCTGCCAACAGCAGAAACAGTATCAGCTCCATCTGTTGAGTTAAGTGATATTATGAGAGCATATTCTGGAATTATATCTACTATTCTTGTTATTAAA
>Ga0208643_1000352_pt1 | contig 31422 bp, 41 predicted proteins | sample VirMetDEL_Nov_12_FD_184516 | JGI IMG/M metagenome (GOLD analysis project Ga0208643, IMG submission 184516) | Aqueous microbial communities from the Delaware River and Bay under freshwater to marine salinity gradient to study organic matter... | ecosystem: Environmental > Aquatic > Marine >...
ACCCTTCATCATATAAATACTTCTTAACTATAGATGGCGAAGTAGAAAGAAGAAGTAATAGTTGGGAAACAATAGAAGAATTATATGTTAGTAAGTGTGAAGATAAACATACCACTAGTAATGGTAGAGTAATTATTGGTAAGCATAAACTAGTAAACCATGTAATAACAAAATTATGAATAATACAATAATAAAATTAAAAAATGGAGACTTTGAAGTTGTTAGCACGAGTTATAATATTAATGTTTACTACACTTATGTTAAGTAGTTGTTCTAATGGATGGTCAATTGGAAACTTTGAATTAAGTCCAGAAGACTCTATGTATACATTTGTTGAAGTAGTAGATCAAGATTCTACATCTCATTTTTTTTCAGATCATGTTAGATTTGATAAAGATATGTGGTGCTTTACTCATAATCAATGGGAAATAGTAAGGAAGAAATGAGTGAAGAAGTCAAAACTGCTAGAAGTTATAGAGGTGGTATTGTGGATGACAATGCTGTTGTCAGTATTAACCTTAAGTGGTTTGGACAAATTCTTATCCTTGTTGGTACTCTCGTCTATGGTTACTATAGGATTGAGACTAGACTGGGAACACTTGAAACTAATTTTGCTGATGCAGATAAACGCATTGGGAATTTACTTAGTAAACATATCTTGGAAGAAAGGATTGAGCGAGAAGAGTTGGCAGAAAAAGTAAAGTTTTATGAAAAAGAAATAAACCTCAATCCAATGAGTTGGGGTAAAAAAAAGCGGAGTAAATAATGGATTTTATGGCAGTGTATGGGGAAGCAGGAATGATAGGCGTAGTAGGTATTATGTTTATGTACCTTGTTATATCTTTGTCAAAACAATCAACAGCTCAGCAAGAATCATTAAAAAATTTAGAAATAGAAAATAAAGGTCAATCTGAAAGTATTAACAACATGGAAGGAATGATAATCAAATTAATTAGTAGGTGGAATGAATCAGACGCTGTTAGAGATAGAAGATATGAGCAGATGATGGAAGCTGTATCTGATTTAGAAAAACAACTCTCGAGGATGGATGGCATAATGTCAAGAATGAATGGGAATGGTGGTAGATAATGAAATTAGCAGACATATATAATCATCATCAAAGTAAACAGGAAGAGAAAAAAATTGTTGTAGAGATGCCTGTAGTAAACTCTTTAATTAAACATTTAGATTTGCTATATTCTATTGTTATTAATAATCAAATGAAACAACAATACAAAGATGAAAATAAAGAAATATCTTGGTTTAATAACGGCCAAGGTTCAAAAGATCAATCGGATAGTGTAAACTAATGGATAGTTTAAAAGTTTCTCTTGGAAGTGTTGGAAGTGGGGCAATGTTATTTATGGACTTACTTCCATATGTATTGGGTATTATAATTGGAATAATGAATATTATATATTTATATTATAAAATTAAAAAAACAAAGGAGTCGTAATGGACATTAAATCAATGTTAGTAAAATTAGCAGAAGAACAAGCTGATAAAATGCAAGACCAAGCAGTTGGGCATATTGCTTCAGATGATTTTTCAGATAAACTTGCAGAACTTTTAAATGATAAAATAAACATACCTTTTGTTAGTGAAGAAAAAGAAGGTAAGATGTTTAAGGAACTAGTAGAAGTAATTCAATCGTTAGTAGTTGGAATGATTAAAGGCAAATAAAATGGCTAATAAAAAAGAAATTAAAGTAGGCGATAAAAAAGTAGTTTTAAATTCTAAATCAAAAAGTTCTAATTCAGATAAACATATTAAATTTCTTTATTCAGAAATAACTGATTTAAGAAGTAAGTTGGAAAAAGTATTAGTAAGGATGGGATTGTAAAATGTCTAAAGGTAAAATGCCAGCAAAAAATAAAAAGAATTTTCGCTCTACTAAATCTGGAGCGGGAATGACATCCGCTGGTGTTAGTGCTTACAGAAGAATGAATCCGGGTTCTAAATTAAAAACAGCAGTAACTGGTAAGGTAAAACCGGGAAGTAAATCTGCTAAAAGAAGAAAATCCTATTGTAGTAGATCAGAGGGTCAAATGAGAATGCATGGAATAAGTTGCTCAAAGACACCTAAAAAAAGAATCTGCGCAGCTAGGAGAAGGTGGAAATGTTAAATGTCTAAAAAAGATGCTTGTTATCATAAAGTAAAAGCTAGATATAAAGTCTGGCCATCAGCATATGCTTCAGGGGCATTAGTTAAATGTCGTAAAGTTGGAGCTGCTAATTGGGGTAACTCAAAGAAAAAAGGAAAACAAAAATGAAAAACAGACCAAAAGGTCATAGAATGAAAAAATTTGATAAAGGGAAAAAAGCCATTCCAAGATCTATGAAACAAGGAGTTATGAAAAAAGTTGCAAAAAAAGCAGGTAAATCTCTTTTAAAAAAAGCTATACCTCCAATTGGAGCAGTTTTAACTGCAGCTGAAATTGCAAAGGGAGCTGTAAAAGTTGGTAAAACAATAAAAGCTAAATCTGCTTGTAATAAAAAAGGTGGAGTTTATAAAAAAGGATTTTGTATTACTGGTGTAAAAAAGAAATAATGGCAAAAGAAGGATTAAAAAAATGGTTTTCTCGCAATCAAGGTAAAGGTTGGGTAGATTGTAAAACAGGAAAACCTTGTGGTAGACGTAAAGGTGAAAAACGAAAAGGATACCCAGCTTGTAGACCTACAATGTCTCAATGTACTTCTGCAATGAAAAAGAAAACGAGCACTAAAAGAATTAGTTGGAAATAATGGCTGACGTATTTGGATTATCTGATGTATCATCTCCAGACACAGGTAGAGGAAAAGTTCTTAAAACTGGAGGAACAAGAAGGAAATATAATATGAAAAAATCAAAAGGTAGTGCATCAGAAAGATTAATAAAGTGCATGGAAAAAGCTAAAACAAATGGCGATAGAAAACAATGTAAGGTTATGCATTCTATTAGAAGTAAAACAACAAAACAACAAGGTTTAAAATCAAAAGATAGTATCTTAGACAGAACACAAAAAAGAAAAAAGGGGTAAATTATGCCGGGTAAAATAAAATGTAGTGTAGATTGGAAAAAGTTAGGATATAAGAGTATGCAAGATTGCATGAGTTATGGTTCTAAGAAAATGGGCAAGGAAATGAAGAAAGGTGGATCTATGCCATCTAGAATAAAGACTAGAAAGCAAAGAAGGATGAAATCTTCTTACTAATGTCTAAAAGAATTAAAGTAGATTTATTTGGTAACGATAAAGGATTAGGCGACACAGTTGGTAAAATTATACAAACTGTTAGTCGTGGTAAAATAAAGGAGTGTGGAGGATGCAAAAAAAGGAAAGGTATATTGAACAGGCTCGTCCCTTATCGGAACAATACCAAGAAGACCTACGAATAGACAATAACTTTGAAAGACTAGAAAGCAAAGAAGGTGGTTTAAGATTAGATGTCTTTGACCATGATTCTAATTCTGAAATAGATTTTTCTGAATCCGATTGCAGTTTATGTGAATTACCAGAAAATGCTCAACAATATATTATAGAAGATATAGAGTACGAAGAATCAAATGCCTAAACAAACCTTTAAGATAGAAGGGTTTCATGGTGGACTAAATACAAATGCAGACCCTAGAGACATTTCTGAAATTCAGTCCCCCGATATAAAAGATGTTAAAATAAAAAATATTGGGAAAATTGAACTTCTTGGTGGAGTATCAACTGCTTCAACGTCTAATACAATATCATTATTAAATAACAAAGGTTTATTTGTTATGGATTCTGATAATAAAATCAGCGATAATTCTTCATCTAACGAATCTTTAATTTTTGTTTATGATGATGGAGGAAATAGTTTTGATGTAAAAGATAGTGGGGCATGGAATACAGCAGAAATATCTTTAGACACAAGCAATCCTGTATTTTATTCTTCAGATGGAGTATTAAGAATTGGAGATGGAGATCTTATTGTTTCTGGGGCTTGGTATGGATATGTAAATAGAACTTTATTTAAAAGTTTAAATTCCTCTTCTGGGCTTATTAACAATTTTATTTCTGAAAATCAATCTATACAAAAACCTTCATCTGGAAAATGTTTAATATCTGATCCTGAAGTTGGATCTGATGGAGATACAATAAATTCGTCTAATTCTGAGTATGATGGGAATATAGCAGATGGAAGTGGGACAAGAGAACCTATTGTTCATTCGTCCGTTAATCTAAGAGTAGGGATTCAACATAATGAAGTATTTGAAAACGATGTAACTGCTTGGTCTAGAAACTCATCGTCTCCTTTCAATTGTTCATTGTCTGAACCTGCTGAATCAACTATATATCCAGTTTTAGGAAACAATGTTATTTTAGCAACTGGTGATTCTAATAAAACCCAACATATTATTACATTAAATCATAATGATAGTGGAACTGAATTAATAACAGAATTAGGAAATGATGAATCTTTTATTTTTTGCGTTTATATTTCTTCTTCAGAATTAGAAGAATTAGACTTTATTTCATTAAACGCTAGTGACAATTCTAGTAATAATGCTCTTTGGAAATTTTATTCTTCCGATTTAATAAGTAATTCTTGGAATATTCTTGTTGCAAATAGATCTAACTTCTCTACATCTGATCTTGATTTTGAAGAATCTATTAAAAATTTTTCTTTAACTGCGCAACAAAAATCGGGAGGTTCTTATGGAACGGGAAATTCTAGTACAGATGCTCCAGACGTTTATTGGTCAACTCCTATCAAAGCAAAAAATCCGGGATTAGAAGGTTTCCCTTCTGGGGAATATGAATTTCATTATACTTATTTATACGATGAAGAAAAACAAGAATCCTTACCTTTTAAATTTGATGATGTAGATAGTGGAGCATTTGAATTTAATAAAATTAATATAGTAGGTGGATCTGTTCTTTTTAATTTTGATATATATACACTTCCTTTCAATAATGATAATAGCACTTATTCACTTTCTAAAAGAATAATTGGGTCTAGAATATATTATACAACAAAAGAAAACGATAACTATTTTTTAATAGGAGAAATAGATTTTATAGATAAAGGATTTAAGTGGTTTCCTGAATCAGATACTATTGATTATGATATGATTAATAGTAATCATAGTTCAGGTATATTATCAAAAGCTAATTTAATAAAAAATATAACTCCTGATTCTGCTAACATAGTAGATACATTTAAAAATATAAATGGTTTTAATACTCAAGTAAAAAGTTTAGAATGTAAATATAAAACAGCTGTTGTTCATGGTAGAAGATGTTATGTAGGTAATATTAAAAAAGATTCAAAACTTCATTCAGATAGGATGATAAAAAGTAGAGTTAATAAATTTGATACATTTCCTAGCGAAATGGGAGTTGTTGATGTTGCAATAAGAGATGGAGAAAGCATAGTTAAACTAGAAGCTTTTGCAGATAGAATATTACAATTTAAACAAAAAAGTTTATACATAATTAACGTAGCAGAAAATATAGATTTTTTAGAAGATGTATACAGGAACAAAGGATGTGAGTTTGATTATCATGTTACTAAAACCGATTATGGGATTACTTGGTTTAACAAATTTGGTGTTTATTTATTCAATGGTAAATCTGTAGTTAATTTATTAGAAAGAGATAATATTAAATTAATTAATGAATCTGATTGGGAGGCATTTATTACAGATGGCGAAGATGGATCTGCTGATGATACAGATATGTCTTCTGCTCATATAGCTTATATACCAAAAAGAAGACAAATATTAATTAAAAATGAGAATACAGATATTCTAATATATGATTTATTACTAAGAGCTTGGACAAAAGGTATAGGTAAAATAACAATATCAGATTCAAAAATGACTAATTTTGCTCTTGATTCCGATCAAGATTTATTTTATATAACTAATAATGATTCTACAATAGCAACTTTTAATCCAAATTCAAAAACTTCAAATAATTTTGTTTACACAACAAAAGATATTGATTTTGGACAACCTTCAGTTCGTAAGAAAATACATAAAGTTTATATTACATATAAAAGTAGTGGAACTACTAATGTTTTAGTAAAATACGATACAAATGGACACACAGATTTTGATTTACTTTTTACTGATGGTACAAATTTTGCAAGTAATGAATTAGTTTATGATAGTGGGAATGCTAATAAATGGATAACAGCCGAATTAAAACCTAAAACTTCTTCCCAAGCAAACAATATAAATTCTTTTTCATTGCAACTTACAACAGATGCATCTGTTCCTTCTACATTTCAAATAAATGATATAACAATAGTTTATAGAATTAAAAATGTTAAATAGAGAACAAAGAAAACTTTTACATCATAAATCTAAACAACCCACATTAGGTAGAGGTAAGCCTGATGAAGGTGAAGGATTTGAAGGTGATATAGCATATAGAAAAATAGAAGGGTCTGGAACTGTTCAATATATTAAACAAGATGGATCTTGGGTTGCAATGTCTTCTTCAGGTACTATGCCTCCTAAAAGAAGTATAATTAAAAAATCTGAAGAAAGTTCTTCTATTGGTATACATTCATCTTTATCTGGATTATTATCTGACGATCATTCTCAATATCTTTTAATAGATGGAACTAGATCAATGACTGGTGATTTAAATATGGGCAGTCAAAACATAGGATCAATAACAGACTTAGATGTTGATGGACATACTACTTTAGATAGAGTAAGTATTAATACTACTGATGGGGTTTTTTTTGTAACTGGATCTAATGATGTTGATTTTCGCACAACTGGATCCGGTCAATATAAATTATTAATAGCTGGGACTTGCGATTGGAATACGTCAGTTACAGATTGGGATAATTCAGGTGCATTTGATTTAACATCAGTAGGAGATATAACTATTGAAACATCTGGAGCAGATACAGATAAAACAATATTAATAAAAAATACAAATAATGATACATCTACATTTAATGGCATACATTTAAAAGTAGACTCTCAAGGGACATCATCTTCTCAAAATAATATATTAATTGAATGCGATAATAGAGCATCTAAAGGTGGGGGGACTGGAATAGATATTAGAAGTGAAGATGGTATTTTAATTAGAACAGAAGATCCAAATGTAGGATCTGGCTCAAATGTACAAATAAGAGCAACTTCATCTATTGATTTAGGTGGAGGAACTAATTCTATTTCTCAAACTATTGGAGTTCCTGAAAGAGTAAAAATACATGGAGTATTTGAAACTTCTACTTTATATAGACCTGCTACTGATAAAGTAATAACTACAGATATAGGAACAAATACAGATGGATCTTCTACAAAAGAGCATGTAAGATTTGAAGCTATAGATACTTATAATTTAGTAAGGGCAATGACTCATAAAGCTTCTGGTACAATTACAAATGGAAGTACATTGACAATTGTAGATAGTGATAATGATGATAATCAAATAGGAACAGTTTGGAAAGTTACTATTTATTGGCATAATGGTAGCAATAATCCAAATTTACAAATATGGTATTGTTTTTTAGGAACAACAAGCAGTGATACTTATTATATTGAACATAAAGAAGTGGAAAGTTTAGATAGTGGTGGAGGTTCTGGTACTTTAACTTGGACATCTAGCTCTGGTATTGTATGGACAAATAATAGTGGAAGCGATGCAATAACTAGAGCATCTGCATTAAAAATACAAAGTGCAAGTGATTTTTAAATGTTGTATAATAACAACAGCAATCTTAAATTAAATAGTAAAAGTATATAATTTTTATGGCCACATCAAAAAAAATAAAATCAGCAATTAGATCTAAGGGATCGTCTCAAAGAGAGTTTTCAAAAAATTTAGCTGATGTTAGAAGCAGTTTACAGGAATCTGATTTTTCAAATAAATTATTTGATTTAAAATCAAAAGAAAGAGCATCAAAATACGATCTTGCCTATTCTGCTATAGATTTAGGAAGTACATTAGCTTCTAGTTTAGAGCAAAGAAGTGAATTAAAATCCAATATAAAAGAATTTGAAGGGTCATTAAAAGATACTCAAGAAATGAGAATTGAAAAAAAGCCTTCTTTAATTGACGTATTTAAAAAGAAAGGTTCTTTATCTAGTTATTTACAAGGAGACCAATACTATTTAGGAGATAAAAGCTTAGGAAGTAAATATGATGTAGCTGCTTTAGGAAGTGAGATAAAGTCTAAAAGAGAAGCTTCTTTATTAATGTCTAACTCTATTACTAATGATACTTTAATTAAAGATTTAAATTTAGAAGAACCTAAAAATAAAACTACTAGTGACTTAGAAACTGATATACCTCAAAAAACTAAATATAAAGATGGAAAAGAATTTCTTAAAGAGTATCCAAAAACAAGTAATGCAATTAAAGAAATGTTAGATCCTACCCCTTATATTAATCCTGATTCAAACCCTTCTTTGGATAATTTTTTAGATGAAAATAAAATGTTTGAAAATCAAGATTTTAAAGAATATGAATTAATAAATAACCCTAATAAAAATAATATGAACTATGTTATTCAACAAACTGGTTTAGCAAAAAAAGGTTAACATGAATAAAAAATTAGCTAAACAAGGAAGATTTGGAGATACTAAAATAGCAAAAACTTCTAAAGGAAGTTTATGGCATGTTAGTAAAGAAGAAAAAAAATTAATAGACGATTATGGAATACTAGGAGAACAGATAGTAGATATGGTTGGATCAGGCACTATTAATCCTAAAACTGGATTAGAGGAAAAGTTCCCACCATTAATGGCTGCTTTAGCTGTTGCTAGTTTCGCTACTGGTACTGCTCAATCTTATGGAAATACAAGAGCTGCTAGAGAACAAGGAAAAACTCAAATGGGGTTTTTAGATGATTCTTTAAGTTCGTTAGGCAAAGCTGAACAAGCTTTAAAAGATTCATTAGGTAGTAGTTTATCTTTACCTACATTAGAATCTGAAAGAGTTGTTGGTTCTATTGGAGAGCAAGGTGCTAAGACATTAGGACAGATAAGATCTAAACAAGAAAATATATCAGGTGCATCTGGTTTTGCTAATATTAGTATGAGTACCGATATGAAAAAAGAAGCTAGGAAAATGTATCAAGAAAAAATAGAAGAAGTTGATATTTCTTTAAGTAAAAACTTAAGTGATATTTTATCTGGATACGAACAACAAAAATTTGAAATGGACTCACAAAGACAACAATTAGAGCAACAAAAGAAGCTCGCTGAACAACAATCAAAAACTAAATATTTTGGGATATTCGGATAATGTCTAAAGCCTTAGATTCATTAAATAGTATATTAAGATATTCACAAGCAAGAGAACAACAAAAGATCGATAGGTCTTTAAGCTTATTGGATATGGGAAATAGATTGCAACAGCAAAAATATGCTAGAGAAGAACAAATACAAAGAATGAGCATTGCGAAAGAAGCTGCTAGAGATGCAAATGAATCAAGAGATCTTCAAAGAGAACTTACATTTGATCCAGAAAGAATAAAAAGAAAAGATGATATAGCAAAAACAAGTTTAGAAATTAATAAAATAGCTTTAGAAAATGCAAAGAATAAGCAAACAGACGAAGAAACAGATAAAGTATTCTTAGCATTAGATAAAATGCAAATAAAAGAACAACAACAGCAAATGAAAGAAGTAGTATCTGCTAAAATAATACCTTCAGGTGTTATAAATTATTTAAATAATAAATATGATGAAGATGTAACAGATATAAATAGTGCAATAAAAGATTTTGTTAAAAAAAGAGATGATAAAACTGAAATAGAAAATTTTATTAAACAACCAAATAGCACAGAATTAATAAATTCATTAATATACGATATAAAAACTTCTACTATTGGTGAACCAAAATATTCTAAAACTTTAAAAAGTTTAACTAATTTACCTAATAATTATTTTAATTACGATATAACAAAAAAAACTAATTATTTTAAGATAAAGCCTAAAATTGATAAAACTATATCTAATATAGAATTTTATGACCAACAAGAAAACATGATAGACCTTAATCAAGCGATTCAAAGAAATGTTGAGAAGGACTTAAATAAAAAATTACAATCAACTCTTGATTTTATTCAAGATAATGTAGAAGGCGTTGATGAATATATTTCTAGAGAAACACTTGAATTAATGTTGGGAATGTTAAATCCTGAAACTGGGAAAAATTACACAAAAGAAGAATTAGGATTATAAAATATGCCAATAAGTGAATCTATTAGGAAAGTAGCTTTAGAGTTAGAAAGACAAAAAGGGGAAAATTTAAATAACCCAACTCAATCTTTAAATGTATATCAAATAAATCAAACTAATAATCAAGAACAACTTACTGATAAACAAAAATTTGATTTACAAAGAAAAAAACAACAAGAAGAATTAAAATCTTTACAAGAATCTTCTTCCCCTTCTCAAACTAATCCAGATCAAAATCTTGGAGTTCTTAAAAACTTAGGCCAATCTTTATATAAAAGTACAGCTGCTGGTGCATACGAATTTGGAGAATCATTTGGATTTGGAGTTCCCGGATTAGCTGAAGCTAGTTTAAAAAGATTTGGAGATGTTGATTTAGGAATACAAGAAACAGTTAGGGAATACCAAGAAGAAGATCTTTTTGCTAAAGTTGCTGGTGGGGTAGGTATGGGAGCCGGTTATTTAGTTGGTGCTCCAGTCAAAGCTACAAGTTTTGCTCTTGGTAAATTAGCTACTTTTGGAGCTGCTAAATTATTTGGTAAAGAAACAATTGGATCGGCTGTTAGTAAAATAACAAAATCAGCAATTATAAAAGGAGGAAAACCTTTATCTAAAAAAGCACAAAAAGAAGTTACGGAAAAATTTTCCAATGTTCTTTCTAAAACAATGCAATCAACAGGTTTAAAAACTGCAAAAGCAAGTAAAACATTTGAGAAAAGTTTTGCTACAAATATAAATGCTAGGATAATACAATTGCAAAAGTCTGGTCAAATTAATTCAGCTCAAGTTGATGCAATGAGAAAAATGGCTAATGTGGTTGCTAATAAAGGTGTTCCTGTCCATACTCTTCAAAGTTTAGCAAAAGCTAAATTTGGTACAGGGATGAAAGGAAGATTCATGGGTGAATTTCTTGAAGATGCATTTGTTTTTTCAGTTGCTGACGGAGCAATGAGTATTACTCAACAAGGTCAAAGAATATTAAGAGATGAACAAGATTCAATTAATTTTGGATTTGGTATGGGTGGAGTGATGAGAGAAGTAGCTTTTGGTTTTGCAGCTGGAACTGCGGTAAACGTAGGAGCTTCCTATTTCAACCCTGTGGGAAAATTGTTAAAATCTAAAGTTGATTTTGGTCAAGGAGTTAGATCTATTTTAGGTAAGAATACATATAAAGATAAAAGTTTAACATATTTAACTGGCCAATTAACTCATATGGCAGAACAAAATAAATATAATTTAAGATCTACTAGATTAAATTTTACTAAAGATGGTGAAAAAAACTACATAGACTTAATGAAGTTTAATAAAGGTAATGAAAAATTAACTAAAAAATCACTTGAAAAAGAACTTAGAAGAGAATTTGGAGATGATGCAGAGAAAAAAGCTATCGATTGGTTAATGTCTGAAAGAAAACAATATGGTAAGGATATAATAAGAGAGTCTGTAAAAGAAGGTTTTGAAAATTATAAAGTTTTATTTCCTAGAATGATGGTGACTGGTGCTATTATGTCTGGAACTCAAGGTTTCCAAAATTATATAGAAGCAGGAGATCAATTTGAGTTTGACCCTACAGATTATATATCTAATTTTGTTATTGGTGGATTTACCATGAGAAGAGGTAATTTCGGTAAAGTAGATATTGATACTAAAATACAAAAATTAAGAGAAGGATTAGATGCTTTAGGCGTAGAGTCTAGTAATACATTTTTTGCTTCTAGTTTATCGGGAGGAAATGAAAGATTTGGAGTAGGTCTATTAAGGGATAATCCTGAATTAGCAAAATTATTAGAAGATGAAAGAATTGTTAGCGATGAAGATGATAGTATTACAAATGATTCAATGGCAGAAAATGAAAGAACATTTTTAGATCTTGATTCAGGTCAACCAATTGATCCTTATGGTGGTAGAATGAATATATTAAAAGGATTAATGGATGAAGACTTCAATCATGTAAAGACATTAAATCAAATAACAGATAAACAAGCATCTAAAATTATTAAATTATTAGACTCTCAAGGTTTAAAGACTGCTGAAGATTTTGATAAAGCTTTACAAGATAGGGTAGGTGAAGCAACATCTGGTATGGAAGAGTCTCTTGTAAGCGTATTAAAAGATCTTAATTCTGCTAATTTAGACGATCCTAATTTTTCTATTAAAGAGAATAATCAAGGTATTACAATTCCTGCTAATTTAAAAATTAGTAATGAACTTCTTGAAAGAGCTCGTAATGGAGAATTTTCAGAATGGTTATCTGATAAAAAAGGATCTGAAGCTGAAGAAGAATTATTAGACGCTGTAAGAAGTATTGAAACTGTTATAGCTGTTACTGAAGGTTTAGGTAGGACTTCTTTTGATACTTCTCAAAGTGTTAATAAAATTGATAACGCTTCTAATTTAAAAACAATATATGATATTATAAGAAAATCTGAAAATAGTATTGACGAATCTGTATCCAATAAAGATGGTAGGTCTAGTTTTAAATTTACAGAACTAGAATCTTACATTATTCCTATGATGAGGAATATGGGAAATAATAATACAAAAAAAATAATGAGTGTTCTTTCTGAAAAGAATATGGATTCAAAACTATTAACTTTATTTGAAAATGCTGGTATCTTAGTTAAAAAAACTGGAGAACCATATAAAATAATAAACGATTATTCTTCTATAAAAACATCAGACGATGCTAGTAAAGTTGATTTAGGTAAAATACATGGAATATTAAAAGCTTTAGGAGAGTTTGAAATAACAGAAACTCCAAATAACCAGCAGGTAGAAATAAGCAATGTAAATAGTCTAAAAGGTCAATTAGGTAGTTTGGGAGTAAAAGTAGACTTATTAAATAAAAAGAATTTAGAGTTCATGTATCAATTAGTTTTAAATGATATAAATAAAATTAGATTAAAAAATTCTGTTATTGATCCTTCTGATGTAGATTTTATTATTCAACAATCTGGTGATCCAAATCTTAGTATTCCGGGAGTATTAGACGATAAAGGAATAAGAAATTTTCAATTAAAGAAAGTATCTATACCTAGTAATTTAGAATTAGAAAATAGGTATAATACGATATTAAGTAATTTAAAGAAAACTAAAGTTGTTAATATAGTTTCTGATGTTGTACAATTAAATCCTGAAGATGCAAATGTTTTAGAAGCAAAAATAGACAATATTTATTCAAGAGATAGATCTGCTGATAATATAAAAATAGAAACATTATTTGAAATGATGTCTAATAGAAAGTTGACTACAATAAAACAACAAATGCAAGAACACATTCTTCAATTTGGTGAGCAAGCTAGAGTAGACATACTAAATATGTTAAAGCAACAAAATATTATTGAAAGAAATGTAGATGGCGATTTAAATATAATAGAAGACAATTTAACTATAGAAAGATTTGAAACAATAAAACAATTTGTAGATAGAAAAGGAATGCCTTCTGAATTAGTTCAACAAAGAATTGATGAAAGAAAGGAAATAAATAGAAAATATATAAAAGATTCTAGTGATGTAATTAAAAACCCTTCATTAAGTATTGATCAATTTTTTTCAAAATATAAATTAAAACAAACATTAGATGATGGATCTATAAATTATGTTAGTCATGCAGATTCTGATAATATTGATAAGAAAAATTTATTTGATAATTTAATATTTGAAGATAGTGATGAAGGAAGAGTAATAAATAAAAACTCTATCCAAAGAATTGCTGATCAAATAGCAACAAAAGAAAATGTAGATTTTAATAATTTAAAACTCGAACAAAAAGAAAAAGTTCTTGCAGATATTAATCAAATAGCATTTGGCAGTAAAGATAGAATCTCTGTTAGAAAAATGAGCATTAGAAATAACGAGTTATCAATTGATGATAATAAAGAACTTATGCAAAGGAATCCTGTTCATTCTTACTTTGAGTCTTTAGATTTAAATTATGGAATATTTGATAATACTATTGTATATACAGAATTTAATCAAAATGGAAACTTAGTAGAAAAAACATATAATATTCTTCAAACTCAAAACATTCCATTAAGCCTAGTAAATCAAATACAAAAAATAAGAGATAGAGTTTCATCTAGTTTAAATAGTAAAAGTTTAAATCCTTCTGACCCTATTTCTCCTGAACCAAATGATATAGGTATAAAGAAATTAGATGTTTATGATGGAATGGATAGTATTATTATTAATACGAGAGATCAGCAAAAAATTGTAGATGATTTTTATCGATTTCACAAAGAACATGTAGATAAAGTAGATAAAAAAACAAGAGATGTATTAAACAAATTAAAAAAATCATTTGATAATGCTGAAGATATATATAAGTATAAAGAAGACAAAGTCGAATTAGCAACTAGATTTTTAGTATTTGAAGTAGCTTTTAAGAGTAAAGAAAATGATGTTTTTTATAAAGTTCTTAATGAAACAAATCCTGAACAAGTAGATAAATATGTAAAAAGAATAAAACTTGTTACTACAAAGAATTTTGTTAGACCAACTAAGTCTTATTTAGAATCAATAAAACAAGCTAGAGAACAATTATTAGGCAAAGAAGATAAAGTAGTAAAATTAATTAATAAAAGAATAAGAAAAAAAGGTCACAATGTTGTTGTTTGGGATGATGACTCTTCTGAATCAATGTCTCAATTAATCAATGATTTAAAAGAAGAATTTCCAGAGTTTAAAGATTATAATCTTAACAATATAATAGGTACAGCTCATTCAAAGGTTTCTGCTTTTGATAGTATATCTTATCTTTCTAGAGATGCTATGATGGAATATCATTCTTATTTAGGTCACGATACAAATTCTACAAACCCTATTAAACCAGTTATTTCATCCCAAGGTGAAGGGAAAACTCTTTTATATGGTAAGACTTTGTTTGTTTATTCTCCTTCTCTAGATGGGTTCTTTAAAAACAATCCAACAGTAGATATTTTACTTACTAAATCTGGTGCAAAAGCATACGATGAAAAAGATGGTGAAGAGTCTGTAATAAAAAATGTAAGATTTGATGATTTAAATAAAGAATCTTATTCTTCTTTGATAAAAACTATTGATATAGATGCTTTAGGTTTGAGACCCGAGAAAGATGCGAGTCTATTATCAGCTAGTGTTTCTGATGCTGATTATAATTACATGAATTTAGATGAACATTCAAAAGCATTTTCAGAAGTAGAAGGTGAATTAGACGCTAATCTTAAAACAATGAAAGACATAATGTCTGATCCATATAGAATGAATGCCTTTATGAGAAGTAAAATGGAAGAAGGTAAGATTCCTCAAGACTCTCAAGAAGGTTCTTTGCAAAACTTAAGCAATTTAATGTACTACTTGCATTTAAAAGACTCTGCAGACCCTACAGATTATAGTATAAATCAAGTTCAAAAATATTTAGCAAAAGAATACATAGATACTATATTTTCTAATAGAAGAGCAATTACAAATAGAGTTTACGATGAAGATCCCGGTGAATCTTTTAGGTATGGAGGTCAAGCACCTCTTGTTGTTTCTGGTAAAAGCCATTTGGGAGAAGGTAAAAAAACTAGGTTACTCCCAACTCTTTTTAATGATCAAAATAAAATGATTCTTAGAGGTCAATTAATGTTACCTCATAAAGAAAAAGATACTAAATTATCTCAATTAGGGACTAAAGAAATTAGAATAGTACAAAATGAAAAGGTTTTAACTGTATCAGAATTTATTAATGAGGCTAAAGCATCCACAGAAATAAGCAAAGAAAGTATTGATGTTTTAGATGCATTTGAAGATCAAATAAAATCTGATGGTACTTTAGGTTCTGCTCATGAAATGATTAATACAATATCTGAAGAAACAGGAACTAGATATGAAGTAGGTGTAATCTCTAGAAGAAATCCAAGAACAAGACCAAACGATATTACATTATTAGGTTTAAGAGGATTTTTAGAAGAAAGTCAAGGATTGGGTGTAGAAATTAATAGTTTTGATGTTGCAAATGTTTATGAAGGTGATTATGATGCTGATAAAGTAGATTACTTTTTTGCTCACGATGATTATATGTTTGATTATATTAAAAGAAATCAAGCTTATTATGTCCAAGGCATTGATCCTTCTGAATTACAAAATTCTCCTACATTTACTTTTCAAATGGAAGCTTCAGATTCTAGGTCTTCTATTTTATCAAAAATTGGTAGTTCAATATCTTATAAACAAGGTATCGGTATTGTTCAAAAAACTCCTAGAAAAATAAATTATTTACAAAATTTAGGAAGCAATGAATATTTGTTTGACGATGCACAATCAGAAGCTTGGGAAGATGAGATAAGGATTAATCCAGAAACTAATGAAAAGATTGGCCCCTCATTGCTATATAAAAGTGGAGACAATCAATTTGTAACTGTTGATACTCAAACGTTAGCTTACTATCAAAGAGCTGGTTTAGAAATTCAATATATTTTAGATGGATCAGGGAAAATAAATAAAAATATAGCATCCGATATTTATAATTGGGCTGATAAATTCTTATTCCCAAAAAATTCAGAATCAATTTCTCCTAAAAAGGCAACGAGTACAGATATAAATGAAATTATAAAAAATGGTCAAACTCCAGATGGCAAAAGAGTTAGGATATTTCAAAAGTTTACATTAGACGAAGCAAGTGGCAAGTATAAAACATCAACTGAACTTAACAATGCTGACAAATTAATTATTAAAGAATTTTTAAATCAACAAAATAAGTTATTAAATGCATTCGGAGATCAAACTTATACGGAAGGTTCTCCTAGAAAATCTACTTTTTACGATTTATATAATGGGAGTAGAATATTTAGGGATTTTCACAAAGATGTATATAAAGGGTTAGAAAGGCAACTATTTTATAAAAAGAAACCATTATCTAGTAAGGATAAAAAGTATTTAAAAGGTTTATTAAACCCAGAAAGTGGATCATTTGAACCTATTGAAAGTAATATTAAAGAAATATATGATGGAGAAGGAGGTGGTTATTTAGATAGAATGGCTGTAGCAATTGCTAAAAGCGAATTTATGGAAGATAAAAAACAATCTAATCTTGATATAGAAACATATGTTGAAGTAGATAATTGGTTTAATAATATGTTGAATACGCCTTCAGATGATGATGGGAACTTTGAATCAATAAATAAAAAAGAAAGTGAAGAGTTTATTTTAGATGTAGAAGAAAAAATAATTGATTCTTCTATTGATAAAATCAGTAAAGGGATTGTTAAGGATACAAAAGAATTTAATTCTTATATAGCAACTATTAAAAGATTGTCTAATAAAAAGAAATTTATTGAAAAAAGTTCTTATGGATGGAGATGGAAAAAACATAAAATAGATGGATTAAATTTTGTAATAAATAAAATGCAAGAAAATGTTCAAAATAAATATAAACAAAATATTAAAAACATAAATCCTTTTGACTTAAAATACAAAAAATATATACCTATTGAAGATAGTAATCTAGTTAAATCTATTATTCACTCTAATTCTTTACATGCTTTTCTAAAGAAAAAACATAGTGGTTATGATAGTTGGACTCAAACTTTAGGAGTAGATACTGATGCTAGTAAAGACTTACAATCAATAAAAGATTTTAATGCAAAAGTTTTAGGTGGTAATACATTACTAGACGATATTATCCCAAATGGAAAAAGAACAATAATAACAGACAATAATATGTTTGACTATATACAACAGCATAGAACTGATATTAGTAACGTTTGGGAATTAAGGCAAAAATTCTTATTAAATAAAATAAACAAGCATGGTATAAATTTTTTATATGCCTATATGGAGCCTATTAGAGATAAAACTTCTATAGGTGTATTTAATAATAGAGCAATTTCTATTCCTTATAAAGAATCAAAAAGATATTCTCATGGTATTCAATTATTAACTTCTATGGCTCAGGGAAATGAGAAGTTATTTGATTCATTTGAAGGTGTTATGGTGAAAGATTATCAAAAAGAATCTGAAAGACATCTAATAGATATTCTTAATGCTAATGAACATTATAGAAAATTCTTTACTAAAGATGTTGAACTAATGGACTTAACAGATCCTTCTTATGATAATTATCCTTTAATGGGTTTTGATAAAAATACAGAAAATAGATTAAATACTAATATGGATTTTAGTTGGTCTGCTAAAATGCTATCATCAGATCCATTATCTACAATAAATAAATCTACAATAGAAGTATATAGAGATTTTGTTGAAGTATATACAGATAAAACTAATGAAGATTTTATTGAATTTACTACTAAATTAAATGATATTGACGAGTATTCTGCTAGAACGGATTATGTAAATCCTTTAAGATATATGGAAAAAAGGTTGTCTTTAGATGAATTATTTACAAAATTAAGTAAAGATAATGTATACGATGTTATTGGACAAGATGGAAAACCTAGTAATATGTTAGAAAATGATAAATATTTAAATAATAAATTTTTTAAATTCAAACCTAAATTAGTTAAAACTAATCAAAAGTTAATAAGTATGATGAAAGGAATGAGAGAGATGAAAAATGAATTAAATAGATCTGTTAGAGAAAATCCAGCGGGAGATTCTGGGCATGAAACTATTAGAACTATAAAGGAGATAGCAGATTGCCTGTAGATTGCAATACTATAAAAAATCCATTAACATCTAGGTTAATAAATGGAATAGAAGATTGGGCTAATAATCAAGAAACTCAAGATAATGTTAGAGCTCCTTATCAAGCTGCTATATCAATGTTTGAATCAAGATTTAATATTCCAATAGAAGCAGCTGCTTTATTAGGAAAAGATCAAACTAGGAACTTTTTAAGTACAGGAAGTATTGAAAGATTTAAACTTGACTTAAAAGAATATGTGGGTAGAGTAAAAAAAGGTTCTTTAACTGGATGGGAAGCAACAGAGAAGTTTTTAACTGGAACAATGTTAGGTAAAAAAGATCCTGTTTTAGCTGAAAGTTTAAAAGAAATAAGAGATATTGTAAATAATAATTCATTAAGAGAACAGCAAACAACTTCAGAATTTCTTAGTATTATAGAAGATATAAAAGTTTCTGGAGGTGTTGAATTTGGAACATTTACTGATAGAAAATTTAATAAAGCATTGAAAGAACATAGAAGACTTCAACTAGCACATATAAAAGCTTTAGACTCTACAGATAACGAATTAAGATTAAAGACAGAAAAAGAATTAAAAGACTTTGAACGTAATGGGAATGTAAGATCTTTTGTTGATTTTGTTAAAATTATTGAAAAAACTATGCCAGCTGCTATAAAGTTAAAATACGAAAATGAAAAAAAATTAGCAGATGATGGAGATAAAGAAGCGATTGATAGAGTTAAGAGATATGATTCAGGCGATTTGTTAGTAAAAATTTCACCAAAAGTTGATTCAGACAAAGAATATTTACGACAAGTAGGTGTTGACGAAAACTTAATAAGAGCAGTAACTAAATATAATGACTTAATGAATAAGTCTTATTCTACTTTAAAATTAGGTATAGACAAAAAAATAGATACTATTATTAAGAAAATAGAAAACAAACAAGGTTCTTTTGATTCTGTAGAAAAACTACAAGAATTAAAAGATAATTTAAAATCTAAGTTAATGCCTAAATATAAAGAAGATGGATACTTTCCTCATTTTACTAATGAATTAAATGCAAAATTTATGGACAAATTAATGCCATATTTTGATAAAATGGAAACTTCTCAAATTGATGGTAAGCATAAATCTAAAGACATTGACGATATAATTAGTGAGTTAAATGTTGCAATACCTTCTTTTGCTAAAGCTAGAACTCAAAATACTAACTATGATTATAACAGAAATTTTGTAGATGTTATTAGTACATATATTCAACAGGTAAATAAATTTAATACAAATGCTTTTTTAACTGATTCACATCTTAAATCATTAGATCTTGCTAGAAAAATGTATGGAGAACCTAAAGATTCGCAATACTCTGGTAAAATAGTAGACACAATTGAAAGTTTATATGGTTCTATGAATGGAGACGCAACAGTTAAAGGTTCAATGAATGAAATTAAAAAAGCTCTACTTTCTTATCAATTCATAAATAAATTAGGTTTTAGTCCTAGATCAGCAGCTAGAAACTATACTCAGGTATTAATGAATTTTGTAACATTTGGAAGTTCTAATATAATTCAATCAAGAAAATATTTAAAACAAAACGCTCTTGAATTTAATTTAGATGAATTTTTAAAAGATGCTAATTTGTATATGGATACTTCAGAAGCTGCTATAGAATCTGGAATAAATGTAAAAAGTGCTAATGAAATTAAGATTAGAAGAATGAATGAAAAAGGGGAAATAATTTATTCAGATGAAGGCAGTTTTGCATATAAAGGTTTAAAAGTATTTTCTTCTGGTTTATCTAAGATTGCACAAAAAAGTTCTTGGATGCATAGAACAGTTGAAAATTCTAATAGAAAATTTACAGCTAGTATTGCATTTGGGCAGATTAATAAAGTAATGGATGAAAGTGATAGGTTTGAAAGGTATCTTCAAAAGAAAATAGAAAGTGGAGAACTAAAAGGGACTGTTGCTAGTAATAAAAAAAGATATGCAAAAGCTTATGCTAAGAATATGGTTATATTAAATCATTTTGATTATGAATCATACGCTAAGGCTAAAGTAATGAAAGAAGGTGTAGGTCAGTTCTTATTTCAATTTCAACATTACGGAATGGAATTTTTAGAAAGAAATTACTCTGTAATGAGAGAAGCAAAATCAGATTTAAAATACGCTGAATCATTTAAAGATGCTAAAGGTGTTCATAAGTTTATGAATATGGGGTTTGCTTATTTTCTAGCACCTGCTTTAATTAGTTATATTAGTGGGTATAATCAAACTTTAGTAGAGCATACAGGAAAAGAAATCCTAGATGATCTATCTATGATATTATTTTCAGATCTTGACAATGAAGAAGATCGTGAAAAAATAAACAAACAATTCTTTGGAAAAGGTATTATTACTTCTAAGCTTGGCCCTACTGTTGGAACTATATTGGATATAGGTGTAATGACAGAGTTACTAAATGCTGATAATGAATATCTAGATAACTTAGCTTTTTCAATTGGTGAATCTACAAGTGATAGTAATATGGATATATCAATGCAACAATTAAAAATGATAAATCAAATGTTAGGGAGAACTGTTGATAGATATATACCTATGTATAGTAGAGGACATTTACCAGATGCTATTATGCAGGAAGTATTTACTGCTTACCCAAAAGGAAAAGATCCAAAAACAGGAGAAGATCAAAGGACTTTAATTAGAGACATATCTCCTTTTATAGAAAAAAACTATCCGCAATACTTTGATAAAATAAAAAAGAAAAAGAAATCTAAAAAAAGATATAAAAATCTTCCATTATCTTTAAGAAATTCTTTATTGTATTTAGAGAAAGAAGGCAAACGTTAGTAGTCTGCCTCCTTACTCCTAGTCAGCAAAGGAGATTATGCTGTAAATCTATCGCTTAGTTCTTGTTCTAATAAAGATTCTAACTTTTCTGTTGTTTCTTTTAATGCACTAGCCATTTTAAGTAAAAAAGTGTAGTCATTTTTTTCCACTGCTAATTCCATATTTTTATTTACTTTACCCATTACCATTACATAGGATTTAATTGTATTGTTTATCATTGCTCTTCTCCTTGTTCTGTGTACATTCCGTACATTGTTATTAATATAGCATCAGCATTCCATAAAGTGACTTTTTCAGATGTGTAATTACTTGCTATTTCTTTTAATTTATTTTTCCTATCTTTTTTAACTTTAGGAAGTTTCTCTCCTATTTTATTTTCCCAAAATTTCATCCATTTTTGTGGAGACACTTCTACTATTTGCTTTAAGTTTTTAGATGTATGTCCTATTTTTGAATGTAGCAAACCTAACCAAACTCCGTAGTTTACTCCAAACTTAAATAAAGAACTTCTTCCATCGTGAGGCATAGCATGAACTTTTTCTATGTATGCTACTATTTTTTCATCTGCATAAGCTGTTGTTACTATATTTAAACCTATATTCCTGTAACTTATTGATTCGTGGCACTTTTGAGATCTTACATCTATTTCTTTTGAATTAGTATAACTTAAAGCTCCACTAGCTCCGGGATCTATTCCAATTACTGTTATATTCATTGTGCATCCTTTCTGTGTGTATAGTTATGAGAACTTTTATAAGACTTTTTTCTATAAGGTTTGTAATATTGTTTTCTAATTTTGTATTTATCGCTTAGTATTTCACCTTTAAATAATTTAATTACTTTATTTACAATAGGGAATACTACTTTTTTTAAATTAGTATTGTAATACTTACTACAACCTTTGTTTAAAATCTTCTTAGGTATTGCTTTCGGGGATGTATTTTCGATTTCTTTAAACCAATAACATTGATTTTTGACTTCGTAGTAACACCCCCTACAGCTTTTATTATTATCTACCAAGAGTATCTTTTTCTGCTTCTTTGTGGTCGTTATAGAACTTGCATTTATTACCATTGAAACCCATAGGGTAAGTACCTATTTTACCATATCGACTTTTAGCAACAATAACTTCACTTTTGAATTGATTGTATTTTTCGCTATCAAAATTGTGTCCATAAAATACAAACATCGCAGCTTCAGCAGCTTGTTCAATTACACCTGATTCAGCATAATCACTCATTCTAGGTCTAGGATCAAATCGTTTTTCAATATCACGATTAAGTTGAGATACTAGCAATCCAGAACAATTCTCTTGTTTACATATCCACTTGTAATCATTGACAATCTTTTCTATTTCAAAACGTCTGTCTTTATTTTTCAATCCACTTTCGATTAATTGAATGTAGTCATCAATAACAACATCTGGTTTATGCTTTGTTATTTCTCTAATAGAATCATCTAGAGTTCTTATATCGTCATACGCAATTAAGTCTTTGTATTTTTCTCTTACATATTCAGATACACTTTCTAATGCTATTTGTTTCTTTTCATCTGTTATACCTGCTCTAATCATCGAGTAAGTAAGGTCTTGTGATTCCATTACAAATAACTTTTTCATAGTTTCTACATTACTCATCTCACGATTAAATAACATTACACTATAACCTTGTTCGATTAAACCTCTAACAATATTTAACATTAGAGTAGTTTTACCATGGCCTGGTCTTCCTCCAAGAACTGTTAATTCTTTACGAGTCATTCCACCTGCAAAGCTATCTAAGTTTCCAAGACCAAAATTAATTAAATTAGTCTCTTCCTTTACTGCTATTTTAGCTTCATCTACAACATCGGATATATCTTTTATTTTAGAAGGTTGTATGTTGCGTAATTCATTGATTAATCTATTGTGTTTTTCTAGAATGCTACCAACGTCTTTATAGTTTTTAAAACTAGCATTAAGTAAATCTTGAGCAGACTTAGCAGTCTCTCTTTGAATATACTTTTCCCAAACTATTTTAGCATAATGTTCTACTTTACTTTTGCTTACAATGGAATCTTGAAGATCAAGCAAGTAAATAGTATCTTTTTCTCCTGTCGATTCAAACATTTTATCACCAACAGTTATAACATCAATTGGTACTTTATTCTTGTATAACTCTTTCATTGCTTTGAACGTATTTAATGCATCTTTAGAATAAAAAGCATCATCGTTTCTTATCCAAGCCATAGCAATTTCCATTTCTATGTCTTTTCCAACGAGTATACAACCTAATATTCCATGTTCTGCTTCTATATTACATGGCATTACTTTTAATGAAGCAACACCTTCGTCTATTTCTTTCATATTATCTCCTTAGAATAAACCTATCTGATCATTAGGTTCATAGTTTATTATTAAGTATTCTTTTCTCTCTTTGTTTCTATTTTCGTCCGTAGCTCCCTGATATTTTAAAGTAATAGTTCTTACATCATACTCTTTATATAAATCAAAGACCTCTTCTCTGTGGTCGTAGGATACCATGAATTTACCACCATTATTATGTATTTTGTCAACTTTTTCTTTTAATCTAATATGGTCTTCAGCATTAAAATTATGTTGATAATAGTCTCCTTTATCTGTTGCTATGAAATAAGGTGGATCGAGATACCAAAAATCATTTTCTTTTGGTTTATACCTATCTATAAGATCTCCAAAGTCTAAGTTTTCTATTGTTGAACCTCCTATTTTTTTTCTTGAATACTCAAACTCTTTCATCCAATTCTTATTCCAATCTTTTACCATTGACATAGGTGTGTGAATTAACTTATTAAAACTATGTCTTATGCAATAAAAGTATTTAGCAGCTCTTAATGGATCTGGTATTTCTATGTGTTGCTTTTCTTTTATTTCTGCACGAAACCCGTCAAACAATTCTCTGGACTTAGGCAACCAATCTAAATAATAAACTAATTCATCTAATTTATGTATAACGCAATTATATAAATTAACTATATTATTATCTTTGTCATTTAAAACATTCCATTCAGCTTTTTCTTTTCTAAAAAACATTGATAATCCACCTGAGAATACTTCGAAATACCTATGGTGAGGAGGTATAAGAGGAACAAATTGTTTGCTCAACATATACTTCCCACCATAATAAGGTATTACAATAGGGCAATCGTACCAATCAAGAGACGGCAACTTGCGCCTCTTTGTAAGCTAGTTTCTTAATCTTAGGATACAATCTCTGTTCTAATCCATGAGTAGAATCAAGATTTCTATTCATATGATGTGTTAATACATTAGTACCTACATTTAATAAATCCCAAAAAGTTCTAGGTTTTTCAATGATAATTTTATCAGTAACTAAAGTATTTGCATAATCTGGAAACATTTTTATCATTTCAATTAAATGATTCTCTTGAAACTTTGTTTCTGCAAGTATCGGAAACTCTTCTTTAAATACAAGTTTTGTTTTATCGACAGTTTCTTCAATAACATTACTAATATCATTAAGGGAAATATTAGATTTAATATGTTTATTTTTGTATTTACTTGCAACAATTCCTACTATCATGCCATTAAGACATATTAACCTAAATGCTCCACCTAAAATATTTAACCCAACAGTTCCATTGTAACTATTCATAATATTAATTTCAGGAGTCATTTCATCTGTCTTAGACATTTTAACAACTTGTTTCGGGAAGTGCCAACTAAATTGTGTTTTAGCTCCACCTGCCAATACATTAACTGCTTTAGGTTCACCACCTAGTTTCTTAATAAGTGGCTCTGCTATATTCATAATAGTTTCGTTCTTTACAAGTTTATAACTATCTGTCATACAACTAAGGATTTTTCCATTATCTTCTCTCACTATAAATTTATAGCCACTTCTTTCATTTTTATCATGCGTTCCAAGATTGTGAGTAACAACATCTCTAAATATTGGTACTTCTTTTACTGAAAACATTGCGTCCTGTAACATATTACTCTCCTTTATTTTTATTTATTATTTCTTCCATTTTCTCTCTAAATATATCTACTGCTACTACCATTAATATCATACCAAAACCTATTAATAATACTGATATGCTAATTAAAAACATACTTCCTATCCACTCTGCTAATGTTAATATGACCATCATTTTTTCTCTCCTATTTTAATTTATAAACTCCCCTAACATAGAGCCAACCATTTGTCATCGATTTTTTTTATTAAATCAATTATTTAGGGGAGTTTAATTTATTTTATTATTGGTGGTGTAGATCCTAATCTTTTTCTTTCGTTTTCTACTATAGTATCGTGATTTTTATCTGAATTAGATATTACCGTTCTAAGATAAGCAAATCCTTTACCATGTTCAAAACTTCTTGAAGTGTAAAAAGTCTCTATACCATAATCTATTAATTGATCTCTGCATTCTTTAATACCATAAAGAAACTTATGAAATTCATATCTACTATCTGAAGGAACATTATTTATTATTAGTTTAGCAATTCTAGTTATTTGCTCTCTTGTTCTTCTGTTCCTTACTTTTAGCAAGTCTCTTATATCTAGGCTAATATTTCTACCAGACTTTGATTGGTATCCACACGCAGGACACTTATTCATTGTTACCTTTACAATCTTCACATTTCTCTCTCTTTTTTCCGTAAGTTGGAAAACTTTGATAATGCTTTACTACAAAAGATCCTCTTCTTTTTTGTTTTAGATTTCTCATGCTAGCTTTATCATACTCCCAACATCTTTTGCAAGAACTACAAAACTTTATTTTTTTGTCTGCTCTTCTCGCATCAGTATTACATCTATCAGACTCAAATAAATTAGGGTCATGAACTTTATTTATTAACCAATTCATACGTCCTCCTTATATTACTTTAACTTCTGTTGTGCATCCCCATCTATGCTTCCCTAAATAGAAAGGTCTATCTTCTTTATTGACTTGATTAACTTTAGTTACTAGAACAGATGTTGATACTTTTGTATGATTTAATATCACTGCTTGAGTATCTGATTGAGTTTTAATTAATTCTCCTATTTCTATATCTTTTATAAAAGTATATCCATCGCTACATTCTATAATAGGTTTATTAATCAGAGCAAGTTTCGCAAGTTTGTCCGCCATTTCTTTCTTTTTCTTCAATTTTGTTGCCATTTTCATCGTCTTCTCCTTTGTAAAACATATCTACTATTTTTTCTAATTCATCTATAAGATTATCAATACCATTAAAATGGTCTGATCCTTTGTACATTCTTAGTGCCATTAGCATTAACAAAGCTTCATTCTTACTATCAAAAGCTATTGCTGGTTGTTTAGTTTGTGTTCGTGTTTTTTTCATTTGTCTCTCCAGAGGGTGAGGGTGATGCCGAGAGAGAAGAGACAGGACATTGAAGATAATATTAACACCACCCTCGTCTCTAAATTACTGATTTATTATATATAAATACAAGTATTCTCTCTCGACAAATTACTTAATTAGAAAAGTTAGAATGGAACGTCATCATCTACTTCATCTTGAGATAATTCTTCTCCACCTTCCCATAAAACAATTTCTTTTGCTTTAAGAGTAGTTCTTTTCTCTTGTTGATCTAATGGAAGATCTTTGGTGTCTCTTGTTATATAACTATGTGTTTCTAAGTCTATAATAACAGGTTTACCTATAACGTCTTCTTCTTCTATTAGCACTAGTTTCTTTTTACCATCTGATTCTTCTAACTCAATACCAAGACCCTCTAGTAATTTAAAGTATCTACTATTTTTGTTTGCTGAAGATGTATCAGTAAAGATAAAGAAACCATTGTCATAGTATTTTTTACCCGGAAGATGGCTACATTTTATTTCTTCTTGGATTCCAGTCTCATCTGCAATAGGTATTCTACTACCATTCACATCTAATCTGTATTTATATCCATCCATTTCCCATAGTAATTGAGTTTCATCAGCAGCTTCATCTGCTAGTTGATAACACATATTAACTATAATTGCTTCTCCTGCTCTAGTATTTACTTCTTTAGTTGTCAAAGAAACAATATGAGCTGGGTATTTACCTTCTTCTGTCGGTATAAACTCAGGTTTGTTTGAAGGTTCAAATACTACATCTAGTTCTTTTGCCATTTTTAAACTCCTTTTGGTTTTGTTATTGTGTATTTTTCCATTAGTTTCTGATATTCAGCTTGAAACTCTTTCATTTCTCCAGTTGGTTTTATTTTACTACCACCACGAAAGTACAATCTAGGTGATACATAAACATCGTCTGATATTCTAAAGTATCTTTCTGTTGATCCTTTCTTTGTAGAAACATTACCAGATTTACTTAGAGCTTTTTCTGCTGTTTTAGATAATTGACCAGATTCTCTTAATCTTTTCAAATCATCTTGTTTTATTTTTCCCATTTTATTCTCCTTTATCCTTTAAAGAATCTCTTTCTCTTGTTAGTTTAGACAAAGAACCATTGTAGTTTGCAGTATTTAGAACTTGGTCTTTTATCAAACCATGTATCTTTGTCATTTTATCTTCGCTTATTTCAGATGCAACTAAAAGTATTTCTTGTTTTTGGTCATCAGATAGTTCAAGATCTTCTATTTGATTTCTGTAAACATCATCTGCAATATTCATATACATATTAAATGCTTTCTTAATACAATCTGTATTAGCTGCTTTAACATCATTACCAATATCAACAAACTCCCCTGTCGCTCTTTTTGTTTGAAGTCTATGAGCAGCTACCATATCACCAGTTCTCCAAATACCTTCATCATACCATTTCAAACGACCATGAACAACGTAAGCTGCTCCACTTAGGTTTTCTGATTTATGTATTTCCCAAGACCATCCGGGGAACTCTTTGTCTGCTATTTCTCTCATGTATGAATACTCTACATAATCTGTTCCAGCCCTTTGTTTAATAAAAGGTTTTGGAGTTTTCATAAATGATACTTTTTTATGTTTTATTGTTATTGCTTTTCTAATATCCTCTACGTTAGACAGGGATACCTGATCTGTAATAACAGTTGTATTGTTTTCCATTTGTTTTCCTTGTTATTTTTTTAATAGTGATGGACAAATACTACTAAATTGACAATATCTACATTCCCAATCTTCAAAAGGAACACCATAAGAAATACCAGCTTCAAGAAGATCAGAGTTTTCAAAGTCTTCACCTGCGTCTGTTAGTATTTCATTTAGTTCTTTCCAATAAGATTCAGCATTTTTTATGTATTCATTGCTTACAATTTGCTCTCTCATTAAAGAAGTATTTTTGTTGTACCATATTAGAAACATATTTATTCTAACATCCTCGCCAAACTCTTCTTTGATTGCTAGAGCATAACTACCTAATTGTAACTTATAGTTAGTATCTGTTGTTGCGACTCGGTTTTCTTTCCGGCCAAACTTTGTTGTCCATTTGTAAGCTGCAACTGTTTTGAAATCGTAAAGATTAAACTCAGTTACTTCCCCATCTGTAAACAAAGCTTCTCCAACATCGTAAGTACCTACTAAATTATACTCTGGAACAGATACTTTTTGTTCTGAATATAATTGTACGGCATTTGTTGGTTGAAGTCTTTCTTGTTCTTCTTGTATTATCTCGTTTCTCCAATTGACTGCTTCTTCTATATCACTATGTGTAATAGTTCCAAGTCTAAGTAGTCTTAAGGATTTATCATCCATTTCTTTTTTATCATACCCGAAGAAGTTATACATTTGTTTTCTATAACAACTTCCAGCAGAGGACGCATGAAACTCTTCAGAGTCTCTTGCTCTTTGTTTATTTAGATGACTAAGATAATCTGTGTATACTTTGATTAGATCCATATTCTCTCCCTATGGTTACTTAAATTTAATAATATCAATACTTAGAGTCAATCAAAAATGTAAGAGTGTCCGGCTTTTATCTACGCATCGTAAATCTCACACACTCGGTTTTATTAGTGTTAGCTTCAACTCTTACATTTTATCCACATACCAATTACTTTAACTTACTTTCTAACCATCTAACGAATCCAAAAGTATGGTTAATTCCTTTAGCTCCAATGTTAAATTGAGTTAACTCACTTGATCCCCAAAGTTCTGAAGGTCTAAAATACTCTGGGTCGTACAAGGTTGTCATTTTCCAATCATACAAAGTAACAATTTCATCTGTTTTATTGTTTCTGAAGTAATAATCTCTAGACACTTTATATCCATCTGATTCATTTCCAGATCCAAATACAGAATCTATAAGAGCAGGAATTAATTTACATACTCTTTGAAGACTTGATCCTGTTATATCTTCATTAGTTATTTCTTCTTCTTGAGCATCGATAAGATAAAAAGGTTCATTATTCATTGCTTTCTCCTTTTTTATTGTTCATTTACTAAATACCAATACTTTTCTCCACAATCATCATCCCATGCACTAACTTCTGATAAGAAAAGATCTCCATGTAAATGACAATAATGTACATCTTCTACATCTATTCGTTTGTAATACCCTATTCTAAGAACTCTTGTCCCATCTAAAGTAGAAGTAAACTTTATTTTCTTATATCCTTTTATCATTAATAGTAATTTGATTTTATCTTCCATGTGATATATAGAATCTTTTACAAGTTCTGCATTTTCATCATCACTATTAATAGGAATAACTGGAGAAACGAGTCTTTTTGTTATTGAGCATTTTCTTTTTTCAACTGTTTTTAGGAATCCATCTTTCTTTAATCCATTTACTCTTCCACTTACAGCATTTATATCAAAACCAGTAAGAGATGAAATTTCTCTCAACGAAATACCATTGAATATATTTTCAACTCTATCACAATGAGATTTCACAACGTATAATATCTTATCTCTTTGTGTTTTCATTGTTCCTTCTTCATTAATTTCTTTGTATGCGACTTTACTTGTTGTTGCTATCATTATTTTTCTCCTCTTTTTTCATTGCTTCTTTATGATTTATTTTGTTTAACAAATTTGATTTCATTAAAGCAGAACTAAAAAATACATCGATAAGCTTCATCATTCTTCTGTAGGCAACTCCTTTATATTCTAAATTGCCTCTGTTGTATGACGATATATACGAATTAACAACTACCATTTTCTTTGAATTATACATATTGATTTCCTCTTTTATTTTTCCTTGTTTGTGTTTATTCATCCAGTAATTAACATCTTCTTGAGTGCCTACTTCTTCAAGTAAACCTTTTTGATCATTATTTTCACATAAATAATCTATAAATCCTATTTTACTCATAATGTTCTCCTTTGTTTTTTAACCATTCATTTCCATACATTCATCATCCCAATCTATCATCTCTTGTAAAGCAGAATTTGTTACTTTAAGACTTTGAATTTCAGCATCTAGTACAATAATTGTTTGTTCTAGACTTCCAAACTTCTTCACAAAACGATTAATTGTATCTTGTTTGTACTTAGACCAATTGAACTCTTTACTTTCTATTTCTTTTAAATTATTAAACAACATCGTTAATCTCATTAATTTCGTCTACTAATCCTACAGCTTCATCTTGCAATGAATTAGCACGATAAAACAAATCATTTATCTTATCTACATACTTTTCATTTTGTTTGTTTAATCTTTTTAGTTCTTCTGCAATGTTAGCATAAGAAATAATTTTACTTCCATTAACTTTTTGACCTAAGTCTTTAACTAATTGATCTTTCGATCTACTTTCTGATTCCCAATTAATTATATCTTTATATATATCACTTGATTCTTTAACCATAATTTATTCCTCTTTTGTTTGATTTTTTGTTTCGTCTAATTGATCTTCTATTTCTTTCAAGCATTCACTATATCCAATATAATAACCT
>Ga0208643_1000355_pt1 | contig 31325 bp, 49 predicted proteins | sample VirMetDEL_Nov_12_FD_184516 | JGI IMG/M metagenome (GOLD analysis project Ga0208643, IMG submission 184516) | Aqueous microbial communities from the Delaware River and Bay under freshwater to marine salinity gradient to study organic matter... | ecosystem: Environmental > Aquatic > Marine >...
CCACTGTGTCAGTAAAGTTGCCCACAGTAATCAGCACCCGCTGACCAGCAGAAGGTGACGCAGGTAGAGTGATAGTTCTACCAGCCGCACTAACATAGACATGAGTATTAGCTGTGGCTGTAATAGAGGACGCTGTGCTGACTGTGGTGATGCCTACGGTTATGGGGTCAGAAGCAATGACACCTGCTTTTACTTTTGTTAAAGCCATTAGCCCACCTCTGGTCTTGTGTCTGGGAAGTCGTCAGTAGCTGGCCAGTCTCGTAGGGCTTGGCGATAAGCTAGGATAGCCTCAGCGTTAGGGTAGTCGGATACTGTGGCTGCTATGTCAGTGCGAGTTAGTTCGCCATCACGCCACTGACGGGCATCTTCCTCTATCTCAGCGGTAGTTGGCTCAACAGCCTCATTGACCATCTTATCTTCATACCAACCATCATACTGAAACCTAGTCAGGCCGTTGTCTAATACTGTTTCACTTATTGGGGTAGTCATTATTTTCTCCTTAGCTATCTAGCCGAACTAAACAGCCTGCTTGTCTTGAATCAGCATGTGTAGTCCCTACGCTTGACGCAACAGTAATAGTTAAGCTGTTTTCAAAACGCACACAGGCTGCGGGATTAACAAGAGGCGCGTTGACATTTGGCCACAACTGTTTAGGGTAGTAACCAGCACCCCCTGAATAATCAACAGTCATGTTATCTGGGTTTCCTACTGGTGCGCTTGAAGTACCAGCGTCCATTGCGGATTGAGGGGGAATCATTGAATAACCAACACTTAAAGATTGACCTAAAGTTATTGCTGAAGGTAAACCTAAGTAACCTCTTATGTAGTAACTCCCTGCCGCTGGAGCTAAAGTTACTGTTGTTGCTACTCCGTCTACAGTAACTATAAAAGTAGTAACTAAATTAGCAGTGCCGTTTGGCGCAGCTCCTCCAAAAGCATATATTAAAGACCCCCCTTTACCGCTAACGCTGTAGATAGTCCTGTGTGTGTTCGCTACAGAATTAGTGTCTGTAAATGCAGTTAACGTCTTAGTGTTATAATAATAGGTACCATATGCTCTAAAAGCATTATTTGCCCAAACACCTACACTTTGAAAATCAGCATTAAATCTTGGCATCTTTGCTGGGTCGCGATTTAAACTGTCTCTACTTCCTATTACTGCCATGTCTATAACCTCTTAAATAGTTGTCCAGCCAATGGTGCTATCCACGTAGACCATCTGTGCTGCGTTATTCTGTGGCAGTTGAGCATCTCCAGCTACCGAATTAATATTTGAGCCGTTACGTCCTACAGTAATTAATGCTGCCCCTACGTTCTTAACAGTAACAACATCACCTGCTGATGGACTAGCTGGGAGTGTGAGAGTAAACGCAGTAGTGGCATGATTGCCTACAATTTGATCGCCAGACAACATAGTGTAGTTGGCAGTCTTAACCAGCCAATCGTTATACAATCCGCCAACTGTGGCAAAAGACAAAGTGCCTGAACCGTTAGTTATAAGTGCTTGTCCTGTGCTGCCGTCAGTGACAGCAAGTTTTGCAATGTTTACAGCGTTGTCTACAATCTTTGCCGTAGTGACTGTGTTGTCTGCTGGAGTACCTATCTCAGTGACTGCAATAGCCGCTACCATAATCTCAATGGCTGCTCCGTTCGCAGGAGCTTCAGAGAAAGTAACTACAGCGGGATTGCCAGATACTGCATACGTTGCCTTGTTTTGATACACGCCATCAATATAGACAAGCGTGTTGTTTTCAATTGCTGCGCCAGAGAGTGAGAAGGTTACGTCAGAGCCGTCACCAGTAAAGCTGTTGAGCAGGAGGTCAGCAGCACCGCCACCAATCTCGCCCCACTCTGTGGTATAGCCTTCAAACTTACCTTCAGTAGTGTTATAGCGGAACATCCCCGCTGCTGGAGAGCCTTCACGCTGCCCTGTAGTACCTGCGGCAACTTTCAAAGAGCCGGTATTATTAAGTACAAGCGCACCAGTCATTGTGCCGCCAGATTTAGGCAAAGCGTTATCAGCTAAAGTGCCTTGTGCTGCGGTAGCGTAATCGGAAGAATCAAAAGCCTTTACTTGAGCGAGGTTAGCTACTTCGCTGTCCATCAACGCACCAGCGGCTGTTACGTTGGCTGTGTCTGTTACGTCTGCCCCAGCTTCAATGCCATCTAGCTTTGCACCGTCTGTAGCGACATCACGCCCATCAAACGTGCTGCTGGTAGTAACTGCGCCCGTCAATGCTCCACCCGATAGTGGCAAAGCAATATTTGTAACGCTAGTGCTAAAGTCTGCGCTGACAGCCTGATTGCTGCCGTTTCCTAAGAAAAAGTTGCCATCATTAAGATTAGGCGTGGCGTTTGTGCGACCAGCACCGCTAACCTTGATGCTGCCGCTTGATGCGTGTGACTTTGTTACTTTAGCGATTTTCTGCAACAACGCAGATTCGCCAGTAGGTGCAGTAGTAGTTAGGGTGCCTGTAGCCGAGACAAAAAGCTCATCGCCCTCGCTAAAACTAGAGGTATCTAGCCCCTGCAAGGTGCCAAAAGTGACGACAGAGCAAGCAGCGTTAGCGTTTACTGTCGCATCAACAAGACCAAAGCATGGCATTTTACTAGCGTCATCAGCATCTGCCTTACTAACTATGGTGGTATTTCCGCTAATGCCCGATATGTAAACTGGATCGCCTTTGGTCAGTGCCTCGCCAGCCTGACCTTTAAACAATATTGCGCCAGTCAGGTCACCGTTGAATCCTGTAGCCTCTACCTCGCCAGTAAAGGTAGCGCCCGACAATGCCGCATAGCCTGACAAATCTGGTGGGGTATAGGTGAACACCCCAGAAGAATATGCCAGTGCAGCAGTGCCTACGCTATTTGTAGTTACACTTAAATCACCATCTTCGAGTTTGTCTGTGTTGAGATTGGTAAAGTTGCTGTCAATCTCATTATTTGTCAGGGGCGAGCCTTTGCCTGCCCGTGTTACTATTGTAGACATCGGTAGCCCCTTCTAAATTAAGATGCAGTTAAGGTAATAGTCCAAGTGATAGACATACTATCGGACGCGCCCTTATTTACCACGCTAAATACTGTACGGCAAAGCATATCACCACTAGAAGAAGCATTGAAAATGCCAGCCTCTGTAACCGCACCAGTGCCTTCTCCAGCCTCAAAGCTAGATACATATGTAACGGTGTTGGTTGAAACAGTAGTGCTGTCTAACGCTTCTCTGGATCCTAGTATTGATACCAGATCAGTCTGACCAGCAGCAGCGGCAGTTGTGCCAGAGCCGACAGCCATGTGCGACATAGCGCCCTGAGTAGTGTCTTTCATGCGGCTGACAATGTAATTCAGGCCATCGTCTACCACTAAGTTGTGAATTTCGCGGGTATCTTTTACAGTGCCATCTTCGCCTTTAACAACGATTGCCACATCACCGCGCAGTTTTAAGTTATCGTTAACCATTTGAACCTCTTAAAAGTTGCGGATGAAGCCGCAATATTCTTCTGCAAAATAATCTTCAAGCGCATAGGTCTGAGTTGTTAAGTTCCCAGAGTCTGACGCTGAAGGCGTTTCGGTTATTCCTTTACCCGCTAAGTTTACTATGGAATCGGTAATCAATCCAAGTTCCGTCCGCGTCTTGACGAAATCCATCGTCTGATCATCCTCAACAGAGGATTCTCCATCAAGGTCATCGGTGCCATATAAAATGTCGGTGATCACCTTAAAGAAGTCTTTTTTATCTATCTGATCGGCAGCGCCTGACGCATCGCTAGGGGCCAAGCCGAAACCAATAACACTAGAATCTGCAAATGCGCCACTGTCTGACAACGACTGTATCAATGCGACTACAACAGTTATCGAATCTGTAAAGCCTGCTGCGTCTGATCTTGAGGTTGTTAAACCTAAATTTGCTGCATCACTGGCACTTGCAGCGTCAGCATGATCGCGCACATAGGCCAGCACAAATGACAGTGCGTCAGTTGCTCCCGATGTATCTGCAAGACCTTTGGTGAAGTCGAAAAACTCATCATCAGTCAGCGTGCCGCTGTCTGTTAGGTCAACACCGAAAAACAAAAGCACAGTAATTACATCTGTCAAAGACGCAGAGTCGCTTTCCGTCGATGTAAAATCTAATGCGGCTAAATCACTAACCGCTGGATTTTCTGACTTGGCTAAAATAGCAGACAAAGCAGCAGCATCAGCAACGCTGCCTGCGTCAGCAAGCTCTTTCAAAGCCTCTATGACAGCCTGATCTGCGGCAGTGCCGCTATCAGCTAAACCTTTGGTCGATGCCAATGTTGTGCTGTCTGCAACACCTGCCGAGTCAGATGGCGACTTGCCTAATGCACGCGCAACGGAATCCACAATAGCTGCTGCATCTGTGAAAGCCTTGCTAAATAGTTGACCAACAATAAAAGCGCCAACCTCTACTGCCGCTATTGCTCTAAGGCTAACAACCTGTGCCGCAGCTTTTAACGCAGACAGCTTCGCTATAGCTCGCCTAAGTGCAAACTTAGCGTCAGCCATCTTAGAAATCAGCCCTGAGCTTGAAGTTTAAAAGCTCGTAGATTGTCTCGACTGTCCCCGAAGGGTAAGTAATCTCAATCTCGCCCTCGTAGTAGCCAGAATCAAGGTCTAAATCTGTCGCTCCAAAACTAAACAACACTATGCCCTTTGCGTAATTTGTATTAGGGTTATTTACACCGCTAAGAGTAAACAGGGTTGTAGTGCCGCCTTTTTTGCGAAATTTCAAAACCAAAGTGCAGCCAGTTAAATCAACGATAGATCCGTCATCTTCTCTAGTGATCGTCGCCTTTACCTGTGGCGCATTGTCATCTTTTACTAAGTAAAAAGTCATCTTATGCCTCTAGGGGTCTACGAACCCATACTTAATCATGCCTTCGCCATGATCTGCCTGAATAAAAAGTGTGTAAATGTCATCTCTTGAGCGAAGAGTAATATTTAATGCCTCTAATGCGGTGTTAGCATCAACAGGACTATTGTATGTACCTGTCACGGTATCATCGCCATCGAGAGTAGTATAACCGATTTCTATCAAGATACGTTCTCCATTGTTCCGCTATACTTCATCAGCTTTGCAGTTACATTTGTTATGTTAGTAGTACCAACTATTTCCGGCCTAAATTCCGTTGTAGTAGTAGACTCGCCATATGTTTTAGCAATGTTGTGTCTTACAGTCTGCGTAGTTCCCGCTGGAACGTGTATGCGAATATCATCAAGAGAAGCTGGATCAACATAAGTATTTACACCAGCAAATCTGTAAGGGTTGAAATATAAAGTATCACCTGTAGCAAATGGACTAGATAAAGCTGATACCATAATATATGTTCTATTTAGAGCAGTATGGTAAAACACTGAATTGATATTGCCATTGCTGGTTCCGCTAGAATTATTTGCAACACCCCCAGTATTATCTAAGGCAGAAAGGTAATTGCCAGATAGGTATATCCACCAGTTATACGGGAAGGGATTGCTAGACAAAGTAACGCCACCTGCTGATCCAACTTGTACACCTGTTGCGCTTTTGCTTTTAACCTGCAATCCGAACTGAAACTCTACCTGATAATCTGTCCCTGAGCTATTGATTACAACAAAATCAAAATCCATGTCTATACGCTGGCGCTTGCTAATGCTTAAAGATGGCGCGGGGATATAGAATTGCTGCGTAAATGCTGCTGTAGAGGTAATGGTGGTATTAACATATACACTGGTCGGGTAAAGCTCTGACACATCGCCTGAGAGCTTATCTACTGTAATACTAGATGCCTGTATCTCAGCGGCAGTTAAAGTGTTTGTAGCAATTTGTGCGGCAGTAATAGTTCTGGCTTCTATTTCATTAGCCGTTATAGTCCCTGCTTCTAGCTTATTGCCAGTAATTGTGCCTGCTAAAATAGACACTGCTGTCACAGCATTTGCCGCAATCGAGTCGCCATTAACAGCATCAGTTGCTATCAGCGCATTAGTTATAGCGTCATTGTCGATGTTAGGCGTATCAATAATGCCGACTTCTAAATTACCGCCACTGTATTTAACGGTTGTTCCATCAATGTTAGTTGCTGTGATCGTTCCTGTAATTGTTGCGCTAGTGGCTGTGATTGCGCCAGCAGGGGTTACTCTGAACGGTGCGCTGCCGAATGTTGCGTTGCCTAAGTAAATTCCGTTGGTGTCCGCTTTAAATATGCTTGTGCCAGTGCCAATCTTTACGGTTACGCCATCAATAGATCCAGCGGTAATCGTACCTATATCAGCACTAATAGCGGCTAGATTAGCTACATCAATTTTTACAGCAGTAACTGCGTTAGCTGCGATAGAATCAGAATTAACTGCATCTGTATCAATAAGCCTATTAGTAATTGCATCGTCTGCAATTTTTATCGTATCGATACTACCATCAGGAATAGTCGCTGCTGGTGCTGCTGTTGTAGTTGCGCTGACTACGCCACTAAACGCAGACTGGTTGCCTGTAAAGTCTACGGCCTTCACCTTGTAGTAATAGGTAGTTGTAGTGCTTAGTCCTACCTTAACAAATGAAGTGCCAGAGCTTTTGCCGACTAAAGAATATGTACCGCTAGATGATGTAGATTGATAAACATCTACATGGCTAAAGTCAGCGGCAGTAGGATTCGTCCAGTTGACAGATATAGCCTCAAACTGGCCTGTAGCTGATACACTGCTAGGTACACTTGGCGCAGTGGTATCAGTCGCTGCTGTCGGTGAAGCTGCTACATAAGAAGAAGAGACACCAATCTCATTGATAGCTTTAACCCTGACGTTGTAGGTCTGGCCATTCTGTAGTGTAGTAATTACAGCAGGGCTAGACTTAGTTGTCATAGAGTAATAGTTAGACGCACTAGCCAGCTTCCACTCAACCACATAATGATCGGTAAAGGCATCGTCAGCATTAGTCCACGCCACGTTAAACTCTGCGTTAAATGTGCCGTCAGAGTTTAAAAAGCTGTCACCCGTTACGCTGAGATTAGTAGGCGCAGCAGCAGTTAGCCCGTCATATAACGCAACCTCACCAGCGCCAAGATAGACTTCCTCGTCTGAGGCAGTCCAGTCCCAGATAGATGCCGCAGTCTCAATAGCATCTACATTTACTACAATCTGGCCATCTGCAAAGTCTAAGTTATATCCAACAACCTCAAACACCTTATTGGAATAACCCAGTCGAGCATTCGTTACATTGATATTGTCGCCAATCTTAAACCGTAAAGCACTAAGGTTGCAGGGTATGGTTATTGCTTCTTGCTGGCGGCTACGGAACAAGGCCAGCTTTGCTATCCGTTGTGCGCGAATATTATTAACCGTGAAAGGTAACGGCATATCTAAATAGATTGGATCGCCATCTTCAGCCACAAAAGTGCTAGATAGCTGTGCAGGGTAGTCGGCAAGAATAAAGTTATCATCCTCGGATAAAAACACGCCTTTTACGCCATTGTAAGCATTACGCCTAGACTGCTTGGTCTGGATGCTTATATCACCAACAGCGACCGATTCATCTACGCTGTAGGTAGGGGCCACATATTCGCCTGCATATATCTCAAACTTACCTGCCGAGAAAACAAGCCGCCCAATCATAGAACCGAGCATCGAGTCTAAGTTGCCTTTTATAGAGCCAGCAGTATCTACAACGCCATCTAATTGATATCGCTTTTGAGTCCCACCAGCAGCAAGGGTTACCGTTTCTTCACAGACAGTTGCAGCAGCAGTAATGCTAGACGTTAAGATATTTCCTACAGTCTCACCCAGACCGTATTTAGTGTCTCGCAAGTAATCATAAACGCACAAGGCTGGATTTTGGGACCACTCAGTAACACTGGTAGCAGGATTTAAAACCTTTTTCCCGCGAACTACAGTTGAGATATTAGGCAAGCCATTAGCAAACTGATCAACGTCATAGGTCAGCCTGACCACCATATAGGCTGTGTCTAGCAACTTATGATCTGATGTCCATTTAGTTGACGCTGCGTTTAAACCTGCATCGGCTGTAGTCTGATCTCCCTTGTGAAAACCTATGCTTACATAGTTGCCCCAAGTCCCAACAAAACTACCATCCCATATTTTAACATCGTTAAACCAGACTTCCTCGAAGGCATCAATCTCATGCCCAGCTACAGCGATAACCAACCATAGGTATTTATTGTCAGTGCCTGTTGACTCAAGGTAAACGATATTCCCGCCTACTCTAGCTCGGCCATAGACTATCTTGCGCGATTGTGCAGCTTCTCTTGTTGTTATTGACCTGCCTTCCATAGCAGCCCCTAAATCAATGCTTGGCATTAGGGCTTGAGAAACTAAAGATAAACCAGCACCAATAGCAAAGGCTATCGCAACTTGGCTGAATGTTATTGCGGCAAACCCTATAGTTGCAGCAGCTCCTGCCGCGCTTACCAAACCTGCTATTACTACTGTAGCCATTCTATTCGCCTAAAAAACACTTGTGATAAACGCGCTCTAAAAGATTAAAGCCCATTCGTTGCATTAGCCCGTCAAAAGGAAAATCCACCTTCATGTTTAGGGTCATTAATGAAGCGCCATTTTCTTTGCAGTGCGCCTCAGCAAACTTTATTAGCTCTGCCCCTGTAGTGCTTTTCCTATACTCAGGCTTTACATAAATTACATCAGTAGAAGCAAAAATATGATCTTTGTGGTGAATGCTTTTTGATACCATAACCACACAGTAACCAACTAGCTCGCCACCTTCCCTAGCAGTAAATATGTGCAATATGCCCATCTGATCTAGCAAAGCGTATTCTTTCCAGTCTGGGTCGAGTGGTATTGTATCTTGGTTTGGCTCAGTCTCTGCCCAATGTTTATCAAGCAGTGGCTTTATATCTTCTTTGACATTAGCCATGCATTCATGCGCAATCTTTATCATCTGCCAATCCTCATTCCTCCACCACCACGCCCAGTATAGGTAGGATTCGATGCAGGTGAAGCTCTGCCCCAGATAATTTCTTTTTCTACTATTGCCGTTACAAACTCAAAGCCTTTGTCGGTAGGGTGATCGATCTTCTGATCTTCTGCGGTGTAGCGTCTGACCTTTGCCCTTTCAAATGCAATTAATTTATTTTCGCAAGCAATAGATATAGTAGATGTCTCGCCTGATTCAGCGATAGTCATAGTATCCATAAAGCCAGCAAATATCACAGTCGGATCAGCCACTAGATCGCCAGAAGCATCAAACGCGCCAAGCATTACAGTTATGGGCCTGCCCTGATATTCGTGATCTTTAGCTATCACCACCAAAGATGATTTAACGCCTGTTAGGGTTACGTTAATACCACTGGCCTGCATATCAGATGTCTCAGTGACTGGGCTAATTCCTAACAAGTCACCAACGCCAGTATAAGTCTCACTGTCATAGGTAAGATCGCCAACACCTGACCATAGGTTTAATTCGTTAGGCGTTTCGCCTGAATCAAATACCATACGCACAAGGAATATAGGGCGAACGACATCAGCAGTTGATACTGCCTGCATTGCACTAGATAAAGCCCTACTCATAATGCTTCAACCATAGCAAAGCTAAAGCCCTGCAAGCTGGCCTCATTGGTAGACCACGAAACCTCATTGGAGGCCATGCGCCAAAGGCTCTTAGGCTGTGTGAAGTCTAGCGCCTGACCTGTAGCTATTGCCTCGCGTAATGGCGGTTGAAACTCTAAAGTACCAGCGCCTGATGACTTGTCTGCTGTAACCAAGTATAGATAGCTGCCTAGCTGAAAGTATGTTCCTGCCGATACCGCTGTGCTGCCTCCAGAGGTTGTCAGGGTCTCTGCCCTGATAGCAGTGGTGCCGCTTGTAGTCACATTGGCTGTATCTGTATGCAGTGGGTTACCGAAAGTAAATGTACCTTCACGCCCTTTGAGTCCAATGATAAATGCTTCGACTGATCTTGCCTCTGCATAGGTTAAAGGCGGCAAAGCAACCTCTGCCTCCCACCTTGCGCCCTGATGCGTATAGACCTGAGTATCTAAAGTAAACGGAGATTCAGCAACAGCCACAACACGCTTTAGGCGCATTGACATATTCTGTATGCCGACATTGGGAAAAGATAAAGGCATCTATTATGCTCCGACCATTGCTCTTGAGAAGTTACCACCACGCACCCTAGCGTCTGCTACAGCGCCTTTAGCTGCTTGCGCTATCTGTGGCATCAGTCCAATTATCTCGGCTCTAACAGTGCTTTGGATGCCTGTGGTGACGTTTATGGTTTGGTTAACTACAACACCTGAGCCACCGCCTAACTTGTTATTAGGAATTATCGCACCATTTTGATTAGGAACAAAAACTTCTTGGCCTCGCTCTCCAACCAATGTTGGCTGGCCTCTATTCACAGAGCCGCCAATAGCTGCGGTAGCAGAATAGTCTTGACCCATACCAATTCCACCCCCAGCCGTCATCCCAGAGCCAGTTGAGCCTGTGCCTCCAGTACCAAAAGAGCTAGTAATAAAACCAAATGCCGCATCAACAATGTATTTCTGGATTAGCATTTTAATTAAGCTGTCAACAACGCTTTTGGCCATTGACTTTATAGCATCGGCAAAGTTAGCTGCACCTGTTATCCCAGCGGTCAGAGAGTCTGTTAAACCATCTAGTCCCTGCTTGGTAAGGTTCTGTATATTGGTTGTCATGTCAGGAATGCTGTCACTCCATGACTTGAAGCCAAGTTCTATGTCGTTTAACGCTGGAACAATAGCGGCTGGCACTGTACTAGCAGTGGCTTTAAAGTTTTCTAAGCTGGCTATTGCTAAATCAATTTCTTTGCCAAACCCAGAAAGAAAATCAACTTCACTAATGTCGGCAGCTGCTTCTGCATCCTGAGCCTCATGGTAAAGTTCAAGTAACTTTTTGCGCCTCTCCATCAACTTATCTGTTGCGGCTAACTGAGCATCGACAGACATATTGGTAGTATTTTTAACGCCTTCAATTTGCTTATCTAGCTTATCAAGATCGGCTCTGTATTCTTTACTGCTTTGCAGCCCAACATTAAACGTGTCTTTTAGCTGATTTTTTAGTTCTATGGAGCCTTTGTAGACTCTTATAAATCCGTTGGCTAACTCTTGAAACCCGACAACTGCTAGTTTAATTCCTTTAAGCAGGTCAATCGCCAATGATCTAGCAAATGCCTCAATCCCGCCCTTAGCCTCTATAGATCGCTGTAGGAAGCCCGTGAATCTTTCTACCATCATTTCTATAGCAGGGGCAAAGGCTGCTACCGTTTGATCAGTAACGCCTTTAAACAAGCTCTTGAGCTTAGTCAGAGAGTCAACTGTATCTTCGACACCTTTAGCGGCAGTGCTAGACATGGTAAGGCCAAGCACTTTCGCTTCACCTAGCATTTCTTTCAGACCATCGCTTCCCTGAGACAAGGTATTTACAAGGGCTGCACCCTCGGAGTCAAACAGCTTAAACGCTAAACGCAGTCGGTCTGATTCTGATTTAACATCTTGGAACGCATCAGCCAAAACAATCATGCGTTCATCAAGCGGCATTCTGTTTAGTTCTTGGGCATTTATACCCAGTTCCTTAATTGCGCCTTTAGCCTCACCCATGCCCTGCGCTGCTTCGGCAGTTCTACGGGTAAACCTTTGCAGGGCCATATCCATCGTTTGAGTAGCCACGCCAGTAAGGTCAGCCGCATATCTTAATGCGCCCAAAGCCTCAGTTGTTGTGCCTATTTTTGCAGCGGTCTTTGCTAGGGAGTCTGTAGCGTTTAGGGATGATCTAACTAACAAACCAAAACCAGCAGCACCAGCAACGCCAACCAGTGCAGTTCTTAGGCTAAACACAGAGCCAGCTATTGCCTTCAATCCATTAGCAGCAGAACCAAAACCTTTCTTGGTTTTATCAAATGCCCTAATCGTGATGTTTACATTTTCAGCCATTGTTCTCGCTCATTATCTGGAAGTAGGCCAACCACTCGTTAAAGTGACTGACAGGCATTTGCTCTGCTTCTTCTATGCTCATGTGAAGGCGGTCAGCCAAGGAAAGCAGATTCATCCTCGACTGATCGCTTCTCAGTTTCCCTCAGCCGCCTCTACTGACTCGATCTGTGCAAACATCTGATTAGCGATTTCACTAATTACGTTAGTTTCTTCGCCCATCAAATCAATGCGATCCTCAGCAGAAGTAAAGAGCTTGTTGCCGCCCTCGTCTTCTGCCTTCATAACGATCAAATCCACCATCGCGCCAACTGTGGTGTTGTTTAGGAAGTTGGGGTGCTTCTTCTGCAACTGGTCTAAGTCATAGCAGGTAATGCTTCTGCAATACAATTTAAACGCTCCAGATTCGTCACCCCATTCTGGCACCTGTACTTCTCGCGCCTCAACCTTTCTTCTGCTGCGTAACTCTTTAGCTAATCCCATGGTTTAATCCCCTTATGCTGTTGCTTCAGTTACTGCTCCGCTGCACTGGATGGAGAAGCTGGCTTCTACCATGCCGTCGAAAGAACCAGTGATTGAACGAGAAGTTACAATGCCGCCACCAGAGAAATAAGATTCGCCAGTGCCAGTACCTGTTGGATAAATCTCAAAATCTACCGCAGCGCGTTCGTCAAGGATAAGCTGCTGTGCGTCAGCCTCATCCCAGTAGCACTCGATAGTTACTGTATTGGTCTTTAGACCTTCTTTATAAGATCGTGCGGTATCGCCCATTACACTATCTTCAATGGTATCTGCTGAACCATCAAACGTGAAAGAACGAACCTCACCCACAACGGCCACAGAGCCGCCAGATGCCGCGATTTTTACTACACCAGATGCGCCTGTTTTAGTCGCCATGATAATTACCTCTAATTTAAGTTAAGTTGTGCCGCGAGTGTACTGATACATAACGCGAACTGTAATAATAACCCCACCAATGGGGTCAATAGAACCTTCATCAATCTCGACTCTGGTTATCTGCGTATCAAGGGCATAGCCCCCACGCAAACGATCAACGTCAAGACCTTCTTCAATTGCTTCGATAATGTTGTTTCGGGCTGAATCAATCACAGACCCTTTAACGTAGCAAATGAACTCATAATTGATTGTAGCCATTCGCTGAGTAATTGACCCACCGATGCTACTATCTTCTCTATCCTCGTCTGCACTTCGAACAAGGATAGCAGGAAATTGTGCGCTTGATAACTTAGTAAAATCAAACGGCTCTCTTGTTACATACTTAATATCTACTGGCGTTTTAACTGCCTGAAGCGTAGCCACCAAGTTGTTTGCAATGTTCTCTCTAACGCTCATTTCAATGCCCTGAAGAATACTTCGCCAAGTTGCTTTTCTTCTCTATCGCTAAACCCAAAAAACGGTCTAGTCTTATTGTTCATTGCAGCCTTTTTAGATTCAGTGGCTCTAGTAAAGAATATCTCAGCTTTAGTGCTGCTTGCCCTTGATGTCATCGAGCTTAACATCTGACCTGTAAACTGTAGGTCTGGGTTTGTGCTTCTGCCTCTACTAGCCCTAAATGCAGCATATACGGGCGTATACTTCTTAAACTTCCCGCCCTTAAAGCCAACGCCTTTACTGGTTCTGGCTTCAATAATATTAATACCAGCCTGAGCAGTAATCGACAGTGCTTTTTTAACACTTGCTGATAGTGCTTTGCCTTTTTTGCCAATACGCTTTGCAACAGCCTTTGCATTGGTATCAATCTTAACCTGCATTATCTATCTAACCGCTGTCCGACAGGTTGCTTCTCATCGTAGTCAACAGTGCCATCACCGTCTTCATCATAATCAACACCATCTGCCAATACAGCTTCCAACTCTTCGCCATATCGAGCTTTGTAAAAGTCGATCATGTTTCCGAATCGGTCACCATCTACCCAGTTAGTTAACTGCGGCAAGACGTATCTATATAGCACCAAGTATGCGCTAGTCATAGTAAACTGTGAGCTAGTTAGCTTGCTGTTATCCATCTCACCAGATATGCCTTTTCTAGGCCACCATTTGATCCTAAGCTCTCGCTCAATATCCAGCTTTGCTTTTGGATGTTCCGCAACAAAAGTCTCGATACCAAAATCAAGAATATCGGGAATCAGCTTTAATAAATCTGCATCGCTTGAATAAGCCATATAAACCTCTAATAAAAGCCCCCTCCGAAAAGGGGGCGATTAGTCTTACAGTTAGTCTTACAGTGCAGCGTCAGACAGAATCTCAACACCGAATGCATCGTCAAGCTCGGCTACGCCATATACAGCAGTAGCGTTCAGCTCGAATGCACGCAGAGACTCATCACGCTGAGGCGCAATGTTGAAGTCACGCTTCATAGCGATCATCAGAGCTTCAGGAGCAAATACAGCACCCTTAGCATCGTCATTGCCGTCAACAGTGATGTTGGCAGATTCATATACATTTATGCCAGCGATAGTACCTACATAACCGTTACGCATTGCTTCGTTCTGCAAGTCGCCACCGTTGGGGTTAGCAAAGGTGTTAGTTAGGTTAGCTTTCAACTGATACGCTTGGAAAGGATGTACTACAGCATTGATAGTGCCAGTAATCTTGTTAGCGCGTAGAGTTGCAGCAGCCTTAAACAGGTCAGCAACAGTAATCTCTGCACCAGCAGTACCGATAGAACCTGAGAAGCCGTCAAACAAAGCGATTAGGTCAGTGTCAATCTTGGTAGCGATAGCGTTACCCAGAACAGTACCTAACTCAACAGCAGGGTTTCCGTCACCGTAGGTAGCCATGTCAGTCAGCAGAACCTGTGCGCCTACTTCGCCAACAGTTACAGAAACTGAGCTAGTAGATACAGTGGTGCTGGTCATGTCAGTGCCTTCAGTTAAGTTGGCAGCAGCGATTGCTGGGTACTTAGGAACCTGAATAGTCTTGCCAGCTTGGGCTTGGATGTTGTACTGAGTAACAAGACCCAGCATAAGTGATTGCTCTTCTGCGGTAAAACGCGCCTGAGCTACGATATTAACAAACAGATCGTCAAGTGTTGTTGAAGTTGTTGCAGCCATGATAAATGCCTCTAAATAAAATTAAATTGTGGTTTGGTGGTTACTTTTTCTTCATAGCAGCAAATGCTTCTTTGCCACCATTTTCCCAGTTTGCAACCATATCTGCCACAGATTGAGGCTTCTGCGTAGAGCCACCAGCGTTACCCATCGATCCTGTGCCACCTTGTGACGCTTTGACCATGTGCGGGTTTACTGTCAAGAACTCTGCTACCATCTCGTTGACTGATAACAAATCACCGCTGTCATTGTATCGCGGTACTCCGTTAGCGTCTAGCACCTCGACCGTTCCGTCATCTGACAGTCTGGTCTGGTCTTTTAGTAGCTGAGAGACTTGAGTCGGATTAACAGCATTACTGTTAGAAGCTGCACCCAGAATCGCTCCATCTACTAGCGTCTGTTGCAACTTGCTTTTGTAACTCTGTATCTCCATGTCTTTCTTCTCGACCGTTTGCTTCAGGACTTTATCGAACTCCCCGCGCTCTTTCTGTCGCTCCAACTCTGCGGCTTCTTTTTTTGCCAACAGGTCTTTAGCTTCATCAAGGTCAACGCCAGATAGTCGTTTGTCGAACTTGCGCTGCTCTCTAGCAACACGATCCGCAACAATGCGGTCTAGTTCATCCTGAGTAAAGGTCTTGCTTTCCTGAGTTTCTACTGCCGCAGTTTCAGTCTCTGCTTCTGTTTCCATGATTTCATCGCTCATGTCGCGTGCCTCTTAAAGAGTATTGGTGAATCGTTAGTCTAGCATAAATTTACTTTTTTGGTTTCTTCTTCTTTTTTGGTCGCCCAACGTTACTACCGTATGTACCTTTACCTTTTGGCATGATTTAGTCCTCTAGTATTGGTCTAAAATGATGACGACAGTTATAGCCGCCCCTTACAATAAACGGATCGCCAGATGCCTTGCCTTTCCAACTACCCGCCCATGTTCTCTCTATCTGTTCAGTGGTAAACACCTGATTAACATATTCCCTACAAAACGGCCTTGTATCTCTAACCGTTGTGCCGTAATACTTCCACTTGGTTGCACCTGACTCTTTACCTATAGCGGTGTTAATAGAAGCATCAAACTGCATCAAGCTATCCTGAGCCATCTGAGTGCTGTAGCGTCTAAGGTTATTACCAACCCTATCCCTAGCATATAAGGTATGTAGCTTTTCAACTGCGGCTGCACTCTCTGCCGCATTGCCTGTTCTTGCTATATCAACTAACCGCTGTGCCTCTAAGTCGTCAGATTGAATGTATACGCCATTTACCGCATGGCGAATGGTCTTTACCGAATCAGCAAACGCTCTGCCCGTAAGGGTATTCTGATAAACCTCAGTCGCTATGACATCAAGGTACTCATTAGCAATCACCTCGAATCCTTGAAAGGATAACCGCTGTAGTTGGCTAATGACCGCAGGGCTTGCTTTTGTAAAGTCCCCGTATGTCTTTAGCATCACAGCCGCTTCAGCCGCTACGCCATTGTAGTCCCTTATCATCGCATCAACAGTGGCTAGGTACGTTTCATCAATTGCCAACCTAATCTCGTTACGCGCAGATATAGCCCATTCTAAATCGAACAGATTACCATCCTGTAGAGGCGCAGTTGCCATAAGATCAGCAACCTTCTCTTCTAACGTCACTAAAGCCGCCTGTAGCCTTTCTTGATGGCTATCGGCTAACTTCTCTAATGCTTCAGAATAAGCCGTATCCGCTGGCATTACTCAGCAACATCCTGCTCTGCAAACTGACCTAATACTTGCGATCCGCTTTCAATTTCAACGTGCGACTGGGCTAATGCCTCATCATCTAGGATTAGATCACTGATCTTCTTATCTATCTCTTGCATTAGGGTTACTGACTTAACGCCTGTAGAACGCATCTGCTGCAAGAATAGTAGCTCTTTATCGTAGTCACGCAGGTCAAATGCGTCTGGGTAGAATATCTCCACATCTGGCGTGACATCCTGCCAATCACAGAACAACACCCAAAGCTGCTCTTCGGCAAGCTCCAGCAAGTCAGCCTTTTCTGATAACTTAGCATTCAACATTTGGAACTCGGTCTGCATAGCCACGCCAGACATTACTTGAGCATCAGTCCCGCGTACAGCACCCATATGACTCATGCGATTGATTGACTCCACCTTATCGGTTATCGATGCACGAACAGCGTCTAGGTTCTGACCGCTAGGCTGTAACTGGTAAGGTTTTAACTGTGCGTCCATATCATCGGGCAGATTAATGATCGCACCAGCACCTGCACTAGCATCTGTTCCATATGATTTAACCAGTGTCGGGTGGTTAGAAATACGGATTAGCTGCTCGATCTCTGATAGCTCCTGATAGATAGCTCTTTGCATATAGGACGCATCTGATATGTCACTCAGCCCTATGCCTCTGGTTATCGATCTTTGCGCAGGTAAGAACACCGCAGGGATGCGACCCAGTACGTTGTCATCCACTTCAATCATCTTATCTAGGTCATTAACTGAGTGCCATTGCTCTACTCGGTCTTTGTACCAAACGCGGTAGTACGTCTCTGTGGTGGTCTCATCAACACGGATAACGCTTTCTCTGACCTTTAGATAGTCAAGCTCAAAGCGACCGCTGGGGGTGCGAGCGTAGTTCCAGTCAAGAACATTCTCAGGAGTGAACATCGTTACATAAGGTCTAATTTCTTGCTCTAGCTCTTCTGCTTTTGTTCCCGCTGTAGACTTAGGCTTATCCATCATTAGCCATACATGACCATACACACTAGACCAAATCTGAGCTTCGCGCATAAATGCATCAAAGCTGCGGCCATCAAGATCAGCATCTTTTAAGAAAGAATCAAGGGCCACGTTATTGGCTGCGCTGTTATAGGCTCTAGTAGGCGGCACGCGCCAGAGAAAGCTGCTGTAGATATGGACTATATTTTTGCAGTGGTTATCTAACGGGGTCAGATCAAGTCTGCGGTCATAGTCATCTGTTGTTTCGGATATGTAGCGCGTGAGGTATGCGCCATTAAAGTAATCTTGCCCACCCATATAGCTGCGAACATAAAACTCCCAGCGTGCTTCGTACTTGTCATAATCAGGGTGCGTTGTATCTGCGTTCAATCTCATCAAGTCCACCTTTGTGGTTGTGGTGTGGCGTATTCAGTGCGAACTGGGAACAGGTATTCCACTAAGTAGCCGAGGGCATCGTTCATATGATCGTAGCCATCTTCTTTATTGGGAATGCTTGTGCCTTCTTTGTATGTCTGCCTTTCAAGTGACTTAATCGTCTGCTTGCATTTCGGGCTGATGTACAAATGCCGTTCACCATCACTTGATAGTAAACGACTATTCACAGCGTTGATTCTATCCCTGACCAATGCGTGTGAGTTCTTCGCCTTAACGCTAAATCCTGCGTTTTGTAAGATCGACAAATCTGTGCGACCACCAGCAGAGGTTTTCCGCTGTCTTGATGCTGGGTCTGGATAAACAATTATATTGCGTCTAGGGTAGCGGTCTACTATCTCCGCAACCATTTCATCGGTGTTAGACCCGTACATGACTATCTCGTCAACGGCAATCAGCGTCCCGCCTTTACGAATACAGATAACGGCAGACATTGGGTCTAAATTGAAGTCCATCCCAATGTGGAGTGTACCACTATCGTCATCAATCGCCAATACAGACTCTTCTCGGTTAAACCCATAGTAGATCAGGCCAGCATAGGTTACGAATGCAGCCTCATACTCTTGCTTGAAGGTTCGCTCATCTAGGTCTTGACGGGCAGCGTCAATCTCTTCCTGCGGTACGTTGCCACCATCGAGAGTCGTATACTGGAAAGACTCCCAATCCTCTGCGCCATCTTTGCCTCTAGCCCATAGATCATAGAAGTGATTCCTGCCTTTAGGCGTACCAATAAAAAGCGCACCCCCTTTTCTGTCAGATAGGCTGGGGCGTATAACCTCATACCATGCCTCTGGGCGCATATCAGCAAACTCGTCAAGGACAACAAAGTCCAAAGCTCGTCCGCGCAGGTTGTTTGGCTTCTCGGCTCCTTTGAGGCTAATCACTGACCCATTGATTAAACGCAGTGTTAGTGAGCTTTCGTTAGTCTTTGATATATACTCATGCGGGATAGTATGGATAAGCATCTGCCAAGCAATCTCTTTGGCAGACCCGTAGGTAGGCGCTACATACCAAACATTCTTATTCTTGCCTGATACTGCTGCCCTTAACAATGCACCTGTAGATAGGAACGTCTTGCCGAATCGTCTGCCAGCCACGACAGAAACAAACCTAGCATTACTAATGAATATTTCAGTCTGAGGTTTGGTTAATTGCATTGTTGTCTAAAATAATATTAATCGGGGGTATCTCTTGAACCTCTGCTTCCTGCTCTTTCCAGCCAGCTTGGGTTTTTAGATAAAAGATGTTAGCCGCCACGTTACCCTTTTTGGCTAATTGTATAAGGTTAGACCCCATACTAGCGCACTGTTTAACCCTGCCTTTTTTATAAGCGTCAGAAACTTCAGGCTGTCTTTCCTCTATAGCCCGCAAGGTTGTTTCGGAAATGCTAAAGTAATCAGCGATCTGGCCTTTAGTAAGCACAGCGGCCAATGCTTCAAGTTGGGTTATTTGCTCTGGCGTAAACTCAATAATAGGTCTACCGCCACCATCACCTTGATTACCTATCTTCATAATTATCCTACAAATTCAAATGATGCAGTTAATCTATCAGCTGAAACCTTTTTTCTAATTGCCGTGACCCCAGAAATACTTTCATGTGCAGCTGTTCTGCCGACTGATACTCTACTTGGCTTTCTAGCCATGATCCAATTTTTAGATGATTGTAATCCATGTATAAAATTAGGTGCTGATGTAACTAATCTAACTCTAAATCCATTATTTTTATATTGTTTAGCCATTTCAGACATAAATCTACCACCTAAACCTATACCTTGATAATCAGGTTTGACAACAATTCTATGTATTCTTTTAAAATTCTTTACTTTTGGATGAGGAAAATGCAAAAAACTACACCATGCTACAGGTTCACCACCTATTTCAGCTATATATTTATGCGCAGCATTATGATGATCTGCACTTAAATAATGAAACTCTTTAAATAATTCCCATTCTTTTCCTGATGCTTTTCTGATTTTAACCTCAATATCGGGTCGCCTAAGTGACCTCCGATAAAATTGTTTTTCATTGGCATCATATACCCAATTTGGCTCTAACCATTCCTCAATATCATAATGACAAGATACCGCTATAAATTGTTTGTTTTCTCGTCTAATATATTTTTGAATTGCTGCACTACCTATTTTGGCAACTTGACGATCTACAACTGATGTAAATTCATCATAAAGAATGGGTTTATCCGATTCTAAAATGATTCGTGCTAATTCGGCTCTCATTTTTTGACCATTAGATAAAACACTAAATGGCTTCAGCCAGTCTGGAGGACTAGAAAATCCCACTTTGCTTAATGCTTCAGTAATTTGCTTTGGCGATAAATTTTCTGCAAAATCATCTATTACCGTTCTATCAGTCCATTCAAACCCATTAAATAATTCGAAGTCTTTAAATACATTCTTTGCTATTGTAGTTTTACCTGAACCAGAAGCACCAACAATTAACCCTATATTCCAATCCATATCTTCAATAGGAATATTGATATCAAATTCTTTGCGAACAACAGATGTGTCATAATCAAATTGCCCCTTTACTTTTTCCACTCTAAAAGACGATGGTATTTTGCTTTCTATTACAAACTTTGAACTTGGCATGAATACCCCTTCTCTAATAATTCATTATAGACCCTTTCCTGATGACCTTCGTTTTCACAGCTAACAATAATGTTAAATACCTCATAATATGATTCTTCTTTTAAATCGCCAGAATCTTCAGATAATCCATCAATAATGTTCGCTAATTCCTGATCATCAAACCCCAATAACGATAAATCTATATTTTGCGCTATATTTTCTACTTCTATTTTTAATAACTCATAATCCCAGTCAGCATTTAAAGCTAATTTATTATCAGCTATAACATATGCCTTTCTCTGGGCCTCTGTAAAGCCCTTTAAGGCAATTGTCGGCACCTTATCCATACCTAGCAGTTGTGCAGCTTGTAGCCGCCCATGCCCTGCTATAATGCCGTTATCCTCGTCTATAAGGATTGGGTTAGTAAAGCCGAACTCTTTTATACTGGCAGCGACTTGCTGTACTTGTTTCTCGCTGTGCGTTCTTGAGTTATTAGAATAAGGGATTAGTTCCCCTGTTTGCTTCCATTCAATAGACTCCATTATTGCTCCGTCCCGAATATCTCTTCTGCCATTGCTGCAAACTCCCTGAACCCTTCGTAAGGCTCAAACTCTGAAAGCTCATCGACCATGTTAGCAACGCCATCTTGCCAGTCAATAAGCTCTTCTCTGATCTTATGTCTTGGAACATCAGTGGTCATTAATGATTCAATAATCGCATCGAAGCGAATTATCTCGTCATTTAATTCCCAATCAAAGCAATCTTCAAGTGATTTAGTTAGGTTTAGGCTATCCATTTGACACCCCTAATGTCAGTGAACTAGCGGCATTGTGCATGGTTTTTACGAAAATGTAAACTAGCTAAGGTCGTCGGCAGCGACTGCGCCAAGCGAGAGAATTACAAAAACTATCATGTAAATTATCACTGTTTGCCCCCTTGTTGGTAAGTTAAGGCGGCATTGTATAGACGATCAGTTATGATTTGAAATGCTTGTTTAAGATAATGCTCATACCATTATTGATATGTAAAAAAACCCCCCAGCCAAGTACAAATCGGTCTGAGGGGGTGGGGGTAAGACTCGCAACGACTTTTAACGAGTCTTGGAAATAGTAGCCCGTATCGGCCCTCAGTGGGCTAACCTGAGTCAAAGGTATAAGGGAACCTCGGCCTATGCGTTTTCGCCACCAGTGCATTAATCTGGCAAGAAAGGACTATGTTAGGCCCTCGGCTAGTAAATTATAACCCCATAAACAACAAAAGCGGTCAGCAAAGCGGTCATGGTAAATAGGTGTAGCCTGTAAACTACAAGCGGTTCCTCTAGCCACTCCCTGAACCTTCTGGCCATAATCTCAGCCTTTGATCGCCTAATAGCTTTGTCAGCGTGCTTGTTAGCGTCTCTAATTAGCGTTTTAACGTCCATTAGTGGCTCCCCATTACAAGTCTATCTAAATAAATTAAATCCTGATACGAGTCCATTACAAGCTCTTCCATGCTTGGCTCAAGATACATATATAACTGATGTCTAATTTCTTCAAGAAAGTCAGGTGTATCGAGTATATCCTCAAAGTCGTCCAGAGCCTCCGACAAGTAAGCATCATTATCAACATCTTTAGCGTTCCTGTCAGCAGCATCGCGGAACATAGCGGCAGCCATCCTAGAGGTAGCGTCCTCACTGTATATCGCTTCTAATGCCAGCAAGGGCTTATCGCTAACCGTGTGAGGAAATACGTCATCCATCCAAGTCGGGTGAGTAATTAGCCAGAGAGCTATAAGTCCGTCTTTAGTCTTATCTGGCAGTTCCTGATAACTACCCTCCCACATTGGGGTTTCGTCTCGGATAAGGCCAACAGCGTCATTCAATACCTTGTAAGACATTAGCACACCCCCAGATTTATGCAGTCGTTGTATTCCATTGTACTAGCAGCGCAATACATGATTATGAGTATAGCCGCGCCAATCCATCCAGCGCGGTTTTCTTGTTTTTCTAACTCAGCTTTTTCAACAGTGTTTAGTTGGCTGTAAGTAATTGAGTGACGATCTAACATATTATTCCCCTTGATTTTTTGATTGCCCCCCGTAGGGGGCGGTTAATTTACTCTTCCTCTTCCTCAATGAAAAAAATAACTCGAACGCTGGTGCCGTAGTTGTCAACATTCGACTCACTGTAGTTAGACTGAACATTTTTAGGCATAGCTTCAAGCCATTTGCCGAACTCTGTATCCTTATAAAGAGATTCTGTTTTATCCATTTTAATAACCTTTGTTTTTTGAATGTAGTTGTATTAAATACCATTTGCCCGCTAAAGTAAACCCTTTTGTATATAATATTATGGAATGAAAAGAATCTGCTTAAAACTTTTGGTTATATATCACCTATGCGCCATTCCTGCTCCTTGATCTGCTCTTTTAGTTGACGCGCAAACTGGATAACTTCTTCTCTGTCAAACTTAGGTGATGCCCTCCAAGCCAGACGCTCCATAGCCTTTACCCTTCGCTCCCCGTAGCTATCAGCCATCCACTGTCTGTAACGTAGGACATAGTGCGCCTGCTTCATGCCCCACAGGTTACAACTAGGGCATTGGGGGTGGATGTTTTCCTCGAATAGCTTAAAAACTGTTCGGCCTCTAGGTATGAAATGGCCGCCCTGCATAGCCTTGTAATGATCGATCTTGCCGCAGGTAACGCACTGGCAGTATCCGTTGTCATCACTTGCCTTTAGCCTTACAAGCCTTTGTAAGAGCTTGGCTGCCTTGTCTACTTCCTGTGCCACCGTAGTCTTTTTACGCTTCGCCATTAATCTCTCTCTCAATCAAGAAATCAACGTAGTGCTTAATCTTTCTCAGTGAATCTACCCCCCCCTTATCCTTCCAGCGAGTTATGTATTTCACAATATTACCCTCACAGAAATCCATCTCATTAGCCATGATATATTCGATAGGCTGTATCGCTTTCTTCCTGTAATGGTCGCCACCGACCTGATTGTCTAGTGCGCTCATTCTTCATCCCCTTTTTCAACAACTTCAATTTCTGTAGGCATACCAATGTTGCAATGAGAGCAAATACCGTAAGCATTGCCATCATCGCCAACCCAATACTCAAGACTATTACCACACTCACAAAAGCATTTAGTAGCAATAATTCCATTTGACGGAAAGTTAATGACATTACTCATCCTTTAAGCTCGGCACAACAGTCTTTCGTGAATGCTCACCAGTGCGAATATGATAGGTAATCGCGTGTGCTGCCCTCCAGCTTACATAGCCACCCCTAGCAGCATAGGCATCAGCACCAGCCAATGTCGGGTGTCTCTCTACAATCGCTCCCGATGCCTCAGCGGTAACTTGCTCTTGGTGATGGTAGTGGCCCGTGTGAATGTAACAATACTTGGCTTGCCCCCACATTGATCTATAGCGAGCATCAGAGCTAAACACAGAAGGCAGTGCGCCTATCTTCTTTTTGTGTCCGTGATGGAAGCCCAACATTATCTCGCCATGAAGGTGCGCGTAGTACGGGAACTCGGTATCGTCTACCTCTAGCCGTGGATTGTTTTTATAGATAACCTTAGCGGCCTTTCTAAGCCACGCAGAGCCACTTTCGTCATGGTTACCCTCACATACTATTAGTTTGACAGCTTTATGCTTGGTTAACAGTATTTCAACGCATTGCATAGTCACAGACAAAGCCATCTCGATTAGCTTTCCATATCTAGTGTCGGCATCAAGAACGTGCTTTGAAATAGGGGTAACTGGTAAAAGGCCGTCCCAGTGCAGGAAGTCGCCTTGCAGGTTAAGTATCGCTAGCTCGCTATTAGGTGAACCATCAGCCATGCGGGTCATTGCAGACAATGCCTCATGCTCGGCTATGGACATATCCCAGTCATCGCCAGTCTCAGCGTGCCAACTGTACATCCCTAAGTGAAAATCTGTAAGGGTATATAAAGTTAAAAGCTCTGAGTCGTGTCCTTTAGCAGCCTTTATCTTTGGGGCTGGCTTCCACTCAAATCCCTCAATCGCCTCTACAATCTGATCCTTGTTTAAACCCTTAGCTCTTTCTTGGATAACCCACTGCAAGGCTTGTGAGCCATCTTCCTTATAAGCGGTAGATATTCTCTTTGCTTCGAACCCTTCTGCGGTCTGGTGGACTAAATCCCTATGGGGAGCAACCCCGTTGCTGGCGGCTATCCCCTCTAACCTGCGAAGCATTTTATCAATATTGCGCCTAGAGCTTCCGATCTTTTTGCTTGCTTTGTTGGCTGACCCTGTCTCAATCACCGCATCTAGTATCTGATGATGCCTCTCAGTGGTTGCAAATTCCTTTAGTACCCGTGGATCGATCTTATTCACTATGCCTCCTGCTGGGCTTGTAGTTCGGCATACTCGCTGTCTGCGGGTATTGATAACCGAATGCCCTGCTTGGTAGCCCAATGATAGACGTTATCAAGAAAGTGTACAAATTCACCTTTTGTTAGCTTGCTAGTGCTTTTGATCTGGTCAGGCAAGTTGTTAAAGGTATGCACACCCAAGAATCGCTTTTTTAAATACAGTTTCCACACAAACTCTGGGTCTTCGTGATCTACTGCGTGGCCTTTTTTTGCCATGCCTTCCGCTATTTCCCTAAACCAAATATGCGACATAGCGTTTTGACTTAGGCTTCTTGGGTTTTCATAGGGGTCTAGCTTGACTGCCAAAGGCGTACTGTAGTCCCAGTCTTGCATACGCTTAATGATATGAGGCAGCCTTTTCTCTAGCTCCTGCTTACTGCTTACCTTTACATGATCGCCCTGACTCACAGCTTTACCCGCAACCATTTAGCCATTATTCGCTCAGACTTATTCTCCAGCCTGCTTGCAGTTTTCACTCGCTCCCTAGCTGCCGCGTCAAATCCGAGTCTGTTCTTTTCGAAAGAGAAGATCGGTTGCAAATGATTAGGCGTACAGTATTGGCTGCCGTACAACCTACCCTTCAGCGTGCTGTATTTAATCGTCTCAGGGTTTATATCGTTGCAGACATTGACAAGATCAGCAATCGTGTAGCATTTACCATCCTCCAGCTTTGGATGCTCGCCCCTAAACTCGACTAACCTTTTTGCATTCTTACTACGCATTTTTAAATTCCCCATCATAATAAAAGCCAAACTTGTCAAGATAATACTGCTTCATCGAAATTTGGTCTTCAGTGTTAAGCCAGCTAATGTCAGTCATCTGCATATCAATAGACTTGGCCCTAATGCTTTCATTTTTACTAGACTTTTTAGCCATTGGTGAGCCGCCCTGATTTTGCGCCTTAGTCAACCAAAGATTGACAAAGCGTTTAATACCGCTTTTTGTCTTTCTCTTTGTAGGGTTAGCATCGCACCATGATTCCATAGCCATAAGCTCTTGGTGTACGTTGACTGCTGGAAAGACTCTCTGCCACGCGATTACATCTTTTTCTTCTGGCTGCCAATCTTCTTTAGTATTTAGTAGCATATTATTCCCCGAATGCTTGTTGGTATAGGTGAGTCTCAACCTTGTTGAAAAATGAATCAATAGACTCTAGCTCATTGTATTTCTTTTTGCCTCCATCTTCTCGCTCAATAAGGCCATCTGAGTTCTGCCCTTTTCTTTTGATCTGACAGGTATCCCAGTAATCAGATTTCCTACACCACCCCATAAACTTAACATTGGTAGCCAGCTTCTCTCCTTTCGGAATAAGAACACTAGCAAAAACATAATAGTGACAAGGGTAATCCCTTTGGTACAGGTTGACGTGAGTATCGTAAGTCGGTAAACACTGAACTGTTCTTTGCTTGGCTTTTAGGTCAACAGTGGCTCTGCCTATCTTAAAGTCGAAATGATAGCTCGTAGATGCTGTGTATTCATGCTCTAAAAAACGATCACTTAAAGCGTCTTTGAAAAGCAATTCAGCTAAGTTGCCAGCATATTGACCTGAACCATTATCTAACATTGTCTTGCCGTTAAATGCTTTGTTGGTCGCCATCTCTAACGCTTTTTTGTGATTAGCTTCAGTTGGAACTAATATCATCTGAACCTCCTACAGTCAGTGATTAATACTTTTTACAGGTGTATAAATCCTCTTTGCCTTCATCGAGTTCATTGATAAATAATTTTACAAGTTTCCTGAACTCTTTGTTTTGAACCAAACACTGCTGAAAAATGTTATGTAAAGTCCAACCAGTAATCTCTACTGATCCATACCAAGTCTCTATGCTGGCTCTTGCTGAATATATCCTGTTAGGCATTTTGACAACAGTGTTGCGAATGTCTTGCTCCCTAATACTAAACTGAGCATCTTTGTCATTCTCGATGCCATTTACTGTAAATCCCATTATGTTCTCCTATGGCTCGGCAAGCCTCGCCTTGTGTATTGATAAATTATATTTTTAAATATTTTTAATTAAGGTGCGTTAAACCCTTTTACTTCGTAAAGTAAAATTTGCGATCAAAGGGCTAAAGCAGCTTTGCGATTAATTCGTATTCGTATCGAATCTCTAATCTATCCATCAGCAGAAATCGATCTGCATCTGGGGCCATGTCTGGAGGGTCAACCACGCTCTGATGTTTAATTTAAAGAGTTCATCAGCCTCTAGCCCGAATACTTTTTGTACTCTAATCTATCTCAATATAAAAATAAACTGAAAAGGTTACTTATAACCAAATGTTATAAAATCATCTATCGTTATATCCAAAGACAAGCATATAAGCTGGATAGTATGTATCTTTAAGTTTTTGCTTTTACGCCAGCGTAATACCTGCTGCGGTGAGGTGTCAGCTATTTTGGCAAGCTGTCGGCTGTTTACGCCTTTGTTGTTTTGTGCCGTTATGAGGCATTTGCCTGTATCGATTAATTCCATGATCTTGAACCTTGTGATATATTAATTGGGCGGGTTCCCCCGACTCGCAACCTCCTATGGTTTGCCCCCCGAAAGGGGGGCTTTTTTACCCTAGAACGGAATGTCAGCATCTAGCTCTTCCATCGTCATATCTTCTTTAGCCGTAGTTCCTTGCCCCGCAGACCCTGCTGGTGATCCTGAGTCGGTATAAAATACCTTAACATTGCCAAGAATAGGGGTTTTAGTCCCAGCGTCACGCTCTTCTTTATCGACGGTCTGGCTGATAAAACCATTGTTGTCATACTGATCGGCTACTGCTGTATCTACAAAGGTAGTCAGGTCTAGATAAGTGCCTTTTGCTCCCTTATACAGGCGCGACTTGTCGATCTTGGTAACATCAATTCGTACTGATAATCCTACTTTCATTTTAGCTTCTCCACTTGGTTTGTAATTTCCGCTACAGCCTTATCGACCTGAGCAGACAGTTTTGCGATATATTCATCATCGCGGTCAACACGCACTAGAACGTGCGGCATTTCTGGGTGGTAAGAAAAAAAATCCCACCAATCTCGTTTTGTAATCCACATACAGCCTTGAATTTGCTGCCAGTATTTTTTTATTCCTTCTTGTGGGTTAATCATATATTCCGCGTGTGTGGTAGGAGCAGGGCATTTAATTTCTAAACCGCCTTGACCATCTACCAATCCATCTGGAGAGCAACCAAACTTAAAACTGGTGTCGAGGATAAATCCAGTCTCGATAACATTGTTGCCGGATATAAACTCGTATGCCTCTCTAGCTTCAGGCTCTAGATCAGTACCTCTCTGCATCCATTCGTTTACATATACAGGCTCTACACACCCTCTAATATTTTCTGCCACCAACTGCGCTATATATTTTGTCGCTTGTGATGATGGCTTTCCTGTTTGGGTTATAAGTCGCGCAAAACCACTGGCTGAAGGCTTGCCTAATCTTGCGGCAAGCCACTCATCCGTTCCCTGTTCATGGTCTAAGATAATCATCCTTCTGACCTGCGCTTGTTACGCAAAGCGTGCATAGCCCTGTCAAACTGAGAGGCAAGTAATTTATTTGGGTTTTCACACTTGAAATGATTACAGAATGCAGCAACATCAGCGTCACGTTCTTCGATCATAGCCTTCAGTTCTTTTGCTTGATCGTCAGTGATAATGGCATTTGCGACAACAGGGTTAATATCTTCCCCAGCATAAATGTGATGGCCAAGGCCAAACATTGCAAAACACTTAACTAGGCATCGCATCTTGCTGGAGTTAATCGCAAACTTATCAGGGTTAATTATTGCCTTGTTTCTATGGTCCATTACAGGCAACCACATATGCCGCATCATCATCTGATCTTGCTCTGAGCCAGTATGAATGTGGACCACGCAACTTATTTCAACGGTGCCTGTATCCTCGCATTTATCTTCTTCAAAAGAGTAATGCAGATCAGGATAATACTCCATCATCGTTCCGTAAGCCCAAGCCCACGAAAGGTATGATAGATTGCCTTTTTTCTCAATATGCTGAGATACATCAATAGCAGATAGGGTTTGCCAGACTTCTTTAGATAAACTCATTTTGACCTCCTACAGTCATTTCTTTTGCGTACTGCTCACCATATCCAACATAGTAAGCCTCTGATTGCCCTTCTAGGGCTTGATAGCCTAGAACGCAGTCGTACTCACCGCGCTCCAGATCGTTTAGATCATTGATTCCCATAATTGCCTCCTACAGCAAATGCCCCCTCGCGGGGGCGGTTAGATTAGATTTCGTAAATGTCTTTATAGTATGGCTTGTCGCATAAATCGTTAGCTTTGATATTGCTCACAATAACTTCATATTTTCTTTGCATATATCTATTGCTGGCAGTATTGAAACACCATCTGCGTAACAAACGATCTTCACAAAGCCAATCAAACAGTTGTGTAACAACATCATAAGCCTCTTTATCAGGGAAAACCGGATGTTCTGCCATCCACTGTAAATGATCAATTTCATCTTCAAACTTATCGTCCCAGTCGCTAAAGTCTTTCATTTTGTTGCCCTTTATTTATTGAATGTAGGTACATTTTATACCCATTTTTGTATAAAGTAAACTATTTTGTTAATTAATAGGCAAAAAAAAGCCCCGCGCTTGGCAGGGCTAGTGTTCTATGTGGAACTAGTATGACCAGATAGCAGGGCAAGGGAAGCCATCCTCTTCAGTACAGCCATCTAGGTGGATAAATCGACCTGATCCTTTCTGCTGAATGCCTATTCTCTGTATACCATGCTTCTGGGCCACTCTAATGATCTCTAAGGCGTTTTCTCCGCTGGCTAGTATATCTACTGCCTTGCCGTGCGTATGCGCCCCTAAGACCTCTTTACGCGCCTCTATAGGGTGTTCTGGAGATCTGTAAGCAGAAGACAGTGCAAAGCTGAACCCGCACTCTTCGCGGATAGCATTTAGGGTCTTTAGAAAATCAGGGTCAAAGCCTTCATCGCCAGTGTGTCGGCAGGCCAATTCTTTAGGCTTAAAGTAATTCTTGTCTTCTGTCTTGGATGATTTAGCCATTATTTGCCCTCTATGCTTTTGGTTTTTTCAAAACTGCGTAACCCACCCAGCCCTAAAAGCCCCATCAAGATTGGCATCATTGTGCCAGTGTCAGCTTGCGGAATTACAACACCTACGCCAGCAGCTAATGGCGAGACTAAAAAGTTGACGGCAAATCCAAGAACGCAGACCCAGCCTGTTGCTGGTCGCCAGCTACTTTGGAACCAGTTGCCTTTGGCTTCTTCGGTGTTAAGCTTAATCTGTGCCAGTGCAAGTTCCTGCGCATGGCGTTCCGACATTGTTGCAATCTCATGTGCGATCTTTTGCTTGGTGTCGGCATCAGGTATCCATTTGTCAAGTAATCCAGCTACGGGGGCGATCAGTGCTTGTAACATATCATTCTATCCACTTTGCTACGGAAAAGACTGCGATGATCATGGGGTACATCATCCACAGCATTTTCTCTAGTTTGTCAAATCGTTGCTTACCATCATCCAGCCTGCGCTCAATGTTCTGATATCGGATAGCGCATTCTTTCTCATGCGCCTCAAGGCGGGTAATGGTTGTTTCCTTAGCCATGTTAGTTCCAGAAGTAGTAGATTGCAGCAGCAGTAGCAATTAGAGCCACAACGCCAATAATGTTTTTAATCATATCATCATTTTTAGACTGCTGGCGCAACTTGGCCAGCCTTTCGCGCTCAAGACGATGCTTATTCTGCATCACAGATTTATGCTGGATCGCCAGCATATCTCGCCATACCTGCCGTGGCGTTATTTTCTTTAGCTCTTTTTCGCGTTCGCGTATTTCATTCTTCGCCCACGCAAGTTCTAGTGCCTGTTCTTGCGTCAACACAGCGTCACCCTGCTTCTGCGCTTCCTCGATATTGTCTACGGCAACTTTAGTTTCGGTGATGCTTGTGAAAAGTCCAGCAAGGTCAGACAGGTGCGACCCTGACTCTTTTACAGTTTTAATACCTGCGTTAAGAGTCTTGAGTACACCTACTACTGCTGAGATTTCTGCAATCATATTAGCTGCCTAAAGTTGGCTTAGTGTCTGGGAAGTCTGCCGTGCTGGGCCAGTCGCGTAAAGCTACACGGTAAGTCATGTAAGCTGCGTGTTGCGGGTGGTCGGTCAGAGGTACTATGTAGTCTGTGCGCTGGAGTTCGCCATCACGCCACTGACGGGCATCTTCTGCTGCTGTAGGCTCTGGTGGTGTAGGCTCTACCCAAAGCTCGTAA
>Ga0208643_1000356_pt1 | contig 31309 bp, 29 predicted proteins | sample VirMetDEL_Nov_12_FD_184516 | JGI IMG/M metagenome (GOLD analysis project Ga0208643, IMG submission 184516) | Aqueous microbial communities from the Delaware River and Bay under freshwater to marine salinity gradient to study organic matter... | ecosystem: Environmental > Aquatic > Marine >...
AGCAATATAGTATTCTCAGAGAACCTGAGCAGTAGCGATGTGATAAACTACATAGTCGCTTTAGGTGAAGTCGGAGAGAGTGTTGTACCTACAGATGGATCTGTCACAAGTGCAAAGCTCTCGTCTACACTAGGTCGAGGAACAGCACCGATAAGGGTGAATACAAATAGTCTTACAACGAATCAAACAATAGCATCAGGTGAGAATGCTGGAGTGTTTGGTCCGTTTTCAATCCCAAGCAGTGTGACACTCACAGTCAACGGAACTTTTACGGTGGTATAATATGAGCAAATTATTTGTAGACTCGATAGAGCCTAAAACAACTGGTGGTGATGTTTCTCTTAATGGAACTTTAGCAGCATCATTGACTAATGCTCCTGCTTTTGAAGCGTATTTAAGTTCAATACAAACTGTAACAGATGCTACTACTACAAAAGTTCAAGCAAACACAAAAGTTTTTGATACTAATAACTGTTATGATAATTCTACTAACTATCGTTTTACACCAACTGTTGCTGGAGTATATTATACATATGTAAATCTGACTGGTAAAGCTGGTGGAGATAATCAATTAGCATCTGTTGACGCATTTATTTTTAAAAATAGTTCAGTATATAGTAAAAGTTCAACTCAATTTTTTACAAACTATGAAAAAACATATACTTGTTCTTTTGCTAATTCTATTGTTATGAATGGTTCAACAGATTATTTAGAATTTTTTGGTTATGTAAATGTAACAACAGGCTCAGGTCTTTTTTTAGCTGATAGCATATCAACTTATTTTGGTGCATACAAATTGATAGGAGTATAACATGAGTAGTACAATAGGAGTGCAAAACATAGCACACACAAACGGAACAAATGCTATGACTGTTGCTAGTGATGGTGTCACCACATTTACCACTGACCCTTTCAATAGTGTAATAGAAGTTTGGGATTATGGAACATCAAATGCATCAATAGCTAATGGAACAGATTTGAGTGGGTGGGCTAGACAAACTAGTGGTCTATTGCCAAATAAGAATGGTGGCATGAGTGAGAGTAGTGGTATTTGGACTTTTCCATCTACTGGTGTTTGGAGTGCAAGTATACAATGGAATATCTATGCAACTGGTGCTGTTCCTTGGGCAGGTATACAAATATTTCAGACTGAAAATAATTCTAGTTATGCTAATGTAAGGTCAGCATATACAAACATTTATGCAAATGGCACTTATAGTAATCTTGTAATTAATTACATTGTTAATATAACAAATACATCTAATCAAAAAATAAAATTTCAAACTAATACTGCTAGTAATGTGATTGTTCAGACAACTGGTGCAGGTGCAGCTTCTACTTTTGTTCAATTTATTAAACTTTGTCCGTCAGTATAGGAGGATAACATGACAAGTATACTTAAAGTAGACAATATACAAAAAGCAAATGGCAGTGTTCCTAAAGCAAGTGATCTAGGTTTAAATGTTACTGGTAGTGTGTTGCAAGTTCAGTATACACAATATACTGGAACATTCTCACAAGCTTTAACTGCAAATACAAATGCAGTTTTAGGTGATGCAGCTTTATCAGTAAGTATAACACCTAGAAGTACATCATCTATAATTAAATTAGACACTCATATATTTCATGAATGGGGACACCAAGATGTTTATGGTAATCATGTTTGGTTTTTTTACAGAGATACAACAAAATTAGCTATCCCCCAAGCAGGCAGTAGATTATGTGGAATATCTGCATCTTTATTATCTTATGATTATGATATAGGTAGTACACCTGAAATAGTCTCTTATAGCTATTTTGATGCACCTAATACAACTAGTCAAATTACTTATAAAATAGGTATTCTTCCTAGATATAGTAGGACTTTATATGTGAATAGAACAGTTACAGATAATGATAATGATGGTCATGATAGAGGTCTTAGCTTTACATCAGCAACAGAGATAGGAGGATAGCATGCCACTAACAAAATTAAACTTCGGTGGAAATCAGCAAGCACTCGTTGCGGCTAATATCCCTACTCTTAATTCAACAAGTATGCCAGTAGGTAGTATTGTTCAAACTTTGCAATCTTTAAACTCTTATCAGTTTGCAACTAGCAGTACAAGCTTTGTTGATTTAGAATCTGCTAGTGGTGTTGTTTGGGCAACAAGCATTACGCCAAGTTCATCATCTAATAAGGTATTAATTATACCATCAATTCATATAAGAAGTTTAGACACAGATTCACATTCAGCACGATTTGCATTAACTATACAATCTCAAATAGCTTCTGGAAGTCCATCTACAATTTTTAATACTAGTGTAACACAAGGAAGATTAGGTGGCTATGACTATGGAGGAAGTGGTTTACAAATAGGTTCTTATTATAATCAAATTTTTTTATATTCACCAAATACAACAAATGAAGTAAAGATTAGATTTCAAATAAGAGCATCAGGAAGTGGTGTAACTGTTGAACATAATAGCGATAATTATGATAGCTTATGCGTACTACAAGAGGTTAAAGGTTAATGAAACAAAAAATGGAGATAACACCTGAGCTACAGGTTCAGATGGATCTTCTTGCCCATGAAAAAGAATGTGCAATTAGATATGAAGCAGTAGATGACAAGCTATGTGCATTAGATAAGCGTATGTGGAGACTAGAGGCTATGTCAATGACGAGTACCTTTGCAGTAGTCGCTTTGATAGTGGCTATAGTAATGAAGTAATGGAGCTAGTCTTTGCACTCATCACTTATTTAGGAACAGCAAAGATCGATCAATCTTATTTTAGAAGTATAGATGACTGTTTATACTTTGCAACAAGAATTAATAGTAACGTATCAATACCAACCATTCAGCAGGGTACACCGAGGAAATACACAGCTGTATGCGAACCAAGGAAAGTAAATAATAAAACAAAGGTGTACTAATGATAGATCCAGTAACAATATCAGTAGCAGTAGGTGTAGCTGGTAAAGCTTTTGCTGCAATTAAACAAGGATTTGCTATGGGTAGAGACATAGAGCAAATGTCAGGTGATATTGGTCGTTGGATGGGAGCAGTATCAGATGTTGACAATGCAGAAAAGCAAGCGAAAAACCCTCCTCTCTTTGGTAAACTGTTTAAAGCAGGTTCTATTGAGGAAGCAGCAATGGCTGCATACGCTGCAAAAAAGAAACTTGAGGAACAAAGATACGAACTCAAGGTATTTTTAAATATGACACATGGTCCTGGAGCATACGATGAGTTACTCCAAATGGAAGGACAGATAAGAAAACAAAGACAAGAAACTATTTATAAACAACAACAAATGCGAAGACAATTAGGCGAAGGAATAGCTTGGCTATTTCTTGTAGTAATTATAGGTGGATTCTTATTACTATTAACAAGCGTATTTACAAGTAGAGCACATGCTGATAGCTATAAATATGTACCTAAACCTTACACTAAACAACAGTTATTAAATCAAGGTAAAATGTTTAAAAAGAAATACACAACTTGTAGGCTAAAGAAAATACTTAAATCAAAGTATACAAATAAACAAGCCTGTATTTATCAAGGCGGTAATAAAACTTTTGAATTAATGTATGAGGCTAACTGCCCTAAACAATATAAGTGTTTATATAATCCTAATGGACAAGAGCCTAACATAGATAATGTTATGGATAGTTTGAGGAGTATAGGAAAGAAATGACAGTATATGAGGATGGCAATTACAGAATAGAGTTAGATAGGAAAGGTCGTGTATATCACAAGAATCATTTATTATTTATAGGCGATACACACCTTGCTATCTCTATGTTTTTAAGAAATAGCTCTAATCTTGAAGCTAATCTAAAATTAAAAAGGAGGATGAGTTAATGTTAACAGCACTTATCGGTCCTGTATCTAATCTTTTAGGAAAGTTTATAGAAGATAAAGATATGAAAAATAAACTTGCTCATGAAGTAGCCACGATGGCTGAGAGTCATGCTCAAGAGCTAGCCAAAGGACAACTAGCAATTAATAAAGAAGAAGCCAAACATAAAAATATATTTGTTGCTGGATGGAGACCCTTCATAGGGTGGACATGCGGTATTGCTTTATGTTGGCACTTTGTACTTGCACCTGTAACAATCTTTATATGTGCTTATCTATCAGTGGTGATACCAGAGTTACCGACATTTGATATGGGTAGTCTTATGACTGTACTTATGGGTATGTTAGGTTTAGGTACACTTAGAACTTATGAAAAGCAAAAGGGATTAACTAAATAATGAAAAAAGCAAAAGCAAAAATAAAAAAAGTAATTAAAGGTTTAAATAAAGCTTCTGCATCTCATGCAAAACAAGCTAAAGTATTAAGTAAAGTTATTAAAAAAAAATGACTCAGGATTTATTTAGACATTTAAGAATACATACTGCAAGTAAAAGATGTGAGACTTGTGCACTATATGAATGTGTAGTAGAAGAATGTAATTGTGTTTGTCATAAGGAGGACTCAAATGAAGAAAAAAAAATCAACGATTAATGCATCAAAGAATTATACTAAGCCTACTATGAGAAAAGCTATTGTAAAGAAATTTATTGCAGGTAGTAAAGGAGGATCTCCTGGACAAAACTCTGCAAGAAAAATGCAATTAGCGGCTAAAGAATATAAGGCTAAGGGAGGCGGTTATAAATCATAATGGCAAAAACAAAAGAACAGAAAAGCCTCACTGCATGGGGTAAACAAAAATGGAGGACAAAAAGTGGCAAACCTTCTAAACAAGGTCCGAAAGCTACTGGAGAGCGTTATATGCCAGCTTCAGCTATCAAGTCTCTTACACCAGCAGAGCATGCTGCAACCACTAGGGCAAAGAGAAAAGCTACAGCAAAAGGTAAACAATTTGCAGCAAACACTCCAGGAGCTAAAAAGAAAATAACTAGAGCAAGGAAAGCATACACATGAGTAAATTAACAGAAACATTAAGACGACATGAAGGAGTTAAAAATACTCTTTATAAATGTACCTCAGATAAGTGGACAATAGGCGTTGGAAGAAACCTAGAAGATGTAGGCTTATCAGATGATGAGATAGACTTTCTATTACAAAATGATATTGAAAGAACTGTTTCGCTTATGGATGAGTATATCCCTTGGCATAGTGATCTTGATCAAGTTAGACATGAAGCGTTAGTTAACTTTGTATTTAACGTAGGCATAGGCACTACAATGAAGTTTAAAAATGCTATGGCAGCATTAGAAGAACACGACTACGAAACTGCCGCTACTGAAATGATGGACTCATCATGGGCAAAGCAAGTAGGAGATAGAGCAATAGAAGTTACTGAAATGATTAAGACTGGCGAATATCAAGACTAGCATAAAATACGCCCTTTAAGGGGTAGTCCGTCATTAACAATAGAGGTAAAATTATGCTAAGAAATAGAGAATACGAAGGTCCAGTTATGTCAATCTCACAAGAGATAGACGAAATGAAATATAGACAGAAGGGAGAGTCCTTCGATGATAAGATAAAGAGGATAGCAAGAACGCTATCTGATGGAGATGAACACAGATTCATATTAGAAGATATATTAGGTGAGATGAGATTTCTCCCAGCAGGTAGAGTACAATCAGCAATAGGTTCTGATCGTATTACTACTGCTTATAATTGTTTTGTATCAGGAGAGATAGAAGACAGTATGGAATCTATTATGCAAAGAGCAAGTGAAGCCGCTGAGACCATGAGAAAAGGTGGAGGTATCGGTTATGATTTTAGTAAGCTAAGACCTAGAGGAGACCATATAAAGTCTCTTGATAGTAAGTCTAGTGGACCTATTTCCTTCATGCAAGTCTTTGATTCTGTTTGTCAAACAATAGCCAGCTCTGGTCATAGACGAGGAGCACAGATGGGTGTGTTAAGAATCGATCATCCTGACGTACTTGACTTTGTTCGAGCTAAGCGTAGTAATGATAAGCTAACTGGATTTAATATTTCAGTCGGTATTACAGATGCGTTTATGGAAGCACTAGAAAACGGAACTGATTATGAGTTATTCTTTAATGGTGAAGCTCGTGGCAGTCTCTCAGCACAAGAAGTATGGGATGAGATAATGTCATCTACTTGGGATTGGGCAGAACCTGGAGTTTTATTTATTGATCGTATAAGTGAAATGAATAACTTATGGTACTGTGAAGAGATATATGCGACTAATCCTTGTGGAGAACAACCGTTGCCAGCTTATGGTGCTTGTTTATTAGGTTCATTTAATCTTACTCGTTATCTTGAAAAGAATAAAAATAAGTATAGCTTTAACTTTGATCAATTTAAAAAAGATATAAAGCCAGTTGTACAAGCTATGGATAATGTCGTTGATAGAACTATCTATCCGTTAAAGGCACAAGAAGATGAGGCTAAGAATAAAAGACGTATGGGATTAGGTGTTACAGGCATGGCAAATGCTGGTGAAATGCTTGGTTATCCATATGCATCAAAAGAATTTATGACATGGGCAGAAAAAATCTTTGCATGTCTAAGAGATAATTGCTATAAGTCTTCGGCTGAATTAGCAAAAGAGAAAGGTGCTTTTCCTTTATTCAGAAAAGAATATCTTAAATCAAACTTTATTAGGTCATTACCAGCTTCCGTTCAAAGTCTTATAAGAGAACACGGAATACGTAATAGTCACCTTACATCAATCGCACCTACAGGTACAATTAGTATTGTTGGTGATAACGTTAGTGGAGGAATTGAACCTGTATTCAGTCATTACTATGATAGAACTATACAAACCTTTGATGGTCCTATAGTAGAGAGCGTAAAAGACTATGCCTATTCGCATGGAGTAGAAGGTCGTACTGCAGATAGTATTAGTGTTAATGATCACTTAGAAGTGCTATTATTAGCTCAACACTATATTGACAGTGCATGTTCAAAAACTTGTAACGTTAGTGGTGATGTGGACTATGATTCATTCAAACAAGTATATGTTAATGCATGGAAAGGTGGGGCGAAAGGGTGTACTACGTTCCGTATTAACGGAAAACGGTACGGAATCTTTAACGAAACCGTGGAAGAAGAAGCGAAGATATCTGGCGAGAATGAGGAAGTGGCTCAAGAAGAAGACAAGGCAGAAGCTTGCTTTATCGACCCAGCAACTGGCATTAAAGAGTGTGCTTAAAAAGAATAATATGGAGGAGTAAATGGCAGAAGATGTAATTTCTGTAACCGATGTAGCAAGTAAGGGTGTTGTATTCGACACTCCTCCTGTAGCTCTTTCACCAAATATTTTTACTGATGTAAGAAATGTTAGATTTAAAGACGGAGCTATTAGGAAAATAGAAGGTGAATTACTACTTAATAATATTACAGAAGACTTAGTACCAGCAAATGAAACATTTGGTAAAGTAAGATACTTTGCGGTATGGGAAAATCCTAACAGACAACCTACTGGTTGTTATTATATTTGGGTTGTCGATTACGTAAGGGCAGATGTTACTGTTGGTCAAAAGATTTATGTACAAGATCACTTAGGAACTAAAAAAGATATAACACCAAGTAACCTTAATGGTGGAGATGGTTTTTCTTTTACAACTAGTGGTTGGCAACATACTTTGTTTACTGGCGGTTTTGCTTTTATAATTAATAACGGAATAGAAAAGCCTCATTATATATTAGATACTGCAGGTAATACAAATATAAACAATATAGTATTAGCTGAACTTCCTGGATGGGATAGCTACAATACTAATCAATCAGTTATAAGTGATACTTGGAATACAGGTGATGAACAAGTATTTGATCTTGGACAAAAAGTAGACTTTGCATTAAATACAATTACAGTCGATGTATCAGGTTCAACACGAACAGCAGAAGCTGGAACGCCAGCAGGAAGTAATACTCCTAACGGAACAACATTTGTTCCTGGAGCTTACCCAAATAGTTTACCTTCTATTAGTGCAAGTAAGTTTCAGATATATACAGATGCAGCAACTAATACAACAGTTGTTTACATTGGTGGATTATCGGATGGTAATGTAGCTAAAGTAAATATTGTATCTAGAAACCCTGTAACAGTTACTTGTGGTATAATACAATCGTTTGGTAATCTATTAGTTGCAGGTAATCTTACAGAAAAAGACGGTAACAATACAGTTAGAAGGCTATCAGGTGTTGTAAGGACTTCTGATGTAGCAGTTCCAGGATCTGTACCTAATAACTGGAATCCATTTAATGTCGGTGTTAGTACTGCTGATGAGTTTACTCTATCAGAAACTAACGTTATTCAAGACATGAAATCATTACAAGGTAATATGTATATATACGCAACAGATAGTATACATATAATGAGACTTACAGGCAATATAAATGCTCCTGTATCGTTTCAACCTGTAACAGATGAATATGGATTATTAACTACTGGCGGTGTTATAGAATACGATGGTAAACACTTTGTAATAGGAAGTAACGATATATATGTATTTGCTGGAAATCCAGGAGATATACAATCACTTTCAGATGGTCGAGTAAGACAATATTTCTTTGAAAATCTTAATCCTATTTATGAACAACAATTATTTACTCTCCTTAATCATAGAGAAAATGAAATATGGGTTTGTTATCCTACAGTCGCTTCGTTAGCTGGAGAGTGTAATGAAGCTCTTATATGGAATTATAGAGATAATGCATGGACAGTTAGAGACTTAGATAGTGTTACTGCAGGTGATGTTGGACCTATTAGAGGTGGTGGCATACCAACTGCAACTATTGCTCTTACAGGTAATTCAGGTAATGCTGGTTATACTAACAGAGGAAAGAAAGAAGTACAAGCAGTCACTATCAATGGTAGCACACCAAAGAAAACTGTAGGAACTAAAGCTATTAAAACAATAGCAGTAGGAACATTTAGTAACTTTACTACAGACACTTTAGAAAAGATAGATCTTACACTTACAGGAGATAGTGGACCAAATACAGTTACTGCTAGAAGCACTCTTACTTTTTCCTCTAGTGCAACTTTTACATATGATAGAGACGGAAGTACTTTTCTCGATGGAGGAGCTAGTGTTATTATTACAGGTGATAGCAGTATTGGTACAGTAAATCTTCCAGCAACTGCAGTGTTAGGCACTACACAAGCTGAAGGTGCAACTATTACTATGACAATACTCGTAGCGGCAGTTAGAGATTATATCAATAATAACAATGCCTTAGCAGACTTTACTGCAACTGCAAGTACAAATGTATTAACGCTGACTTCTGATGTTCCAGGACCAAGAGCATTTAGTACAAGCTCATTAGCCATTGGTGGAGGTTCAACTACTAGTATTGTAGTTGCTTCAACAAGAACTGGCGTTGGTGTGTACGGTATTACTGCAGCACTTAGTCCAGCCATAAGCATGAGAATACAAGCTCCAGCTGTTGGTGGATTACATAGTGCTATAGATGAAACAATAACATTTAGTACTGGAAAAAACAGTCAAGCATTATTAGCAGCAGATGCGTTGCCTCTATTACAAGCTAAGACTGTATTTAATGGTGGTCCATCTTCAATATATAGTATTACTAATGTAGGTAATGTATTAAAGTTTGTGTCTAGATTAGGTGGAGACCATAGTGCTTTTACTATAACGTTTAAAACAACTTACAGTGGTACTGATTATACAGAAACTACTTTTGGTGGTAATGTAAGTAGTACAGTTAATGTAACTACGACTGGAGTAAATAGAAATATACCTCCAGTTACTATGACATTAACTTTTCCAGCAGGAAATACTTCAGTAAAAATATTAGAAGGTACATTTAGTCGTGCTAATATAGTTACAGAAATAGATACGTTAGTAGATGCAGATAATAATTGGACAGGTGCTACAGGTACTGGTTTAGTTACAGCAACAGCAGGTGCGGTTGGAATTCAAACTAATAACTTTGGAGTTGCCTTAACAAGCATAGGCTCTTTACCAAGCGGTTTTGCTAACAGTACTTTTACTCCAGCACAAACAAGAGCTGGTCGAGCAGCACATAGTACAACAGATACTATTACTCTCACACCTCCTTTAGGTAATGCAATACAAGTAAACTTTAATAGTACAACTGCGTTTAATCCTGATTCAGGAAGTAGTCCTACTAATGTAGAAGCTATAACTGCAATAGAGATAGCAACTGCTCTACAAGCAGCATGGACAGACACTAGTTATTTTACAGTAACTAGAACTAATGCAGTATTAACTTTTACTAGTGTAGCTAGAACAAATATAACTGGTGCTTTTAGTTATACAGTAGCAAATGGTACGTCTAGAACTGGTACATTAGTAAGTCCTTTAATCGCTAACTCTACAGGAAGCAACATATCAGTAGCAGAAGGTATTAATGCAGTCTGGGCAAAGATGACTCGTGTTACAATTACTTTACAAACACTTGCAGGTGATAGTGTTATATTTGATAAACACTATGGGGAAGGTCCAGGTCGAGTATTAGACCCTAGCTTTACACCAGCTGCAAATGATGTAGTACCTAGTAATACTGCTACTTACTTAGCTACCTATTACAATCCAGATGCTACTCAAGATGCAACAGAGTTAGCTAAGCCTAATGGTGTTGTTACTAATACTTTAACAGCTATGCAAGAAGCATTAGCAGCTATTAGTTCTAATCAATTATTGTTAGTAACACCTAACAGTTCAAGTTCACCTACAAGTATACAAATTAGTCCTAGTCAATTTAGTTCTAATGCTAACTATGTTAAGTCATTTAGTCCAGCTACGCAAGTTATTAATGCAAGTGTAGCACCTACAACTACTGCACTTACAGCTGCAGCAGAAGGAGTATTAGTTGCGGCAGGTAATCCTACTCAAAGTACTAGCGGAACTACTATAAGTACTACATTTGATATTGTTAGACCTTGGAGTAATCTCAACATTAACCCAACTAAAGCATTTCCTATATTTGCTGAAAGTGGTTTTAGTGGAGGCACATTATTTAATCGGATAAGAGCTGGTGATCTTGGATTTGATTTTGGAGGTACTAATTATATCTCTTATTTTGAAAGACAACAAATGTCTATTACACCTACCTTTGATACTGAAACTATAGAAAGTATTTCATTGTTTGCAGATGGAGGAACAGTAACAACTGTTGGCGGTGAGCCTCAAAGAGCTACATTACATGTAAGAGCAAGAGGAACTAACTATTCAGGTGAAAATCCTTTTTTAACTGTACCAGAAGATAATACTCAAACTAATGCTAAGCGTAATAAGCTAGTCATTAATGATTTTAATGTAGGCACTAGTCATAAAGTAGATTCAAGAACTCAAGGTCGATATGTTAATTATCGTATTGATGATGCTACAAAAAGTTTAGACAGTGGTTACACTGCTAGCAATAATAAAGCATGGAATATATCTGGTTTACAAATGAAAGTTAGGAAAGGAGGTATTAAGTAATGATTAATAATCCTCCTTTAACTGATAATAGTACTCTTAATATGGTGCTATTAGAAATAATAAGAGAGATAAACTTAATAGAGCAAAGACAGTTAAAGCTTTTAGCTGATATAAGAGCTTCTACTAACTTTGCAGACTTACAGTCAAGGATAGATCAGAGATGATAAAACTTATAGGGGACAATAATGTTTTCGAAGCTATTCAGCTTATGAATAAATCTACAAGAGATAATAACTATTATGGCTATGATAGAAATGAAGCTATTTGGATAGAATATTTTTTATCGTTAGTTAAAAAACAAAAGGAAGGAAGCCCTCACGCTCTTGTCATAGGAGACTATGATAAAACTAACCAGCTAAAAGGCTTTCTTTCTGCTGATACATTTAGTAATTATTATAATAATCAATGGGTTATGGATGTTAAAGACTGTATTGTTAATCATGACTATAATAATGCTTTTGTAGTATACAGGTTATTTGACTTTATGATTAAACATATAAAAAAACACGATGGAAAACATTGGCGAGCAGATTCTGTTCGTGGTGAAAAAGAAGCATTACAGTATGGTCGCTTCTTACAAAAAAGATATAATGCAGAACTACATGTCTCAGTAAGAGGTGTAATACAGGAGAATAAAGATGAACTATGAACCTAATCTAGGTATTTACGATATGAGAAGAGACACTACAGGTCTGCCTAGCTCTCTTGCTAATCGTATAAATATAAATGTGTGTAACAAAGGTGGTGGCGGTGGAACTACTGTAACAGGCGGTCTTGGACCAACTCTTGATCCATTAGTAGCTGATATATTAACTGGTGCTATCTCAGATTCTAAAGCTAGAAAAGAAGCTGGACCATATGCTACAGTAGCAGATATGACTCCGCAACAAAAAGAAGCATTAGCACAACAAACAAATATTTCAAAACAAAAAATAGCAGGCACAGGTATTTATGATGATACAAAAGCCCAAGAAAGTGCACTTCAAAAAACATTAGGTAATTTAATGGGTCAATCTTCAAGTGGTCAAACGCTAGGTTCTGCAAGAACTCAAGCAGCGATTGCTGGAACTTTAGCTGATGAAGCAGATAAATTTGGTGTTAAAAGACGTAAAGTAGTTGATGAAGGTATTAGAGATTTAGGAATGGCTGGTACTACACAACAAAAGTTTAATCAAAGTCTTCAAGATGCCAGATTTACAGAAGATCAAAGAACAGCAGGTTTAATAACAGGCACTGCTCCTAAACAACAAACTACAACTGGAGGCGGCAAATGATTGAGCTTGCATTAGATACAGAAGAACAAATGAAAAGAATGGCTACAGGACCAATGGGCAACCCAGCTCAACAACTTAAAGCTGCACCTATTCAAAAAAGTGTAGCTGAAGAAATGGGTAATATGGCTAAACAAAGAGCTATGAGTGGTGCATTAGACATGGGTACTGAAGCTTTAATGTCTGGATCAACTGCTCCTGTAGTAGGAAGTGCTATTGAAGGCGGAGCAATGCTTGGACCAATGGCAGGTAGCGGTGCTATGGCATCAATAGGAACAGCTATGCCGTATGTTGGTGCTGGTTTACTTGCTGGTAAAGCATTTGGTTTATTTAGTGATGGTGGATTTGTTGGACCATTGTCAACTGCATATGCTTCAGAAGGTTATCAAGTCCCTGGATCAACAGAATATAATAAACGTATGGATCGCAACAGAGCTAAAATAGCACAAGAAAGACCAGTAGAAGGACTTAAAAATGCTGATCAAGAAACTAAGAATTTTAATGAAGGATTAAGACAATTAAGAAAACAACAAGATTTTGTATACCCTATGATTGTTTCAGATTACGGAGCTACTATGTCGCCAACAACTAATATGCAAAGAGGTGTTGCTAGAATGGCTTTTACTGATGATCCAATAGCACAAAAAATGTATAGTGTAGGTAATGCTCCTTTAGATACTTCTTCATCAGGTATGTATGCTAATTATATTGGATTGCCTATTGATTCTCAAGGTTATACTGCTCGTGGTTACTCTTCTGGAGGAAACGTTGAAATACCAAAACCTAAACCAGAAGCAAGCGAATTGTTTAAAGAGATACAAAAGAAATATATTGAAAATGACCCTTACGGTTCTGACACAACATCAAGTCCTTTTGACATGTTAAGATCAGATAATGCATCAAGCACTTAGGAGAAAGACATGGCAACATATCAAAAAGTTAATACAGGAACTGGGTTCAGATCTGGATCTGGTGGACTTGGTTCAGGTAATTTAGTCGATGTTGATTATGAAAATCCTTTTGATATAGAAACAAGATTACCTCCACCCCCACCACCAGTAGATGATGGAGGGAGTGATAGTAGCAGTGTAATTCCAGGAAGACCTGATTCTGCTAGTAATACTGCACTCTCTTATGTCGATGATTATAATAATTCTATTAATACATTTGGATCAGACGGTGGGATGATGCAAGCTAATATAGATAATCCTGTAGCTAATCCAACAGATTTTTATGGGAATCCAATACCTAAAGAAGTATATGGACCTACGTTTGATGCTAGAATGTTAATTCCTGGAGGTTCATTTATGGGCTTTAATGATCCAGCAATACCTACAAGTGGTTACGGAACTCCTGGAACTTATAGTAGTCTTAGTGGTGGAAGATTTAATGCAGACAGTCAAGCAGTAGATCCTATTACAGGACAACCAATAGCTGAATACGGAACTAAAGGTGCTTTTTTACAGTCTTTAAAAGATGATCCTTTTTCTAATACAACTTCTCCGCAAGGCAATCTTAATGATATGCAATATGCCGCTAGTAGAAGTGAGTTGGCTGGACCAGCATATGGAACTACAGATTCTATGGGTAATCCAACTAATACAGGATTAAGTCCTTTAGCTAAACAAAGAGTTGCACAACAACTAGGGCAAAATATGGGATTTGAATCATATACAGTAGCTCCTGGAACTGCTACTAATGAAGCCATAGCAAACCAATCTGTAGTTGCTGGCTCACAGTATAGTCCTACAGGTACATTTACTACAGAAGCTGATCAAGCAAAATTTAATAACATGGATAATTTTAGTTATCCTAATGCAACAAACTTTTCAACTGTTGATTACTCAAAGGCAGATAAACAAAGAGAAGAGGCTAAAACACAGCGAGAAGCAGATGCTATTGCAGCACAGGAAGCTCAAGCAGCAGCAGAGGCACAACAAAGAGCAGAGGCTCAACAAGCAATAGAAGCACAACAAAGAGCAGAAGAAGAGCGTGCTCAAAAGGCTAGAGAAGAACAAGCAAGAGCAGAAGCAAAAGCTAAAGCAGCTGCAGATGCGGAAGCAGCACGAGTAGCAGAAGCCGCAAGACGAGCTAGAGACTTACAAAGCAATAATGAAGGTCCAAAAGAAAACAAAGGTGGGCGTAGCACTGATATGAATTACAGCGACTTCGGAGGAGGAGGCGGTGGAGGCGGTGGCGGTAGCAGTTGTGTAATTGCTACTCATGGTATCTCTACTGGTGCATTCACATTAATGGAAAAAGCTAAAGCAGAACTTTGGTGTCAAAAGAAGTATCACGATAAATGGTATGGAGAAGCTTTTAGACGAGGATATAGAGCAGTAGGTATGAGGCATGTTAATAACGGAACAGCACCTAGTGTCTATCAAGAGTTTAAAAACTTTGTAGCTTACGGAAGAGGAATAAAGAAAGATTGGAAGTCGGCTATTAATTATTATTATAGAACAATAACTTTCTTTGTTATAGGTTTATTTATAGGAGATAAGTAATGAATATTATGAAAAAGTATACTGAAAAAGATAGGTACGGAAATATGTTTTCCTATGAATTCGATATACCTTCTATGAATGAAATACCTAAACCAGATCCAGAAGTATTCAAGCCAATAGGAACAGATACACAACCAGCGATGTTGACTGTTGGAGAAAATATAGTAAATGCAGAAGCATCTAGAATTCCTGGGGTTCAACCTATGTTAGATCAATTAAATGAAATGGGTAGAGCTATTCAAGATAAACAAGGCGGTCCAATCCCTACCTATGCTTCAGGCGGTACAAAAGTAGATGATAAGATGTTAGATGCTATTGGTGTAGTCGAATCTAATAATGATCCAAATGCTTTATCAGGTGTAGGTGCTGGTGGTCAATATCAGATTATGCCTAAAACAGCGTTAAATCCTGGGTATGGCGTTTCTCCTATCTCTCTTGAAGATAGATTTAATCCAGATATAGCTAGAGGTTTTGCAAAAGATTATTTACAAGGGATTGAAAAGAAATATCCTGATTTTAATAGAGATCAATTATTACAATCATATCATTCAGGTGTTGGTAATGTTCTTAAAAATAATCTTGGACCTGAAGGCAAGGCATATGTTCCTAAAATAGAAGCAGCAATGGTTAACAATGAAATACCGCCTTTTGTTTCAGATGCAGAAGCAATTAATATGATGCCTCAAGGTCAAAACTTAAAGGCTAAAGTTAATAATGAAGAAGAAGTAGAAGACAGTTGGTGGTCTAAAATAGTAAAAGGATTAGACGAGCATAGTTTATTTATGGACAGAGCAGAAGCTAATATGGAAAAAAGAATAGCTCAAAAAGGAACTCTATTTAAAGACGGTCTAGACGATGTTAATGATGATATTGAAAGCTTACAAGCAGAGATTGCTAAGAAAGGAAGTAATGTAAGTAGTGCAGATGTAAATAAATTAATTGCTTTAAAAAAGAAAAAACAAAAGCTTGAAAAATTAGTTGAAGAAACTACTGCTAAAGCAGATAAACTTAATCAACCATCTAAAGAAGAAATTGAAAACAAAAAGAAAATAGATGATATAAACAAAACATTACCTAACATTGTTAATAACACTAAACCTGAATTAAAGAATATAGTAAATCAAATAATAACTGAAACTAATAATACAAAACCAGTTAAAGAAGATGATAAAATTTTAAAAGAAAAAGGAAAAGAAGTAGCATCTAATGACCCTACCGCATACGATAGAGCTAAAGGTTTTATGTCTCAATTTTTTGATGTCGGTGAATTAACTAGAGCCTCTTTAGTTTACCTAGGTTCAAGAGCATTAGGATATGAACATGGCAGTTCTGTTAATTTTGTAGGTAAAAATTATCTTAAACGTATTGACTCTCAAATGGCGGCTAATAGAAAATGGGCTAACAGTAAAGAAGCAACTAAAGGATATGAGCAATCTTCTATACAAAAGTTTTTAATAACAGGAGATCGTAATGATCTTGTTAAGAAAGGCTCATCAATAGTAAAACCTTTAAAGCCAATGTTTAACACATTAACACAGAGTGTAGTCCAAACAGTTGAGATGGCTGATGGTTCAGTAGGTGTTAGGATTGATGGTAAGTTAGTTCCTTATTCAAAAGTAGCAGGTATACTAGATACTATTGATCCGAAGATACATAACTCTACAACTATTAAAGAAAATTTTAGAAAATCTTCTGATCAATTTATAAGTTATGTTAATCAAGGTGTTGATGAAGCTGATCAAATAACCAAAGCATCTGTATCAACGATTGCTAATCAAGCCGAATCTTTATTAAGAAACACTATGAAGACTGCTAGGTTCAAGAAAGGTACAGTTGCAAGAGCAGAAGTAATCTCTGAATTAGACGCTTCTATTAAAGACTTTTATGAAGCTAAAAAAGATTATAAATCAGGAAATAGAAAAACAGACCCTAAGTCTTTAAAAGAATTCTTTGATAAACGAATGATTACTTTTAAAACTGGTGGTGCTTGGAATCCAGCTTTAGTTGGTGATACAGGTGCTGGTAAACTACAAGAAGTACAAAACAATATATTCGGTATGTTGAATTTAAATATGGACAGTAAAATGTCAGCAACTCAAAAAGCAAAAGTTACAAAGAACTTTATGGATCAATTAAGCTCTGTATGGAAAAATTATTCTACAATGTCTGATGCTGAACTAGCAGAAAAAGGACTTCGAAAGAATTTTATTGGAACTAACACAGAAGGTTTAAATGATTTTGTAAATTGGACTAATGAAGTTGCTAAAGGAAACACTGATGCTCTTAAAATAATAGGAGCATTAACTTAAAAGGAGTAGCATATGAATATCTTAGATGAAAACGGAGGCTCTTTAACTTTAATTGATTCAGATACTGCAATTAATAGTGATGGAGAACGATTTCGAATAAGAGGTTTTGATGGTCTAGAAACAGATAAGCTTATACAAGACAAAGATGGCAACTGGAAAATAGAACAAGGGGAAGTAGGAGCTGAGTTTCAAACTAAAAAAGTAGCTGAGCTTCTTTCTACAGGAAATTTCTATGGTAAGTATTCAAATGAAATTGATGAAAGCGAAGGAAGCAGACGCATAATTGATTTTATAAATAATAAAGGAGAGAATGCAGCTACTGAATTATACAAACAAGGTATGGTTAAAACAGATGCTTTTACTACAGAAGAAAATATATTAGCTCAAAGAGATATGGAGTTAGCTAATGCTTTATTAGGTAATTCAAATACACCTTACGATAAAATCGGTGAAGAATATCGAAACACAATGGCTACCTTACCTCTTGAATTTAAAGGTATGGCTCTTAATGAGAGAGAATATAATGAGAATATACATAGTGGAGTAGCCTTCCGTGACCCTTCAAAGACCATTGATAATCAACCTTTAGGGTTTTGGAATTCAGTAGGCAGAAGTTTTGGTGTAGGATATGATGGAGTATTTGAAGGTCTTTACGGATATGCAGATGCATTAGGTCAAATGACTGATATCGAAATGATTGAAAACTTTGGTGAAAGAAATGTTATAAGAATCCGTGATGAGATGAGTCAAGCTCCTGAATTACTTCTTAACTATACAGATGTAGAAAGTATTTCTGATGGCTTTCAATATGCTATGAATACTGCAGGTATGGCAGCACCATACATGATAGCTGGCTTTGCTTCATTAGCGGCAGCAATTCCTTTAAGTGCTATGACAACGCCTGCGATTGGTTTATTGTTATCTCAAGTGCCTCAAACTATGATATATGCTGGTCATACATGGAATGAGATGGAAGGTGAAAAAGGCTTATCTCAATTTGTTACTGCAAATATGTCAGGCGTATTACAAGCAACTTTAGAAAGAGTAGGTTTAAGAGGGTTAATGCAACCAGTAGATTTACTTTCTGTAGCTGGGCGTAATAGAGCTTTAAAACATATTGTTAATAATAATAAAGGTATGACACTTCAACAAGCACAGATTGTATTAAATGCACAATTAAAAGGAGCAATTAAAGATCAAGTTAAATTTTTAGGTAAAGATTTTGCTAAGCTATCTGCACTTACGTTTGGAAAAGCAGCGGCAAAAGGAATGACTAGAGAAGGCTTAACCGAAATAGGGCAAGAGTTAACTCAAGCAGCAGCAGTTACATTAGGGTCAGATACTACTTTTACTGATGAAGAGCTTAAAGAAAGGCTAATAAATGCTGGTATTGGAGGAGCAATTCTCGGTGGAGCGTATGGAGGAGCTGGTAACATTTATCGCCAAGGTAAAAACCAATTAACAAAGAAAATGTACTTAAGGGCAGATGATACTCGCTCTACTCCTATCGAACAACAAAGACTTGAAGATGAAAAATCAGGTAAGTTAAATGAGACTAATAGAAGAATAGATCAAGACATTGCTCGACAAGAAGGTAACGTTAAAGATCGTAGAGATCCTACTAATCCTGATGGTTTACCTACAGTAACTGTATATGATACTAATGGTCAACCTCATAGAAAAATATTAATAGAGGGAACTCCAACTAAACCTATTAAAGTTAAAGATTTAATACTTCCAAATAAGATAGCTCAAGAACATACTTTAAATAATGGAAGCTTTTTTAGTATGTCTGCTCTTAACCAAAGATTTGTATTATCAGATGGTGCTATTGTTAATGAGTTAAATCCTAAAGAATTACAAGCTCGAAAGACCGCTTTATTTAAAGAATATAAAGATAGAAAAGATCAGGGAAGAGTTTCTCCTTTAGATCTAGGACTGATTTCTGCTGAATTAAATGCAATACAATATCAACTAGAACGAATTCCTAATCCTAATCTTCATAAAGAAATACCTGTACTTCCAGACATTAAGTTTGATAAGACTGATATTAAGAATAAACAGATAGTAGGAGACTTAGCTAGAGATCATGAAGCAACTGATAAAGGTACTTTTAATTTTATAAAAAATAGTGAAGGCTTAAAAGATTTTGTTGTAAACGGAACTACTAATGTAGCTAAACTATTTAGAGCAGTAGAAAACTATATGTTATCTCATAAAAAATTAGTCACTTCACCTGTTGCTTTAAAGATATGGTCTAGAATAGCTGGCTTAACTAGTGCTGCTTATTTATCTGGTAGAAACTTTGTAGAATATGCTAGAGATATTGTAAGTGATCTTAAATCTTATGTCGATGAAAATGATATTGCTATGGATTTAACTGGAGATACGCTAACGGCTAACTCTGCAGTAGATATATCTAAAGAGTTAATAGAGTTTGGTAGATCAGGTAACTTTAAAGCAATTAAAGCTATTCTGTTTGCTACAACACTTCATGATCTTGATGTATTAGCTTCAAGAGAACGTAGAACTATTACAGGTCCAAATCTTCTTAAGCTATATCAAGGCTTACTTAATACAGTTCCTAAAAATCAATCACAAAAAGATGATTTAGAAAGAAGAATAAGAGTAATTGAAGAACATTTAGCTGATAAGTATGCTATTCAAGCTAATGAAATTCGAGATGTAATGGACTACATCGATAATAATGCTACTGTAGTAAATGAATTAGACAGTAATAATAAGCCTACTGGAAAGTCTTCAAAGGTAATTACTGATAAATTTAAGCTATTAAAGAAAATAGTTAAAGAAGAAAATACAGGAGAGTTTAAAACTTTAAATGAACCAATTACTAGTGAAGTAGAATTTGAAAGAATGACTAAATTATTTATTGCTGCTTCTAAAATAAAAGCATCATATGATAAAAGCTTTCAAATATATGCTGAACAAGTTAGAAAAGAAAGAAATCAAAACATAGATGATGAGTATGATCCAGATTATTGGTGGACAAATCAAGGGTTTAATTGGAAAGCAGTTAAAAAGAATCCTACTAAATTTAAAAAATGGCTTATGGGAACTAAGAATATTAGTAAAGCAGAAGCTGAACGGATGTATGAAACTATTTCTAGAGAAGGAACAAGCTCAATAAGTGAAGAGTTCTCTATGGTTGATGGGAAGCCTTATCAAAACTTTTCTTTTAATCCTAAGTTTAAAATGTTATATAAAAAAGATGGGTTTAAAGAATTTTCTAGTCAAAATTTATTTGAAGCATTAAATAAAAATCAAGTAGAAATATCTAAGTTTGTATCAAGTGCTCAATACTTTGGTGATGGTGGATGGAAATTAAATCAATTATTTGATGATTTAAAGAAAGAAACTGAAGCAGGTTTAAATGAGTTAGATGAAAAAGATATTAGACAATTTGCTTATTATACTAAAGCAGTAATCGATAGTGCTCATGGTAACTTTAACAGGATAGCTAGTAAAGAATGGGCAGCAGTTAATCGTTATTTAACTAGCTGGACTATCTTTTCAGGGCTGCCGTTAGCTGCGATAGCTTCTTTTCCAGAAACAGCTATGATTTATTTTAATTTAAAAGATGATCAAGAGTTTAAAAGAGCTACTGATATAATGGTTAAAGACCTAGCATCTATATTTAATAGGGCATTAAAGAAAGACGTAGCAAATACTGAAAAGCTTTTAAAACAAATTGGATTAACTACTGATCAAAACACTGTTGTAGATAGGTATGCTACAGGAGAAAGAGATGTTGCTTTCTTAAGAGCACATGAAGCTTTCTTTAAAGGTGTCGGTATTCAGAAGATAACTCAGTTTCAGAGAAGAATAAATGCTGCTATTGGTTTAGATTTTATTAAATCTAATTTTAGTATATTACAGTTATCACCTAGAAAATACAATAAAAATACAGGTGATCGTAATGCTTTTGACTTTGATAAATTTACAGAGAGAGAAAGGCTAGCTTATAATCAATTAAAAGAATTAGGAATAGATGTAGAGTCTGTTGATCAAATGGTTTCTGGTATTGATGAGCTTCTTAGAGATAGCTTATTTGATTTATCAGATAATACTTTAGAGAATAGGCAATCGCCTCTTGATGTATTGTTTGATACAACTAATAAAGTCAATCCGAGAGTCGGTAAAGAATTTGAAGCAATGCCAACTTATGATAAGCAAGGCAAAGCAATTAACCAACTTAAAGGTATTTCACCTAGAGAACAGTTATTAAGAACTATTGCTCGTGGTGAATTTAAGGCTAAAAAAGAAAGCTATGAAACAGGTGAGACCTATATTGATAAGAATACAGGGAAGGAAGTTAAACGTTATGGTCGATTAAAAATCAATGAGCAAAAACTTATTGATAGAGTTCAAGAATTGTCTGCATCTTTAGATGATGAAATAGAAACTGGGCTATATCGTTTTGTAAACGAAAGAGTACAACTTCCAGGAGCTAGTAATAGACCTTTATTTTTTCAAGATCCTCATTATCAGTTGTTAACTCAATTTAATGGTTTCTTAAGTACTTTTACTGCTAATATAGTTCCTAAACTTTGGAATAGAAATCTTAGAAAAGGAAATACCAAAGTAAAATATGATACCTTTGCTCTTATGATACTCATGATGGGTCTTGGAGGTGCATCTCAATACTTAAAAGATCTTATTAAGTTCCTAGAACCTAGTCCTTATCTAGATGGTCCTCGCTACGTACAACGAGCTGTCTATGCATCAGGTATTCTTGGTCAATATGAGAGAATTTTAGATACAGTAGTTCCTCTTTATCCAGATAGAGATACAGGTTTAGATGCTTTATCAAGAGCTATTTTAGGAGAAGCTGGTCCAGCATCTAGAAATATTCAAAATATATTTACTGGTATTGGTCAGTTAGCTGAAGGCGAAACTGAAAGAGCACTTAATAGTATAGGTAAAACATTACCTGTAATTGGTCCTGTACCAGTTGGAAGAAAAGGTTTTTCTGATATAATGCATTTAGAAAATCCCTTAAATGAAGACTTAAACGAATACTTATTCGGTAAACGATAACATAACTACGAGTAGCCTATCATATGGCTACTCATCTAGTGGAGAATTAAATGGCAATAAATATAGGCGGTATAAACGTTGAATCAGTCTCAGATAAATTAAAAAGGAGACAAAAATTATTACAAGATCGTAAAGATGTTTCAATAGAAACAGAAGCAACTCCTATAACAGATAACGAATTTAATACAGGAGTAGATCGAGGAGATATAGGAATAACTGAAGGTCGTACTATCGATGAGGTACAAGAAGTTGAAGCAGCACCTAAAAAAATTGTTCCTGGATTAAAAGATTTAGATAAACAATTTGAACAACAAACAGAAGCAGGTTCTGGAGGACAACCTTTTGATGTAATTGCTAATCAAATAAAAAAGGCTGGAGGCATTTTAAAAACAGATGAGGAAGGTAATCAGTTATTTGATAAATCTAAACAAGCAGCGTTTAAATCAATCGGTGAAGGCATTGAACAAGACGAAGCACAATATGATCAATCATCTCCTGATTTGTTTGATACAGTTAGTCCAGATGTGTTATTAGATAGGCTAAGAAATACTAAGTCAGTAGAGCCTACAGTATCTACAACTGATGAGGCTAGTTCTTTTATCGATAATGGTGTTATGGTTCAAGATGAATTTGATAGAACAGCTTTACCTTTCTTTAATAGTGGAACAAAAGAAAGCGAACAAATATTAAATATACTTTCAAATGGTAATTTAATTGATACAAATAATTTAAGAATAAGTCCTAATCTCGCTAACAATGCACTCACTGCTATACTAGAAGTAATGAGAGATTTAATTAATAAAGAAGATGAACTTGTTACTAAGCCTGAACTATTGCTTGCTAAGAATGAATTAAACGCTCAAAAGTATAGAGCTATGAAAGATAAAGTTAAAAAAGTTTCTTTACAAAATAAGATGATTGATGCTTCTGATTTAAGGAAAGGCTTATTTACTAAAGTAATGAATCGTGTAATGGAAAACCCTAAAGCATTAGGTATAGCTAAAGCTCCTGGAGCTCAAACTGGTTTTGGAGGATTTGGAGAAACACTTAATCCTAATACAGTATCAGCTGGTGATGCAGTTTTATTTCAAGTATTAAGTAATCTTGGTTGGATTCAAAAAATACCTAAAGAAAACAATCCTGAATTAGGTATTGAAGATGATATGATCGTTATATCTGAAAAGGGTGAAATGGTTTTACAAAATACTAGAGGTATTTTAGATGACCTTTTAGTTAGAGATATTACTTTTCGATCTAAAGTTCCAGGAGTAGACTTACCTACTAGAGCTAGATTTGCTGGTGAAAGAAAAAGAGGTACAGTATCTCAAACAAATAAAATGTCTTACAATACATACATTGAAGATACTGTTAAACAACTATTAAAGAGTATGCCATTAACAGTCGTTGATGAAAGATATAATATGGCTAATCAGTTAATTGATTCTGTCATTATAACAGATGATGACGTAACTGTTTTAGGCTTTAAAGAAGAAGGAGTTCCTGGAAGGCGTTGGTCAAAGGGAGATGCGGCTAAAACACTAGGACTAGATGAAGCTCATTGGCAAAAAGCATTTAATCATGCCAAAAAATTATTTCCAGAAGAAAGAGCAGAACAACAAGCTAATCTAGTTATGATTAGAGAAGCTAAGAAATTATTAAAATTAAAGAAATATGCTGCTGAAGAAACAAATGGAGGTGTATACTATAATAAACAATTCCATGCATCTTCTGTAGGCAGATACTTTATTCGTAACACTGATATTAACTCTCAGCTAAATAAAGTTGCAAGAATGTTTGTCGGTAACGCAGTTGCAATTACTCTTGATCCAAGAAAAGATACTCAAACTCAAACATATAAAAACTGGGCGTATATAATAGGTAAAAATATATTACCACCTAGTAGTCGTATGTATGAAAGTAAAATGACAGGATTAGGTGCTCAAAGAACTGAAGACTTAACCTATAATACAATATTAAATACTTCGTTATCGATATTAAGTAATCCTAATGATCCTGTTTATACTATGTGGGTTGAGAAAGGAAGAAAAATAAAAGAAGCATATTTAAAATCTAAACAAGAACCTCAAACTTTAGCTGACTTTAAGAACCTAGTAGGTCAAGATTTATTTAATGAATTATTTGATCCTGAAGGTAATGGAATGGCTGGAGAATGGGGATATCCTTATCAATCTTATATGGATGTTTATGACTTTAATGTTGCTAGAGAAAAAGGAACTGCATTTAAAGCTAAATCTCAAACTCAACATGATGGAAAACAAAACGGTATTGCTATTCAAGCTATGCAATTTGGAAGAAGAGATATCTTACAATTAGTAGGTGCTATGTATAGTACTGGAGAAGTCGCTACGCCATTTGGAGATATAAGAGATAGATTTTTAGAGAAGATGGATCTTGGAATTAAAGTTGCATTTACAACTGATGAAGATCGATTAGCATATTGGTTAGCTTTTAAAGATGAGTTAATGAAAGACAAAGGTGCATTAAAAACTTTTGGTAAAGAGCTTTCTAAAACACCCTTAATGGAAACATCTTACGCAAAATACGAAGGCTTTAATGAAGAAACTGCTATTAATTTTATCGATAAAAATCCTCAACTCTTTGAAGGAATAGTGATGGCTAAATCTAATGGATATAGCCGAGATGATATGATTAGTGATCTTAATGATATTATAACTGAAACACTTAGAGAAACTTTAAATCTAAGAAATCAAAAGATATTAAAAGAAGCTGGTTATATGTGGGCTAAGCTAGGTGTAACTCCTAAAATGAAAGGTCCACTAGGTACTGATATTTATATGGGTTCATATGACTACAAGCCTATGATTGATCCTTTAACTGGTCAAGCAAAGACAGTAGAGGTAGCAACACCAGATGGTACAGTCTATATACCTATAACTAAAAGATATTCTACTGGCAGTGCTAAATCTAAAAAGAAAAAATTAATACGAGTAAAAAACCAAGACGGCTATGCTGAATGGAAAAGAGAAGATGATACTGATAGAAGATTTGGTCAAGAAGTGGCTAATCAATTACCAGTATTAACTGTACAACAAATAGATGGTGCTATTATGGCAAAGACTATTTACAGAGCTAATATAGATAATTTAAATAGAAGCTCACCAGCATTTGTTATACCAATTCATGATGCTATAATTACAGATGCATCTTCGGTTAAGCTATATCATTCGATGATTAATCAACAGTTTAGAGAAGTTAATATGAGTTATTCTATAGGTAAAGAAGTACTTAAAGGAGTTGATAATGCTTATAATAATGTAACTAAAAAGTTAATGGATGACCCTAAAGGTCAACAACTAATGAACAACGACTCTAAATATAGAGCAGTTCATGATGAATTAGTTAGAATAAAAACTGAAATAGATAAAATAAAAGGTCAAACAGCAGAAGAAAGATTTGGAGATGGAAGACCTCGTGGTCGTAAATATAAAAAACCAGTTAATTTAACTCCAAAGAACAAAGAAACTATTCTTGCTATTGCAGAAGCAGAAGGCTGGAAGCCTGATGGCACAGGAGCTATTACTAACGAAGGATTAGCTGCAATCTTAGAAATCTTTTATAAAGATACTAATCTTAGAGCTGGTCTTGAAAACTTAGCGTTAGAAGCTAAAGCTGCTAGAAAGAAAATCTATAATCAGTTATTAAAAACTGTTATGTATCAATATAATTAGGAGGAAATTATGAATTATAACTCATTGGCTTTACAAGGCTTTGAAATTGACGATATGGAATTTGTTAAAGAGTTTGAGCTAGATCCTAAATTAGCATATACAAAGGGTCTTAACTTTGCTATGCTAGATAATGTCTATGCTAAAAATGTATCTGGCTTTATAGATAGAGGTATGCCTAGAGACAAAGCAAGGGCAGAAGCAGGGAGATTAAGAGCTAAAGCTAAAAGACAAATCATGGAGTTGTTACCTAAATAAACGTACCCCACAGGGAATCCTTATGGAAACCTTGTGGGGTATCTTTATTTTTAACAGAAGAAATAGTCCGATTGAACTACTTCATTAATATTTAGAGAACCTATATCAGGTCTCTCGCCTTCATAACCTCTTCCAAATGGAATCGAGTCATAGAAGTTTTCTTTGTCGTATACTTTAACAAACTTATCTCGTGCATCTACCATAAGATCTTCAATCCTATTAGCATGAGCACTAAATGAGTCATGCACTGCACCAAACTCACCATCCCAATCAGCTACTACAAGAGCCATATGAGCCGCATCAGAGCTATGAACAAAGTTAGGACTGATGCCACACATAAATCCTCGTCTATCTGGTATATCAGTCTTCTCTCTTATTACATGCTTAAATCTCAGCTCACCATCAGGTGTATTGAATCCATAGCAGTCTACCTTTGCAGGTCTAGTACGATAACATTCGTATATTACTGGAAAACCTGACTCGGATTCCCATTGTATACCACGACCTCTATCAGTGCCGTAAGTATCTAGCCAATTAGAAATTTCTTTATCAGCTAACCGTTGCAGGTATCTCATAGTGTCTAATGGACCTGGGCAGACTTCTTGTATAGCTCTTATCACCTGACTACTAAGCTCATCACAATCCCAAGTATTGATATTGTAATCTTTAGTGTAACCAAATTGATAGCAGTCGCTATACATAGACTCTGACATTTTCTTTTGTCCACAGCTATAAGCCCTCGTCATAGCCCCTCGTTTAGCTATGCCCTTCCTAATATGCTTCATAGGCATTTGTCTTTCTTCAAACCATTCAGGCATTCTTTCACATAATCTCTTTGCTACTTGAACATAGAAATCATTAGGCACTTCTTCAGGTGTTAACCCTACTAGTCTACCTGTAAGAGAGTCTTTAGACATAGCACCTAAGTGTTGCCAACCATTGTTAGCACCGTCAATAGGTATAGGTAGCTGAGTATAGAACTCATCTTTACTTTGAGAGTACTTATACCACTCAATACAACAAGCCATGAATGCTATCTTCTTCTCTGCTTCTTCTGCAAAGATTCTCATCTCACCCATTTCAATTATCGTATCTATATTTTCCTGAGTCCATCTAGCTCTATCGTCTAGCGTCATCTTATCTACAGATATAGTATCTAGCTCTTCTTCTTGTAGTATCTTCTTATAGTCTGAAGATGCCCAATTAGGTATTTGATCTATACTATATGACTGATTGTAAGAACAAGCAGTATGAACTGCTAACCAAAAGTTAGCGTTCTCATCAAAGAGTTTTCCTTTAGCAAAGAGTAATTGACTCCGTGCTATATCTGCTCCCTGAAAGTTAAAGAACGGTTCACTATAATATAGTCTACCTCTATAATCTGCATCTAAGTAGAAGCTAAACTCTTTGTCTAACCACTTATCAGCTGCTGCCATAACCTCTTTGACTTCTCTATTCTTTGAAGCTTGACGTTGATATAGCTTAGCGTTCTCGTTCTTGTCTTCACCATTGTACTCTTCATTACTAATAAACATATCCCAGTTCTCTAAGATAGCTTTATGCACATCAGAGTTAACCATAAATCTAGTTGCTTGTAACTTGTCTATAGCCTTTACAAATGGCTTATCAAGGTACTTGAGAAATTTCTTTTCTTTATTCTTCTCCCAAGTCTTTATAACTGATTTACCATTGTCCTGAAATAACCCAGTTATAGGCGGTATTACTGTAGCACTTATACAAGTAGTCTTGCCAGTGATTACTTCCATTTCACCCCACTTTTCAGTAGCATGTATGGTCACTGGCTTACGACTCTTCATATGTCCTACAGAGATAGTTAAATAGCCACACATAACAAAACCTTCTATAACAAGATCACCTACTCTTACATGATCTCTAAAGTTAACGTTATTGCTATCCCAACTTTCTATTATATATTTCCCTATTGCCATAGAGGCTTGAGTTATTGCTGACTCACCTTCTACCTTATTGCGTTTAAAGCAACGTTGAATTACCTTTCTAGCATAGGATATCATATCATCAACAAGATGATCTAACATATCAACACCATCCGTATCAATCATACGCATGAGCTGTAAATTTCTTCTAGGCTTTACACCTAGATCGTCACCCCTAATCTTTGTTAGGAGATAGTCCTTTATATCTTGCATGAATTTCTCTCTTTCTTTTCTGGACTGCTATTATAACATGTTTACTTCTTTTTTGCAAGTACTTTTACCATTCTTTTATTATTTAATATTGTATACCCCACCATATCTTTCTCATATGCTTGTCCGACCACGACATTACTGATACCAGACTGTAAGATAAGCTTAGTACACTCCGTACAAGGAGATAGCGTAGTGTAAAGGGTAGCACCCTTTCCATCTGTGCTAGAGCAAGCCAGCTTACATATAGCATTAGCTTCAGCGTGTATAACAATAGGTAGTGTACGACCAGTTGTGGTATCCTTACAATGATTAGGAAAACCTGTAGGAGTACCATTCCAACCCATCGAAATGATGTTTCCATCTTTAACAATAACTGCTCCAACCTTAGTGTCTTCGTCATAAGACATCTCAGATACTCGGTAAGCAATATCCATATATAAATGATCGTATTTCTCAGCTTTGATTTTATCTTTAACATTATTTATTGTCATTTCCCTGTGCCTTTCTTAGCATAGTTAAGGCTTCAGCTATAGAAGGTATCTTACCTCCTCCTTTAGCTATGCCATTCTGTATCTTAATAAGTTGTCTCTTTATTTTCTTCATCTAATTTCACCACTATATAATTCTTACATTCACTCTCAGACCATTCAACAAGATGTTTCACTACCTTGTTAGCTCTTAGTTGATTGATTATCTTTTCAGCATCTTCATGAGCCTTTATTGAATGATTCCTTGAGTATCTTAAGTTCATTTTCTAATTCCTCTATCTTGTTCATTCTCATGATAGCTTGAGAACGAAACTTATTACGCTCCTTAGCAATTTGATCTACCTTATTACCAAGGAACTCTATTTCTTTTAACTTGTTCATGTATTCCTCTATAGCTACACCAGTCATTAGTCTAACACCTCAAAGTCTAAACCATCTGTCCACGAAAGACGAGATGTATTATGATGATACTTAGCAGCACCTGCTGGACCAGTCTTACCTGTAAACCTAGACTTAAGAACAGTGAAGTTAATTGTATTACGTACATCATCGTTCTCATCAGTCATATTACGGCTAAATCCTATAATATCAAATGATATCTGCTTAATAGAGCCTGAACCCTTGATATCATCTAAGCTAGGTAACTTACCTTCTTCAAAGTTCTTACTCCCTACTAATCCTTTCCTCAGGTGACTAATAATACCTAGCCATACATTATGCTTCTTAGTTATCTTTAGTAAGTCTGACATCACCTTATCAATAGCTTCATTACCGCTATAGCCTTCAGCACCTTCTGATACTGCTATAGTGATATGGTCTAGTATAAGGTATTTACAACCCATTAACGCCATGTACTCTATCTTATCTATCAGTGATTCATCACCTACAGAACCTTGATGATCAAGTAATACAAGCCTATCAGTACCAAAGACTTCTTTAGATGCTTGCTCTTGTTCTTCAAGTGGTACATCATACTCTTGTAGGTTCTGCCTTAATTGCATCTGAATAAACTTCTCAGCAGTATCACCAACAGACTCTTCGAGTGATATCATACCTATTTTATCTTCAGAATTCTTAAGCAAGTCTAACACTATCTCCTTGATAACAGTAGACTTTCCTGAACCAGTACCGCTGGTGAATAGCGTTATCTCACCGAACCTCATACCGTTAGTCTTATCATTGATACCCCTAAGGCAATCAGGATATGGTATACTTTCTCTTGATTGTCTCTCAAGATATTGTTCCCATACTGCTTCGTGACCCATGACAATACCAGCTGGACTATAGGGTTGTGCATCCCATATAGCTTCCATAACTCTCATATAGCCACCTTGATTAAATAACTCGCAAGGATCTTTAGCAGTGCTGTTAGTTACTTTAACTTTATCTATACCAATTATATTAGCAGCTTCCCTAATAGCTTTCTTACCTGCATCGTCGTTATCAAAGAACAGTACTACTTCTTCAAACGATCTAATCCATGTACGATTGAGGAGTAAACTCTTAAGGTTAGTTGACGAAGCCACGCTAATAACTGGGTAAATCTTTTTGTATTTATTAAGTGAGGCTTGTGCGACTGCCATCGCATCGAATTCTCCTTCTGTAATGACAAGGCGTTTGCCTCCATTTCCAAAACTCTGACTACCAAAAGGCTGAACATCTTTAAATTCTCCTACGGTTTTAAATTGTTTAGGCATAGTACGTATCTTATATGCTGTTAATTTATTATCAGCATCATAATACGGATAGCAGTATGCCTCTATCTCTCTTTTATCGTTATACATAACACGAACATCGAAGTGTTCTGCTATAGCTTTAGTGATACCTCTCTCTTGACAACCTCTATGATCACCAAGAGTCTCTTTAAACTTATCCATATCTATTACAACATTAGACATATTAGTCATATTTATTTCCTTTCTATTTCCTACGTCTTGTACATGCACCCCACATACAAAACAGAAGCCGTGGTTGTCATCATATAGAGCGAATCCATCTGAGCTACCACAGTCTTCACAATTAGTTTTACCTATCTCTTTACTTTCCGTATAATCTTTTTTCTTTAGCATAACGGTTTTCCTTTCGTTTACGTCTTGCTCTTGTTGAGCGTGCTTGTCGCTCTCCTCTTTTGTTACCGAACAACTCATCCCA
>Ga0208643_1000357_pt1 | contig 31302 bp, 23 predicted proteins | sample VirMetDEL_Nov_12_FD_184516 | JGI IMG/M metagenome (GOLD analysis project Ga0208643, IMG submission 184516) | Aqueous microbial communities from the Delaware River and Bay under freshwater to marine salinity gradient to study organic matter... | ecosystem: Environmental > Aquatic > Marine >...
GACTCGATTGGTTCTACCATCTTACAGGTGGTCATACCCATACTGACTTTTTTGCTGTTAGGCCTACTGATTACTCAAAGGCTAATGAAGGAGAAGATTTTGAAGATATTTGGTAATGAAAAAGTTTCTTAAATCTTTAGTAAAAAACAGGAAGTTATCTGCTAAAGAAAGACTAGCTAATAGGCTAGGTTATTTTGGAACTGCATTTATAATGATCAGTCCTTACTTATTGCCTTACGGAGAAATAGGTGCTTTTACCTATATTATAGGTGGCGTAGTATGTACGCCTCAAGTCTGGTTAGCTAAACAGTGGAATTTAGTTGCTGTTAATATAAATGTTATTGTTGGTTATTTAATTTATTTATACAGTGGCTAAAGATATTATAAAATGTAGTCAATGTGATGCTACTTTCCCAGGTGGTTATCAGTATAGGATGCACTGGGAAAAAATGCATTTACAAGATGCTTTAAAACAAGTTAAAAAAAATAATAATGTGGAACAACGAGTGGAAAAAAGGTATAGACTACCCTAGTTGGGGTGACACTGACGTATATAGAAAAACTATAGTTGGTGGATATTTGTTAATGGGTGAATCACCTAAAGATGCTTACTTAAGAGTTTCAAATGCTATAGCTAGACGTTTATATAAACCAGAACTAGCAGAACAGTTTTTTGAATATATATGGAAAGGTTGGTTATGTTTAGCATCACCCGTGTTATCTAATACAGGTACAGACAGAGGTTTACCTATCTCTTGTTTTGGTATTGATGTTGCTGATAGCATAAATGATATAGGTAATAAGAATTTAGAAATGATGCTACTTGCTAAACACGGCGGCGGAGTAGGTATAGGCATCAATATGATACGCCCTGCCGGAGCTAAAATTACAGGTAATGGAACATCAGATGGAGTTGTCCCTTTTTGCAAGATCTATGACTCAACTATACTCGCGACCAATCAAGGATCAGTACGTAGAGGAGCTGCATCCGTTAATCTCAATATCGAACACGCTGATTTTGATGAATGGTTGGAAATCAGAGAACCTAAAGGCGACGTCAACAGGCAATCTCTTAACTTACATCAGTGTGCTGTCGTTGGCGATAAGTTTATGCGAAAGCTCGAGAGCGGAGATCAAGAAGCAAGGACAAGATGGAGTAAACTACTCCAAAAACGTAAAGCTACTGGCGAGCCGTATATCCTCTTTAAAGGTAATACGAACAAAGCTAATCCAGCAGCTTACAAAAGCAATAGCTTAAAAGTACACATGACCAATATCTGTAGTGAAATTACATTACACACAGATGAAAGTCATAGCTTTGTGTGTTGTTTGTCTTCTTTAAACTTAGCTAAATACGATGAGTGGAAAAACACTAATCTTATCTATGATGCTACATGGTTTTTAGATGGTGTAATGGAGGAGTTTATACAAAAGGCCAAGAATATGAAAGGCTTTGAAAATGCCATTAGATCAGCAGAAAAAGGCCGAGCCATAGGTTTAGGTGTCTTAGGCTGGCATACGCTGTTACAGAAGAAGGGAATAGCTTTTGAAGGGCTTTTAGCTCAGTTTAAAACTAGAGAGATATTTAGTAAAATTAAAATTGAAAGCGAAAGAGCATCACGTAAGCTTGCTGAAATATACGGTGAACCATTATGGTGTGTAGGTACAGGTTTTAGGAATACACATTTAAGATCTGTAGCACCTACTGTTTCAAATAGTAAGTTAAGTGGTAACATATCGCCCGGCATAGAGCCTTGGGCAGCTAATGTTTTTACAGAACAATCAGCTAAAGGAACATTTATAAGAAAAAATAATGAACTTAAGAAAGTACTTAGGAAAGTTGGTATTGATACCAAGGAAACTTGGGATAAAATTCTGGAAGATGGTGGATCCATTCAAGGAATTAAAGAACTCGATGGATGGTTTTACGACCACCTCGGACGACTAACTCAAGAAGAAGGCGAGTCTGTCAAGAACGTTTATAAAACGTTTAAAGAGATAAACCAACTGGAGTTAGTTGGACAAGCTGGTATACGTCAAGATTATATTGATCAATCAGTATCATTAAATCTAGCGTTTCCTGCGGAGGCTGAGCCAAGATGGGTTAATAAAGTCCATTTTGAAGCTTGGAAAAGGGGTATAAAAACTCTTTATTATATGAGAACTGAATCAGTTCTAAGAGGTGACATAGCTGCTAAAGCTATGGATCCAAACTGTGTATCCTGTGATGGATAATTAATAATTAAAACTAAAACAATGGCTAGTAAATTTACTTTTGCGGACGCAAAAAAACAAATTAAACAATTAGAACAAGAATTACAAGAGGCTAAAATAAAAGCTGGAAACGTTATTCTTGACACATCAGACAATGTATTTACAAATGCAGAGTTAAAGAAGATTAGAATATTAGAACTGTGGGCAGTATTAGGGCCTATAGCTGGCATTATAATCGGTTTAATATTAGGTTAATATTAGAAACAATTAAAGGGGAGCTTGCCGTAATGGTTTGCTCCCCTTTTTTTTATTACTATACTACCCCTTGAGGTGCAATGAATGATTCTTTATTAAAAGCGTTATTAGTAACATTGTCTTCTTGTTCAGATTTTTTTAAGTCATTTTGTGCTTGTATTTGTTTGTTTGTTTCTGCAACTTTTTCAGCAGTTTCTTTCATTGCATCTTTGTTGTAAGCGCTTAAAGTAGCTTTTCTAGTTTCATAAAGTTTAGTTGCTTCATCAACTGTCATGTTGTTTTTATCACCTATTTTTTTTATTTGTCTAGCAGCTCTATCAGCTCTTATAGCTCCTCTTTCTTTATTTCTAATATCTCGCATAGCACGTCTTTTTTCCGAACGTATTTGTTTTCTATTAGAACTATCATCATAACCAGTACCTTCTGTATTTCCAGAAGTTTCTAAATAAGATTTTTTCTTTTTATCTAGTTTAGATAAGCTTTCATTTTTTTTATCTTTAATAGCTTTTTTAGAATTATCAAGACTTTTTTCTCTGCTTAACTTACCTTCTCTAACGCTTCTTGCCTCAGTGTCTGATGTTTGAGGAGATTTAGATACAGGAATATTTCCTTCCATTGCATCTTGAACTGTTAATTCTTTTGATTTAGTTTTATTTTGTTCTATAGCTGTATCACCAATATCTCTTCCATAACTTGCAGCTAATTTTTCAGCATCTGTTTGAAAAGCAAAAGATAAAGGTTTTTTACTTTGTTTGTTGTTTTCTAAACCGTATTTATAAATTGGTCCCATGTTATGATAATTTTTGTTTACTTAATTTGTTAGCCTCTTTTTCCCACGGAAGCTGTTTAGCTCCTTCTATATATAATTTACCATTGTAAAGTATTTTTGAATCAGCCGTTCGTGGAATTTTTTGGCCTTTCCATGTTATATCAGAATCTGTATAATCTAATTTTCCTGATTTAAATTGATCAAGATGTACCTGCTCGTGAGCAACTACTTCTTTTCTTTTTTTAGCACTTAAACCAGGTTTTATATCCATAGTTCCGTCTTTATTGGCTCTACCTAATACACCTTCAGGTAGTTTATCTGGCACTGGCGATCTCTTAGGTCTAGTTGGTCTAGTTGGTCTAGTTGGTCTCGTTCTTCTTCCTGTAGTAGGTTTTGAATTTTTGTATTCAATATCTACTCCAACATTATACGGTGACCATCCTAAAGCTAAAGCTACAGACTGCCAAGCTTCAGTACTATCCTGTGATGCTGCTTTTAAGTTTTCTATTTTCTTAAACACACGATCAGCAGGTAAGTTAGTTAAACCTGAAAAATAATTAGCATAAGCAAAGCCTTGGTAAAACGGATCATTTTTATATTGTTTCCATGTTTCAAACTTTTGACCTTCAACTATATCACCTATTTTCTTACTAATAGGTGGAGATATAGAAAAACCTTGTTGAACAAGCTTTAAAGTTCCATCATAAACTCTTTGTCCTTTTTCTCTTTTTTGTCTTTGATCATAATATTCCATGCTAAGATTTTTAAGAGCAGCAACTACTGCACCTGCATATCCCATACCTCTTAATATACCATCAGCAACACTGTTTAAAGAATACATTAATTTTTTATCTGTTTCTTCATATTCTTCATCATCAGCATCACTTAATATTAAAGAAAATAAACCTTGTTGCAGTGCTGTAAATATAACGTTTTGAGCAACACCATAGTAAAGTATTTTAGAAATATTTGTTTTCCAATCACCTCTACCATTAATTAAATCTGATGTAGATTTTCTAGTCTCACGAGCATACTGCAATGGCGTATTGGCAAAAGCTAATATAAGTCTACCTATATCTGATGCTTGTTGTCTAGATACTTTATCTACTCTTGATGACTGTTGAGCTGTTTCAGAAACTTCTTGAAACTCTAGCATAGCTTGAGCATCTGCCTCTGATTCAGACATACCTTCTTTAATTAATTGATTATATCTATTACGATACCAAGTAGCACCACCAAATGCAATAGCATTACTATCACCCCATTGCGTAGGTTTAAACCCTAATTCAAGAACTTTTTTATTTAATCTTAAAAATAGATTACCTGGATTAGAATCTGCAATATCAGCTAAGTTAACTTCAATAGCCATACCTCCTCTTCTTTCTTTTAAAAAATCAGAGTTTATTATTTTAATATAATCTTTCATAAACTGAGGTACATTAGCCATAGCTAATCCCATTTTAATAGGATTATTAAAACTCCAGTTCATGTAGTTAACAATAGACATTTGCTGTAATATAGCAGATCTCATGTTGATAGCCATAACAGCGCCAACAGATTGATTGATCCAATTCATTGCTGAATTAAATTCTTTATCTTTACCTTTCTTACGGTTTTGACCTGTTTCCATTCGTTCAAGAATATTACTAAGCGCATCGGTATAATCATTACCGTATATTTGCTTAATAAGCTTCATGTTTTGATCAGAGAATATTTGATTTTTATTATTAGTAAATTCTTGCAAAAACTCTGCTCTTTGAGCTCTGTTAGAAACAACAGCCATATCAGTAGAAATACTACCACCTAACCATTGTTCTGTTATAGGTGGATAACCAGCATCTAGCTTAGTTATTTTAGATAATTCTTCTGCATAAGCTTTTAACTCAGCATTACCTTCAACTAAAGCTATTAAATCTTGAGTGTCAGCTTTATTAAGACCTAAGTCTTGACCAGCTTTATCATAAAGATAAGCACGAACAGCTTGTTCGTTAGTGTATATACCACCTAAAACATTTTCACTAAGCATTCTTCTAAACTTAGTAGGTATACCAAGTGTTCTAGTATTTTTAAATCTTTTATTTAAAGCTTTAAAATCATTAGCTAATGTTACTTTAGCTGTAGTGTAGGCACTTATACCTTGAGCAAAAGGTGTTAATAAGTTTTCTTCAAACCATTTCATTTGCTCTTCACCTAATTTACCTTTAGCTTGAAAATATTTAAGTAATCCTGCAAAGTCATCAGCTCCTGGAGGTATGTATATATTAAATCTACTTAGGAACTTACCTATTTTAGATCTTTTCTTACCTCTTATAAGTGAATCCATTTCATCTTCAAGATTTCTTTGACCACTTTCCTTAGCCTGTTGTACTTTTTTAGTTACACCTAGGTTATCTAACATTCTAGCCACAGCGTCAACGTTAGCTTTAGAATCATCAGCAAAGAATACATCATTGTAACCTTCAGATACTTTTTCAGCAACCCACATAGCTTTAGCACCAGGCTTACCATTAGCAAGTCCAGTTATATTTTGTAGTGGTATACTTATACCCAATGTAGCTCGTAAAAACTCTTGTATTGCTGCAGCTGCTTCAGCGGGTCTAGCTGTTAAAACAAAAACATCTCTATCACCTTTAGCTTCGGTAAAACGCTTAGCAAGTGTAGCCAGAGGCCCTTTACTACCATCTTTTACTTGGTTAAATTCTGAATAATCAAAAGTTGCTCCCGCTTCCTGTAACTCATTATATTGTTCAGCAAATTGTGTAGCATCTAAACTGCCTTCCGTTCCATCTGGAAGCGTGTAGAGTACCTTAGAATTAGTCTTAGCTAGTGTATCATCAAAATCAAATACTCTAGCTTTTTTCTTAGGAGCTTTTGTGTTAGAACCTACAACTTTAGCTTTTCTAAGAATATTTATTTTTTCAATAATTTCATCAGTAGTTAATCCATCAATATCTACACCAAATTCTTTTAATAAACCATAATTACCTTGACGAACTTGCTCTTGTAGTTTTGCTACGCCAGCTTCGTTCATAATCATTAACTTAACTTGTGCAGGATTGTTTTCATTACGAACTTCTTGAGATGAATTAGATACAAAGTCAGACCATTCTTGAGAAGACATGTAATCTTTAACTTTACTATAGCCATCAGCTATTGCATCCGCTAAAGCTTTACCACCTTGATAAGCTAATTTAGTTGCTCTTAACCCTCCAATAAGTATATTAACAGGTACAGCGCCTAAGTTTGTTTGTAACGTACCCTCTGTTCCAGTAAGCTCTGTTAACTTAGCTATAGCTCTATCAATTAAATTTTCTACTTGATCAGAGTTATTAGCTATAGCAGCTGCGTTTGAAGCTGCAACAGCATCAGGAGTACTAGCACTTTTAACGTTATTCTCTTCAGCTATAGTTTTTCCAGTTAAAGGATTTATTATTGAATTCAAATCAATACCTGATTTAGCTAATCTAACTATTGGATTGTCAAATAAACTACTTCCCTCAGGTAAAGTGGCATCTAACTTAGCTGCGTCTATTTTAGCATCATCACTTTTAGATAACTGAGTTTGATAATAATTATTTCTTATAGCTAATATAGTTCCATCAACTTCTCCATTCTGTAAAGATGCTAATATGGTTGCTCCAACTACTGATGCCGGTGGATTATGCTCTTCTCTAAATTTACTGCCTATATATTGTTGGGATTTTGCACCAGAATTTTTAGGTGGATAAGAAAAAACTTTTGATACATATTTAAATGGAGCTGCTATTTTTATTATACCAGAAGTAGTAGAATATCCAGCATATATTAAAGGAGTTATATCGTTTATAGAAACTCCTTCTGCTAAAGCCTTTTGTAATTGTTTTATAGCACCTTCTAAAGCTTCCATGTTTTGAGCTTCTTGTTTTGCTTTTTCTAATTTCCAAGCTTTAGTTATTTCACCATTTTTGCCAATATTTTTTATTGTACCTAATGATATTTTTGTAGCTTTAGGTATTTCTTTTCCTTTAAAATTTTCTTTTGCAGATAATTCTAATTGTATAAATTTTGGATCAGTTTTAGCATAAAAAATACCACCAGGTCTTGGAAGTATTAAGTCTGCATTGTCTTTTTGAAATTTAATTCTATTTTTTTTAGATATAGGCTTAGAAGTGGTTCCATCTTTTAAATAATATTCTCTAGTACCATTTTTATCTAAACTTTTATATCTTCTACCTACAGAAGCAAGATTCCAAGCTAAAATAGCATTAGGAGATAAATATCCATTTTCAGCTAATTTAATTAAATTATCAATTACTTTTGTTCTATTTTTATCTGTAACAGTTCCTGATTCAGATATATTTAATAATTTAGCAACAGAATTAGCATCCCTTAAAATGCTTATTTTTTCTATTAATTTAGTAAAAAAGCTTTTAGTCTGTATTTTATCAGCAGCTTTTTTAAACTCTTCAGTTTGTTGTTCTTGTTGTTGTTGCTCAGCAAACCTCTGTCTAAACTCAGTATCATTTTCTAATAGATTAATAGCTTCACGTGCGCCCATAGAAACAGCTAATGCTTCAACTAAACGCATTTGTCTATCTGACCTAGTATTTTTAGCTATACTTGGATCTGTTATATATTCTAAAAATTTCTTTACAGTTAATTTATCAAGTGTAACTTTTTGTAAAATACCATTGCTATCTTTCTTTAAAAATCCAGCTTGCTCAAATGGATTTACACCACCTTTTGCTCTAGCCTTACGCATTGATTCAACAGACATTGCATCATAAAAAGCATCAGGGTTTGCTTCTATAGCATTAGTTAATCCCTTGTTTGTTTTAGTATTTTTAAGGCCTAATTGTGTTTTTAAATCTGAATATAAAGCATCTTGAAATGTTTTAGCTATATCTGTTTTAAACTTTAAATTATCAACTTTTTCTTTAGCAGTTATTAAAGCTTGTTTAGCAACATTACTTATTGTGTTCATTAACTTATCGCTAATGCCTAACTCTTGTGCCGTGTTTATGTTTTTAACAACAGCATCCATGTCAGACTCTTCTTCAGCAATCATACCTTGAACTTCTTGACTTTCTATATCTTTAGTAAATGTTTGACTTGATATGTTTTCAAAAGCAGATTTACTTATAGCTCTTTTAGGTAATTCTACTTGAATATATGCACCTAATGGTACTTTTTTACTAGGATCATATGTTCTTAGTAATTTAAGAAGTTCTGCGTTAAGATTTGATTCATATTCTGGTTTAGTTCCTATACGTAAACTTTCTGGTATAGCACCAAAAACTTTATTAGATAAACTTTTTAAGAACCCTCCTTGAGTTTTAAGTATTCTATTTAAGGCTTTGTTGTTAAAAACATTTCTTTTTTTACCTTTTTCATCAATTTCTATTGTTATATCTCCAGACTCTAAACTTTCATCAAAAGCTTTTTGTAGTTCTTTTGAAGACTGAACACTACTTTCTTTTACGCCTTTAACTACTTTTTCTGTAGATTGTTTTGATGTATCTCTTGCTTTTTTATATTTCTCTATATTTTGTTTTACTTCAATGTTAAATTGTTCTGTAGAGATTTCATTATTAGCTTTTTGTTCTTTTAATAAATTATTTTTTAATTTATATTCATCTAAAGCTATTTCATTACTAGATCTAGTTTCTGTAAATTTACGTATAGATTGTAAAGCATTTTCATATTTTGTAGTTAAAGTTCCGTTTTTATTTCTTATAACAGGTTGTTTATCTACTCTTACTTTTTCAACTATTCTATTTATAACTTGTTTAGCATTAGTTAAAGTACGTTGAAAACCAGCTTTTGATTGAATATAACCTTCTTTATTTATGTTACCAGCTTTAAAATCTTCATTTAATTCTTTAATACTTTTTTCAGAACTCTGTATTGTTTCTTCAGCAGTTGCAGCTCTTTTTAATTGTTCGGGTGTAAGCCTACTTCCTAAGTCGTTTCCTTCTTTTACTAAAGCTCTTAAATTAGCTTTTTCAAATCTTATTGCTTTTCTTATACCTTCTTTAACTTTAGGATTTGTTTCTAAAGCTTCATTTTGCTTTAAAACACCTATGGTAAAAATAGAATTAGCTGCTGTATTTCTAAGATGTTCAGGTGTAACTTGATCTCTCATAGCCTTGTAACCTGTTTTTATACCTTTACCAGCAGCGCCAAATAACAATGTACCAGCATATGTTTGTAAAGCTGTTTCAACACCTTGTTCTTTTACACCTTCCCAAACGTACTCAGCTAATTCTTCATCTTTCAATCCTTTACCTAAACCTGTATTTAAAAGTTCAATGGGAAGTTGAGCCAACTCTGTTCCCGTTTCAGTTAGAGCACCCCATTGAGCAACTACAAATCCTTTAGCTCCATAAGAACCAGAATTTATTACTTTTGTTATACCTTTTATTCCTACTTTTTCTAAAACAACACTAGGCAAAGTTAAAGCAGCTGGTACAGCAAATTCAAGTTTACCCTCTTTTGTAGCTTTATCAAAAGCTTCTTCTTTAGATAGGCTAGGATAAAGTCTTTGTGCTTTTTCTTCATTATAACTAGTCCAAAGCTGTGGACCTATTTGAGCAGTAATCATAGCTTGGCCAACCCTAGCAGCTGTAGTAGGATTTTTTGTTACGAAAGCCGTTGCTGCAGTTGCTGCTATGGTGGGTAATACACTAGTTGAAACTGTTTCAAAGGCAGAAGCTAGAGCCGGAAGTAATTGCGTAAAACTTCTATTTTTAATAGCTTCTTCAATGCCAGGCCCAGTATAATTTCTTACTTTGTCTATGTTTTCTAGTGCGCGTATGTATTCGGCTCCTCCTTTTCTAGAATCACCTCCTACTTCTTTGTTACTTAAATTATATACTTTTTTTATATCTTCATACTGAGGTCCATTTTTTAATAATTCATTTTGTTCTTCAGTATATGTTTGAGAAGTTAATTTTCCTTTTCTATCTTTATAAAACTCAGCATCTTCATAAGCTTTGTTTAATTCTTGCCATCTATCTTCGTTTTTTTCTCTTTTAATTTTTTTATTTGTTTCAGGATCTATAAAAGAATAATCATTTCTTATTGCTGATAAAGCTTTAGAACCTATTTTTTTTAAAGGATCAAATCTTGATTCACCACGCTGCTCTAAAACTTCTCCTGAATCTAAAACAGTAGCTATCACATCTGCCCATTCAGGTCCTACTAATTCATAAGCTGATCTTTTGAACGTTTCACTCAGAGTTAGTTTTGAACGCTCCCAAGAATTGGCGAAATTATCAATAACCCCTAACGTTCCTTCAAAAGCTTTAATTCGTTGTCCTGTTCTAGGGTCTACATTAACGCCAGCGGCTTGTTCAGCATTAGGAAGTAAATCTCTAATTTCTTTTAATTCTTTTCCATCTTTCCAAGCTTTATAAGCCTCCATTCTGCTTTCTGGAATTGGAGCAGGAGAGGGAGCCCCGGCATAACTAGGAGAATATCCTTTAGGAGATTTATCGTATATTTTAAACGATTCTATTACATCTTCGAATTCTTCATCATTTACCTTAAGCTTATCTAATGAAACGCCAAATTCATTTACATTAGGTGGTGCCTTTTGAGTCTCAATATTATTGGTACTAGAAGCAAGCATCTCAGACCTTTTAGCGTCAACTAAAGCTTGTATCTCTTGATCAGACACGCCCTGAGCTTTCATGGATGAAACCATTTCTCTAAGTTCTTGTTTTTGTTCTTCTGTAAGCATAAATGTTATTTAAAATTTATTCTATAGTTATACCTTCAAATATTTCTGGACGACTTGCCTTAAATTGTTTTCTAGAATATCCTGGTCTAGATTCAAAATCAGGATCTAAACTCATTGTTATTTGCCTAATTTTTTCTTGTTCTTCTTCAAACTTTAGCCTTTCTGCTTGTTGCCTTTTAAGTGCTTTGTTATAATCACGAAAACTTTTAGCATAAATTGGAGCTAACTTCATAGCATCTTCTTTAGATTCTTTTGTGTCTTTAGCATTTGAAGCTCTTCTGCCTTGTTCATTTTCAAACCTTGCAAGTAAAAAATCTTTAGCTCCAGCCTCTGTAGATAAATTATAAGTGGTTGTTAAAGCCGGTTCACCTTCGTATTTTGCTATTTGATCAAAACTAACTATATAATCTCCGTTTTCATTAAATCCTTCTTGTAAATTTGTAGCTGTATTGTCAAATCCAGTTCCTTTAGCTACATTGAAATCTTGAGCAGTTGCACCAAGAAGATTATCACTTGATATTATATTATTTTGATCAATAGTCATTCCTTGAGTACCTTCTTTAATTATTGAAGCGTAAGTTTTATCAACTAATGTAAGTCCTGATTTAGGAGGTTGCGGAGTTACTTTCATAGATTTATTGTAAACAGAAGTTAAAACAGCCATTTCCTGATCAATCATTTCATCTAAAACTTTAAGCCTAGCATCGGCTCTAGTCATAGGCTCACTTTTTGCTTGTAAGTTAGTATTACCAAAAGGAGAGTCATATTCTTCACCTTGACTATTTACAATTTTTAAATTGTCTATATCTATATCACTCGCTATCATATCAACCTTTTCAACAGTTCCTGTTAATGCTTTAACTCTTGCTTCTATAACATCTCTAGGTATGTTTAAAGTATCCATACCGTACATAAACAACGGATCGCCTCCTTCATTATCACTAGCCATTTTATCTATTCTAGTTTCAATAGCTTTTCTTTGTGCTTTTCCAGGAGGTTGAGGTATTTTTAAGTCACCTGCTTTATTTTTACCAGTTTTTTGATAACCAGCTATATCAGCCTCAAGATCAGTCATGTATCCATCAGTAGAATCAGTTAAAGATGCTGCTTTGTCAACAACCTTAGGCATGTTTAATGAAAATTCTCTAAGTTTTTTATTTATTTGTTCGCCTTGAGAAGTTACTCCTTTTAAAATTAACTCATCACCTTCAAAAACAATACCCCCATCAAATTTTCCGTTTAAAAGTTCACTATAAACTCTTTGAAACTTTGGTTCCATAGAATTAGATATTTCCCCTGTTTGAGATCCAGTAGAAAAAGCTCTCATTTGTGTATCTAAAAATTTTTTACCATCTCGAAGCAAAGGAACTTGATTTAACATGGTTCTCATTAATTTAGCTTGATCAGCAGAGTCCATGTCTTTATTATTTTTTATACTGTTATATGTAGATATTAAATCTTGATTTGTTTTATCAAAAACAGCATTTAATCCAGCAAAACTATCTTGTTGATTTCCGTCATTAAACGTTTGATAAGTTAGCGCATCTGATTGCTCTATTGCGGCCTCTTGTGCTTCAGCTGCAATTTTTTCTTGTTCTAATTGTTTTTGTTGCGCTCTTATGTTAGAAACATTATTAGCATAATTTTGACGTGTTGCTAAATTTGATTGTGCAGCTGCCTTTTGACCGGCTTGAGTTCCTTTAACTCCAGCCATATAATCCCATGAAATTGCCATATTATATTTTTATATTATCCTTGTCCATATTTTGCAGTTGCAACATTGCCTACTGCATCAGCTACTCCCCCTGCTGCTCCTAAAATTTGAGCTTTTTGTTGATTTAAATCTGCATTAGCACCAGCTGATTGTCCTCCAGCTACAGATGCTAAATCTGATAATTGTCTATATTTCATTTGTTGAACAGTTTGATCACCGCCAGCAACCAATTGATCTGCTTTAAATTGTGAATCAGCAATATACTTATTTGCATTAGTTTGATTAGCAGCATTAAATTGATTCATACTGTTTTCAGCACCAAAAGCAGCTAAACCAAACTGATTTTGTGAAGCTATATTAGCCATGCTAAATTGATTTTCTTGACCTGCGCTAAATTGACCAGCTGCATTATCTGCATTAAATTGAGCTTGAGCAAATTGATTTTGCGCTTGCGCTTTAAATCTACTTGCTTGATTTTTTGCGTCTGCTGTAAATCTATTAGCCTGATTTCTTGCGTCAGCGCCAAATTGAGATGCTTGATTAGCGGCTTGAGCACCAAACTGAGCAGCTTGATTTACGGCGCCTACGTTAAACTGTGATTGACCTAAGTCAAACTGTGAAGCTAAATTACCTTGAGCTAATTGTGCTCTTTGTAATTCTCCTTCACCACGAGCTCTTAACATTTCGTTTTGTTTAACTTGTTGATCAATACTAGAAGCAACTCCCTGTTTGGATTTTGCAGCTGCAGCGGCTAAAGCGGTAGCACCACCAGCACCAGTACCAGCTTGAGCAGCTAAATCTTGTGAGGCAGCTAAAGCTTGATCTGCTTCTTGAGCTTGCATTTCAGCGGCTGCTGTAGAAACCTGTAGGTTGTTCATGGTATTTGTTAAACCGGTATTAGCACCTCTTTGTAATTGTCCAATGTTTGTACCTTGAGCTGTATAACCTTCGCTGGTATATCCTTCACCCGTATAACCTCCCGCAGTATAGCCTTTTGCTTTACCTATTTCTCCAGGTTTATAACCTTTAGCGTCTCCTAATTGATTTGCGGCGCCTAATTCTGCTATTTCAGCTTTTTCAATATCATAAGAAGCTCCAGAAATATCTTTATAAGCATTTGTAAATTCCATTGCTTCTACATCAGCCATTCTTTTATTTAAAGCATCTTCCTTAGCTTTTTTTTCTTTTTTCTTTTTACCTATACCTAAAGCAGATATACCCATTTTAACTAAAGCAACACCTCCTGATATAGCTGCGGCTGTAACTAAAACAGCACTACCTTTTAATATTTCAGGGTCAGAACCAAGATGTTCTATTAAACTTAGATTTTCTATCAAACTAATCATCTATTTTTTTATTAATATATTTTTCAAATTCTTCATGAGTGTATGCGTAATGGTAATCTTCTAAAACATCTAGATCTTTTGTGTCTTTAGGGTTTTTAAATATATTTTGAAAAACTGTTTTTTCATGTGCATATATTACTCTTTGTGTTCCAGCTGATGAAGTTTGATAATGAGGTGCTTTAAAATAATTTTCACCTTTAGCATCAACAACTGTTATAGATCCTTTTAAAAGAAACCAACCGTGTTTTCTTTTATGTATGAGACTTATTACTATTGAATCTTTCTGCATTATCATTCTTCTTACATAAATACCAGGTAAAAATTCATGCTCTGTTGTAACTGTTTCCTTACTTCCTTCTCTTACAGCTCTTCCATTATTACCTACTATATTACTACCATCTACCCTGCTTAAAAGTAATTTAGATAAATTAGTTACTTTTTCTTTCCAAGGTATTTCTAATTCTTTATTTGATTTAATTATTTCAGTCATTTAATAATATTTATTGTGAAGAGTATATTGACTCTGAGTTTATTGCAAATAGTTCAGCATAACTAGCTGCGGCTGGAACAGGAAGTGTAAGTCTTACTGAAGCGTAAGCACCTTTTATTCCACCCACAATCTTGTTATCTGTTTGAACTAAAGATCCACCTACAACTTTATAGTTAGGTTCTGACGAACTTATAGGTGCAAAATACTTGCCTTCTTTTTCTTGAAAAGGGAAATTTACTATAGCCATATTATGCGTTTTGAATTATTGTTACAGATCCATTTGGTAATGCTGGTGATATTCTTGCGTTTGTATTAATAATTGTAATAGTACCACTTCTTTGAACACCCGTGTTGTTATCTGAAACACTAACAGTAAAATTTGTTTCTGGATTAAAATTAACAGGAGAAGCATTAGATCCATTGATTAATATCCAATTATCTGATGTTTCTAATCTTGTGCTTACGTTGCTTAATGAAGAAACACTCTGTGGTGATGATCCTGTGGCTGCAAATTGAGGTAATCCTACTGAGTTTACAACAGCTGTTTCCGGTCCTCCGCTAACTGTTGTTATAGCTATTATACTAGCTGTAGTTGGATTTGTTAACTTGACGCTATAAGCTGCATTAAAATTTGTTCCCGCGTCTATAACAGAAGTAGTTGTAGACGCTATTGATGAACCTCCAGACTGTTGTGTTAAAGCAAATTGAGCACTATCTGAAACCATAGTATCTGTTGCAGGTATATTTGTATAAGTTATAGTTGCAGTGATATTTACTGTATCAAAAGGTGAAATTTTATATGTACCAACATATGGAGCATTAAATGTAATATTACTAGCAAGAGTAGGAGATATCCATGTTAAATCTGTTTTAGCTGTTGCAGTTCCAGTTACATCAACTGTTCCTGAAGCCGGTAAAGCTGGCACGGTTAAATTATAAGTATATACTGCATTGTCTTTATTATTAGCTATCGCAGGCAGTGGAGCTGTTGCTCTTGTAACAACCGGCGGTAAAACAGGATTAAATGAAGATATTCCAGATGTATCTAAAGTTACATTACTTGGATCTATATAATATCCATCTTCTGCTAATAAAGTAAATTGAGCAGTTCCTGTTCCAGCATTATTAAATACTTGAGATGCAGGTGTAAGATCTGAGAATGTTACAGCATCATCTGTATTTATTGTTAATAAAGCAGGTAAGTTAGCTAATACAGCACCTACGCCACCAACGTTTATTGTTTGAATGGAGTCTGCGCTTCCAACAGTGTAAGAAACTCTAAATACTATATTACCTTCAGAGGTTAAACTAGTTGGATTTATAACACTTAAACTTGTGTTACCTGAAAGAGTTATATCTGTAGGTAAAATAAAATTATAAGCAGAACTTATAGGTCTTGCTGTTATTATCCAAGTTATAACATCGTTTTGTTTACCAATTAATGTTGATTCACCTGTAACACTACCATTTACAGCTGTACCTATTATCTGCAACGATGTAGATATTATTGTTGCAGGCGTTGGTAATGTACCAATACTAGAAACATCTGTTTCAATAAAATCTAATGTCCAACCAGTCGATCCTTCATAACCTATAGTATTAAATTGTTTTATAGTAGAAGGAGATTCATTAAATATAGGCTCAACATATGATGGTTGAGTGCCTAAGCCATAAAAGTTATTTCTAAAACCAACCGTTGGATCGTTATGTTTCCATAGGTTACCTGTAAAAAATGTGTAATAAGTATTATTTAAGCTTAAACCTGATTCTTGATTAAAAGATCTAAAGCTACTCCAGCCTTGAGAGTTTTCGTCAAATGCTAATGTTAAATATCCATCTGCAGCTGTGCCTACATTTGTATCTTCGTTACCATCAAGGCCTTGACCAACTATTGTTAACATAAACAAACTAGAGTACTCATCATAACTACCAACAATACTTGTTGAAGCTTTTAATGCATCTCTAAAAAAGTCAGCCATACCTATGCTAGATATTTCTTGTATACCTTGAGGTGTTAATTTTAATACAGTACCATTGTTTTTATCTGTAAAGTATTTATTAAAGCCAAACTCAGCATATGATAATGGATCTTGAGATATTCCAAATCTACCTGCATAAGGTGCAACTGTACCTAAAAATTGTGTATTACTAGTTACAGGTATTTGACCACCTTCAGCTGAATATATAAAATCTTTATCAATAGGTGATCTAGATATTTTATCTTCTTGAAATATTAAAAGTTGAGTATCGTCTGCAGCTAGTTTTTGTATAGCTCCATCTTGTGGATCTACTGATATTGTTAAACCGCCTTCAGACTCATTAAATTGATTTATATAGTTAACACCTGTTCTAGAGTTAAAAAGTCCACTAGAGTGTATTAGAGTGTTAAACCTTAGCTCTTCTGCAAAGTTTTCTTGAACAACATAAGCTCTAACACCTACATCAAAAAAAGTTTCATTAAAAGCAGCTCTTAGTCTATTTAATTCTATATGCGCTCCTGATCCAGTTGGATTAAAGTCTAATAAATAAGAATTAAAAAAATCTATGTTTATTGCTACACCTGTTATAGATGATACTAAACCACCCGTAGATGTTTCATAAAATATATCTAAATCAGACTCTACTGGTTGCGTTTCAAAAACACATATACCAGACGTTACACTTGTACCAGAATTATTTACTGTAATTGTAGACGCTGTGCCTGTTGGATTAGCTATAGCTTGTATTGACTGTAATGCCCCGTATGTTGTAGAAAATATATTTTGACCTCCTACGTACTTAGGATAAACAGATACATCACATGGAGATATTGTAGCTGAAGTACTTGGTGGTATAGCAGCTGTTTGATCTCTTGGTATTTTATTTTGACTATCACCTAATCTTTCAACAGTATTAGCTGATGACACACCTGATATCCAATTATAATATTCTTGTTCACGTTGTTTAACAACAACTCTATATGAGTAGGCCCAAGAAGGTATTTCGTTTGTAGGATCTGCAAAAGTAATTCTTAAAGCATTAAATGCAGTTGTTGAATCAGCTGAACCCGTGTTTGGATCTATAAAAACAGTATCACCACCTGAGTTTGATAATATAACAGGAGATTGTCTACCAAATTTATCGGCTAAAACAATACCTATTTGATATGTTCTTCTTGATTTTAAAGACAAAGGATTTTTACCTGGCCCCCAGCTTATTCTTGATGAATCTTCACCAGTTCTACTTACGCTAAAGTTTATATTAGGTATGTTATAATTTTGTAAAAAATTACCATAAACTAATCTAGCACCTACTAATTCTTGAGATTGAGCTATTCTAGGAACAGCATCATATACTCTTGTTAATTGATCACTTGGTAAAGTTCTAAATGGATCTTGCGACGCATAGAAAAAGTTTATAGATGTTTCACCTGCAACAGGCTTATCTTCAACAACATACAATGCACTAGATCCTGTTTCTTTATATATCAATTCAACTTGAGTAATACCGTATCCGGCTGGAGTAGGTATTTGTAATTGAACAGATTTTATAGCATTTACAAATGTTTCTATTTCTCCAAAGTCATTAATACTTGTAGATATTGTATCAGGATTACCTAGTCTTGAAAATATAGTTGTACTAAAAGGTGCTAATGTGCTATACTCACCATCGTCAAATTTCCATCTATATGAAAATCTAACCATTTTATCTTCTAAAAAGTTAGATGTTATTGGTTGGCCTTGTTCATCATTTGCACCTACAGCTAAAACAGTTGGTGATTCATATGGTGCAAACTTAGCTACTGAAGCTAAGTTATCAAAAGCGCCAGCTGTATAATATGTAGGATCATTTACTGCTCTTACAACATTTATTTTTCTTGGTGGATTACGATTATCTGTCCAAAATAAAAGATCATCAACTAAGTTAATACCTGATATTTTAAAATCTTTATGAAAATTTAATGATAAACCACTAACTAAAGTTCTTAATTGCTTGGATGATTGATCGTAAGAAAAAATACCGTGCTCTCCGCCATTACTTCCATCATAAGAATCATTTGAAGTTACATAAAAGTATATTCTATCATCACTATTGCTTCTATAAGAACCTATACATGATCCACCAGTTATACCTGAAGATGCAACTTGAATATTACCTAGTAAATTTTCAATAGCACCCATGTCGGCACTTTCTGATTTACCTACATTTATATTTAATGCTTCTCTATATTCACCGGCTGGCACTAACCTATCGTCTAGGTCTCGATTCATTCGGCCACCATTGAACATTCTTTTAATTTCTGGCATACTAATTTATTAGTGTTTAATCCATTTAGATTTACCTCTAAATATTTGAGTCATCTCAGGAAGCTTCATATTAGATAATCTAATTTTGGCATTACGCATTTTAGCTGCTGCTTCTTTTTTGTATAAAGCAGATATTTGTACTGTAGAAGGTCTTAACTTAGTTAAATTGTAAAGCATAGATGCCATAACAGCATCTTGAGCTAACTTAGGTACAAAAACATTTGAAAAATCGCCATTATCACCTAATCCATCTGAAATATATCTTAGTGTAATTAAGTCGTTAGCTTGAAAGCCAGAGCTAAAATAAACTTGTCCAGCTGTTAAATCTAAAACATAAGTACCATTCATGTTAGCAAGCTCAGGTGTTAATCCATATCTTTGACCCCACATACCTCCTATGTTTTCTGGACCATATATACTATTGTAGTAACCTATGTAATAACTAGATAATTCTTCAACAGTTAAAAGTGATATTGCTTTTTGATAACGATCTATTGTGTCTGATGTTTCTGCAAATACTATATTGCCTGTTTGATCATAAAGATATTGATAGTTTTCGTCCTGAGCAACGCCATTGTTTGGTTTAGTTGTTTGAGATGGCATTATAGGTCTCATATTACCGTATTTGTCAGTAAAAGAAAAACTAACATAATTAACATAATCAGAAGGTAATGACATTTGTAATGTAGAACTTAATTGTATTTCTATTGCTTTTTCAGAATAAAAAATATCAAAGCTAAATTCTTGCACCGCTCTTTGAGCCCAAAATGCAACTTCATATCTAGGCACCTTTGTCAATGTTTTTCCATCACCAACAAAAGCTACCATGAAGTTATTTATAATATCATTTATATTTGTTCTTCTGTATGATCCTGGTATATCTGTACCATTTCCTCCATCTAATGCTGAGTAATTATCTACGTCTAAAGGTTTTCTTGATATTGCCATTATTGTTCAGTTGTTTCAAGTTGTTGTTCTTTTCCTAATGCAAATTGAGCTACATCAGCTTGTTTAATTACAACACCTGCATATGCTAGTATTCTAATTATTAATTCTGATTGTTCTGATGGATCTAATTCAAAATTATAAGACTTAGCATTTGCATCGTAACTATCTGTTGATGGATCAAAAACCGTTGGATCATAATAAGGTATAGTTCCATTTAAAATATAACCCCATTTTGGTCTAGTTGGTTTTGATAAATAATCAAAAGTAACACCGGTAGTTACACTAGATGGTAAAACTTTTACACCATTAGATGCTAAAGTATATACGGGCTGAGTGGGAACTGGATAAGTTAATGGTGATAAATTTATGTATTTAGCGTCTTCATGAGATGAATAATCAGCAACAATATTATTAACATTTACTACTCCTAGTTTGTAAAAATCAGTAGGATAAGGAAATATACCATTAGATATAGTTGGTGTATGTAGTTTATAAAATGCATTTATTTTTTGAGCAACAGTTAATGTTGGATTTGAAAAATCACTATCAACATTGCTACCGCCAGTTTGCATTTCATAGGTCATTTCTCTCATGAAATAACTAGCAAATATAGATTCTTGAGCTTGAGTTGCTAAACTATTAAACTCTTCAGGGGTTATGTAGCCTCTGTTATCTTTGTTAGTAATAACAAGAACCGCTTGATATACAGTGTTTATATTTACCATTTATTTTGTTTATTATTAATGTTGTTGATATAGAGTTGATTTCTCACTCTATATCATGTTTTCTAGCTTAGTTTTTTAGTAATAGACTTCATCAAGTCTAAACCTTCATCGGTTTTAAAATACTGTGCTAAAGCCCCATAAGCGTTTTGCTCAAATGGAACTGTCATTATTTTTTTGCCGTTAGCATGTTTAAATACAGTATTATTATCTGTTAATTTAATAATACCTGATTCAACTGCTCTGTTAGCTAAATTACGTAATTGCAAATCTTCATCTTCACTTAGCTCAATAAATAACTGAGGATTACTTCTTGCAAAACGATATGCATCTCTTTTTAATTCTTTAGAAGAAGTTTTAGAAACATTAGAACCTAATTCTGTTCTCATTATTGCTTCTAAGTGACTAATATCTAACTCGTTAACTAAATTTAATGCTTGTAATTCATATTCAACATTATCAACTTCATCTTCAGCATCCTTAGCGTCATCAATTTCTTCCCATAAAACACCTATTAATGGGTGATATATAGACATTAATTTTTGAACGTTTTGTTTATTTCTTGGTACAAATATAACACCTTCTTCAAATATAATATGTTCTAAAAGTGCTTGTCCTTTTTGTTCATCAACAAAAATACTAGGAAAATTAGAGGCTAATCTTATCTCTCTATTTTCACCAGTAGCGTCATTAAACCATAATAATGGATTTCTAGGCGAACCTTTTGTTTGTATTGTCCAAGTTATAGGAGCTCTATTGTTAGTTAATACGTACGTTCTGTCTTTTATTTCCCAATTTTTTTCTAAAGGAGAAACTCTAGACACTTGTTTTTTTGTTATTGTTGTAGTCATGATTAAATAATATAAAATAAGAATACTGGGCTCCGAAGAGCCCGTATCCTGTAGTTAAAAAATTAAGCGTCTTTAAATAACACAAAGTTATTTGCCGCTTGTGTAATGAGACATCTTTCACTTAAGTAGTTCATTCTCATTTCATCAACATCAGTTGTGGCAGCGCCTCCAACAGATCCTGTTACCCAAGATTTGTTTTTACGATTATCAACTTCTGAAGCTCTATATCTAACGTGTAAGAATGGACGCTTGATATTTTGACCTAATTGTTGGTCATAAACAGTAGAAGTACCTGCTGGTACTAATACACCTTCAATATCGCCAAAACCTCCACGAGTAGCCCAGTCATTTAAGTATTTCCAGTCAGTCTTATAAAAGTCATAAGAACCTCTACGATAACCAGAGAAACCTAAATTAAGCGCCATGTCTTCGTCGTTGTTGAATACTCCATAAGAAGTACCACCAGCGTAAGCTCCATTTTGCTGTGCTAATATGTCATCAATTTCTAAAGAAAGATTTCTATTTAAGAAAAGCATATTTTCTTCTATAGCACCTTGCTTATCTAATTGCTTAAGAACTGCATCAAAGTCAGTTAATGCTCCACCACCTGCAGCTTGCGCTCCAAATCCAGAGTAAACGTTTCCACGAGCTTCTAATGAAGCAAAGAAACCTTCAGTACCTTTAGCAGTTTGAGTTGATCCATATCCTAATACAGCACCTGTTCCGTTCTGTAATTCACCTTCAACCATAGACATTTCTAAATAGTCTTCCCAACGAAGTCTATTTTCATGCTCTGATTTCATATACCATAGATATCCATTAGCACCGTTCTCAGAAGTAACTTCAATCCAACCAATCTGAGCTGTGTCAGATCCATTGATAGAATAATTTTCTTTTAAGATAATTGGTGAATTGGCAAAAGTAGCATAGCTAGGATCTAATTTACCAGTAAAACTTGACGTTCCCTTTGCAAATTCTGAACCATAAGCAATAACTGTAAAGCGATCAGCTGTAAGAATAGCTGGCACTCCACCGTAAGTTTTAATTGAAAAGTGTTGAGCATCAACAAATGTAACTACACCTTTAACAACAGGTGCTCCAGCTGCTCCAACCGCTGATGTAGCACTTGATTGCTTTTGGATCATTACTGTTTGTCCTAATCTAAAGTTAACTTGTGTAGTTTTTTGTGTTGTACTTCCGCTGCTTTCAACTGCTGTTTGAGCTGCTGCAGGTACATAATAATGTTGTACATTACCACCAGCTGTAGCTGCATTTCCTGCTGCTGCTGCTGTTGCTGCATTATTAGCTACATGTAAACATCCTACGTATCTAGTATGTAATCTTCCTTGTTCTGTCCATATGATTTGGTCAGAAGCTGAAGGCATTTCCGCTGATACCATACGTAAAAAAGCTCCGATAGTTCTATTGCCATATCGTTCTACTTCTTTTTCGTATACATCAGGTAAAAATTGTTGTCCCCACTGTGCAAAATTTGTGTCAGTGAAGTTAATGTAATTCCCAGCATACATATTTTTTGTTTGCGTGGGTTGTAATGGTGCGGGTATACCGCCTGTAAAAGCCATTTGTTTTGATTTTAAGTGTTATTTATTCCATTTAACGCGCAACTTATTAGGATTATCATTATTATTTGAAATAGCTCGTATTCCAGATGTATTATTTTTTGGCATTGAAGCATTATCTTTTCTAGGATCCATATTTATATTTTTTGCTTTTTTTGCACTTTCTCTTATAGCATCAGCTCGCCCTTGCTCATAAAAGTGTCCAGCTATTTTATCCGCATTTTGTGCGGTAAATAAAGCCTTATGATAATTAGGTACATTTTTTATGTTACCGCTCTTATCTAAATGTGTTTCAATCCAATTATTAATAGAATATTGAAATTCCTTTACCTTCTGTGGGTTATCAACTTTATACCTATACTTGTTTTCACCAACCTTAAAATCAAAACCTTTGAAATCATTGTTAAAAACTTTATCAGTTTGTAGTTTAAATTCATTTATTTTAACCTCACTTTCAGCTTTTTGTTGCTTATAACTATCATAATACTCGATTGCTTCGCGTTGTTCTGGAGACATATCATTTTGCTTTCTTAACTTAAGATCAGCATAATATTTATCCTTACTAGAATTGAAATGATTCTGAGCATTAAATAGTTCTTCTTTAAAAGCTAATTGCTTAGCTTTAATTTCTTGCGGATCGTCCGCGTCTCCATCATATCCAAAATTTTTGTTTAATAAAAATTCTACATCATCTGAATCAAGATGGGGTTTACTTTGTTTGTAGTATTCTCTTAATAAACTCGTATTGTCCATTTTAGAAACATCACGATTTAGACTAACATAGTCTTCAACTGTACCGCCCGTTTCTTCCATAAACTTTACTAGTTTATCAATATTTTCTGGTAAAACTTTTTCTTTAGTTTCAACAATCTTTTCTTGTGCTAACTCAGGTTGTTTTATTTTTTCTTCTTCAACCTCTTCATCTTTTATTAATTCTAATGGAGAATCTGGTACATCAGCTACTTCTTCTTCTTTTTCTTCTTGCTGTTCTTCTTTAGTTTCTTCTTTACTGGGTTCGACCCGTACTTCGCTGTCCACCTCTTTGCTATCTCCGGATGGTTCATCCACAGATACCTCCTCTGTTTTTCGCTCCTGAACGGCATCTTCTTTTGTTTTTAAAGGTTCATCTAAATTTATTTTATATACACCATCGTCTTGTAAACCAAACTCTTGACTTACTTCTCCTTTTTCAACTGCTTGTTCTAAAACAGTTTCTTCTTGACTTTGCTGACTTGTGTCTGCATCTGGCATAACTTCTACTTGTACTTTTTCTTCCATAATATAATATAATAATTAATTGTTTTTTATCTTGGTTCAAACCTAGATAAATCAATACCGCCTAGTACATCATTACCTTTTGATTCAAATGATTTAGCTGGCTTACCACTATCCGGTGGTCCAGATAAACTTGCTGTTGAGGTTTTCATTGCCGCAACGTCTTTTTGAGTTTCACTTTGTTTTTCTACTAATTCTTTTTGAGCTTGTAATTCTAATTCTTTTAATTGAACATTTAACTCATATTCAAACTGCATTAATTCTCTTTTTGTTCTAGCTTCTACTTCAAGTTTTTTAATTTCAAACTCAATATCAGCTTGTCTGTATTGTATTTTAGATTCTGTTTTAACTTGCTCAGCTTGAGCTTTAGCATTTTCAACAACAACTTGTGCTTGGCCTTGTGCTTCAGCTTGTGCTGCGCTAGCTGCCTGAGCTTGCTGTTGATCTACTTGTTGTTTTTTAATTCTTCTATATTTAAGAAGTTGATTTGCTAATTGTATGTTTTTTATTTCTCTAACATCAATTGCATCCTCTAAAAATATACTACCTTGACTTAGTGCTGCTTGTATGTTAGCTTCTAACATAGCTTTTTCTGCTTCGTCTGGTTCAAGTTCTAAGAATATACCAAAATCATGCAAATGCATATTCTCCATTTCTTCTAAAGATCCTACTGAAAATGGACCTATAGCATTTATAAACGCTTCTTTTGTTGGATGATATTCCAAAACATCTTTAAATCTTAAAGCTATGCATTCAGCAATTCTCGTTGTTATAGACATGCTGCTGTCAAGTATATGTCTTGTTGCCACATTACTATTTGCTGCAGCTAATTTTTGTACACCTACTAATGCTTTTGGATCTGGATCAGAACCATCTCTAGCTTCATTTAAACCAGTTATATCACGCATCATTTGTATATACTGATTATAAGCACCAACAAGTATTTGAACTTGACCACCTCCACCGCCTGGTAATTCTGTAATAGGTACTTTACCTATGTTTTGTTCTCCATCTACAGTAAGCGATCTACCTATAATAGACCCTGTTTGAAAGTACATGTTTAATGCTTCTTGCGGATTATAGTTAGTACCATTACCTAAATCAATTTCAGCTAAACCATCTGCATCTAAATAAACACCTGAAGGTGTCATTTTTTGTATAGCTTGTTGCATTTTTAAATGCGTTAATTGAATTAAATCAGCATAAGGCATCATTTTAGAAACTAAAGAATTTATAGCACCTCTATATATTCTAGGCGCGCTAACAACATAATTCATTAATACTAAATTAGTATTAGAATTAGGCCTTATCATATTAGAAGCTTTTTCCCATTTTAATAAAGTATTAGAACCTAATATTAAAACACCTTCATAAACTACTTCTACAGCTTCAGCTACTTTTTCAAATCTAGATCTTTGATCTTTTGGTGGATCAAAAGTATCATCTTTTTTAATAGCTTTGTTTGCGCCTGTAGATGTTTCTTTTATTTTATATACGTTATTTTCCCAAGTTTTCCAATTGAAATATAATACTGAAACAATATTGTCATCGTTATTGTTTTGAGCATTAGTGTTGTCGTTGTAAGAAGTCCAGTCATAGCTTTGTCTTGCAAGTTCTCTAAACTCTTCATTAGAAGTATCAGGAAACTCTTTTTTTAATTCATTTAATTTTACTCTTTTAACTTCACCAAAATAATAACAATCAGTAAAATCAGGATCTTCAGTGTAAGACCATATTAAATTAGCTGGATCAACATAATTTAATTTTATACCATCAGTATTATTAAACGTACATTTACCAGCACCAATACCTATAGTGGCTAAATCATAATCAATACGTTTTTTAATATTTTTATATTTATTAATTAAAAAAACATTATTAATAGCTTGTTCTTCTGCTATTTCTATACCTTGCTTATAATTAAGCTGCATGTATAATTGAAACTCTTCACTGTTTAAAGGTAATTCATCTTCTGGAACAGTTCTAGGCGCTTGACCTAATTCTGCTTCCATAACTTTTAAAAGTTCAGCAGCTGCTAAATCTCTTTCAATACCTTTTACAAATTTAGTTTTTCTATCTGTAGCTAAAGGATCTTGACCAACTGCTTTTATAGAAAATAATCTATCTTGCATACCATTAACTACTATATCTACAAATTTAGGTATAATAGGTACTGGCTTCCAGTCTAAATTTAAATATGACAAATCTCCATTTACAGAAAATTCATCTTTATATTTACCTATAGATTGTTCACCTCTAGCATATAGTCTAAGCATATTGTATTGATTAGAAGACTGATAGAATCTTCCAACATTACCATCTCTGTTAAACCAATCTTGCTCGATAGCTTTAGCGACTTGTAAACCATAATCATCTGAACGCTTTTCACTGTCGGAAACTGCCTGACTAGGAAATGAGCTGTATTGCCCTGTTGTTTTTGCCATATTTATTTTATTATCTCACTTCTTGATCCTTTGTTATTATATCTTGAAAAACCAAAATCAAGTTTTTTTACTTTTCTTTCTGCGCTAGGTCTGTACATATGTTTTCTACAGGCCATTAAAGCTAAGCCGCTACTTATAGATGCATCATGAGCTGTTCTTCTTGATATATCAAATCTTGCCCAATCTTCTAATGTTCTTTGAAAAAACATATCACCGTGATCTTCTTCTTTAATACCTACATATTCTTCTATGTAAGATTCTATAGCCGCTGCGTGTGCTTGTTTAATATCTTCAGAAGTGTTAGGTATACCACCTAGCTCTGCTTCTGTTTTAGATAAATTATATCTTAATTTGTCAGGTCTATTCATAGAAAAACCTCTGTAACCTCTTCTTTTTAAATGATATAATAATCTAGGTTTATTGTTTTCAGCAAGTATTGGCATACCGTAAAATATTAATGCCATAAGTACATCTTCAAAAAATATCTCAGCTGTTTGAGGCCTAGCTATATATTCTAAAAAAAACTTAGTACTAGGTATTGAAGGATCCATTGAAAACGTAGTTAATCCGTGAAGAGCACCATTAGACCCACCACCCCCAACAGTACCGCTGATATCATAACTATCGCATCCGAAGGCTCCGAGGCCATCATTACCAGGATATTTAATACCATTTTTAATTATTATATTATTTTGAAACTTATTGTTTGGTATCCAAGATATATAAAATCTACCTTTATTATTTGGTTGCCATATTACTTTACTATCAATTTTACCATTTAGCCAACCAAAGTTACCTCTAACAACATGACCTTCTCTTGTCATTTCTTCGTTAAAATCTATTTGCTCGTATATCTTAGTTAAATTAAATAAAGAATTAACTGTTTCATCTCTAAAAGCATGTTTTTCAGATCTTGGAAATTGTCTGTAGTATTCATTTAAAGCATCACTATCGTTTTTTAATCCTTCTACTTCATTTTCCCAATGATCGATGACTCCGTTAAAAATTTGCTCACCATCAATTCCCTTAATCGGTTCTGATGGAGTGTTGAAGACAGGATATCCATATTTATCGATAAAGCCTTCATATCCCCATTCCATAGGTATGAACAAAGAATATAGTCCACTTGCAGTCTGGCCATTGCGGTTTCTATTCGTGACATCTGAATTGTTGTATAATTTTTTAAAATGATCTCCACCTTTACTTAAAGCATTAGATGTTGATCCCATCATGCATTTACCTACTATTCGTGCTCCAAGCCTGAGGCACGTTTTCGTGACTCTCCAGTTGTTGAGTATATTGTCCGGCCTCTCCCATTTACCCGATTCATCATGGACGAGGAGTTGTAGCTTTTCTCCATCATACGAGTTGTCTCCCGTATTCTTCCAGTCGATCGTGGTATCGAGCCCCTGCCCAAATTCCTCCTGATTATAGGTTTCTTTGATGGCATTTCTGGTAAGTCTTCTTGACGGTATTTTATAGGATAGCTCCGTCTTCGGTCGTTCCATCCCATCCTGTATTGGTTTGAAAAAAAATGGATAGTTGATTGATATGGGTACAATCTTGTCTGTAAACATCTTCTTTGCATCTGCTCCAGTCTTAGATAAGACCCCAAATCTAGAGTCCTTGGAAGTGGTTGCCAAGTTAACAGTCTCTGAGGATGCCATAAAGCTAAACCCAGACCGTCTATTCTTGAGGTAGCACATTCCATAAGATCTTTTATCTGCCTTGCACGCCTCCCAAAAGTAGTAAAATATTCTGTTTGCCTGCCTAAAATCTGGTGCTCCCACGTCGATCTTTGTCCAATTGAGATAGACATAGTGCGATCCTGTAATGTAGTTTGCGGAACCGTTGCACATGAACCAATACCCATCATTACGATAATTAAACTCCCTATCAATATATTGATAATATTTTTCTTTAATATCTTCTGAAACGGTTTGAAAATCATATATTGTTTTTATATTTTTTAATGATGAAGGTTTTTCAACTATTTTAAAAAACTGATCTTTTTTATTTAAATCTTCTCCGTGTATTTTATCTGGAGTTTTAGGTATTCCTACCTTAAGATTTTGTATTTCATATATATCACCTAATGTACCATCCTTGCTTATTATTACGCAGTCAAGTTCTTCGTTGTAACCATACTCATATTTTTTATATCTATTATTTCTTTTAACAGACTTTTCTTTCAAATGATCAGTATGAATTTTATATAAAGATTGTTCGTACATTACTTTATTCTTTCTTCAACACCTAAAAATGTTTTATTAGTTTTTACATTTTCTTTTTTAGATGTTAGTTCTTCAATTTTTTCTATAATCTTTAATGAATCTTCTATTGCAACCCATTTAGCTTGAGCAGCTGTTTTGGCTTTTTCAGGATCTAATTCAGATAAATCAATATTTTGTTTAATAACTTTTTCAAGTTCTATAAGCGCTTTTTCAGACGCATCTATTATACGTTTTCTTCGATCCATAATTAATTGTTACATGATTAGATAAAATACGATATAATTTTTGATCTTCTATCGTAAACTCATATTCAGACTCAGGTTTAAAGCCTATAACGTCTCCTATAAACACTTCTAATGAATCTAAATGACTGTTAGTATATATAAGCTCTCCTACTAAATTTCTAGTGCTTATAGATCCCCATTTGTCTTTGTTATTTATTGGTTTAACAAAACAAAATCCAGGTAAACTTATCCACTTATTATTTCTTTTATAAGCAAATACTTGATCTGGTGATACAAAGTAAGTATTTTCATTTATAAAACTTGTAGAATTTTTTTCATTACCTCTTACATCATACCATCTTCTAAAAACATTATGATGCACAATTACATCATCTCCTTTTTTTATTGGGGAATTATATTCAATAGGTGTTTCTTCAACTTTGCCAATGCGATTCACAAACATGTAATCTCGCTCTGTTACTTCAGTATTTAATATTAATTCTTTATTTTCTACTTTAGTTGTGTTGTTGTACCTATTGTTTGTTGATATAATATAATTATGTATTGATCTCATTTAATAGTCAAGATTGTATTCTACTGACACCGCCATGTTAGAATTAAAATGTTTCCAAGGTAGTATTTCATTATTTTTAGTTATAAATATTTGAAAAGAACCTTCTTTTTCTATTATATCTGAAATCTTATGACCTCCGTAAACTTCTTGTCCTACAGAGTAATGCATTGCTTCGTTTTTGTAGTCAGTACCAATACTGATCTTACGTATTAATTTTGCCATTTAATTTAATTTAGTATGTCCATATAGTCATTGGCGGAGCGCCATCATAACCTATACCTACGTGAACAAAGTTATTTTTTCTACTTATACCTATTCTTTTAAAACCTACTTCAATTGCAGCTTTAACTAATCTATAAGTAGCTTCACCTCCTGAACATGCCATATCTACAGCGGCACCATAAGTATGCTCACCAGGTTTAGACTTACGCGCCTCTATTGGATGTTGAGGTGATCTGTATGTTGATGTTAATGTAATTGGATATCCATATGCTTCTCTAAGATTATCTAGCATCTCAAGGAGCTTAGGGTCCATTTTGTCAAAGTTATTAAATTCAGATTCATTAAAATGTTTCATTGTATTATTCTTTTGATTTCTTTAGTATCATTAATATTGTGTATCCTATCGATAACAATAAAACTACCGTCTGTAGTATTGTGTTTATTTCAGGTATTACTGAAAATATCATTGCTCCTACGTTAATTCCAAAGATTTTAAAATCTTGTTCTATCATTGTTTATGTTTATTATTTCCAAATACCTTCTCGACGCCGCGAGATCCAAAATAGCCTCCTATGACTATAGTTAATAATGAAGTCACTGATTCCAGTGAATAGCCGGCGTACCACCCTATAACATATGATATTGTTAAAAATACAAGAACCAATGGTCGGACGTTGGACGCAAGCCAGTTACCGCTTCGAGCATCTGCTACCCATCTTTTGGTTGTGCCATCAATTTCGGCTCTTTCTATTCTTAACTTTTCTAGTGCAACTTGTTTATCGCTTTCTGAAAGCTGAGAGTTACCACTAATTAGTTCTGATATTACATTTCCCGGCAATATTGCGTCGCCGACCATTCCTAGAATACTCGGTGCCTTTTCGATTAAAAACCGTCCGACACCTGTATCTTTAAAAGGTTTCTTTTTATCACTCATTTTATTTAATTTATGCTATTGCCAAATAAAGGATATTTGAGTTTAATTTATTCATCCAATTAGTACCATTAAGTATTTCAAAACCTGTACTATTAAAATTCATTCCATTAGTTTGAGTATATTCTGCTTGGGGATCATTAGGAAATAATGTTAAGTTTCTTGGATTAGATGTACTTCTTGCACTATCCCATATACTCCAACCTTGCCCTGCAAAATCAGTATTTTTTAACATTACGAATCTTGGTTGAAATCCTATATACTGAAAATTACCTGTAGTGCCTGTTCCAACATAAGAACCTATTTTGCTGTAACCCGGTATTGATGTGAAACAATACATAATTGTATTTTGTCCAGATATATTTATATTATTAGATGAGCCTGAGCCATTTACAGTTACTACAGATGATGTTGGATCTACTTTATTTGTTGGATATTCATTTGCACTTCCGCTTGTTTGTGCTGCACTATCCAGATTTAAATACAACCATTGGGAATCA
>Ga0208643_1000363_pt1 | contig 31084 bp, 19 predicted proteins | sample VirMetDEL_Nov_12_FD_184516 | JGI IMG/M metagenome (GOLD analysis project Ga0208643, IMG submission 184516) | Aqueous microbial communities from the Delaware River and Bay under freshwater to marine salinity gradient to study organic matter... | ecosystem: Environmental > Aquatic > Marine >...
CATCGTTCTGGTTCCGGAAATGCTGTCTTGGGCTGGTGTTGGTGCCACCGAGTCGACCAACCCTGGTTATCGGGTTACTGGTACTGAGTACGACGTCTTCCCGATGCTGGTTGTTGGCGATGACTCGTTCTCCACCATCGGCTTCCAGACTGATGGCAAGACCGTGAAGTTCTCGGTCATGACCAAAATGCCTGGCAAGGAAACTGCCGACCGGAATGATCCTTACGGTGAAACCGGCTTCAGTTCGATCAAGTGGTACTACGGTATCCTGCTGAAGCGTCCTGAACGCATCGGCTTGATCAAGACAGTCGCACCGGTCTGATAAAGACCACTGAGTAAAACCAAGGGGAGAGAGGCACACTCTCTCCCCTTTTTTCTAAGCCTGAAACAACCAATAAATTTTCAAGGAAACCTATATGTCTGACTCTTCAAAGACCGCGGTATCGTCCGATAACCTCTTCAAGGATGTGCTGAAAACCGCCAATGAATCCACCACAGAAACCAAGAAGGTTGAAGTTGCTGAACCAGTTGAGGAAGCTGAAGTTCAGGTCTCTGAAATCGATATGTTGAAGACCCGAGCCAAGCTCATGGGTATCGTATTTTCCAACAACATCGGTATCGATGCACTGCGATCCAAGATCAAGACCCAGCTCGAGGGTGAAGCTGCAGCCGTAGACGAAGTTGTCGAAGATGAAGATGAGCCAGAGGCTGTTGAAGTTGCTTCCTCTATCGCTGCTCCTGTGGCTCGTAAGAAGTCCGATCGTGAAATCATGATTGCTGAGCAGATGCGTCTTGTTCGTCTTCGGATTACCAATCTGGATCCCAAGAAGAAAGACCTTCCTGGTGAGATCATCACCGTTGGTAACCGTGTTCTTGGTACGGTGAAGAAGTTCATTCCTTTCGGTGAGGCAACTGATAACGGTTATCATGTGCCTTATATTCTCTACAATCAGCTCAAGTCCCGGCAGTTCCTGAACATCAAGACCCGCAAGGACAGCCGTGGCCGAACCATTGTTGAGTCCGGTATGGCTCGTGAGTTTGCATTGGAAATCCTTCCTCCTTTGACCACCAAGCAATTGGCGGATCTCGCAGCTGCACAGGCAGCTTCAAAGGGCATGGAATAAAGATAATCAAACTTTGATTATCAAGTTAATACCGGGAATGGAGTAAGATAATGGTTGCTACTGCAACAGGCGCTGACGTTCTATCCAATTCAATGTTGGCTACCCTGACGACTGGCAAGTCTTTCACCATTCCCGACATTGACTTGTCCAGTGTGCTGTTTGATCAGCCACTGGCATCAGGTGCTCTCTATGCGGTCATTAATCCGATCGACATGGATGACCTGACAATAGGTGTTGTGAATGGCACCGGTATTTTTGATAAGTTGATGACCAGTCTGGTTAAACACCTGAAGGTCGAATACGAAGCCAATCGTATATCTGGTGCTGAATACACCAAGGCTTATGTAGGTATCATTACGGCAGCCCTACAGACCTCTACCCAGGTACTGCTCTCCAAGGACGCCACATATTGGCAAGCCCTCATGGTTCAACAGCAGGCTCGTGCGGCCGAAGCTGAAGCAGTTCGGGCACGTCTGGAGCTTGAAACAACTCGTGTGGTTCTCTCCAGGTCCAAGTTTGAGGCAGCGATCGCTGAAGCCAATTACGGCTTGACCAAGATGAAGATCTCCACTGAAGACGCCACCTACGGGAACATGGTCAAACAGGGTGAAGGTCTCGATTACACCAATGCTACGATCTTGCCTTTGCAGGCAACCCTTCTGGCTGAACAGGCTGAAGTCCAGCGTTCACAGACATTGGATACACGCTCTGATGCTGTAACAACAATCACTGGTTCTGTCGGTAAACAGAAGGACCTCTACACACAGCAGATCACTTCCTATCAGCGTGATGCAGAGACCAAGGCAGCCAAGATCTTCTCGGATGCATGGATCACCCAGAAGACAATCGATGAAGGTGTGTTGGCTCCAACCAACTTTACCAATGCCGAGCTTGATGAAGTCCTGACAATCCTGAGAACCAATCTCAACCTCACCCCATAATAGATCTTAACGGAGTACGCTGATGGGCACTATTATCGCCGTCGACTCCGTCGTCTATAACATGGCCGGCGAAGAAGCGAATCGACCACATTACATGAAGAGCCTGGTGGTCAGGAATGTCTTGTCGGGAACCAAGGAAAGCATTTCATCGACCCTGAACAATGGGTATCTAGGTGGTCCTGGTATCAAACTCAGGAACTTTTACCGGTGGTCGACTGATCCAGATAACTACGGAGAGGTGGGTCTTCCAACTGGTTCCCTGGAGATCCATGGAGCACTCAATGCATCGCTTGTGGCAAGTGCCATTACTCCAGGTGTTGGTCAGACCGTCTGGGTTCAAACAGCCAGAGTTGGCTATGCTGAAGTTGAAGAATGGGCAAGACAATGGGTGATGGTAAACCGTCCAGCTGATATAGACACAGCATGGACTGCTGACTATTCAGAGTCTCTAAATGAGATACTGATCACCTTTGCAGATATCTCCACAACAACAATCACCCCTGTAAACTTCGATTATGAAGCGCGGTATGTCTATGCCTATTATGGTCTGGTTGATGGTGAATCAACCAGTGCTCTCGTCACTGGTGATACTATTATTTTGACGGGTGGGGATGTTTATCCCAGTGGTGTTGACTGGGTTCTCCTCAGTGAAGTCCTTACTCCTACGATCTACCGGGTATATGAACGTCGCAGTGCCACAGGCACTTCTGACCAGGTCATTACCCTGGTGGAGACGATGCACCAGTATGACGATGGTGTGGAAGAGTCGTATCGTATTGATACCCAGGAATTCACCTACCGGGAATATGACGCTACTCAGTTGTTGATTTATAAGGTTGGATCGGGGAATACCGATCTGGATGCGTTGGTTACAGCTTCGACAAGTTATGGGGATTTCTTCCCGTTCCTACCGATCCGGATCGAAAACGAGTTCCTCTCTGAGACCTACTTACCTGACGCTTACGCCCAGGTGAAGCGTGCCTATAAGAAAGCCACCGGTGGGAAGTTTGACTCCCTCATCGCTGATCTGGAAGACAATGATAATCTGGCTGACATTGACCATGCCTACGTTACGTTTGGTGTGTCCCTTAATGTCGTTGAGAAATCATGCAAAAAATACCTCTACACGTTCTTTGAGAAACTGCAGCTGTCACAGGCTGGAGGTCCAAGTACCTATTCAATTTGGCAAGCAGATGTGATTTCACAACAGGCCACATTTGATGCCTGGTTGGCTTGGGTCAACAATCCTTTTGCAAGCTCAGGTCGTGATCCGGATCCAGAACCATCACGTCCCTCTTTTGCATCCATGCCAGTCAACCGTATTCGCATCAATGGTGACGGAGCAGTCAACTCCCACTTTGATGTTCGCATGGAGTGGTCATTTATTACCAATGGTTCAGGCACTGGTCTTGCTAAGATTGGAGCCAAGAAGGGTGATTACTGGTTCGAATATATCGGGACAGACACCATTACCCAGACAGTCTACACGGCACAAAATGGCGGCAGTACAGTATCTGAACCAGGTCTATATGAGAAAATAAGACTGTATCATCAGGTAGATGATGGTTCCTACACATGGCTCGAGATCATAGGTCTTATCCATCGTAATTATATTTATGCCGGTAGAGCAGCTGTCACAAGTGCAAAGACTGCTCTAGAAGATGCTGACGAGTCAGGGTTCATTGTACCGCTTCACTATGACACCTGGCGTGAAGTCCCATTGGTTGACTCAACGCAGATGGCAACTGCCTGTGTGTTTATCGTATTCAACTCCTATGTTGCCAAGAAGACCAAGTGGTATCAGAGCGGTATCTTTAGAATTCTACTCGTCATTGTGATTGCCATTGCCAGTGTTGTCCTCACCGGTGGTGCTGGTCTTGGATTGTTAGGCGCCCATCTTGCTGTTGGATCAGCACTCGGTTTCGTAGGACTTACCGCGGCAATTGTCGGAGCTGTTGTCAATGCAATGGCAGCCTTGATCCTGAGCACGATCGTCTCAAGGTTAGCCAGTTCTCTTGGTCCAATTGGTCAGATTATCGGCGCAGTCTTGATGATCCTTGCTGGTAACATCTCCGCATCTCTCCAAAATGGCACCTCTATATCGATGCATTGGGATCAGCTACTCCGTGTAGATAATCTACTGAAGTTGACTGATGCCACTGGTCGAGCCATTTCGGACATGATTAGTGCAGACACAATGGGTATGCAAAGTGACTGGGATGATTATTCCAAGAAGATGGCCAAAGAATCAAATGAAATACAACAAGCATATTTTGAGGAATTCGGTTATGGTGGTGGTCTGATCGATCCAATGATGTTTGTGGACTCTACACAAGGCCCGATTGCCGAGAGCTCTGACACTTTTCTTACCCGGACACTTATGTCCGGAAGTGAAATTGCAGAGATGTCCAGAGAACTCCTCTATGAATTCCCTGATTACAGTTTGGCTCTCCCAGACGCATTTACTTAATAATAGGTGACACAAATGGCAGGCTTTCAAATACCAAATTATGGATATAACTCCAACACACCAATGATGGATTTCGGTAAACAAGGTGCGTCCAACCCAACTGGTTCCTATTTTCAAGCAGCACAGGCCAATACCTCTGATGCATGGAATATTCCAGGTGGTCTAGACTACCGTAGTGTCAGTGCTCCTCAACTAAAGACTCCTGGATCCAGTAAAGATGGTTCAGGTAATTCCACCGGTCTGGGTTGGAACGTCGGTACAGGACAGCTTGCCCTCGAAGGTATACAAACGCTTGGTAATCTCTGGCAGGCTTGGGAATCCAACAAGCTAGCTAAAGAGCAGTTCGCTTTCCAGAAAGATGTCACCGACACCAACTTGGCGAACCAGATCCAGTCATACAACACAACTCTTGAGGATCGCACACGAACTCGTGGTCAGATCGAAGGTGGTTCTGCTCAGGATGCTCAGGCTTATATCGACAAGAACAAGCTTCGTCGTCAGAATTGATTTTATAGATAATAAATTGAGGATTTTATAATGGCTGGTCCACTGACTTGGCGCGATGTATCGGCTCCCAACTTTGCTGCTTCATCCGCTTCTCAACGAAATGCAGCAGACCTCTTGAGCAATGGTATCGGAGGTCTCAGTGATGCTCTTGGTAAATTCGGAGCTGATCGTCGGGCAAACATCGATCGGGTAAACGCAGAGAATCAGAAATCAACTGACCAGAACTGGTTGTCTGGTCTGGCTCAACAGACGGATCCATCCTCTGTGGATCGCTATCTTCAAGAGGCACGAGCCAATGGTGTATCTGCTGATGCTATTCAGTGGGGAACTAAACAGCGTGGTGTGAGCCTTGCTGACCAAGCCGCAGGACAAGCCAATTCACAGACGGCATGGAATAATAATAACACACAATCCCAGTATGCTGCTCAACCGGCCCTGGCAAGCTTCCTGGCTCAGGCAGAAGCCCTGTCTATGTCAGGAGACCCTGCTAAGATGAAGCAGGCTGAGCAGATGATGTCGTCTCCGGATGGCATAAGAATTATGTCTGAGGCCGGATTTACGCCAGATACGGTTGCCGGTATGCAAGGCAGTACAAGGACTTCTGGTAGGAATTCATCCATAGCTGATGATGCCTATGGACAGACTGTCAGGGCTCAGAACCAGCTCGTGGAAAGTCAGGGAATCTCTGACATTGCTAAATCAGCTGCCTTGGATGCCATGCAGAGTGGTGGTAATTCAACTCCAGCTACTGCAATTGAGAGTATCCAGAAAAGTAAATTGGACCCTCGTGCTAAAGCTGAAGCGATTCACGCTATCACCCTTGCTGGTGAAGCCGGTATATTTGCCCCACCGGACGAATCTTCGGCACTTCTGGATCGATTGGCTCCACAAACCGACACTGCTCCTGCATCCAAAAACACGAACCAAGGTCCTCAAAGAACCAATCCTGGTCCTCGTGGCAGTGCTTTGCAGAATTTGATTATTCAAAATGAAAGTGGAAGTGGCGGCTACAGTACCTTGTTTGGTCAGGTTCAGAGACCTGGTAAAGAGTTTGCCGGCGTTGATGTGTCCAAGGCTACAATTGGACAGTTGGGTGAATTCGCATCATCTGACGGTTCTTATGGTTCCTACCAGAAAAACAAGCTTGGTTATCTCGCCACACCAATGGGTATGTATCAGATCGTTGGTGCCACACTAAAAGCCACTGCCAAAGAGATGGGTCTCTCTCCTGACACCGTGTTTGATGAGAATACCCAGGATGCTATGTTTGAGCACCTGGTTAACAAGCGACTCTCTGGCCCGAGAAGCATGCAGGGCAAAATTGAGGGTCTCCGTCAGGAATGGGAAGGATTCAAAAATGTTTCAGATGCTGATCTTACACGAGCCATCACTGCTTATGAAAACGGTGATCGGAGCATTCTCACCAGCATAGGTGAATCGCAAGGGTCTTACTCCGGTAATTCAGTGGGTGAAAACCCATCCTCGCAACTGCTGCAAAGTGCCTCTGGTCAAGACAATGCAAATACCCCTAGCCTACAAATCACGAACCCTGATGCACCTTTGGGGAACCAGCCACCAGTAGCCGAAGATCCGTCGCAATCACCGCTTCGGGATTGGGCCAAAACTCAGCTCCTGAAAGAACAAAAAACCAAGAGGGATGCAGACGCCAATCCAGCAAATTCGGATAGTATTTTTGCACGCAATCTGAATGGTCTGTTTGACCTGCCTAAGTCAGGGGAAGAGGTCAATGCTCAGCTTGACCCAATCACCAAATACATCAACGAAGCTACTCAGCCTTTGTTTGATGGGATAAGTGAAAACCAGGCAGCACGGGTCAAAGCACGACAGGCACCGGCAAGTGAAACTCCGAGCCAGCCTGGTCCTGCTCCAGTACAGTCTGCTGTGAGACCTGGCAGACAACAGCCTGGTCCAAGTCAGGTATCTCCCGGTGAAACCTTGAGTACTTCTGCATCTGCATCTGAAGTAGCACAAGCTCAACCGTCCGCCGCCAATAATGTTCAGACCCTTATCGACCAAGGTACTGTTGATCAGACGTTTAACCGTAACGAGGCGGTCATTAATGATCTAGTCAGTAGACCAAACAAAGGTAAGACCATCATCCAAGTTGCCAAGTTATTGACTGGCGAGGGTGGAACTATGCAGGGAACCTCTGAAAATGCGGTCATTGCAGCCATCAATGAAACCATAGCCCTTTCTGCTGGTGGGAGTATGGCTCCTGACATCGCAGGTACACTTATTGCTAACAACCCTGAGACACGAGATCTATCAGGTTGGTTTGGTTTGTTTAGTGGCGATCCATATGGCTCTCCAGACGAAGGAAGTAAGGTCGCCACACGTGTCAACATGAAAGGTGTCGCAAAGAATATAAAGGATCTTATTGCAAGCGTGAACAGTGATGGGTCCGTTAACATAACCAAAGGTGTTGCGGGGATACAGAACCAAAGAGGTTCACAGACAGCACTATCCGATGCAAGTCAACTACAAGCTCTCAGATCTAAAACACAAAGTGATATCTTGTCTGCCACAAACGCCATTAAAAATGGTTACGACACGAAGGCTAATCACGAATTGCTGGACAGGTCTAAGAGGATTCTAGAAAGAATTGAAGAAGCTGCTCAGGGACTGGGTCGAGAACCAAGTGCCTTGTCCACTTACAGCCGGCCTGCGATTTCAAACTGACCACGTATATTTTTAGTGGTAATACGTAATAAAATCTGATCATAATGATAAGGGAGGTTTTCACCTCCCTTATCTGCTATTAAGAATTAATCCAGATTGTATTTTCAAGAAAATATGAGGTTATCCCGTGGCTGATGAATCCAACAAATTGCTCCAAGACGTCAAGGCAATCAATGAAGCCGTAACGGCTGGTGGCCAGAGCCTGTTGAATTTGAGTGAGGCAAGGAATAACGGTAATACACTCGCTACCAACAACACGGTCCTGAAGGACCGTCAAGAACTGACACCATTTGAGTTCATCCAAAAATACGGTAACAGAGTTCAGGATATTCTGAACCAAGCAGACCAAGGTTCTGTTGCTCTTGGTGACTACATGAAAGCGAATAGATCTACAGAGCAGGCTGTAAAAGATACAGCACTGGACGTGATATCAGGTGCAAACGCATCGTTGGGTAACGTAGGTGTATTGGGCGCAGCAATCCTTAGTCCCAAGTTGGGTCTCGAAGCCAGTAAACTTCTCTCTGATTTCACTGATTATACCCGTGGTGGTCAGTCTATTAACCTCAAACGAAATGAGCGTATAACCGCGGTACGGGCTCAACTAGATGAGCAGGACAACAACACTCAGTATGAGGCTGATGTCAAAAAGGATGGTGGATTTGTCGCTGGACTGAAATATTTTGGACGTGATGTTTTGGGAGGTTTCTCCCGTACACTTGAGAACCCGGCTATCCTTGGAAGCACTGTAGCTCAAGGTGTTGGCTCACTGGTCTCAGCTGGGCCTGTTGCCAAGGGACTTGGTCTACTCGGTGCAGGGACCAAGGCAGCTCTTCCTACGGCTGTTGGTCTCATGGAAGGTGGCGGAGCTTACTCAGGTACTGCTCAGGATATCATGGGAAGATCTCATGAAGACCTGATGCAGACGTCTCCTGAATATGGAGATATGATCTCCTCTGGAATGACTCCAGAGGGGGCCAAAGAACGTATTGCCCATAACGGAGGTATTGTGGCTGCATCCATTCAAGGACCTACAGCAGCCCTGTTAACCAAGGCAACTGGTGTTGCCGGGTTCGAATCAGCACCCTTGGTTCGTAGACCAGCTCAAGAGGCGGTGACCAACGTCCTCAAAGAAGGAGTTGAAGAGGGGTTACAAGGAGCCACTGGTCAAGCATCTCAGAATATCGGTACTAAGTTCCAGGCCGATCCATCACAAAGTGTCATCCAGGGAACTGGTTCACAGGCTGCAGTCGGTGTGATTGGAGGCGTGGGTTCCTCTATTGCGATCGCTGCCCCAGGTCTCGTTATTCCCAATGCTTTGAAGGCTGCTGGTCTCACCCTCGATCACACGATCGGAGCTGGTTACAGATATCTGACAAAGAGAGGCGAAGACGACATAGCTTCTGACAATGCAGAATCTTCTGTATCCCCAGAGAAACTGTCTCCAGTCATCGAATTGGCAACGGAGCAGGCGTCCGCGACAGCGGAAAGCCTGCGAGTAGTTGCCAATGAACAAGGTGCAAAAGGACCAGAAGTTGAGTCCTATATCGCTAAAATTGAGCAAGCTGCCCAAGTCACAGCTGAGGATCTTAGTGGTGTGTCTGAGACACTGATGGGGAAACTGGGAGCCTTCAAGGAAGAAACCGGAAAGGTTCCCAATAGGTTTGATACTCTGATAATGGCGGCTGTCGTTGCCATTGATGAGGATCAGTCAAAAGACGAACGAGTGGCTGCAGCGACATTCATTCTGAAGCTCACCGAGAACAACAGGAAATTGTTCAAGGAAGATCTCCCTGAGTTCATCAAAAATGCTTCCCAGGATACTCCTCAATTCAAGGAGTTCCAGGGATATGCATCTGCTTTGGAAAAAATAAGGAATGTCCGTGAGATCAGTCAGTCCCTGAAATGGGCTCGAGAAGAAATGAGAATGTCCGATCAGGATCTGACCGGTGTTGACATCAACTCGGATAAGGGAACCAGGATCGTCAACCAAGCCGTGGATGTCGCTACCGTGGCTCCGCATGCTCTGAGCACTCAAGTTGCCGAGCAAATCCTTCTGCATGCTGACAACGGGACTCTGGCACTGTCACCAGAGCGTAGACGTATTCTTCGTGGGGCAATTGCCCTCGGTGAAGCTGGAAGGCTCTACGCGGCACAGAACAGGCTTATTGAACCAGGTGTCCTGACTGAACAGGGTGATCAATTACAAGCTGAGCTTGATGCGACTAGAGAGAAAGACGAAGCGTCTGAGTTTGTTGGCAAACAGATCGCAACAGAGGGTGGCAAAGGCGATGGTCAACTCTCATTGACCCAGCACGTCGCTGGGATCAATCACGCCGCAAGTCAGGGTGATAGGGCACTGGCTCGACGTTTGGCTCAGCACCTGACGAGCTTTGCTAAATCCCACATCAATAAAGTTGGGGCAATGAACCAGTCCATCAAAAATGGTGACGGTAAGAATGTTGCCTACAGTGCATTCTCACCGGCCAAGGGTAAGTTCTACTCCAGTGAAAAAGGCTTTGGCGTAAATGTGGGAAGTGCAGGATCTGAGCGCACAGCTCGTAAGATCCATGCAGAAGCAATGGCGATCGCTTCGTTGTCCAACAGCTTCAAGGAACAGTATCCTGACTTCGGTCTTCCGAACGTCAAGGTTCCAAAGTTACTCCTTGATAATACACAAGATAATCAGACTAATATTAAGTCTGATAATGCCTCTAATAATCAAGATAATAAAAAGGGAAGCTCAGCACCTATCGAATCCAATGTATCATCCCAGGCTACCACGTCCGGGACGGACACTAAAATTCAACAGGAGGAGCTTCCCCTTTCGCCGTCTCAGCTTACCAAGGAACCCGTTAACGAGACCCTGGCGAGGGTTGACGTTGCGGAGTCTACCGGTAAGGCAGAGATTCAGTCAAGCGAACAAGTTAAGGCTGATACAAAACCAGTCGCTAAAACACCTAAAGTTACCAAGGTCGTGAAAGACCTTGCGGATCTTGGGTCGTTGATCGACGCCAGAACCGAAAAAACAACTCAGGAAACAACACCAGCAGAACCACTGTCAGTGATCGAAATCCTCGACCAGATGTCAGAGGAGGGTGATACGACTTTGTCGACCGCAGAAGCGTTCCCGACACTGGTTCAAGTCAACAACAAGAACTGGTTCCACAAGGCATTCAAGTTGTCCAAGGATCTGAAGTCCAGGATGCTTGGTCTCAATGAACCATTGAGTGATTTCTACAGATTGTTTGGATCTAGTACCAAACTCGTAGCATTCATGAACGGCAAGAAAATCAACTATGATGTTACCTCCAAAGAGGCAGAAGGGTTCAAGAAACTTCTGGAACTCGGAGCCAAGACGAAGGCTCATGTGGACCAGCGTCTGCAGGATAAGCTAGGTAAAGGTGACCTTCTGAAGCGTATTGAGGATGGCGAAGAGTTGATCCGGTCCCGTGATCTTCGCGTCCTCAACCTGATGGAAAAGACTGACACCGGTTACGTATATAACAGGGAGCTGATGGAGAGTGCTATCATCGCATCTCTAGACTGGCTCATCAATGCATCCAACAGGACCGCTCCACTGTCAGTGACAGATGTGGCAGCTCTTATGGGAGTTGACGAAGATACAGCTTACGCTCACCTGGAAGACTTCAACCACGGTATGACATTGAGCTCTGCCAAGCAGTCCCTGGCACAGAATATTCGTAAGTTCTGGGGCGTTGAAGCCAACAAAGACACAAGAGATGCATTCGTTGAGGGTATCCCAGAGGCTGTTGCCGCGGAGATCCTACACGGCATGGATATTGGTGAAGGCCAATCCGGATTGCTCGAGCTGGGTATCAAAAAGAAGAGTATCGACAAGAGGCTCTCGTTCCCAGGAGTGACCGAGAAGAAGTTCAACCGTGTGTTGGTTGATACACAAAATGATGACGTTAAAAACCTCATCAAAAGTCTCAATGGTGCCCATGATCTGTTGGCTGACCTGGCTCTCATAGACCGTAAAGTTGAAGGGTACTCCATTGGTACAGCCATCACCGAGGTGGACGAAACACAGCTTCGTAACCCTATGGTCAAGTTGTCCAATATGGCTAAGAGGGCTTTGAGCAATGCCCAGAAAACGCCATATTTCCCAAATGATGTGGTGTTTGATTTCTATGAAGCCATGGGCGAGGAAGCCTATGTAACTCTGATGAGCAAGAGTCCTTACAAGGAGGGGGATCTCAAGAAGACGCACACCCAAATGGGTTACAATAAGAACCATTGGAAATCTATTCAGGGTCGTCAACGTGGTCTTGTTGCGGATTACCAGAACATAATCAAACAGATGGCATCGGTACGTAAACATGGAACCAATGTTCCTACTTTTTACGCGCACCACATCAATAAGCTGGGCCGTACCCAGATGGATGGAGCTTCCAATCCACAGACTTCCAAGACAGCTCGTGAAATCTTCATGCCCACAAAGTCGATTCTCGACCTCTCTGGGAATGGTAAGGATCTGGACAAGTTCCTGATGACTGTTGGTCAGGGAATTGGGTTGAAGACCGACAAGATGACACGGTCCGAAGTCATGTATTCCGTTATGGAAAAGACCATGATGGAAGACGGTAAGTTCTACCCATTTATCCAGGAAATGAAAACCTGGCTTGAGCAAAGAGATAACAAAAATGGAAAAGACCTCAATGGTTCCCTCTACCAACTTCTCCAAGATGTTGGTCTCTCTGACCACGGCATGCACTCATTGTTGGCAGTGGCTCGTTATGAACTGGCCCGTGACAATGGCACTGATCTAAGTGCTTTTGAGACGTTCAATTATCTCGAAGCGGACGGTAAAACCAACGGACCAATCAATGCACTGATGCTATTTGCATCTGGTGTCATCACACCGGAATGGCTCACAGCAGTGGCCAAGGGTGGGGCGTTCTTTGGTCGTATTGGAAAGACTGTCAACAGCCACGAAGACAAGGTCGACCTCTATAAGGATAGCTCTATTGCAACCCAGGTTCTGCTGTCCGATCTCGGTCGTGAGATTGCCCAGAGCAATCCTGAAGCGCATGCACATTTTGTGAAGTTCAAGAGGTTCCTTGCAGCCCTCAATGTGACCGACATCGAAATAAAGGATGGCGAAATCTCTATCGATCGCGGATTGGTCAAGAACCCTCTGACGATTACGATCTATGGTTCAGGTCCAAAGGGTATCGCCGGCAACATCTCCAATGAGCTCATCTCCACTATTTATGAGAAACTCTCGGAGTCGATCAAGACTGGTACATCAACCGGTGAATTGATTTATGGGGTTGGTGAGACTGAAGCGTTCATGAATGATCTATCTTCATTGACCTCTCAGAGTGTCCGTAAGAACAATAAAACTGGTGGGTATTTCGTCTCTGGATCCAACTCTCAGATCAGTGGAACCATGGAAGATTTCACACTCACCAAGGAGCAGTTCGGTACTCTCCAGGATAATGTCCTGACATTCCTGGTTGGTCCTCTTCGAAATGCAATTGATGCGAAGGTTACCGGACACGTCAAAGACGTGACGAGTACCATTCAGGCGGCCACACAGATCCAGTCGATCATCCTAAAGGGTCTCTTCATTGATGAAGTGACAAAGCAGATTGCTCTTATGCAATCGGACCCAGAAGGTTATGATTATGTGGATGGAGAATTCCTTTCCTACAATCAGCTTACCGATATTCGGAATAAGCTCCTCAAGTTCTCTCCGCTTATAGACACCGGTACACAAAGCTACATGATGTCAGGTGGAGAAAATACCGAGCTGTTTGGAAAGACTACGCACGATATTAACGGTAAGCTCATTGATGTCGTTATGCCAAAAGGGTTCTCTGGATCGTTGAGCGGTGACATGCTTACGCCGGCTCATGTCTATGGCCCAACAAAGGTAGGTGTGAAAGCCACTCCAACTATGGTCATTGGTTCAGGTGACGGCCAGATGATTATGAACATGCTGGCTGATAATCCAGAGGCAGCGCAGCGTGTCCTTCATGTGTTTGATGGTGTGAACCTACCGGCCGATATGATCGACGAGTATTCGACCATGGTCAACGAGTCTGTGTTCAAGACATGGACCGGAGATGGTAATCCAGTAAGGGCCGTCTATGAAAGCTTTGCAGCATTCATGGGTAATGACCCGGTTGGTACGTTGTTCCCTCTTGAGGGCCTGATTGACGCACACAGGGCCCAAGCCAAGCTCGAGTTGTCCCAGACAAAACTGGGTCGGCTTGATGTTGCTAATGCTGAGATTCTGCCTGTTACTGTGGCAAGAGCATTTATGGAAGATACCCTTGCTGAGCTGAAGCGGCATGCAGACGAAACTGATATCAGGCGCCAGGTCTACGCAGAGTTCGACTTTTCAGTTGACCAGATGGCATCTGCAGAGAGCCCATTCGTCAACAAAGGTAAGTTCGTACTGGCTGAAAATGCCACGATGAGTGAGATCGCATCAGCCATGCAGACTCGTTACGAAGAGTTGCGTGTTGAGAAGGGTCTTAATGCTCCGATTATACAAGAAGCTGAGATCGTTCCCGAACCAACTAAGCAGGATAAAGTCTCGAACCATACGCTTCGTGATCACATCAACTCCAAGGGTCTGTTTGATGATGAGACTGGAGTTACAGTCATGCATGATCGTCAGCTTGATGGTTTGATTGACGCTTTGCCCAAGAAGACCACGGACACCCAGAAAGCTGTGTTGAAAAGCACACTGGAAAGCCTGCGAAACAGTGGATACACATTGGTGTTTGGTTCATCCGGTAATCTGGATGCATTTGAACAGGAGTACAACGCTGACCGTTTTGTTCGTGGTTCCAACAACCATCACGGTAAGATCGATCTAGTTGCCAAGATGATCCTGATCTCTAACATCTCTGTTGAGACGTTGACCCATGAAGTTATCCATGCAGCAACCCTCGACAAGGTGCATGCTGCCTATAACAATCCCAAGGTACTAGGAAATGAAAGTCTTGCCGCGGTAAAACGTATCGAAGGGTTGATGGATGAATGGTTGGCCCAGGATGTCTCATCTGAGAGTGAGGCAATCCAGGATGCTTACAACTCAGCCAAACTGACGATTGGTGGCCTCAACAAGGATCCATCTCGTAAAGTTGCCGCGGTAAACGAGTTCATGGCCTGGGTCCTGTCGAACCAGCACCTGAACACGCTGGCTGCCGAGACCGATGTGATCAGTTCATTGAACCGGATTATAGGTAAAGCCTTGGAAGCAGTGAAGTCACTGATCTTCGGCAAGACAGCGAGTCCAGATGTGGGCACTGACATGCTCTCGAATCTGCGTTTCAACACTCAGGTTCTGATTGCTCAGAAGTCCAAGGTCAAAAATCTGCAGCAGGATTTCTCTGAAACTGTCCTGCATCATTCTGCGACATTCGGAACCGATTACCGGCTATCCGAGCTACGTCAGAAGTTCAACAACAGGATCGTTTCCTGGATGAAGGACAACTACTCTGGGTCGTCAAATCCAGTGGTTCAGAAAGCCAAAGCCGATATCCGCAAGGCAGAGCTATTTCAAACAGATCTGGCTGCCAAAGATGTCACGAAATCTTTTGCTCAGCATTTCCCTGGTCTGGGAACCATGCAAGGCTGGTCGACTTTCCTCATGGTTCAGACTGCTCTGATGACCAACATGGAGCTGAATGCCAACTCACTTTCACGCATGGAAGATATCTATGAACATGTCATAGATAAGCTGAAAGTGTCTGACTTCCGTGAGAACAAGAACCCTCACGACCAGAACGACCAGACCCAGGCAAACGAACGCCTCAATGCCTTGCAGGGTCTCTATGTCAGCAAGACTGACAAGCAGGGCAGGTCTTCACTGTTGTCCTCGTTCCTGGCTCTAGCCATGACTGATGATGGTTTCCGCGAGATACTCTCCAAAATGGAGAAGCCAAAGTCTGACAAAAATCCAGAGAAGTCTCTGGATGCGACGTTGGAAAACCTGGCCAACTCAGAACTGGACCGGTTGTCGATCCTGTTGTCCGGTGAGAAAAGCTCAGATGCTAATGTGCAGATTGCGTTGGATCGTCTCACACTTGCAATGATCGACAATGTCGGTGATCAGAGGAGCCATATTGAAAAGCGAAGTGAGAGCTTCATTGATAATGCTGAAAATGCGACTGCGAAAAAGATCCAGGATGTCAGTGGAAAACTGGCTGAGAAGAGCGCGAATATCGCTCGAACCAGCAAGAGCCTACCAGTGAAGGCTGCAGCCACTGTGGTCAATGTCTTTGCTACCCTACTCAATGAAGAGAAGTCCGATGATGCGAAGCTAGGCATGGTCAGCTGGCTCAACAAACATAACAAGTTCAACACCATTCGTGACACTGTCGGAAACGTCATTGGCCGTATGGATGGCAACGAGTTGATCTTCGATATGATCTCGAAGGTTCGTGCAGCTGTGGCTCAGGTTCGTCAGAACTTCCGTGACGAGCTCCCGGTGAAGTTGGCAAGGGAATTTGCCAAGCCACCTACCAAGGCTCAGTGGACTGCTATGTTTAAGTCCCTGGCCAAGACCGATCTGGCATCCATCACGAAAAGCTTTGGTCTGGATAGCGCCCTGGATCTGATCACCAATACCAGGAAGCTCAATCTCGAGATTAAAGCTCTGGAAGTGTCCATAAATCGCATGGATCCAAGACGGTCAGTTCGTCTTCTCGAAAAGGCAAAGCAACTCGGTCATCACATGATTACCGGTGAGCAGGGTCATAATCTCATGACCAACGCAGAAGCGATTGCTCGTCTTCTGAGTGAACGTGGAATGCGGGACAATAATCCTTCAACCCAGTTGGTTGAAGAGATCGATCGTCTGGTGACACTCTATTCGATCCAGGGTCTGGACCAAGGCACAAGGGATCAGATTACTGAACTTACTCATAATGAAAAGGACCGTGCCGGCCTGGAGTTTGCTATCAGTTATCTCATGGGTCAGCGGGTCGATGAGCTTGCCAAAATCGGAACCAATATGGTTGCGAAACTGAATCATTACAAAGGACACATTCCGTCAGAAGCCCAACAAGGTGGGTCGTTGATTATTGCTTCCGAGACTGAGACAGGTCACCTGTTGGGCCGTGGATACAAGAAGTTGTCTTCTTACAAGGGATCATCTGCAGAGTTTGTCAGTGATCCGAGAGCCTACTTCTTTGCTCCTGTGTCCGGAACTGCACCCTTCAGTCAGGGCGTTATGCAGACAGTCCATCAGACTGTGTCCGGTATTGATCCTCAGACTGGCTTCACAGTCGATGAAGTTATGGCTGGTCGCATTACCAATCCGAATGATGTCAGTCGGATCGAGCGTCAATTGCAGAGAGGTAATCTGCCATCAACCAGTGAGAACTTACTCCCTCGGTATGATGAGAACGGCAATGTGGTTGCGTTCGAACGTACCGCGGATGTGTCTAAACTGACTGGTCTGAACCGCAGCACTGATCTGGCTCAAATGCTTGGTGCATGGCGTGGTCGTCAGGTTGAAGAGATACTGGCTCAGGAATCAAATATGGAGCTGGTCGATAACCTGCACAGCATCTGGCAGAAGGCTGTGAAAGACGGAAAACAAGGTGAGTTTGTCAACATTGCTAAACTTGGATCCAATAAAGATGATCGTATCCTGATCGAAGCTGCAAATCTTATCCCGAGACAGGCAAGAGAGCACATCAAGAACGTGTTTGGTCCTGATGAGTTCTGGGTACGTCGTGACATGCTGCTCGATACGTTGGGTGAACGTCAGGCATCTGTTGGCGATCTGTTCAGTGGTAAGACACGATGGAATCCAAAAGCTGCTCATGAATTCGAGAAGCTAGCTCGTGGTATCTTTGGTAAGAACGCTTATGTTGGTCTGGTTGGGGCTGAAAAGAATGTCCAGGAACTGGTGGCCAACGCCAAGAACATGATTGTGGTCAAGTCTGTCATTGTGCCGGGCGCAAACCTTGTGTCCAATATGCTGCAGCTGTTGAATCGTGGGGTTCCTCTTCGCCATATCCTCAAGGGCTTCCTAACCAAGACATCTGAGATCAATTCCTACATCAAGCGTAGAGCTCGAGAAGTTGATCTGGAAGCTGATCTGAGATCAGCAACTGCCAGGAACAATCTTCCTGAAATGAGTAAGTTAGAGAACCAAATCAGAGCGATTCAGGACTCCTACAGGCGTATGAGCATCTGGCCTCTGATTGATGCCGGCGAGTTCTCTGCCATTTCCAATGGACAGGTCACCGCAGAAGATCTGGCGATTGCTGATGGCAAGTGGACAGACTGGGTCGAACGTAAGATGAGGGATCTTCCTAGAGGATTACAGACAGTTTCACGATATGGTCTGGTTACGAGAGACACAGCCCTGTTCCAGGGTCTGGCTCGAGCTGTCCAGTATGGTGACTTTGTGGGTAAAGCCATCCTCTACGATAATGAGATCAATCAGAAGAAGGCAACACACCAGGATGCTGTGGCTACCGTCAACGAAGCGTTCGTCAACTACAACCGTCTGGCTGGTCGTGGGCGCCAATATCTTGAGAGTGTAGGATTGCTCTGGTTCTGGAACTACAAGCTTCGTATCATCAAGGAAGCAGTGTGGACACTTCGCCATAATCCCCTCAGATCTCTCCTAACAGCTGGTGTTCCTATTGGTTCACCAATCGGGGATAACTTCATATCCGTGTTGCTACAGGGTCGCCTGGGTTGGTCTGTAGGACCAGGAATGGCCTGGAACTCGCTTTCGCTTAATCCTTGGATGCAAGCGATACGTTGACACGATAAAAACATCGTAATAACAAAACCTCTCCCGATTAACGGGAGAGGTTTTTATATGAAACGTGTTCTGATTGTGTTGTCTATTTTTGTTTCAGGATGTGAAACAACGTCTACGACCTCATATGCGAGTCATGTGAATGGTCGGTATTATCTGGTTGATGAGTTAAATTGCGATCGGTATCAGGCTCTTCCAGGTCAAGCTCTTCAATGCCTTACAAAAGATGGTAAGCCTACTTATGTGGTGAAGCCTATGACACCGGATGAGATCATTTTCTATCAGCAGTCTCAGTCTAGAAATAATCAAAGTATGACTTGTTTTACCACTGGGTCTTTGACCACCTGTCAGTAATTACAAATGAGTGGTGAGAGGATCTTAGACTTTGTAGGTCTAGCCCATCCTCTCTAGGTGTGGGCACACCAAGACGCCACCACGCCTATTGGTTGGAGGGTAAATAATACCTCCCTTGAATTATCGAAAATCGTCGGCTGTTTTCGCGGCATCAAAATGCCGCGTAACAGTCTCTTTAACGACGAAATCTTCGCCGCACTCGTCGCACGAAAAATCATGCAGATCATCACCCCAGTAACTCACAATATGCTGAGATACTTCGCAGTCTTTGGTGTCGATCAGAGCCAAGCAATGCGGGCAGGTAAAGAAATCATCGCCACACATCGCCTTGGCGAGCTTTTCCAAGTCAACTGGAATAGTCATGGTTCAATAGTCCTTTAGATGTTGTCTTCTACGACGGTCGGCACATCGCGCCATTCGTGACCGCCAGATGGCTTGTCAAACCGCTGTTGCAGCATGGGCCTATATTCAAAAACGTCGGGGAGCCCCTTAACCGGGAACGGCTTCATGGCGTACCGCAACGACATGGTTGGGATAACTGTTTCGCTCATCGGACTTCCTTATTGTTTGCTGAGATTGACAAGGCGGGCGGCGGCGTCTTTGTCTCAAATGTACGGTCTTATGTATCAAAAGCACCAAGCTAGAGCGCAGAATATTTTATCAGTGGTTTTGACCGGCTTCGTTGTGTGACGCTTGGATGGGGCCGTTGCCGGCCAGAATAACAAGCCTCGCCGCACTCCGTACCGGTAGCATGCACAGCACGCCCAAAAACATGACAACGGAAAACAATATGGTAGCGGCTAAGCTATTGGCCAAAATACATGGCACGGCTACGCGCACGAAGTCAGTGAGTTCGCGCTTATACGGCGTATTATCTGCCGATCTCTTATGGCCAAATAAATACCTTACAGCCTGGATAAGAGATACAACAAGGACGCCAATTGCAAGGAACCAAGCCGCGCGGTAGCTATAAACTCGGTCGAGTACTCCGTGAATACCGGCGCGGTCTTCATCGCGTAAATTCGAGTACTTCAATAGCCGCTCGGCCTTATCTACCAGTTCCATTCTCATCGGGTGCATGACAGAATTAAGGCGATTACCAATGTATATGTAAACGGCAGATGCAGCGAAAGCAGATACAATAACCATCTCCACGCTCATGACTTCCCTCCTGTTATTTGGCGGTACGGATACGAGCGCCAAGCTCGCGACATCGGTTTCGCATACCTGATATATGCACATCTTCGAGCAGATCCGCGATGACGGACGCCAGCCCTTCGGTGTTCAATTTGTGCTCAATGCCGACGACTAAATCGCCGCGATTGAGCAGCTTTGCCAATCGCTCTTTGTCGACATCTACCATCTCGCTTCGGTAATGCCCCATTTGGCAGGTCTCCTTCGATTATGCCGGTTCTTTGCATGCGAACTCGAGCGCAGCCAATTTTTGAGTGAACTGGCATTCCTCTGAGACCTCCAATCAAGGAGGTCTCTTATCTTCTGTACTTTCTTTGATAATCACATAAGATATTAAAGCAATAACACCAAAGATTATTAAGAAAATGGTTAGTGGGATTATCCAAACGATTATTAAGAATAATCCCACTGTGAGCAGCCCCGCATAAGCCAGTGCCTTGAAGAGCGCCACGTCTTATGCAGCATCCGTATTCAGGTTAGCAAAGAGAGACTTCGCTGCCTGAACTGGATCCTTTTCCTTTTCAGGAGCCGATGGAGCAGCAGATGATCCAATGTCAGGGAAGATCTTCAGTGCTGTCGGTTTGACAGGCTCATCGACGTCTGTATCCGGTGTCTTGGCTTCTGGAGTGCGTTTGATAGGCGCCCCAACATCTGTATCAGTCTCTGGTTCTGGATCAACCTCCTCGACTTCATCAACATTATCGACGAGAGGTGTCTCCGCTTCAGGTTCATTACTGTCAGTAGATTCCTCGGCCGCTTCTGCTGCCGCAGCCATTTGAGCCTTGGTTCGACGCTTGGCACGTTTCGGCTTTGGCTCAGTGGACTTTTCAGTCTTTTCGGGTTGATCATCGTGATCACCGATCGTGATAATAGCTTCGTTGTCAGAGAGCTCGATAGTGATCTCTTGGTCATCGTCACTACCAATATGGAAGCGATCCAGGAGATCGGCCTTGATGGCTTCCTCAATATCGGCCTGGTTTAGAATAATTTGCATGTTGTCTATACTCCTTCAAGAAGTCTCATGAGATTTTTGAACATAGGCGTTCGAACGCCTGCATAAATTGAGCCAGTGGCATCAGCCATGTGCTCAGCCTTGTCTGGGACCTTTCCTGCATGCCATGGCCAATTGGCGTCAGGATAGAGCTCTACGGCTTTGGTGATCATCTCCCTTTTGGTAGCTGTCTTTTTACCTGTAAGGGCAAGTTTGGTCTCAAGTGCTGTGACTTCTATGATGGGGATTCCCAGAGCCCTTACAGCTCCGAGAACACCGACACATATGCCATAACTTGCCATCGCTCTGGCTGATTGGGATCCAACCGGGACCTCTACAAATATGACCTTGGCTTTGCGTGCAGCGGACATCATTGGATCAGCCAATTGCTCTGCTACATGCAAGTCAGAAGAGTTCTTGCGTACCTGCTTGCCCTCTAGATCCTTGGGTGTAATCAAGGTCAGATGAAGGTTGCTCAGTATGCCAGTAGTCAGGTCCAGGTTGGCCTCGGCCATGGCCCAATTCCGAAGAGATGGGTCACAGCCGAGTACAGGTATCAACACTCTGTCTTAACCGAACAGCGAGTTGGTAGCCTTGGCGCTTTCGCCAGCCTTGGGAGGCATTCCTGGACGACCTGAACGTCCACCCTGAGCACCACCAACCTTCCGGCGATCACGGGTCTGGCCCGTGTTCTTTTCGACCCATGCAGGGTAGAAAGCCGGTGTCTGGATCTGCTTACGCGCTTCGACCACAGTCAGGTTCGAAGGGTGGTGGAAGATCTTGTCGATGACGTTCTCGTCACGGCTTTCGTCAGTGTCCACGTAGACACCATCGTCTCCCTTTTTCTGTTTGTTCTTGGTTTCCTTCAGGACACCAAGTGTCACCTTTTTACCGAGAACACCGGTGAACATCTGAACTGCCGTAGGAATTTCCTTCTTGGCGTCGAAGTCATAGATGTTCATGGTCTTCTCTTCAGAGACCTGCTCTGCCAGACCCTGGTTGGTCGTCACCAGGCACAGCTCATCGATAGTCGTCCAACCTGGAAGCTCACGCTTCTTGGATTCGTCCTTCTTGTCGACGTAGAAGTTCTTGTTGTCCCGATTCGTGACCCAGACCGTGTCACGATATTCCTTGCCGGCGTCGTCCTTGAGGATGATCGTAACGCTCATTGCCTTGGAGTTGGCAGCCTTGCCGGCATACATAGCTGTGATCGTACCGGTGACAGCTCCAGATTCACGGATGAAGCCGCCACCTCCGAGAGTGTCGCTGGTTTCTTCAAGACCTTCAGTGGTCTGGGTTCCAAAAATGGTTGTCATATGTTTTTCCTTTGGTGATAGTCTTGGTTGATGGGCTACTGGATCAAGAGCCGTAGAAGACGTTGAGATGATCCAGAAGGAGTTGGGCATCGTTGTCCATGTAGGTCTGTTCCTTGGTGAACATTCCCATTGGTGACCGGATGCGCTCACCGACCGTTTCCTTGGTCAGTCTGGTTTGGAAGACGTGCTTGTAACCAAGATCACGATCTTCATCGGTGATGGTAAGCAAATCGGAACCATACTTATTCAACTCCAGGATTGAGATCTTTTTGGTAGATACGACCGTGGAGAAATAAGCTTCAACACCATTGTTCTTCAATGCTCCCTTGATGGGAACGAACGTATCCATCTGATGTTTTGCTTCGTTGAGCTCACTACGAGTGTGACCCATGATGATGACCGGTTTACCGAGATTGGCTACCTTGTCCTGCATCAATGTCTTGAAGAACTGGGCATAGTTGGACCAACCCTTCATGGTGTCAGCCGAACCAATAACGTATTGGCTTTCAAACATATCCATGAGGAAAGTCACAGTGTCTACAATCACTCCGTCCCAATTGTCCGGGTGAGTTGTTGCGACATCGAAAGCGTCGTGGACCTGATATGGATCCACAACCTTTCCGACCACGAAAGTGTTCTTGAATGGGAGACGCTTACCAGCCTCACAATTCATATACATCCATTTTTCGGGGGATTTGATATTCCGCAAGCTGGCTGATTTACCAGATGCGGATTCCCCCGAAATCAAGACGAGTTGTTCATTCATAGCTTCCAGATCTGCCATTTATTGTCCTCGATTTGATTTGGATTTTACGAGACCCAGGAAAAAGCTCGTGGGTTCTCAGGCCGCTGTCAGGAAGCGTTTTGCGACTGTCTGCATGATGGTGGAGTCGATCTCATTCGGACCCATTGAGTCCGAAAGCTTTGCATCGAATGCATGCACCTGACTACGAATAGTCGGAAGATCCCAGCCGGCATCAACCAAGCACAAGGCGTACTTGATCATCTGATTGTTACGGTTACCGTTGGAGATACGACCAGCAAACCATCTCTCCATGTTGTCCAGAGATCCAAGGCTTGCATTATTCTGTTTATGGTGCTCGTTCCGACTTGTCTTGGGGATGAAATCCAGGACATCGATGCATTCACCATCATGGTTATAGTGGAATGTGCCTCCTTCGAAGCTTTCCCACTTTTTAGCCCTCTGGTTCGCTGACTCATCGGTCGGGAAAGGTAGCCATGCAAGGATACCGTTCATGAACTCCTTGTACTCAAGAGAGTCCATTTCCAGATAATAGTTGGTAGGCATGATCAACCTGAAACGGCTTTCCTCATCGGTATGACGCTTCGTGGTGTAAGTCATGAACTTGTAGTCTTTCATCAGCTTGTGAGCTGCTTCCAGACTGACTCCACCGTCCACATCAATTGCTATGAGGTTGAAGCCTGCCTTGACGTTTTCCTCTGCTCGGTGACCATTCTTGAAGTGATGGTTACACCAGTGCATGCCAGGGGATTGGGTCAGAACATTTAACTGGTTGAAGGGAACTGTCTCCTCCAGATAATTGTAAGCCCAATGGTTCGAGTAGGAGACTACGATGTTCTCCAGATCAGTTTTCTGGAGCATTTCACCCTTGAAGAACTCGATCCCATCAACAAATGACTTCTTGATGATGATGTGGTTCTTGTAGCCCCAAGCTGTGGCCATCGTAATGAGTTCGGTACGTGCAGACTGGCTCGACTTGTAGAATGGAAGTTTGTCGTGCAGGTCTGCATGCGTCAGTTCAGCATTTGCACTGGCTATGTATTTCGCCAGCTTCTCATAGGATTTTTCCCTATTGAGGATACTTTTGAAGGACTCCCCAGATTCCTCAACCAGTTTAATGGCTGAGAGTAAATGATGCATTTCGACTTCGGTGGATTGATCGATAAAGGCATAGGCGCCGGCAAGCTTGAGAGCCTTGAAGTACCGGTGTGATAGTTCTGACTTCTTGATCTCCTCATAGTCTGTAAGCTCTTCTGCTTTCTTCTCACATTGGATACGATATGTGAGCAGAGCTATGCTGACGTCATCCGCCACTTCCATCTTCCACCCAAATACGGCCGGATCTGCCAAAGAGTAGAAGTGCTTGGACCACTTATCAATAACGGCATTGTTGCCGGGTTGGATCAGCTGAGTGTAAACTTCAGATGGTGTCCTGGTCTTGGATGCTTTGATACGTTTGCCATGACCAAAGATACAGCGTCTGGCATAACCTGTCTCAAGGAACGAGTAGAACTGGTCCTCTGTATTCCCACCATCAAGCAACATGGATGGTGTACCAAAGAGCAGCATGTTTGTCGGTGTTTTACCGTCCCGTTCTTCGGTACGTCGATTTTCAGCTGTACTTTTAGTCAGCTTACGCTTGGCTCGTCCCTGGTCATAAAGTTCCAGGAACAAAGTCAACACTTCTGTGGAACCAACGAGGTTCAGACCGATCTCGTCGATCTGAAGATTGATGGAACCAGTACCTGCGATCAAAAGCTTGGCTCTGATATCCTTGACCGCGGGAGTTGTTGCAGAGTCGAATGAGAACAATAGCGGACCATAATTATTGTACTCTGTCGTAGCCTTGTCGAACTCGAGCTGTTCTTCTGTCCCGTTTTGTGCAGCCTTGGTGCTGGCAATAACCCAAAGGTTCTGCTCAGCAATCACTGGCATTGTGTCTGTCATGAATCGGTTCTCAAACCTCTTCATGAATTCATTTTCAACCAGGCTCACAGAATGGCCTTTGCCATATCCTGATGTTGCAAGTGCCAGGGCATAGATGTTGACCGGGATTTCTCCCCGGTCTTTGGTGACAATCATGGCTCGCATTGATGAAGCCATCTTGCCGAGAAAGTAGGCTACTTCTGCTCTGAAGAACCCACGATCCATGTTCTGTGTCTTGTTGCAGAGGACGTCGACTATCTCTTCGAGAGCCGGATGGTGAGAGACAGTGGACAGATCAAACGACATAGTAGAGGTCCTTTTGTTTGCAAGCGTTGAAGGCAGGGCAATATTCACAAGCCTTCACGTCGCCATTAATTTTGACCACTATTCCTTTTCCCTTTTCTGTCATGAAAGCATTGGCCGCTGACAAGTCGCCATCGAAGTTTCGAGTGGCGCGTGAACCAGGCGTAGAAGCTTTGGCGGGATCGGAGTAGTATTTATAGACTGAGCTACCCCTCCAAAGTTCCTTGTCGGTACAATGAGGAATCTCTTCGTCAGGAGAATTCATGTATTTTTGGAGATCGGAGAGTTTTTGTGTGATGTACTTTTCTGTCTCTTCGATCGTTGGCATGAGGACCGGATACTCAAAGGCTTTCGCCTGTGGGTATTTGTCATCTCCTCTGGCTCGTACCTTTTGCCAGTCTGTGAATACAAACTGGATATAGATGCTGTCATCGGTGATCAGCTCAGGATTGAGCCAACGATAGATGCCACCCTGCATGCCGAAGTCATCGTCTTTCTTACCCATGAGGTAGGAGTAGACAGAGGTGGACTTTGCATCGAACAGACGACCCTGGATCACCTGGTCGAACTTGCCACCGATCTTGTAAGTGACACCGTTGATGTCGACTTCACGGAAGGCACGCTTTTCCATCCAGATCGGGATGATATCCGGATTGGCTGCAATCTGTTCTGGTTCAGGATTGATGGCGATGTTGTCGTAGATTTCTGGGGCGTAACCCAGTTTCTTCATGGCCAGTTGACCGGTTGTAGCCCAGGCTTTCTCGATGGAATCGTGAATAGCTGTTCCCATACGGGACGCTATGAACACTGATATATCGACATCCCGATCGGCCTGGTCGACTCGACGGGACAAAACCAACTGACGAGTGCTCTTGAGTAGGCTTGTGGCCGAAATGTAGTTCGGCTCATTGATGTAGTCATATTCGTCGTGCAGCAACCAGACTGCCAATGGCAGGCTGATGCCGTGAATGTTTGTAAGTCTCATAGTGACCTCGTCAGAATTCGGGTGTCTATTCTTTGGCTCCACGGGGAAGTGTCAGACCAAGATCTCGTTCGAGTTCTTCCTGGAGTAGGGCGAGAGCTCTCCAGGCCATGGCAGCACTTTCACGCTGGGTTCCATCGAACCCACCGCGGCCAGCTAAATGCCGGAGAATGCAATCAGCATGGTCCATGGACTTGCCTCTCGCATGGTGCATGGACTTGCCTGGATTGTGCTTCTGGTTCCCCTCGAAGGAGACTTTGGCCACTTCAGCCAATGCATCAGGGAAGTAATCCAGCAAACCAGTTGCCATAGGATATTTCTTGCGCTCTTCACTCGTGGTGTCGATCAGTCGTTTGGGAGGCACAACATGAATGTTCATGAATGTAGCTCCTGGGCGAAACCGTGATGGAATTCCTGCTTGGTCATGCGGCCCAACAGACTGGTTCCCTGGATGTAGACGTCGATGATTTCAGCACCTTTGATTTGTGGTGCTTTATCTATGAAAGAATGCATCATAGCGTCCTGAGCCTTGGCCAGATCCGACCGGGTAATAGCTTCACGCACGGTGGTCAGCATGGCGTTGAAACCTTTTTGACGCTCTTTACCGTGCTGGTCTTTGGTTACGACCTGACCGGATACGAGCCAGTGAAATAGTGTCGGATCTGCCATTGGTGATTAACTCCTCGGATTTTTGATAAAATAGACCCTAAACCGGCTTCATAATGAAAACCAGATAAAAATCCAATATGGGGTGAGTATTTTCTAGATAACCGCGTGGAGTCGTTTCGTTGTGACTCTAATAAAGGTTTGAATCTATATTGAAAGGCGATTATCGAATTTGGTACCACAGTTAATTGTGGACATTATCAAGTTAATGGGCTGATGTGTCATGACATCAGCCCATTTCGTAGGCTACGGCGTCAGTTTAAGGACGTGGTCTGTGAAGACTGACCATATTTCTTCCCTGGTTGCGTCGTTGGGGATGACAGCTTCATGGCTCCAATCGGGGTAGAAGATCCCGAATTCACCACCAAGCTTGACTTCGTCGTGCCAGATATCAGGATGATTCTGCCACTGACAGGCTTTCACGACATAGGTGTTGGTGTAGTGAACCACATCGATGTTGTCTCTCAGGAGGTAATATTGAGCGTCATGGATATGAGCCGATGGTTTGATGTCGTTTCGGAGAGCACCTACTCTGACGTCTACCATAAACTCGGAGGCTGCCCTTGAGTTGAGCAAGCCCCATGATTGACCCAATGCGTTACCGGCTGTTCGTCCCTCTGCTTCGGCCATGAAGGGTGTTTTGGAAGTTCCCCTGATGACCTGCTTGAGCTTGGGTGTTCTGACCCGAAGTCCAAACGCAACCGTGACATAACCATCATGGCATGCATGGTTCAGCTTGTCGGCAATCCAATCATCCGATACCTTGTAGAGCATATGATACTTGGTTTCGACACCTATGGCTTTCTCTGTGGTCCATCCCAACTGCTCAACGATGCCGATATGCGTACCGCCATAGGTGAGCAGGAATGTTGGGGTTTTTGAGTCCCGTCTGAAATGAGCATATTTACTACCTTTTTCTGACAGGGAGTTGATACTCGTGACAGAGGTTGGATCGATGTCTGGCATCTGGTCACCGAAATAGGCTACAGCTCTGAGAGAGTGCCCATCAAACCCGTCAGTGTAGACTTTGAGTTTCTGAGGATCCTTTGTGGTCAGGGCTGAGATTTTGTCTTCGAGAGAAGAGAAGTCGATACCGCAAAAGAACCATCCTGGTGGTGCCTTGATGCAGCTCTTGATTATCTTTCCAAGGCTGAGCTTTCCGTTCTTGACGTAGGGAGCCAAGATTCCTCTGTAGAGCTCCATGAGAATATCCGAGAGAATCATCTCGACATTGGCCGGCAGGTTTTGCATGTTTGGTCCACTTGACGACAGGCGCCCTGAGACGGTGCCACCAAGATTGAAGTTACCAAACAGCCAATACCATCCGTCTGGACCCAACACAGAGGTCTCAAATGCTACAATGAAAGTCCCTATGATCTTGTCTACTGCCTTGAAGTCTATGAGCGCACTCAGGAAAGCCAGAACCTGCGGATCTTCCGTATGGTTCAAGAGTGATGTGAGGACCTTGCCACCGGTGGATGGAGCTTTGGTCTTAGTCCTGGATATGATTGGCAGACCCAGGGTGTCATAGAGAATCTTGACCAGCTGATCAGGTGAGCCTGGATTGAACTCCTCATTGAAGTCCTTTGGGGTGACCCGTTTGACCTTCAGTTCGGTGTTGCGTCTGGTTGCCCATTCGTTGGCCACAGTGACCTGGAAGGCTTGAACCAAGGAAGATAATTCGATGCGTTTCATAGCATCTTCCTTGATACCTTCCAGGACGACTTTCACTTTTTTCACCTGCTCCATGTCTATGGGAAGACCGGTCAACTGCATCTGGATGATGTCTTTGATCGCAGGCTTGAAGATAGTCTCATAGATTTCCACCTGGTCATCCGCAACCACGGTTGGCCAATGTTTTTCGTGGACGTACCAGGTCGATAACGTATCCAGAAGATTGTATTGCAACAACTCTGGGAGAGGTATTTTCCTGATGTCCTTTATGTCTTCCTGGGCATAATTACCGGCGTAGTCCTGAGCTTGTATCTTGAGACCCAGTTCGTTGCCGGCACAGGAGTTTGTCGCCAGATAAGATATCAGCTGAGTGCAGTCCCAGTTTCTCAACATGATATCCAGCCCACGAAGTAGACCCTCATTATCGAGGATATCCTTCATGAACAACTGGTAAATCAGGACGTAAACGTCATACCATATACGGTGATAAATCGCCTTGCGTTTGAACTTCATGAAGAAGTCCCTGAGCAATTCACGACATATGTCCGAGTGTTCTGGATCATCCAGGATATCAACTGGGAAGGCTATGCCTTCAGTCTTTGACCAGGCGAATGAGATCGTACCTATCCCGGCATCATAGTGCTTTAGGGAAAAGGCTTCGATGTCGATCGTCAGGTCACAATCCATACCCAGTAGACGATCAAGCCACATGGCTATGTCCTCAACTGTATCCGGATAGGCCGAGAATTTGATGATGTCGATTCCGGGATCTTTGTATGATCCATCCATCCAGGTCGTCACTGCATTGATTCCGGTAGCAATCTTCTGATTGATCTTGGGTGGATCAGAGAAGATTGTCCTGAAGTTAGGTACATATGTAACCTTCCAGGGACCGAACTCAGTCGTCTTCATATATCCCAGAGCTGGATCAACCTTGGGACTTTTGGTGAGAGTTTTGAAGTAGTCACCATCGCCAACAATCATGATTTCAACACCCAAGTCTATGAGTGTTGGACCCAGCTCCTCGACGATGTAGGTTTTTTGTTCTGCAGATGGTGTCTTCTTCTTGTCTGGTGTTCTGTGCAAGTTGATAACGATGATCTCGTTCTCGTTGAGACCATATGGTTTGATGTAGGACCTGATGATTTCATCCTTGCGAATTTCGTTCACGAGGATGCATATTTTGTAAGTCTTTTGTTCTGGTCCAAAGGTCAAATACTGCATGGTTTTTCCAAGGATTATCTAATAAAGCAGCCGAGAAGCCACGTAAAATTCGATTTTTTCACGTAGCTGCATATATTGGGCGTATGATCTCGGATTATCTGCAAGGGTGAATGCTTCTGGTCTGGTACGTTCCAGACGTTCACATTCAGGGATGAGACTACTCATGGAATTTGGCAGGGCATCTCTGATGTCCTGTGGTGATCGGCAGTTCCGAAGAACCAAGGTAAAGGCTTGTTTGATTCTGTCTCTCTCTTGGTTCAAAGCAGCACGCTGATCAGTAATTGAATCAGCCTGCTCCATCAGGGACTCCATCAGAGGTCCATACTTGCCCCTGGAGCGGCCGGCACCTGTGAGATGGGTGTGTATTCGACCATTGTGTCTAAATCCGTCGTATGAGCCTCCCTCTTGGATGTTACGATCGATCAGCGTGTTTTCCTGCTTGGTGAGATAGGCTTCCTCTTTATCGAACAGGGAAACAAGGATAGTTGAGATTGTGTTGAACAGGTATCGTGGGTCGGTCAAAGTTTTAATCCTTTGTTTAAGCGAGGATTCCCCCATATTTGTCCGCTAGTGTACCATACAGGAACACACGAGTTCTTGCTCTCGAGAAAGCAACATAAAGCATTCTTGCTGCTTGGTTTGCAATGTGACAGGTGCTGATGTTACCAAGATCCACAAAGACTGAATCATAAGTGCTTCCCTGAGATTTATGTACCGTAGCTGCGTCACGAGGACGAAGATCTGCCATATTGTTTTTCAGGTAGAAGAATTTCAGCCAGTCTTTTTGCTTGGAGTAGTATTTAGACAAATCATTAAAATGTTGACGATTGGTTGGAACAGGAACATTGAACAGCAAGTCTCCAGATGATGTCTTCATGTCCAACAGATTTACATCAAGATGCACATCGTTCTTTTCATCGATCGGATATGTGGATGCTCCATGGTTCTTGAGAACTTCGAGACCCATCTCCACTGGGGTGATTTCTTTCTTACCGTGATAGACGGAATTGTTAACCAGAAATTCCCCAACTTGGAACTCATCAGGGAGAGCACGAATGCCGCGGATATGAGCGTTGTAAGCCATGACCTGCTTATTGGTGAAAGCCAGGATACGTGACTCATGAGTCTGCTGTTGGAACTTCTGTAGGATCTCATCCTGCATCTGTTGTGCATCGAGAAGATCG